>Ga0099364_10004060_pt1 | contig 22282 bp, 22 predicted proteins | sample TergutTh196P3_FD_73070 | JGI IMG/M metagenome (GOLD analysis project Ga0099364, IMG submission 73070) | Microcerotermes parvus P3 segment gut microbial communities from Pointe-Noire, Republic of the Congo - Th196 P3 | ecosystem: Host-associated > Arthropoda: Insects > Digestive system > Gut ...
TGTATTGGATTATGGAATAACCATAGCCGAAGGAACGCCGGCAGAGATTCAAAAGAACCAAAAAGTAATAGACGCTTACCTGGGAGTAGAGTAATGCTAAAGATACAGGCTCTTTCGGTTTTTTACGGCGGGATACATGCCCTGCGGGGCATTGACCTGGAAGTTCCCGAAGGAAAAATTGTCAGTATAATCGGTGCTAACGGCGCAGGAAAAAGCACCATGCTTAATACAATCAGCGGACTGGTTAAGCCATCCTCGGGAACGGTAAGCTGGAACAACGAAGATATAACCGGAAAGGATCCAAAAGAAATTGTAATGCGGGGCCTGGTAATGATACCCGAAGGCCGCCGTATTTTCCCCAACCTTACAGTCGATGAAAATTTAAGCTTGGGCGCTTATTCCCGCAATGATAAAATAGAAGTAGAAAAAGACAGAAAGCGCTGCTTTGAACTTTTTCCCCGTTTAGAGGAACGCCACAAGCAGCGCGGCGGAACCCTCTCCGGCGGTGAACAGCAAATGCTTGCCGTAGCACGAGGCCTCATGTCCCGCCCAAAAATACTTATGCTCGACGAACCAAGCCTTGGCCTTGCTCCCCTTGTTATGAAAATGATCTTCGAAATCATCCGCGAAATAAACAAAAACGGAACAACAATCCTTTTAATAGAACAAAATGCCCATGCAGCTCTTGAACTTGCAGATTATGCCTATGTCCTGGAGACCGGTGTTATTGCCATGCAGAATACAGGAGCAGCACTGTTAAATGATGACAGCATACGCCAGGCTTATCTTGGTGAAGGCGCAGCTTCCGGCAGGTTTGCTAATTCGTAACCAACAACGCTATCGAATGTTTATAATATGTAAAACATATTTCGGAGGCTTTATGAAAAAAATTGGTTTTGTATTAATCATTACCTTTTTGGTTATTGGTTCGGTGTTTGCTCAGGAAAGAAATGAAAGACCTGCAAGAAGAGCTGCTCCAGAACTGGTTACGGTAGAAGGAACGCTGCAATTGCGCAATGGATTTATTTCAGTGGCAAGCGGTGAAAACAACTACTATGTTCACCGGCTCAATCGTCTTGTCGGCTTTGTTGACGGCTTAAGAGAAGGAAGTCGTGTTTCCATAGAAGGATATGTTGCCGGAAATTCTTTATTCGCAACCAAACTAACTATAGACGGCAGGGTATATGATTTTGCCGCAGCTCCGGCCCAGGCTCCGGCTCAAGGTCCGGGATGGGGACGAAACTGGGGACCTCAAGGACCTGGAAGGACCGGACCTGGAAGGGCAAACCAGGGGCGCTTTTTCGGCTGCTGCTGGAGATAATAGAGTTTACTTAATGCCGTCTGTTATATTGCGGGCGGCATTACCATTAATGCCTAATTCTTTGTGATATTGCTGCTTCGACCATTCTTTCCAATTCCAACTGCACAGCGCTGCCTGCGACGTTTCTGCTTCTGATTATATCATCATGGTTAAGGTTAATTTCCTGGTAGGTACCCATTTCACTGCCATATAAAACATTGCTGTGCATGCTCTCCGGAAAAAACTGGCTTTCTTTTGCAACAAAATTGTCGCTTTCCGGCGATCCTATTATTTCGTTTATTTGGCTGTCAATATTTTTTATATAAGCATGCGCATTTGCTGCATCGGTAATGCTGCCGGGCGAATTAATAAAAAGACCATAAAGAAATGCTGTTCTTGCAGTGTGGATCATTTTTATGGAATATAGTCCATATTGCAGTGCTTTTATTGTTTCCCGTATTTTTTCTTCTTCCATATTCCTTCCGGAGAAGACATTATTATTTGTTCCTACAAGATAACCCAAAGGAAGTTCATCTCCAAATCGCAATGTTCCGCTGGTTTGAGGCAAGGAAACAAGTATATACTTTGGCTCTCTTACACTTCTTATGCGCGGGAAAACCGGAACACCGGAAACTCTTACCCAGTCAAGTTTCCTTACAACCCTATACCCATCCTGCACTCTGCTTAGAGTATTTATACCATCGGATTCTACAAGGTATTGATTAATAAAATTGCTGCCGGGTACCACATCATTAAATTCGGCTATCTCCTTACCCTGGAATGCGTCGATCATATAGGAATATTCCGGCATTATATTCAGCGCTAAAAGAAGCTCCTCATTGGCGCTTAAATCGCCGGATATATAAGGCAGATCGGTATAGAAGGATAAAACTGCTTCTATATGATCGCGGTAAGCAGGAATAAAAGTATAACCTGTAAGAAGTATGGGCAAAGCTGCACCGGATATTACCCGGCGAATGGAAACAGCGCCGTTATATACTATTTGATAATCGTGTTCAAGTTTTGCCCTGAAATGAGGTATGCCGCCTTCAAGAGCCTTAAGCCCCCGGTTAATACCGGATATGGTTATTACACCATTTAGCCGTTTATATAATTCCGGTTCATGCTCTTTCATCCAGGCTGCAGCAGCAAGAGCGCGCAGAGCTCCCTGGCTGTGTCCAATAAAATAAAAATTTCCGTTATCCCAGTCAGGATTGGGAAGATCTGATATAAGGGTTTCTTTTAAGCGAAGTACTTCGGATTGTATTTTTGGCAATAAGCCATCGGGTATATGGTCGGGATCAAAATTCCGAAAATAAAAACCCTGGAAATAAAACTGGTTGCCCGGCTGTCCTTGTTGAAATGAAGCTTTCCCCCGGAATTCCAGGTTACGCAGGTATTCAAGACTATAGTCATATGCTGCTGCTGTTCCGGCAGAGAAATACAATAAAATTAAACATATCAGAATCTTTATCATTAATTATCTCCAAATAATTCCAGCTCCGCTGTTACCAGAAAAACCCTAAAAAGACTGTCCTGTACAGTATTTATTTCTATATTTCTATACACATTTATTATTGTTTCGGTATAACTTAGATCAAACGGATCTCCAAAAAACATTTCACCTGCAGGATGGGCAAGACCGCTTTGCGCCAAACGTTCATATTCCGCTCTTGATATAATGGGATAGTCGTCCGGCGAATTATATATTCTTGTATCAGTGCCGGAAGATATTCTTTTTGGATTAATATTTTCTATGATATGAACCATGCCGGTTTTAATATATGTACCATTGTATTCCTGGTACAGCGGATAAGCGGTACTGGTTCTGTGTATACCATTAGACAGAATGCTTATTACTTCTGTGTGGTTAAGTAATTCTTTGTTTAAATCAAACACAACTCTGGTAGAAATACGGTTTTCGTCAGCTTCTGCGGCAAACAAGTGAGACGGCAGTTCCAGGATTAGTCCGCCCGATTCCCTGTCTTCCCTAATAGTATATGCCAGGCGCTGCGCTTCTCTTATGATAAAAGAAAGGTCTATTTTTGTAAGCATAGCTTCATTCCTAAAAAAGTCTAATTCCTGTGGAATGGGGCTGCCTGTCCTTATTCTAAAATGTACTGCATTTGTTTCTGTATCAAGCATAAGCATTTCTGTTCCATTGGCAATGATCGAACGCATGGTACCTTCATTGCCATCCTGGATGAAATCCAGCCTTGTGTAGATATTTCCATTGATCTCTTTTATCGAAATAGTATATGTATCTGTTTGAACCGCATTGGTATCCCTGCGGTTGTTCATGGTAAAAACATCAACTTCTGCTTTATAGGAGAGTAACCCGGCTTCCGGGTTTATCCAGGTAATTTTTGTTATTTGGTCTGTCCATATACTTTCCGGCATTGCATCGAACAATTCTCCGGATTCTGTAATGCCGGATTTTATTTGGGAAAAAGAGACTTTACACGAGATAGAAAAAAAAGCTGTAAACAGAGACATTGCAATTAAAAGCAGAAATGGTTTTGTAAACTTCATTTTTTTTAATGGTATCATACTTTTTTTGCAGCGTAAATATCTATGGTTGCACTAAGAATGCGCCGCTTAACGGCTCCGGAATTGCCGGACAAGGCAGAAATTTTCTTTCTAATATCCAAGCGAAGGGAATTTTTTCCAAAAGGACAGGTGCATGCTGCTTTAAGAATGCCCAGTTCATCTGCACATCTTATGATTTGCCGTTCCTCCAAAAATGCAAGCGGGCGGATAAGTGTTACCGGGAATTTATCATAAACCATCTTAATAGGCATACTTAATAGTTTTCCTTTTGCACAGAGGTTCATAAAAAATGTTTCGATAATATCATCAAGGTGGTGACCAAGGGCTATTTTATTAAATCCATTTTGTACTGCATATTTTAAAAGTTCCATTCTGCGCTGGCTGGAACACCAGTAACAGTTCATTTTTTTTCCCGGTTTTAGGCGGGAAATCACCGGGATAAATAAATCGGTATAGGGAATATCCCAGGAGGCCAGCTTTTCTTCCAATGCAGATTTTTTACAGCATGTACAAAAGTCACTGGAAATATGCAGCGCAGCCAATTGGTATTCGACCTTAAGCATGCGCCTAATGGAAGAAAGCGCCCAGGCCATTATGCTGGAATCTTTTCCTCCCGATGCAGCAATAAGGATGCGGTCATTGTTTTCTATAAGTTTCTGTTCCAATACAGTTTTGGCAGTAATACGGCGGATTATTTCTGCTGTTCCGCGGGTTTTTTCTGTATGGCGAAAAAAACGATCAGCCATGCATGGAGGCTCCCTTGGCAATAATATTGCTTAAATACCGGCCTTCATTGAGGTTTAATCCGGCACGGGCAATTAGATCCTGTAAAAAACGTTCCTGTTCGGCTCTGCCCGGATACTTATAAAAACCTATAGATTCCAGAAAATTACAGGTTTTGCTTACAAGGGATTGTATTTCTGCAGCGTTCATGGGCATCCAGGTACCAGGTACCGGTGCAGGGCCTTCAGCCATTAGCTGATACAGCTCATAGGCGTATATTTGAACTGCATGAGATAGATTTATAGAGGGAAATTCCGGATTTACCGGTATATGGGAAGCAATATTGCATAAATCCAGTTCTTCCCGGTCAAGGCCGCTTCGTTCATTGCCAAATACTATTGCAGCCCTGCCGTCTTTTGACTGTAAAAAAGCTGCCAATTCACGGGGTGTAAGAGTAACAGATTTTCGCCGTCGGCCCCGCCGCCGACTGGTTCCAACAGAAATAGTACAATCCGCCAGGGCTTCTTTTAAGGTGATAAAATGTTCGGCTTCATCCCAGATATTTGCCGCATGAATGGCCCTGGCCAACAATTTTTCTATAGAAGCATCCTTAGAAACATAAGCTGGGGCGGCAATGCGGAGCCGGCTCAGACCCATGTTTTTCATTGCCCGGCATACTGCCCCGGTATTGCCCCATTCCGAAGGTCTGGCCAAAACAATGCAAATATCGTTCAAATCCATATATCATTGTACTCAAAAAAGGGGATTATTGGCAATTTTAGTGAAAAAAAGCTGTTTTTTTCTTATTTTGAGGGGAATACCTTGACATGCTGTGGAAAATGGGTTTGACATAATATGAAAAAAAGTATATTATTGAATTTCGTACAGATAGTAGAATTTTATGTAAAAAAGTGTTAAAAAACTACTGGAAGGGAACTTATGACGAATAATGATATCGTCAACGGATTTGACGACGAAAAAGATGAAAGTCTCAAAATTAAACTTCAAAAAGTAACTGAAGTTGAAGGGTGCCTTGTTTTATATCTAACCGGATATATTGATACCTATAATTCAAATTACTTTCAAAAACGGGTTCAAAGGGCTATAGAATCCGGTTTTATCCGCCTGGTTTTTCAGTGCGGCGGCTTGAACTATGTTTCGTCTACCGGGATTGGTTCGTTTACAGCTTTTCTAAAGTCAGTTAAACCCCGCGGCGGAGATCTTGTGCTTTTGGAAATCCAACCCAAGGTTTATGAAGTGTTCCAGCTTTTGGGATTCTCTCAATTCTTTAATATCAAGGACAATTTGGACGACTCAATCAATTTCTTTAGGACAGGCTCTGCTTCCGAAACGGTTTCGTTGTTTCCTAAAGTGTTCTCCTGTCCGATATGTTCGAAGAAACTAAAAGCTCTAAAACCGGGACGTTTCCGCTGTTCTGAATGCAAAACTATTCTTGCAATTGATAATTCCGGGCAGGTTTTCCTCGGTTAGAACAATATGTTAATGTGAATAAATTGTTGAAAAACGTATAGTATCTGTACCAATTGTATACCTTTTTATACATCGCTATAGCCGGGAATGAGAAAATTCTGTAATTCCTTATAATACAAGAAATTAGCTAATTCTTATTTGGAAATGGCTTATTCATATTCCTAAATTCTTTAATTCATTATTCTTATTATGCTTAATTATTGTGGAAATCTTGTGGAAATGTTGTTGATTTTTTTGTTTTTCAGGCTGCTTTACTGCTATTTTACTGTATAGTAAGATTATCTTGCGCATTAAAATATGACATGATAGGCTAATAGGGTGAAGAATTTAGCCAAATTGATACTCTTTCTTGGCCTTTCCTTTATTGGTATCCTCGTCCTGGGTGTTTTATTGGCTTTGCTTTCCGATTGGGCCAGTACTGCATTGATCTTTCCTCCGGAAAGAGGAATTTTCGAAGTTTTTAACGGAAATTTGACGGCTTATCTAAGATCTTCCATTCCTGTAGCTTTTTATTTAACCATTCTTTTGGGATTAAATTATGCAGTAATTCGCCGTATTCTGTATCCGGCGGCTTTTGCTGTTATTCTCCTTGTTATTATTGCATTAAGCGGCGCTGCTTACCTTAGCCTGGAAACACTGAATAGGACAGGATTTACCATAACTCTAAAGGGGCCGCCTGCTGAATTGGCAAAACCGGGATTTATTGGGAATCAAAGGGTTTTTTTAGAAAACCCCTATAATCCGGATGCAGCAATGGTTATTGTATCTCCCGGGCAGTCTCTTCAATATCAGAGCCAGGGCTCCTCTCTAACACAAACAAGATTACCTTTTTTTGCAGAACAAGGCAGATTTTTTAGCACCATAGACAGGGATATTTCCCATAGTTCAAGGGTTTTTTCCGCCTGGTTTAATTCGGGGCTTGTTTCCTATGGAGTTTATGCCGGTTCTTTGGCAGCATTTTTGCTTTCTTTGGCTTGTCTGGTAAATATTAGTTTTTGGTCTTTGGCCAATTTATTTTTTGGAGCGCTTGCTTTTAGGGGTGTTTTAGCCCTGGAAAACTTTCTTAATCAGCCTCATATTCATCAAATTTTGGCTTCATTTGCCGGAAACTTTTTTAATGAAAGGCTTATTAGTCCGCTTATCTTTTGTACGCTTAGTATTCTTATCCTATTGTATTCCGGTCTTGTATATTTAGCCCGCGGGAGGATATCCGATGGCTAAAAAAAATCAATTTATTTCTCCGCTTATTGTATTTTTGGGGTACACAGCAGCTGCTTTTGCATGTATCTGTCTTTATCGCTTTATTTTTCCTCCGCCCACCTATACATCAGTATTGGAAAGCTTTAGGAGTTCCTGGCGTTTTATTGGAGCGATTATCACCTTTATTCATTTATTCCCTGCCCTGGCTTTTTCTGCCCTGGTTATTCCGTTTGGATTAAAGGAGCATTCCGAAGGTGGTTATGCAGGAAGCACTTTCGTTGGGAAAAAAGGTTTTTCTATTGTTTTTCTGGATTATCTTTTCTGGCCTGTAATTACCGCTGCTGTTGCTGCGGTTACTTATAGTTTATTATTTTTTTTAGCCCTTCCTTTGGCAATGAATCTTAGAAATTCCATACTGGATAGAAGCGAATTATTTTTCCGGGCAAAGGCCGGGGCAGAAGTTATGGTACAGGAACAACAATGGGCAGAGGCAGCCCTTTTTATTGACATTTGTGATGGTATTTGGCCGGAAAACAGGGATATAGAACGGCTTAAAATGCAGTATTCCGATTTACTTATGGCTTACCGCCGTTCATTGGATACTGCAGGCGATACAAGTGTAGAAGCTGCGATGATGTTAGAGTGGATGCAGGGAGAGCCGATGGATTCTGCCGAAGCTTATAGACTGGCAGAAGAAGCTTTTGATGACGAGCAGTTTTTCGATGCACATTGGCTTGCCAGTATGGCCCAGCGGCTTGCAAGGCCTGGTTCTGCAGAAATTTCTGCTGCTGCAAGACTTGCGTCAATGGCCTGGGACAAAATAGCCGATTTGGAGCCAAATGCACAGGAGAGGGAGCGGCATTCAATCTTCCGCATGAAACGCGAAGCTTATGAAGCAATGAATGCCGGAGACTTTATAGGTGCTTTTTATACCTTTCAGGAACTTTCTGTTTTAACTCCCAATGATCCCGATATAACAAGGTATTTGGATCTTTCAAGAGAGGGGCTTGTCCATACAGCGTTTTTTTATGACGAGCTGGCTATGGCTATCGGCACAAGCATAAACGGAGCAGTTTTTTCTTTGCCCGATCAAGGCGGCGGCAGGATAGCCCTGCACTTTAAAACGCTGACCCTTTTACGGGATCATGCATATATCTGGGGAATGGAAATAATTGCTGCAGACAGTGAAGGCCGTTTTCGTTTTAGCCTTGAAGCAGATTATGCTAAAATGGTTCCTGTATCTATGAACGACAACGAAGGGAATCCTGCAGACAGGGTAGTATTGCTCTTAAGGGCTTTGGATCGCAGCGATAGAACCAGAGAAAGCGAAGCTGTCTGGACTATTGCCGAAGGATTTGGTTTAGACAGCACCCTTGCAAATAATTCATCTATCGAAACAAATCAACTAATGCTGAATATAAGCTATGATGATTTTCTTCTTCTTTCCAGAACAAGGCAGGGAACAGAAATACTTAATCTTCGCGACCTTTTTGCAGCAGAAAAAACCTTTGGAGAGTTTGGTTATGTAAGAGAAGGTTTTTGGGCAGAAATTCTTCGGCGTTTGGGGGAAGTTGTGTTTTTTCTTCCCTTTACTGTATTAGCTTTAGTTTTGGGATGGCGTTACAGGGCAAGAAAAAAGCCCCGATATGTATATCTGCCCATGCTTGCTATTCTTCCGCTGGTGTTTTACGGCATTGTTCAATTTTACCGTAATATAATAGCAAGTTTTTCTGTTTTTCTTTCGCTGTCTATGGGATTAAGTGCTGCCCTTATCTGTCTAACTGCATTTGCCGGAGTATTTTTTATCCTGGCATTAATACTTTTGGCAGCCCAGCACGGATAGTACAATGCGCCTCTTTTTTAAGTTAAACAAACTAATTTTTCTCTTTATGACAGCTTTTGGGTTTGGCGGATATTTTTTGGGGATTCCTGAAATGGTTATTGGCATAGCTCTTGGGTATTTTACCGGCTGTGTTTGCTCGGAGATATTATATCACAGGGCAATTTGTAAATATTATAAAAACCCCGGCCCCTCTTCTTTTTATGAAGGAGAGGCGGGACTGGCAGCTTTTTGCGCTTTGGGAATTTATATACTGTCTAAATCTACTCCTAAAATGCTCAACGATCAGACTGCTGCTGCCCGTGTTGTAGGAACAGCAATAGCGGTTTTTCCCGGGGGAAAAAAGATAAGCGCTACAGCGGAATTGTTCTGCCGTAAAGCATTTGAGCAGCTTAAAGTTATGAACCCCGATCTTTTGTGCGAAAGTCTTTTTGCCCGCCGTGCCGAAGCAGGAGATCGTACTATAATGGGCTCCGAACTTTCTTCCATGGCCATGGGCAGGGAAGCAGAAAAAGAGGCTCTGTATATACGGCAGTTTTTGGATCCAAATTACCAGCCGGTTTTCTATGAAAACCTGGAAGAAGATCCCTGGACAACGCTGGGTATTTCCTATGGCGCTTCTTACAATGAAGTAAAAAGCAGGTTTCGTAAACTGGCATTAATGTATCATCCGGATAATCAAGCTCATCTTGATGAAGAAGAGCGAAAGGAAGCCGGTGAAACCTTTATTAAAATACGCGATGCATACAGGGTTATTACACGGGAAATTATTAGTTAAATCCTAACTTACCCCTGGCGTTCTATCCTGGCCCCCAGCGCAGAAAGCCGTTCTACGAGGTTTTCATAACCCCGCTCGATCTGATACACATTGCGTATAATACTGTTTCCTTCGGCGCTTAAAGCGGCTATTACCATGGCCATGCCGGCGCGTACATCGGGGCTGGTTAATTCCGAGCCGGCTAGTTTTACCGGGCCGGATATTACTGCCCTGTGAGGATCGCATAAAACAATACGGGCGCCCATGCCGATAAGCTTGTCCACAAAAAACATACGGGATTCGTACATTTTTTCATGAACCAATACGGTTCCTTCTACCTGGGTAGCGACCACAACGATAATGCTGGTTAGATCGGGCGGGAAGCCCGGCCAGGGGGCATCGTCGATTTTGGGGATCATACCGCCAAGGTCGTGGTTTACCTTTAGTGTTTGATTTTTTGGAACCAGCAGTGTTGTGCCTTCGTGCTTCCAGCTTATGCCAAGTTTACCAAAGGCAATTTTTGTAGGGCGCAGATCGCTGGGCAGGGTACCGTTTATTTCCAGTTCTCCTTTGGTGACAGCGGCAAGTCCTATAAGGGAGCCTACTTCCATATAATCTGAACCGATGGAATAATCGCAGCCGCCGAGTTTTTTTACGCCGCTAATGGTAAGTATATTGGAACCAATTCCTTCGATCTGCGCTCCCATGGATACAAGCATACGGCATAGATCCTGTACATGGGGTTCGCTGGCGACATTGGAGAGTATGGTCTTTCCTTCTGCCAGTACTGCTGCCATAACTGCATTTTCTGTAGCAGTAACCGATGCTTCGTCCAGAAATATATCTTCTCCCTTTAGTTTCTTTGCAGTAAAGACAAAAGCATCTGTCATATTTACTTCTGTTCCCAACTCAGTAAGGGCCAGAAAGTGCGTGTCGAGCCTGCGCCGTCCTATTACATCTCCTCCGGGCGGAGGCAGTATTGCCTTGCCGGTTCTGGCAATAAGCGGTCCTGCAAATAGTATGGATGCCCGGATCTTTTTTGCCGCTTCAATAGGAATCATGGGTTCTTTTATATTTCCCAGGATCATCTTGTATACATGTTGTTCCGGCTGTTCAACTGTGCCGCCAAGGGATCGATAAATATCCAGCATAACCTGGACATCTTCGATATTGGGTATATTCCGTAAAATTACCGGCTGGTCTGTTAAAATTGCTGCTGCAATGCAGGGAAGAGCGGCATTTTTATTTCCGCTGGCTTTTATTTTTCCGCTGATGGGCGCTCCGCCGCTTACTAAGTATTGGCTCATGTGTTTACTTTACAGAATGAAGCACATTTAATCTACAGCGAAAAATCAACTTGGATTTTTCAGGTTTTCCGTGTTCTGGCGGAAACCGAAGCGGTTATTTGGTTTTCCCAGGTATCGCCGGGATTTAGAAAGAGCTGAAACAGCGGTAAAAAACAACGTGTCTGAGGTTTGTATTCGGAAAAATAAAGATCGCAGGGTGTCTGGAAATTAATGCTTAAGGATGTACTGCGTTTAATTTCATGTTCTTCTATAGTTGTGATACGCCGTTTTTCTCCGTTTTTTTCATCCGATACTTCTTCTTCGCCCTGGCTTTTACGGAATAACAGGCGGTTAGCGGCCAAAGCTAGATCAAAACGGGGTACAAAGCAAAGTACCGTTTTATTTTCTCCCTTATTGATTAATGCATACGAAAGATACAGTATGTTTTTTTCTACCCTGTAGGTTTTTTGGATTTCTATAAAGCCAAGAGGAATATCTTTTCGGGGAGCAAGAACAAAAGTTGCTTTAAGTTTTGTTTTGTCAAGGGAGATACAGTGGTATTCTTCTGTTCCGCAATAACAGCTGTTTTCCGGAAACTTCGCCGGCCCGGGAAAAGAATATTCGCCGGAACTTAGATCTGTTGATGGAATAAAATCACCGGGAAAAAGCATATCGGTAAAAGCACAGCGCTTTAAGGAAATCGGATTCTGATCAGAATCCGGGTATAAAATATCCAAATAATTCCAGCCTTTTGGAAGATAATCAAACTCAAAAACCGATGCTCCTATTGTACTTACATAACAGTTTATGTTTTTATCCTGAAAAAGGTATTCTTCGGCTCTGTCCAGGTTAAAATCAAAGGCAAGCAGGGATGGTTTAAAATCTTTTTCTCTGATAATTCTTTCTGAGGCAAGGATTGCTTTTTGGGCATAGCGGCGTATTGTATGCTTATTGCATTGCATTAAGGTTTCTGCCCCCTGGGCTTTCCATAATTCTTCTCTGGCGCTGGTTTTACGGGCCTTATCTCCCCGGAGCTGATTAATAAGATTATGAATAAAGAAAAAACGTGCATACAGGCTGTTTGCTTCCTGGTGTCTGGAAAGAATAGAACGGGGCTGCGGACAGGAAGGATCGCCGGAAGGTAAAAAATAAATTCTTGATAAAACAGCGCTTGTCCGGTATACCCTGCCTGGAGTAGTTAGTTCCAGTTCATTACTTTTATTTGTTTGTATGCTTAAAATATCGGTAAAGAAAGAATGTATTGCAGATTCACTTTTATCCAAAGGAAATTCGGGAAATACGGTAAGTAATCCTTCCTGTTTTGTTTTTGAATTAGGCGGTATATCCAGTCCGGCTTTTTGCAATACCGGTAAAATTCCCTTTGTTCCCATTTTGGCAAGAGAAGAAAAAACCGGAAATACCAGCAGTAGTTTTCCCTGATCTTCGGTAATTACCGGACTTAATAAGCTTTCGTCTGTATTGCCGGCGGCGGCAAATTGTTCTTCGCTTAAAAAAGTATAGCTCATGCCGCAGGCAAGTAAAACACTTGTCATGGATTGTTCCCAGGCAGAATGAGCCAATAGGCAGCCCTGAGGCTTTCGTCCAAAATGCTGCCTTATATAGGTTGTAAGCATTTCTATCTGGCCTATTTTATCTGTCGTTGGGAGCAGGGGCATAAGCGGTTCGTAAAAACCGCCTCCCAGAATTTCAATTTGTTTGCGTGCTGTCATGTCCTTGATAAGCAAAAACAATTCGGGTTTTTTTTGTTCAAGCCGGCTGAAAAGCGGACCGGAATAATGCAGAACCGCCGGTATTTTTGGAAAGGAATGTAAAATACGAATAAAAGGCTCCAGCCTGTTATGGTATAGATATTCAAATTCCTCGTCAGTTGCCGAAGGAAAAATATGGGCATGAGAACCCAGGATAAGGTTTAATTTTCCAATCATAAAAATACCTATATAAGCATTTTGATAAACAAGACCGATGCAGCAGAAAAAATAAGGGATAAAAGACCCGCAGAAATAAGCAATATGGGGGTTCCCCGCAGTCCATAGGGAATGACTTCCAGAAAAGACCGTTTTTGAATTTCCTTAAGTATTAAAAACGCCAAAAGACCTCCTGCAGAAAAAGCCAATGAAAGCAGGACTGCATCGGCAAATGAAAGGGCAAAATGAAGGGTTAGAAACAGCGCTGCAGCTGACATTCCGCTGTAAGACGAGCCGATGGAAAACATACCGGGATTATCGACGGTATCAAATAACAGCTCTTTATAGCGGGGATTTTTTTTTAATTCATTTATAGTGAAAAAGAAAAGTTTTTCCAGGGCAAATCCGGTAAGTATAGCCAGAGGAAGCATTAAGAAATAATTAAAAATACCGCCGGTAAAAATAAGGATACGGGCAAATAAAACCCAAAGAAGCGATGTAGATACAAAGAGAATAAACCAGGGATAATATACAGAAACAATGGATACTCGTTCCCGTAAAACAAGCTCTCTTATTCCCAATGCAAAAATTAAGATAAGGTTCAGCGAAAGGGCTGCAAAAAAAAGCAATGCCAGAGCAGCCATTATTCTTCCTCCATATTTGCATACCGGTTTCTAAAATAACGGTATATGGCATTTCCATAACCCATAATAATAAATGCGCCTGCGGAAACCTGGAAAAAACGTATAGGTTCTTCCCCAATAAAGCGGATCAAACCAAGACCGGGAACAGAAATAGAACCAAATCCCAGCGGCTCCCGAATTAGGGAAATACCCAATACTAATACTCCCAGGATTAAAGCTTCTACCAGAGCCTGGGACAGGGCTTCCAATATATCATATTGCGCCATGCTGTCACAGAGTCCGGATGCAGTAAAGATTGCCGGAACAAGAAAAATAAAAAAGCAGCTTTCCAATGCCAGAAGGGGGTCAAATATCCAAAGAAGTATAAGAAAGATTCCTGCCGACAGTGAAGAAATAAAAAGCAGTACTGCATTTCTGCCCAGGCTTGGAAAAAAGTTCCCGCCTAATTTTACTGCAAGCATTGTAAAAACATAAACCCATATCAGCGAGAAAGAACAGATTAAGGCAAAGGATATTCTTCCGGAAGCAATAACCAGTATGGCTGCCCCTCCAAGAGTAGTAAGCGGCGAGTTCTTTCCCCAAAATACATGATGCTGCCAATGTGAGCTCATTGGGATATCCCCCTGCCGCTATGGCGCTTATTAAAACTTTGTTCTATTCGATATACATAAAAATCGTATACAGGCAAGGGCAGTCCTTCGCTTAGCTGCCGGGCATTGTCGCTAAGAGGAATAATATTTTTTACCCTGCCATTCGAATCGATTAATGCTGCGCAGCTTGCTGTTATGCCGTAGCGGAGTATGGTAAAAAGAAAAATACTATCAGAAGAATCGCTTACCTTAAACCACTGCCCGCCCAAAACAGAAGCCGGAGCGCTGTATATTCCAGGCAGCGCTTCTACAGTAATGCCGTGGTATTCCACAAGAATTTTATTTATTGTATCTACCAAAAGCCTGGTGCGGTAATTTTGTGTAAAAAACCACAGGGATCCGCCAATTATAAATACAGCTCCTATCCATGCGCTTAACAGGAGAATTTTTCTGCGTATTTCCGGCGAGGCAATTGCAGGTATCATATACGCTTCCTTTTTTCATAGTAGAAAATATTTTCGATTTTTTGGATCAGCGGAACCAGTGCGTTTGCCAAAAGGACAGCTGTTACTGTACCGTAAGGATCAAGACCGGGAAAGCGGAATAAAAAAGTAAAAAGTGCAGCTATGCTAATATAAACTGCATAACCCGATGTAGTTTTTGGGCCGGTAGCAGGATCGCTTACCAGAATAAAAGCTGCTGCCAAGGTGCCGCCGGACAAGAGAGAAAAAATTAGATCACCTTCCCATAAGCTGCCGCCAAAGGGCAGAGCGCCGAATATCCATACCAAAAGCAAATATACAAAAAGAAACCCTGCCGGCAGCCAAAATCGAAAGCACTTGGTTGCAGAGATAAAAACAATGCCCAATAAAAAAAGCAATAATCCCCTGTCGGCAATTATCCCCGGGCCGCCGGGACTAAGCAGGGCAAGATAACCCTGGGGAAGGGCGGTTCCCGTATAAGAAAAAATGGAATTATTTAAAAAAGAACTTAATGAAATATCCAAAGAGCTGCTTGACCAGCCGTTAATCATTAGAAGCGCCAAGGGGGAAGCCTGGCTGTCCCTTAGACCTCCTTCCAGCGATGCTGCAAGTTGTATTAGATGGTTCCCGTCAATGCTGCGATTGAATGCATTAGGCCAGGATGCACGTATAAAAAGCCATGCTCCTGCAGCGGGGTTTACCCAGTTTGTTCCAAGCCCCCCAAAACTGTGCTTGATCACCACCATGGCAAAGATAGACCCCAAAAAAGCAAAGAGGGGATTGATTGTATTTGGAAGAAACAGGCAAAGGATCAATGCAGAACAAACAGCGCTTCCGTCTCTAATGGAAAAATACCGTTCCTTAAGATTAAAAAGTAGCTCTGTTCCCACTGCTCCGGCTACAGCGGCCAGTGCAATAAAAAGAGAATGCCAATTATCGCTTAACGATGATTGAAAGACAGCAAGCAATGCACAAATCGATACAAATTGCATTCTTCCGGGAGTGGAACGGGCAAGGTTTACCTGCGGTTTTTGAAAGAGCGTTAGATCCATTGCTAGTTCCCTTTTAATGCTGAACGTATAATGCTGGTAGAAAGCGGAAGCCGGGACGGACATACCACTTCGCAGCAGCCGCAGCCATAACATTCGGCAGCTTTGCCGGGTCTGAAATAGAGGCTTTCTGTACAGTTCATGTATTTGTACAGTGCTTCGGGATCCAGTCCAACCGGACATACAACGCGGCATTCTCCGCAGCCTATACATTTACTGCGAAACGTTCCTCCAAGCTGACCGCTAAGAAAAGCAAAAATTGCAAAGCTGGTTTTAATTACCGGCTCGTCCATGTCTACTACTGTTCTTCCCAAAAGCGGAGAACCGGAACCAATACGGCGCGGTTTATCTACAAAGCCTCCGCATTCGGCAAAGATTTCTCCTATTCTGGTTCCTATTTGAACTTTCATTACCTGAGGCTTTTTAATAGCAGAACCACCTACCGCCACATAACGGGATAAAATTGGTTTTCTTAGTTTAACTGCATCGTGAATAGCAGCCAGTGTTGCTGGTCCCAGTGCCAGGAAAGTCCCCAGTTCAATTTTTTCTTTTTGGGCATAGCGGCGGATTATTATTTCCAATTCCCGGCGGTTCCGCTGGGGATAGCGGGAACCTGTTAATATTAGCGTTATGGGAAGCTTCCATTTTTCCATTACTTCCATAAGCGAATGGGCCAAATCCTTTTCCCTGCGGGAAAAAACCAGGATTATTCGTTCCATGCGGCCTGCCCGTGCGGCAATAAGGCTTCCTTCGGCTACTGCTTCCAATCTTTCACGAAGCAGAACATAATCCGCAGCCAGCCATGGATCGTCAAAAACACAGCGTACTACAAGGCTTACTGAATCCTGGGCGGATCTTAGGGAATAGAACATATCCGACACCGGCCGTCCTGATCCTTCCATTTCTACAATGCCGTATTCTGAAAGGATACGCTGTAGTTCAAAAGGGGGAATATTGTCCCAGGGGAAAACCTCTTCATAGCGGCCTAATTTATTAAAGCTCCCGTCCAGCTTGATTACCAGAGCATCATTACTTAGTCCTTCGGCCATTTTCCAGGAAACTATCCTAACCACCCGGCCGGGTACGGTAGCATGAATATTGGCAGAACCAAGTCCCTGGCCCCGCCCTATAAGGGTTCCTTCGCCCACCCTGTCCCCTACAGCTACCACCGGATTTGCCTTGCTGCCTATATGCTGAATTAAGGGGATAACCGAAAGGCCGGGAAGAAAGGCAGTAACGCTGGAATCCCTGGGAGGTACTGTTGAATCGGTATATCTGATCCCTCTGGGGATCAATGGAAAAAACTTCATTTTGCCTGTCTTTTAAAGGTAATGGAATGCAAAGGCAATGATAATCCCCAGAAAAACCCCTATTGCTACTTCCAGGGGAGTATGTCCGGGAACTTCCTTAACCGGATAATACTCGATATTCAGCTTTTCTGCCGATTGACGGCCAAGCTTGTTAAGCACTCTGGCCTGGATACCCGATGAACGGCGCACCCCCAAAGCATCGCGGATAATGATTAGGGCTAACATAAGGGTAATTATGAACAAGGTAGAGTCCGGACCTTCAAATAAGCCGGTGGAAGCGCTCATGGAGGCTACCGTGGCGGAATGGCTGGAGGGCATACCCCCGGTACGCCACATGAGTATTCCAAAAGTATCATGGGGATTTTTTACCTTCGATCTAAGCAGGTAAATGACTGTTTTTATCAATTGTGCAGAAAACCAGCTTGTAATAACCGATAAAAAAACCGGGTTTTCGAAGAAACCTTTTATAGCCATCAACATACCGCCATTAGTATACAATTATCCGGATTGCCAGGCTTTGTCAAGAACTGTCCAAATTTACCCCTATATATAGTATACTAATCCCATGTTCCGAAAGCTGCATTCTTTTATAAGGAGAATTAAAACCTATGCTCTTATTGGAGAAAGCGGAACAGGAAAAAGCTTTCGTGCAGTACTTGTAGCCCAAAAATTCGGAATAGATTTAATTATCGATGACGGCTTATTAATCCAGGACAACCGGATTATAGCCGGCCGTTCTGCCAAAAAGGAAAAATCCTTTATGGCCGCCGTTAAGGTTGCCCTTTTTGACGATAAAAAAAACAGAAATAAGGTTATTAAGCAGCTGCACAGCGAGAAATTCCGGAAGATACTTATTCTTGGGACTTCGGAAAAAATGACCAATAAAATAGCTGCAAGGCTGGAACTTCCCCTTCCTTCCAAAGTTATCCATATAGAAGATATTGCCAGCAGGGAAGAAATAGAAAAAGCAATACGGACACGGAAAATCGAAGGAAAACATGTTATTCCTGTTCCATCAATAGAAATAAAACGCAGCTATCCAATAATCTTTTACGACGCTATTCGTATTTTTAAGCGCCGACGCCTGCAGGAAATGCTGGGAAGCGCTCCTCAGTTGCACGAAAAATCGGTAGTTCGGCCTGCCTATTCCAAACGCGGCAAGGTAATTATCTCCGAAGCAGCCCTTTCACAGATGGTGCTGCTTTGTGTTATTGAATACAAGGAAAATATCCTGATAAAAAAAATCACCATTAAAGACGATATGGCAGGATACCGCCTGGTAATTACCATAGATGTGCCGTTTGGAATGCAGCTGGGGGGAGACATGCAGGGGCTGCAACAGTATATAATTGATAATATTGAACGGTATACAGGAATACTTATTGAAGAAGTAAATATTATTATCGATAAAATAAGGGAGGAGCAGTGATACTACAATGAAAAAAACAATTTTAATCTTTGCCTTTATGGTTTTTATTGAAGCTCTGTTATATGCCCAGCCTGGACCGGCTTATTATGAAGTAATTGCACCGGAAGATGTCCTGGATTTTTATTCCAGCGAAATGGAACAGCGTTTTACTGTTTTTAACAGGATTTTTCGTTTTGATCCGGCTTCTCTTATTGCGCCTTTGCGTGTAAGGGTTTTTAACGATAAGGAACAGTATGATACTTATGTCAGTGCAAGGCTGGGGGAGATAAAACCCGGGGCCGTTTACCTGCACTTCCGCAGAGCGGAACTTCGTGAACTGGTAATTCATGAAGGAAGCGAAGAAAAGAGCGCCCTTGTCCCCCACCAGGCCTTTATCCAGTTTTTACGGGCATTTATTCCCGAAGCTCCCCCCTGGATTCGTGAAGGATTTGCCCTTTACTTTAATTCGCTTGTCTTTAACCGTATGCGCGATGTCTTGATATACGAAGAAAATCTAAGCTGGCTGGATACTGCAAAAAATCTGGATATAAACCCGGAAACAGTATTAATGACCGGCAGCACTCTTTCCGATGGGGAAGACCTAAGAGAACAAAGCGAGGTTTTTCAGGCTGCGGCATGGTCATTGGTATCGTTTTTTATGGCCGAAGAAAACAGCATATACCGCCGGGCGCTGACAGACAGTTTTATGGTTCTTTCGCCAGCTGCCGGAGCAGAAGAAAATACACAGGCTGTATTCCACCGGCTCTTACTCTTTCATTCCATTGAATCTTTAAGTGCAGATTTTACCAGTTATATTGCCGGCAGAAGAACCTTTGCCGAATTAATTACAGAAGGACATAACGCGTACAGCTCTGGGCAATTTTCTGCTGCCCAGGCTTTTTTTAACAGAGCTGCCGGACAAAGAAGCACCCACTATGCCCCATATTACTATCTTGGTCTTTTGGCGTATGAAGAAAAAAGATACGAAGAAGCAGATGCGCTTTACCAGCTTGCTTTGGACTACGGGGCTCCCCGGGCATTGCTTATGTTTGCACGGGGATTAAATGCTGCAGCAGATGGAAAAAATCCGGAAGCAATTGTTTTTCTGGAAGAAGCAGCTTTAGATGAACGATACAGAACAAGGTCGGAAGAGCTGATCAGCCGGCTGCAATAACAAAAAAAACTTCCTTCTACTGCGGCACTTTCTTTGTTCTTTTGCGTGTACGTACACGCTCAAAGAAGCGGCTCTTTTTTACATCAATGCCGTGTTCGGTAAAAATGATTCGCAGGGCCTGTTCCAGTTCTGCACGGGGGGGATTCATGGGAAGGATAAAGCGGCGGACATCCTGGAAGACCGCTCTATAATCTTCAAAGCTTCCTTTTTCCAGTTCTTTCCAGGATAGTTGTAATGGTTTATTTAATGATTGTTTTGATGATGGAATTGTTAGCTCCAAATAATCCCGTACCAGAGCAGACAGGGGAAATATGCTCTGGTTAAAGCCGGCAAGATATGCAGCGCGAAAAGCAGAGTTATTTTTCATTAATGCCGATGCTTCCTTCTGCAAATAAACATAAAGCCCTGTTTTTTCCAGCTCCTCCACTATCTGCGATGCTGCCGGGGAACGGATAATTTTGGATAGTTCTTCGGTAAGCCGGGAGGGGGAAACCTGGTTTAAAAGCTCAGCTTCCTTTTTTATACGCCGCTTAAGGCGCCAGGGTATGGATAATCCGCCCACAACCGCATACTTTACTGCACGGATCATTCGCACCGGATCGTCCTTAAAAATTAGTTCCGAAGGAATAATGGGACGCAGTACACCTTTTTTAATATCGTTTATGCCGTTTACATAATCCACCACCAGTTGTTTACCCGGATCATACAATAATGCATTGCAGGTGAAATCCCGCCGCAGTACATCGTCTTCTATAGTTCCGTATGTATTACTCGAATGACCGTCTTTTAACGAACGGAATGTAGAAACTTCAAAAATTCGGGGGCCAAAATAAACATGTACTAGCCGAAAACGTCTGCCAATAATCCGGGAATTGCGGAAGATTCGCTTTATTTTGGCAGGAGTTGCACTAGTAACAATATCAAAATCTTTGGGCTTCTTTCCCAATATAAGGTCTCGTACTGCGCCGCCTACGATATAACTTTCATGACCATTTGCCCTAAGACGGCTGGTTATAAATACAGCTTCACGATCAAGGTCTGCGGCATTAATTTTATGTTCATTGCTGGTATAGACGACAGCTTTTTTTATGAGTTTTCCGTCTTTTTCTTTTCCATAACGAATCAGCACTATTTAAATGAGCCTTTGTTCATGTTATTTGCTGTAAAAGCCACCCAATAAGGTCTTTGCTTACTTCTTCCCAGTTGGTTTCATTTATTGGTTCATGCCGTGCTTCTGGGTATTTTACAAATTTTAGATTATGTATACCGTGATTTTGGTAAACATTTACCAATGCTGTAGGGCTAACTCCCATATCTCCCACTGGATCGGCATTGCCGCATACAATGTATATAGGCAGATCCTTGTTAATCCGGGCAAGGGCTTTTTTCCTGTGTATTGCTGCAAGAAGCTGGATCATATCACGGTAAAAACCCGAAGAACAGCGCTGCCCGCAAAGGGGATCGTTTATATATTTATCTACTTCTTTTTCGTCCCTTGACAGCCAGTCAAAAGGAGTACGGTTTGGCTTAAAGGGGTTATTGTATGACCCGGTAGAAAGACTCTGGGCAAGTTTAGAATAACGCCTTGCCCCCTTAAGTAGTGCTACCAGAGACAGAACAGCCGCTCCTGCGCTGATTTTTATGCCTCCAGGTCCTCTGCTGCCGGAAAGCAAACACCCTGTAAGCGGAATTGATGGGTTTTGGATATATGCCTGAACCAAAAATGATCCCCAGGAATGGCCCATTATAAAGAAAGAGCGTTTTCCGTATTCATTGTTTGTAGTTTCTTCTATATGCTTGGTTACAATCTGAATATCTGCCACTATTCGGGAAAACCCGCCTTTGTCCGCTGTATGTCCTAAAAGACCGCCTTTTCCCGGATCATTCACAGATGAATCGGCTGTTTTTCCATGACCCCGCATATCTGCCGACCAGACTTCTATATTACTGGAACATAGTTTTTCTGCCAGACGATGGTATCGCAGTGAATGTTCAGCCATACCATGAACTATATAGATAATTCCAGCTGGCTTTGTATTTGCTGCGGGCTTCCAGCGTCGGAGAAAAAGTTTTGCCCCGTCGTCGCAGCTAACCCAGGCGCTAGTGTCAACCATATCCCCATTATGCTATAATTCATAAGAAAATGATAGTAATGAAAAAAATACTGCCTGCAATACTGCTGTTTATTCTGATTTTGGGCTGTTTTTTGGCTGCTGCCGAAGCTGCAGAAGAACTTTTTCCAACAGCAAATACCAGTGTTGTTGAGCCAATTTGGCGCAATGCTCCCGGTGGAGCTTTGCTGGGAGTTCCTACCATTCAGGCGGGAACCGTGGTTGCTGTAATGGATGGCGGTATGTTAAAGGCCTATACCCTGGAAGGAAGGCCTCTGTGGGATTATCTTGCCCGTACCTCAAGGCTTATCCCCTATGTAAGCAGAAACAGGGAGGGAACCAGCTATATCTGCCAGTCAGACGGAACCCTTATTGCAGTAAACCGTTCCGGAAGGGAACTGTGGCGGCTGCAGCCAGGGCCCATTACTGCTCCGGTAGTCAG
>Ga0099364_10004061_pt1 | contig 22279 bp, 16 predicted proteins | sample TergutTh196P3_FD_73070 | JGI IMG/M metagenome (GOLD analysis project Ga0099364, IMG submission 73070) | Microcerotermes parvus P3 segment gut microbial communities from Pointe-Noire, Republic of the Congo - Th196 P3 | ecosystem: Host-associated > Arthropoda: Insects > Digestive system > Gut ...
ATATAAACCGCCTTCAGGAAGCGTTTGTTGGCAGCGCGCACCGGCTGGGCATCTACGACAAAAGCGCGATCAACCTTGACTTTCATACCGTCCCCCATTATGGCGACGAATCGGTCCTGGGCGAGCACTGGAATGGCGCCAGGAACAAGCGGATGAAAGGCGCTTTGACCATGTATGCCCAGGACTCAGAAACGAAACTCATCGTTTATACAACTGCCGACATACAGCATAGTGAAGCAGTAAATTCTGCCGTTCCTTTTATTGGTTCCGCTCACGCAAGAGGGCGCCATTTTTTGAGGAAATATCAAAGATCCTCGGCAAGGAAACGATTGATATGTACAACACTTCCGTAACCAAAGGCACTCAGGAATCTCATGGGCAGAACTTTCAAAAGTTAGGCAAGGAACTGATGTCGGTGGACGAAATCGTCGTTATGGACGGCGAACGCTGTATACTCCAAGTCAAGGGCGAGCGACCTTTTCTATCACGGAAGTATAACATCGAAAAGCACCCGAACTACCGCTATCTTGCCGACTCCGACCCAAAGTATACCTTTGACATTGGGAAATATCTATCCTCACGTCTAAAATTAAGGAAGGATGATGTCTACATTGTAGCGGAAATTGACATGACGGAAGAAGCCGCATAGAACAGATATTACGGCTTGTGGATGCCTCATTGTGTTATGTATTTTTCAATGCGACATTGTTCAATGATTTTGTGACCAAGAAGTATAATGGCTTCTTGTGGGCAATTATTGATACAACGATAGCACATTGTGTTTTTAACTATTTTTTTCAAACTTGAATACTTCTCGTTTTTCTCCATTATTGAGTACAAATAATCCGCTCTCAAAGTTCCACGCTTGATTAAATGTGTATTGACCCGGAATAATGATATAATTGTTTTCATTCATATAATCAATCATTTTTTTGAGTTCGTCGTTATCCCATAGGTCAAAATAGGGCATTTCCTTTTTGACTTCACCGTCAAGCACTTTCTGTAAATGTTCTGCGTCAATGGTTTCATTATCAGTGATTGTAATGGTGATATTTTTCCCGAATATCATACCCTGTAAACCTCCGCTTCCGTCAGAATTATTATCACAGCCTGTTGTTAGAACAAATGTAAATGTTAGCAATGCCATTATCACTAAAAGCCTTTTGAACATATCGATTTACCCCCTTTTTAATGTGGCGTGTAATAACGTGTGCGGACATCATTGAAGTTGACAACATAATAACCTTGTCCGAGCTTCATATCTTGTGCGGCATCGGCTGACGTATATCCGCACAAACCATTTATTAAGTCTAGTGCTATCTTTTCCTTGCCGCCACCATATTTAGAATACCACGGCAAACTGCTAACAATCAAGTCTTGCGCCCCGGGAGGTAAACCCATTGATGTTCCCATGTAGGTGTTACTATACCCGCAGCCTGTAATGCTTTCACTCCGAAGGAAGTACAATTTTCTTTAACCATATTATAGTTTTCACCATATCTCTCAATGAAGGAAATTATACTATCCGCTTGTTCAGAAGTAATCACATAAGTTTTTGAAATATCCCATTCGTGCGAACTGTCATCGCGTATAGCTCCGGTAACATCAGACTTATGAACCAGACCGACAAATACAAGCGACTATTCCTGCTCAAATATTTTATATCCAATTCTATACCGATAACAATTTAAAACCAGACACAATGTATTGCAATGGTGTTGTTCCAATCGATACCGCAGGTAACTGCGGTTCGATTCTGACAGCTCAGGGAAAAACGCAGAAAAGCGATTGGTGGGTAGTACGAAAAATAAAATAAATAATTAAACGAATGCAGCCAACAAAAATTAAATGTTGGATTGATATTTATCGCAACAAACGGTTTACTTGGAAAATAATAAAACAATCAGTATGGAGTATGGTATATGTTCACATATCGATTACTGTCATGCCTTTTGGTATCGTGTCTTTTAGTACCGAGTAAATTTTGAATTTAAGTTATCCGCGAGCCATATAATATGAGCTTTCATATATTCGTCGGCTATGAATTTATATCCGAAATCGTTTGCTATGTTGGATATATCGATCGGAAGGCCGATCGGCGCGGCTCTGCCCTTATCCTCATACGACACCACGCTATTTGAACCCAATAGCTCCACGGCCATTTGGGCTATTTCGCCCCACTGGCGTCATTCGGCGCCGACGCCCGTATAATAACCGCGGTTACTGACATAATATACGCCCGCGGGTTTCAATTCGTGCAGGATAATTGCGGAACTGCTGCCGGGCCCCCTCTGAGTCCATGCTCCCTGTCCGTTGGGATCTCCTTCGTCAATAAAGGACATGACTTGCCGGAAGGAGAATTTGTAACCGTTCGGAACCAGGCTTTCATCGTTGTTATTCGCGTAAGCGACTTCAAAATACTCCTGCATTTCCAATTCCGACGGCGCGTTGAATCTCCACGGTACAAACCTCCATTGTTCCTTATCGCTATAAATCTCCCTGATATCGTCCGTAGAGTCCGCGTTTACAAATTCGTCCGCCGCGTTACGCACGATCATAACCGCTTCCGGATGCTCGTAAGCGCTGCTAAAAATATTATACCAGGAGAGCGGGAACGGCGTGCCGATCCTCAATTTTTTACCTTCGGCGGCCGGCGGAGCATATGGCCTGTAAATAACGCCGTCGTTTTGGTAGATGCTCGCGTATGGATACCAACCGTTCCATTCGGGAATGTATTGACTGCGGATACGCTGTACGCCACCGGCATTTCAATCGGCGGATCGTATTTTTTGAACGGGTCGGGCGCGCCGTCCTGCACGGCGCCGGTTGCCGTCGCCGCCTCCGTGGTCTGCGCCGCCGCCGTGTTCGCCGCCGCCGCGGTTGTCTGTGCCGCTGCGGTATTTTCTGCGGCGGAAGTTTGATTGCCGCTTTCCTGTGTCGACGTTGCGCAAGCGTTAAGCGATAAAATTACACAAGAGCAAATTAACAGGATTGCGCACAACTTCACCGTTACGTAAATTCCTTTTTCATATGATTCTCCTTTCGAAAATTTTACCTTTACAATGACTAAATTTGTGTATATTATATATTACCTGTCTTTGGTATCAAGCATTGAAAAATGGTGTTAGTGCAAAAAGAGCCACTGCGAAGCAGGGTTCTTCGTTATTAATAATGTTAGACAAACAGAGGCTTTAATTAACTGGTATAACGCAAAATCGCCCGAATCTGCGATTCAGAGATGAAATAATTTCGCAAGGGCAGTCCCGTTTTTTGTGCAAGATTGGAACGGTATGCTTTATATGAATCAAACGTCGAAATATCCGCTGCAAAGCTATTTGAGGACCGTCATTATAAACCCGGAGAGTTTCTTTCGCAATTCCACTAATATTGCCGAGGATCTTCAAGTGTTTATTCAACTGGTTAACGCGCGGACTATGCAGGCGGCGCAGTTGTTCCTGGCGACAATACCCGTGCTGCTCGCCTATCCGTTTTTGCAAAAATACTTTACGACCGGGCTAGTGCTCGGAAGCGTAAAAGGTTAAATACGAGGAGGTAGTGCAATGAGTAAAAAAAAGGTGGGGATAATCGGTACCGGCGGACGCTCGCTTCTGTATTTAAACGCGATACAGTCCATGCCCGAGGATTTTGATCTCTCATTCATGCGTTTTCGCACGCAGGAAAAAGCCGATAGATTCAAACAACAGTATAATATCCCCGTTACAACGTCTATGGATGAATTTTACAGCGCCAAGCCCGATTTTGTCGTCGCCGTGAACAACCGCCCCGATGTCGGGAAAGTAGTGATTGACGCGATTGACAACGGTTTCGACGTGCTTGCGGAAACGCCGCCGGCAGAAAGTTTTGAAGAAGTTGCCAAGGTTTGGGAATTGACGCAAAAGAGCGGAAAAAAACTGCTCGTTGCGGAGAATTATTTTGCGGAACCGGGTTATGCCGCCAAAATCGAAGCGGTACGGAGAGGTTATATCGGAGACGCGCACTCCGTCAGCGTGTCCAACACGCACCAATACCATGCGATCAGCGTGATGCGCCTCATGCTAGGCACGGGTTTTGAACCGGTAAAAATGATTGGCAAAGAGTTCATGTGGCCTTTGACGAAGACACAGGATAAAAGCGGTCAGCCAGATTATAAAGGAGAAGCGTCGCCAGTAGGCAGATCGCATGTAATTATGGAATTCGAAAGCGGTAAAGCCGGTTTTTACGATTTTGCCATCGCTCAATACTGGTCCGTTATCCGTTCCCGGTATATTATGGTTCAGGGTAGCCGCGGCGAAATTAAAGACGACGATATATGGTTCCTCGACGAGAAAAACCGCCCGATGCGCGCCTCGTTCGTTAATAATATGTCCGGCGGCGAGCTTCTTTATATTACGCTCGGAGATAAAATCCTATATAAAAATCCGTTTGCGGGTAAGCATGTGCGTTCCGTCGGCGTAGCCATGATGCTCGTTAGCATGAAAGAATACCAGGAGACCGGGAAGGCGCGGTATTCATTCGCGGACGGTATGCAGGACACATACCTTACGCAACTATTAATTCAAGCGGAAAAAAATCCATACTCGGTAGTATCGTCCGAACCGCAACCCTGGCAAAAATAAACGTGATAACTTTTTAAATATGGAAGATGATTGTAGGCCGTAAAAATTACAATAATATTGCATATATGTTACACATAATCGATCGGTTCTTCAAATGCGCGTATTTGGCGGCTTTCAGGGTTATACGCCTGTCGCAGACTTGAAGCACGAGATTAGAAATCCAGTTATGACAGGTACTACACAAATAAATTAACAAAAATTTGGGTTCTATCTCAAAGGCGAATATAACCATGGCATCACGCCAACAACATATAGGCATTGAGCAGCAGTATACCCGTTCGCCCTCCACATCTCCTATGAACAATTTTAATCCTACTGTTCATACCCTCTAGCGGGCCGTTGCTTATGTGCGTATAAATAAAATTGTTTTTCACGGCTTCATAATCTTCTGAAAGACCTGCCGTATATTGTGAAAAAGCTTCAATGCTGGATTCCTGGTATTTGGAGATGAACGCATCCAGCAGATTGACGTCTTAAGAATCGAATACTTCATAACAATCCTTGAGAAACTGTTCGATATGCAAGAGCAACGGAAACTATATCTTTATTTGGGCGATGAGAGTTTTCCGGTTGGTGATTTTGCTTTTTCCTGCAGAGTCCTCATCATTTTTGTCACCGAAAACGCTCTTCCTTGTTTCCTCGCTCAATAGCGCTGAATCTCTTGCAACGCGGCGTTCTGCTTTCTGCGCTCCAGAGACCGGTGCATCACCATCGGACTTTGCCCTATCAGAAGCCGCCCCCATCAGAAGTATTATGTACACTGTGTGCCTTGAGGCGCTTTCGAGTCGTAAATCCGGCAGCTTCTCAGTACCTCTGGAACAACTATCCCCGCCAATCAAGTTTTTTAACGCCCTGTTTTGCGACGGCCTGATTTCATCCGGCATTTCTTTGCGCAGTTTCAATATGAACTGATAAATGGTGTTGCTGCTCCCTGCGTACCCAAGCGACTTAATAGCCGGGCATATCTCCCTGTGGCTCTTGCCAGCGTTCCACAGTTCGATAACCGTCTCCCTGTAAGGCTCGACGATTGACTCATTGGATGGCATGACCCGCTCTCCGCTGGCCGTTTTTATTCCGCCTACGTTTTGCGCGGATGCCTTTGCGGCAATCTTTTCATCGACCCGCTGCAGCGTGGTGGCGGCAGTCGCCCGGAGGGCGCGGACATCTTTTATGGACATGTCCATCGCTTGCGCGATATTAGCCATCTGCAACCCTTTGCTGTCAAGTTCGAGCATCTTCAATGTATCCCTGTATTTTTTGGCTTTCGCCGGTGTCAGCCCGACCGCGTTTATTCGTTCTTCTACCGTATGCTCAGGGACATGGAATAGAGGCATTTCATTTGCTTCGCCGCCCGGTTCCGCCGACACCCACCCATCCCCCTCGCGGATATATATCTTCGCCGGGAGTATTTCAGACAGAGCGTCCTTGACTGCCCGGTGCGCATTTTGAATGAGGTAAAATCTGTCCGCCACTTGGGTCTTTCCTTGATCTTCCCCTGCGGAAGAGTAGGCGCTTGCCTTGTCGCGGCTTAAATACTCGGCGGATGGAAATCGCTCTAAGGCTCGCGCGGCGACTTCCTTTGTTGTCCCGCTTACGATGATCAGGACCTTGTGCGTTTCCCCATCCATGAACACTGCGCAACCTGAGGATTTATCGCCCTTGCGCATATTGATGTCATCTATTGATATTATTTTTACGTTGTCCCTCGTTATGTTCGACTCAATCTCTTTTACCGCTTGTGCCACACCTGGCCAGGTTTTATAGTGTTGTACGGCATCTTCACTTTCCCTTTCGGACTTATTGTAATACAATGATGACATCGCCGATAATTCCAATGGGTGCTAGCATGACGCAGCTACGACTCAACCGTGGCATAGGTAGATTTGACGCCTTCATCATACGCTCAAGGGTTGTAGCCACCTCAATACGGAGTGTGTTTTCTCCTTTTCTCAATAGGGGGCTGATGTTAAACTCATATGGAGGTGCAAGCCTTGTACCGGCACTCTGCCCGTTGATCCATACGGTAGGCCCCTCAAACGCGGTTGCGATGGTTAAATATGCCGAATGTTCCGGCCGACTGTCCAAAGAAAAAGTGCTTTCATATCTGATATGTCCCGAAAAATCCGGCTTGATTTGGCCTATATCACGTAAGCGTGCCATGCTTATAGTGTCGTAAAAATCCGGGTAATCCTTTGCTGCACAGAAAGAAACCTCCCAATCTCTGCTTATTTTTATCGTTATTCCGATTGATCCTCCTATTTTTACTAAACGAGGAGTACCCGAGGAACCTGAATCATCAAAGATCAATATGATGGATTCTAAGGGACGGAGGGTAAGGAATACATCTGTTTTTCCTTCAACGGGCTTGCTTTTCGTCGCGTAGAGGCGGTTTTCCATGGCATCATATCGGGTGACAAGCCCTTCCGCTTTAAAGCGAACCGTCCCCGAGTATTCAACATGAGGACTTTCATTGTTGAGCATATAGGCGTCTACACCACCCCGCCGGTAATGGTAGTAGCGGATGGACGGACAATTATAAGCAAGCGTCACGTCCAACGGAATTCGCCTTCGCAAGGCTTCAACAAGGCCAGATAACGCAATAGGTTCAACTAGGCTTGATATCGCCTCAATCAACGCCCGCGCTTCATCCAGATCGCTCGCCCCTTCGGGCAGACCATCAAGAAATAAGACCTGGAACCCTTGCTCTACTGCCCGGCATGCGAATTTTAAAACTGATTCTGGAAGAAACTGGGCATAGGGTATGACCAAAGCGTGATAATACTCACCGTTTATCACCATAGTTTTTCCGCATAACGCTTGCTCATCAGCTAGTATATCCGGCGGGATGATGTCAAAGTCAATTTGGTTCTCCAGTAACAAGCGGGCTGGTTTCTGGAGCGGCATTCCCTCACCTGCCCAATCTGCGTCTCCGTGGTAAAGCAACGCAACGGGTGCCATATGGGTTCCGTTTTGAAATAAGTGGCATACACGATTCATGTAAGCCATCAGTTCGCCAAATAAATGGTATTGCGGGTTTTCTCCATGAGCGAAAAAGTGAGGCGGACAGTCGAAGTCGGGAAAAGCTTTTGGTGAGAATGCGTGCGGAACAAAGTAATTGATGCCGCGAACCATAAAATGGTCCGCCAAGTATTTCATCAACCGAACACCTTCACTCCACCCATAATTTCCAAAAATCTCACACATTGCGCGGCCCTGTTTTTTAGGGTCAATATGCGCATGCGAAGAGCCAAGTTTTCCAAGAGCATAATGAAAAAATTCACCGTCATTCGGTGGAAACATCTCATATAGTGGTAAGTGATTGTTTATTTCTTGTCCAATCAATACCTGCCCACCGATGTCGTCGATACCGGACATGTGCTGTCCTGCCATTGAACGGAAGAAATGGCCTTGGCTGCAGCCTAGCCGGTTGTGCTGGTTGTTGTCCTCAATCACATGGCCAATGTATTCAACACCGTGCTCTTCGCACCAGTTCCCGATCTGCTCGCTAAAGTTGGCTTGTATCAGCCGTGTGGTGGCATCCATGTAGGCATATCTCACACGACCGGTTTTTCCGACGTCCTCCATTGGCGCCCAAAGGGCGGGGAGCAGGTTTTTCCATTTGGTTCCAAGCCGCTCTTCAATCATCGCTGGCATCGCATCGCTCCAGGGTAAGGGCATGATTTTCTTCCCGATTGTTTCGTCGAAGCTGAAACCGAAGGTATTTCCTACACAAGGCTCATCGGAAAAGAACCCGGCAAACGTTTTTCCGAAATCGGCTTGATAACGGGCATAATGGGGCTCATATACCGCATCAATCTGTACTCGGCAAGATGCTTGATCGAGCATATTAATGTAATCCGTCCGGCCTCCGCCGTTTCGAGTCTGGATAATGAAAAAAATACGCCAGAGCCCATCCGGTACATTCCACACGAGCTTTCCATCTTGTATATGACCCGATAGGTCTACAACCATATCGCCGATGGTATCCTCTACCAGCAACGGGTATCCCACGACGGCGTACAGGGTATCGTCATCAAACAATCGTGGTTCCCCGGCGCCGAACATCATACTTTTATTGAACATCGGTTTTTGATAGCGGATGATTGATTCGATCTCGACCGTAATAGATGGCAGTGGACCGCAAACATCAATACGTTGTACATCCAGGTATAACTTGCATAGCTCGGGTGCGGCTTCTTTCAGTGCACCGTTGGCATAACCTGTTGGAAAGTGGGCGTCGTCAAGCACCCAAACCTTCATATTCCGCTTGCGCGCCTCATCCATGATTATATCAAGGTCCTCCCACCACTTGGTACCGGCAAAATCGGGATGAGGGCGTGCTTCTACACATACGGCCCGGATATTCGCGTCATATATCGCACCCATGTATCTTCTGAGCGTCTCTTCATCCTCGCCGTGCTGCCAAAAAAACGGGAGCATGTAATTCCCTTCTTGATGGTCTAAAACATCATGAATTGCTTGTCTCAAAATAATCCCTCTTTTCGTTTATTCCTTAACGGCGCCCAAGGTAATGCCTTTAGCGAAATATTTTTGGATAAAGAATACGCGCAGATAATGGGGATGATCGCCACATCGGCGATTTCCATGCGGATCGTGGTACTAGGCAGTTGGGTGGTATAGATGCCGGTCAGCTTGTCGCTGTTGTTTACCAAGAATTGTATGTTTTCATTGATCATGCTGGCGAGAATCAATAAAACCATGGGAGTCGCGATCACGCCGTACATGATCAATATCAGCTTTGTGTTTAGTGAAGACAGCACTTTATGAAATCGATACATGTAACTACCTCGTGTATACATGTTGATCGGATCATCCTCACATAATTTTAAATCGTTGTTGTTTCTGACCCATCACAAATCCGACAGCGTAGCAATGTTTTGCGATTTACGGTATTGAATCGGTGTCATCCCGGTATGTTTTTTAAAAGCTGCCTGCAAATGGCTTTGTGACGCAAAAGAAAGAATACCGGAAATTTCGGCGACAGTCAAATCAGACTTAATGAGCAAGCTTTTTGCCTCGTCGATTTTAATGCACATAATGAATACGCTTAGTTCAATGCCGGTATCCTTTTTAAACTGAGTTGACAGATAGGAACGGTTCAATCCCAGCGCGTTGGCAACATCTTCGGTAGTAATTCTGTCTGATACATTGCGTTCAACATATGTGTGAACCTTTGTAATCACTGCCGATTTCGAATCATGTTGCTTATATTCCCACACTTTTTTTGTGTAAGTTAAAAGCATACTTCTAATTAGGGCTGATACGGCAGAGGTATTCGACAAAAGCTCTACCTTTTGAATATAAGAATCCGCGAGACTCATGGATGTTTCATAATCCAGTCCACCTTTTACTGCATACCTGGCTGCAATCGTGCAAGCCGCGATAGCCAAGTTTTTACGATGCCGCAATAAATTACCGGCAAGTGTCCCTTCATTGCCTGCAAATATATTGTTGGGCGAATTTCCTAGCATTGAAGACAATTTATCATATTGTCCAAACTCAACGATCGAATACAAAAATCTTTCATATGCCTGAGCATCATGGATTGATTGGGCGTCATGATCTTCCACAGGGGCATCCAATCCGCCCATTATGCCATCTTGAAAGGTATACTCTTCTGGCAGGAATTGATTAAGTTCAATACTCTCACCATTCAAAGCAAAATTCGCATAGCGAATAAATCGGCTGAATCTCATGAAAGAGCATATTGGTACACTTTTCAAGTATTTAAGGAGCTGTCCGCTTTCTGTTATTGGAAGCTGATTGCTTCGAAGGATCCTTTGGGCTCGTTCATTATCGCAGCCAAGCGACGCAACAGGCCCAAAGAGGGCATGGTCGGCAGAGTGATGTATGGGTACATATCCGTAGCAAAGCAACTGATCAGTCATATGACAACTGGCGCGCTGACTATTAGCAAACAGTTCTTTAGGCGCGCAGGTTGTCAAATTTTGCAAATATTTCAAATCTGGCACATGAAATTTCTCACAGCCATCCACATAGAATGTAGCGGGAATGTTTGAGATACACGACAGCTCCTGCACAATTTGTTTGCCATCCATACGGCTAACAACTTTCCCAACAAATATGACAACAGAATAACAGATCTGAAATACTTATTCAAGGAGTTTTGCTATTCTTAAGGCACATAAAGAGTAGGCGTTTCTACATAAAGGAACGCCTACGGAAAACATGTATTCTGTGACAGTCGAGATTCCTGTATCTTGACCATCATAGGTTCAGGTGTATTTACACTTTTATTCTTATCAATTGATAGGATGTAGAGAATAAATGAAGAGATTGAATTTTTGCCAAGACTGGAAATTTATCAAAGAAGACGGGAGTTCCCGCATGTTGAACCTCCCTCATGATGCGATGATAGAGGAACTACGCAATCCAGGCAACCCGTCGGGAAGCGCGGGCTCTTTTTTTCCGGGCGGTATCTATACATACGAGAAGATGTTCAATATACCAGCAGACTGGTCAGGGAAGCATATCGTCCTTCAGTTCGAAGGCGTATACAAAAACGCCAGGGTTTATGTCAATGGGAAGGAAGCTGGTGGCGCGGCATACGGCTATACGCCCTTTTTCGTAATCCTGAACGGCTTGCTCAATGATGGGGTAGCGAACCAAATTAAGGTGGTCGCGCAAAATAATGACCAGCCAAACAGTCGTTGGTATACAGGAAGCGGCATATACCGCCCCGTTTGGGCTTGGGTCGGGGAAGATGCCCATGTCGAACCGGAGGGAATAAAGATCACAACATTATCCTATTCACCCTCCATCATTCAAGTAGATGTCTCACACATCGGAGGAACACCAAGCGTGGAAATCCTGGATGGGGATAGACTTATCGCTTCCGGAGAGGGTAGTAGCGTAACCATGGAAATCCTTGATGCAATACTTTGGAGCGCGGATACACCGCACCTGTATACCTGCCGGGTCATCTTGTGTGACAACGGCGCGGTGGTAGACGAGGCAACCGATACCTTCGGCATCCGCTTGGTGGAATGGAACCCTAACGGATTATTCGTCAACGGTGTAAGTACATTGTTGAGGGGGGCTTGCGTCCACCATGACAATGGTATTTTGGGAGCCCGTTGCTATGCAGTAAGTGAGGATCGGCGGGTCAGGATTTTGAAAAAGGCAGGTTATAACGCGATCCGATCTTCACACAACCCCACTTCCAAGGCAATGCTGGAAGCCTGTGATAGGCACGGCATGTACATGATCGACGAAACTTGGGACATGTGGTATAGCCGAAAAAACAAAAACGACTATGCCGCAAATTTCATGGAGAACTACCGGTTCGATATCCTTGCAATGGTCAACCGTGATTTTAACCATCCCAGTGTGATTATGTATTCCATCTGTAATGAGGTATCTGAACCTAAAGATGAAAAGGGGCTGAACGTAGCCCGTGATATGGTGGAATATATCCATTCACTTGATAAAAACCGTGCGGTGACCGGCGGCGTTAACCTCTTCATCATCGACAAAGCAGCGAAGGGCAAGGGCATCTATAAGGAAAACGGCGGTCATTCCGATGAAATGAAAGGGGATAAACCCAATATTGCAAGCAGTTTAATGTTCAACATCATTGCGACACAGGTTGGCACAAACATGAACAAAATGGCAAACTCAAGTACGGCAGATAAAAACACCGCGCCATTCCTCGATATGCTGGACTTGGCAGGCTATAATTACGCTTCCGGGCGCTACCCATTAGAGGGTAAGTTGCATCCAAACCGCATCATATATGGCAGTGAGACTTTTACACAGGATATCGCCAAGAACTGGGAAATGGTAAAAAAATATCCCTACCTTGTTGGCGATTTTATGTGGACAGGATGGGACTATCTTGGAGAGGCCGGTATGGGCGCATGGAATTATCATGGTGAGGGAGGATTCGAAAAAAAATATCCTTGGATCCTTGCTAATGGCGGTGCTATTGATATTTTGGGGAATATAGGCGCGGAAGCAGTTTTTGCCGCAGTTGTCTGGGGCTTGCGAAAAAAGCCGTATATTGGCGTGAGACCGGTAAACCATCCCGGTGCTCGCGTAACGAAAGCCGTATGGGGTGGAACCGATGCTATGGAAAGCTGGGCGTGGAAAAATTGCGATGGCAACAAGGCGATTGTCGAGGTTTATTCCGATGCTTATAAGGTGGAGCTTCTGCTAAACGGAAAAAGTCAAGGAAAAAAGAAGCCCAAAGCGTATAAGGCGATCTATAGGACTAAGTATGCTGAAGGCGAATTGATTGCTATAGCCTACGATCAAGGCGGAGGTGAAATTTCGCGAACAAACCTCAGATCCGCAAACGGGAAAGCAAGTATCTCTATTGAACCGGAAAAAGACAATGTGCGTCCAGGAGAAATCTTTTATGTTGATGTATATATTAAGGGAGAAAACGGCGTTGTGGAAAGCAATGCAGATGCGATGCTCACTATTGCAGTGGAGGGCGGCGAACTGCTGGCGTTTGGAAGCGCCAACCCCAGGACAGAGGAGAGCTATCTTTCCTGTAGCTTCACGACATATTACGGTAGGGCTCAAGCTGTGATTCTGGCAAAAGATGCCGGAGAGATATTGATCAAGATAGATGGGGAAGGATTGATAGCTGCTACGGCAACACTTCCAGTAATAAACATTGACCTAAACCCCGTTTTGTGGACTGTTTAAACGTCCAATTTCTTACTCAATCACAGTTTTTCGCCAAATAACTTATAATAACGTATACCAACATTTAAAACATGAGGTTTTATAGGATAGTTCGTTTAATAGTTAAAATTCATATTTACAATTAATATTTGTGCAATTCTGATTTATAAACGCGGCAGACGCGTAAATAAACTATTAATATTATTGAGGGAATAAGGAGAGGCGTATGGCTGGAAAAATTAAAAATATCCTAATAACTCTGCCGATCAAGGAGCATCACTTAAAAAAGTTAACCGACTGCCTTGATGCCGATGTGAATGTCATCCAAATAAAACCATCCGAAAAGGATAAGCTGGCGGAGGCTTTAAAGGTTGTGGATGTCGCCGTTCTCGACGTCGCCGTTCTCGGCGGAGGTGTCGGTAGGGATTTGTTTACAGCGCCAAACTTAAAATGGGTGCATTTCGACGCAGCAGGTCTTGATTACCTTGCCAAAACCCCCATGTTGGATTCTGGTATAGCCATTACCGGTTCGGCGGGGCGAAGTGCGCCGGCCCTTGCCGAGCATGTGCTGTATTTTATGCTCAGTTTATCCTATAAGAGCAGGGCGATTTTCGCATCGCAGGCTGCTTGTAAATGGGGCTATGAAAATCAGGAAGAGACAGCGGCGTTATTTTCACAAACAATTGGCATATTGGGTCTTGGTAACACAGGCGACGCGCTTGCAAAAAGGGCGAAGGCTTTAGAAATGACAGTGCTTGCGCATAAAAGGAGCAATATCGAAAAACCCGATTATGTGGATGTTTTATACACCGAAGAGAACGGGGACAGTATCGATAGACTTATTGAAAATAGTGATTTTATTGCCGTTTGCACTCCTTTGAACAACAAAACATATCATATGCTTGGCGAACGGGAATTTAAAATGATGAAAACGACTGCCGTCGTCGCAAATGTGGGTCGCGGAGCTTGCATTGATGAAAAGGCGCTAATCGAAGCGTTAAAAACAGGTGAAATCGCCGGAGCAGGGCTTGATACATTTGAGAAGCAACCGCTGCCGGATGATTCCGAATTATGGAAATTGGATAATGCGATAGTCACGCCTCACTTCACTCCACCTTGTCCGGACAAAATTGGGCGTTCGCTTGATATCGTAGCCGATAACCTCATCCGATACCAAAAGGGCGAGTCTTTGAGAAACTTACTGACCCGCGTCGATATATTCGAATTGTAATACAGATAAAAATAAAAGAAAGCTTGTAATGTCATGAAAAAAGCATAGTAATATTATTAACATTAATTTTTTCTGTTGCAATCTTAGCGGCGTGTGGCGGCGCCGGTTCCGCACCTCCGGCTGCGACAACAGCTTCCGCGGATGCTACGGAACCTTCTAGCGACGACCCTTCAAACTGGCCGACTATCACATATTGGGTTGATTTTGAGAACAACGCACAAAAGTCGGTTTCAACGTATTTGGTACTGGTATAAACCTAACACTCACATCATTGGGAGCATACGCGCTCTCGCGCAAAGACTTTTTTTGGGGAACGCCGTTTATGATGATCATATTGTATACGATATTTTTTCTGTCGGTATGATCCCCAGCTTCCTTTTAGTTGAAGGGTACAATATACAGGTTACTGCATCCTTGAATAGACACCCACATATGAGCGCGCCACGATCCCTGCGACGATTGCACGCGTTCGCTTGGTAAACATATAATGTCGGGAGCTTGCGACATCGTGCTCCGTTTTACAAATTCAGTCGAAAGGAAAAAATATGACAAAAAACAGCGGTAAAAAATGGTGGGACGGTTACCCTTGGCGGCTTATCCAAACAAATCTCAGGGAAATTGATATGGAGGACATCGAAGCCGACGTTTATGTTAAGGAGCTAATGGAATTTAAGGCGACCGTCGTAATGATCAACACATCGGGTATAATCGCAAGTTATCCTACAAAACTTCCATTTCAATATCAAAGCCAATATCTTAAAGGCGACAGTTTAGAAAAAATAATTGCCGCATGTCACGCAGCTAGCATAAAAGTCTTGGCACGTACGGATTTTTCTAAAGTACGTTACCCTTTGTATCAACAGCATCCTGAATGGGCTTATCGCGATCTGCAAGGTGATATTGTCAACTATGAAGGAGATGTACACTGTTGCATCAACGGCGAATATCAACGGAAATATATGTTTGAAATTGTAAAAGAAACAATCGAGACGCTTGATATCGACGGGATATTTTTCAATATGGGCGGATACCAGGTCAGTGATTATTCTAATAACTATCATGGATTTTGTCATTGTTCAAATTGTGTAAAACTCTTTAAAGAATTTTCCGGGATGGCATTACCGGCTAAAGATGCAGATGCTTCATACACTGCATACACCATGTTTTGTCAGGAGACGATGCAAAAATATAACCGCGAGTTGATCGAATTTATACAAAGTATAAATCCTGAACTGGCAATTTGTTGCGTAAGTGAAAAACCTGACGGTTATATTAGGCAAGAATCCAACACGGCGTTGGACAGGGCACTCCCGCATTGGCAATATGACGCCTCGGCAAGCACCAAATGGGCGGTCGCCAATTATCCGCATATGCTTGCAAGCACTAATACGGTTGATTTTATTGACATTCCGGTCAGGCATGTATCGGTTTCGCCGGCGCAGCAGGGGCTTCGCCTAGCGCAAACTCTCGCAGCTGGTGGAAATTTGGATTATTATTTGATTGGTCGGCTCGATAACCACGAGGATAAGACAGGTTATGACTATATTAAAAGCATGTATCATTACCACGCATCTAATGAAAACGTTTATACGAATCTGCACTCAATAGCAAAAACCGCCCTTTTTTATACTTTTTTAGGACGCGGCGCCCGTAGGCGTAATTCGGGTGGGGAATTGAGAGGATGGTATAGATTTTTGGCGGAAAGTCACTGTCCGTTTGACGTTGTATTAGCAGAAAGGGCGGAGTATATAGATATTAATCGTTATAATGTCCTTATACTCCCTGATTTGGACACAGTACCGGATAATGCGGCTGGTTTGATCGACAAGTTCGTTAAAAGCGGGGGGACATTGATAGCTTCGGGTTCCATAGGTTGGACAGATGATCAATACAAACCGCGATCCGCGTGCGCGATAAAATCACTTGGTATCACAGAAAAATACTTAAATGGAAACATTCGCTCCGCATACTTTCAAGTAGGCGAAGATACAATAGCCGAAGGCATGGGTCAGTGTTCGCTTATATATGCCGACGGAGATTATATTTATAATGGTTATGAAGACAGCGTCAAACGATGCTTGCCAATGAGGCCGCCTCAACCGTTCGGACCGCCGGAACGTTGTTATACTAAAAATAAAAGCGACTGGCCTGGATATATAATAAACGGGTTTGGTAAAGGAAAAGCTTTCTATATTCCTTGGTATCCCGGAAGCTTATATCTAAGGCAAGGTTATATCAACACATTTAATTTTATCGTAGCATTAATGAAAAATGCTTGCGGAACATATACGCTTGGCGGCAATCTTTCACCTATGATAGAAGTATCCTTAATGAAAGACGTTAAAGACGAATTTACCTTAATTCATTTAGTAAATGGCTCAGGTCATTATGGCGTTAGTTTTTTTGATCCGATATGTATGAACAATATTACCGTCATCATTCCCGAATATAAAGATGATCCAAAGAGTATTGTATCGTTAGTCACTGGAAAACAACTCGATTTTTGTTTCTCAAGGGACGGAGGGCTTGTGATCGAGCTTCCAGAACTCAACCTATTTGACGCGATAAAAATAATATAAAAACATGAGGCGCCCGGGTGCTCCCAAGCGGAGTCCCGGGCATGCTCCTTTAGCGTTCCTAAGTCATGCCCTATTATCCGTTAACGCTCCCGGCGCGACATGGTTGGATAGTGGCACAATTTATATGGCCGTAGCGGCAAATTCACCTTACCACGCACAGCCATGGACAGGAATGCCCCACTTGCGGCGCTACCGGTAAGATGGTCCCGTACAGCGATTACACAAGGGACCTGGTGCATCGCATAAACGGGAAAACAAACGTAACCTGCGCCAAGCCGCTGCGGTTCAAATGTAAATCATGCAAAACGACGCACGCACTGCTGCCCGGAATCCTGGTCCCATATAGCCCGTACACCCTCCGCTTCATGCTTACCGTCCTTGATTGCCTATTATGAGAGAATCGCTACAGTAGCCGAGCTATGCGGGCGTTTTGGGATAGCTGTTTCCACGCTGTATGAATGGAAGGAGCGTGTGCTGGGGCATAAGGAGCTTATGCTGGACCTGTCAGTTTCAAATACCATCTGCGCTTTTTCTAAAATATCGATTTCCATGTCCGCAGTTGATTGGGGTTGATTTAATACTTTGATGCTATTGCACCCAATTCTTGCTCAACCTGCAGAATCTCTAGAACAATCTTCGTCTTAAATTCTGCTGTGTATTGTCGCTTTGTCATTGCCCGATCCTGCCTTTCCCATTATTTACAGTATCAGGTTCACGTTCATTTTATAAATTTATGTCCAGTTCTACGGGGACATTATATTGAATTTTGAAACTTTATAAATGTTCAGGGGACTACGAACCGTAACATGCCGGTATATGCGCCGGCCTGTCTGTCTTTGACTAAACGCACATAGTAGCTATACTCGTTGCCGCTCTCGACTTTATAGTCAAAAAACACTGATTCTGTTGTATATGCGTATAAGGTTAAACTGTAGTTGCTGCGTACATCCGATATCCAGATTTCAGCGTAATCCCAGGCAGATCTCGACCACCAGGCTAGTTCAATGTTATCCGCGTTGACCCTCCCCCGGAAATCCTCGGCGATGATATCGCCGGTCGTCAGAGCTATGGCATCGTACAGCGGCCCCCAATACCCGGCTTGTGACAGACGGGCTTTGTAATAATATGTTGTCGCGGGTTGCAGCCCGGTGTCTGTAAACGGGGCGGGTACATTGATTTGATGAGTCATAACCAGGTTGTAAGGGCCTTCGGGCGCGTCGGCGCGGTAAATTTCTATGCTGTCATATATAGAGCGTCCCCACATGTTTATGGAGACCGAGTTCGCATCAAGGCCTGGTCCGCCCCACAACCCTTCGATCGTAAGGTCATTGGTCGTTATGGAAACCGTCTCTGATAAAGGCCCGTATACCCCGTCATTTCTCAAGCGTAGTCTATAGTAATAAACAGTATTCGGGCGAAGCCCGAAATCTGTATAGGGTGACGCGCCGGTTGCGATCATTACTGGAATGAATGGGCCATCCGGCGATTCGGAACGATAAATAACCACGCCGTCATAGGTTGCGTTGCTCCAGACGCTTATCGTAGCGGAGTTGGCGTCAATGCCCGGCGCGGCCCATACGCCGGCGGCTACCAAATCAGTGTCTGGCGGTAGCGTCGGAGATGGTGTTGGCGTCGGGGTCAGCGTCGGAACAGGCCCGGAAGTCGGCGTTGGCGCCGGAGTGGGTTCGGGCGTTGGTGTTGGAATAGGCGTGGGTGCAGGAGTGGGTTCGGGCGTCGGCGTTGGAGTAGGTACGGGCGTCGGCGCCGGAGTAGGTACGGGTGTAGGAGTAGGCTCGGGCGTCAGAGTAGGCTCGGGCGTTGGTACAGGCGTAGGCGCCGGTGTTGGCGTCGGCACTGGCGTAGGCGCCGGTGTTGGTGTCGGTGTAGGCTGTTCATCTACGCCAAACAGAATCGCAGGCCCTATACCATGGAGATCCGCAATATTCTTCGTGACAGGATCAAAACCTTCCGTCATGAATGTCACTGTCGCATGATGTGTCTGAGTCATTGACAAACCCGGATCCCCCGGCAGATGTTCGTTATAGGTTGTGATCCATTCCTGATAGGCTATGCCCTGGCTGTTTGTGACAAAAACACCTTCACTGCCCCCATCGGTACGCCAGTGTATAGTCCTATCAGCCAATGGTACGCCGCCCCCCGGACTACCGGCGCCGCCATCCGCGCTGCCATCAGCGAAGACCCGCGTGGACGATATCCCTACGTCAAACGTCATATGCGAATCGGTGTTATAGGATATGTTTGACGGAGGGAGGCTGAGGTCGACGCCTGGCCCCGCTAGCGAATCGATAAGCTTAAAGCCGGTCGCGTTAAAATACCAGTATCCGAGCCGAAACGGTTGAAAATAGCTGTCATTGTGAGGAATCCTCTCAAAAGTCGTCCTGTAGAACCATCCGTTCCGCCCGGCGCCATAACCCGATCCGGCAGTAATATACTGAACATTTGTCAGAAAGTGGTTGTCTGTAAAGACGACGGGCGGGGTTACGGTATACTCGGGATTGCCTGCGAAATCCACACAGGAAAAACAATATCCAACATTGTCGAAATTTAGATTATCCGTCATAACTTCAACCTTTATCAGGTTGTTCTTAAACTGCAACCCGGTGGAACGTACACTGTCGTTTATCATCAATGCCCGGATATAGCTGGCCTCGGGCCATGCTTTGGTAATGACGGTGTTATTTGCGAATACAACATTGTTCGTCCAGTAAAAAGGATAATCATCATATTGGAACAAGCGGAACCCGGCAATCCCCGTAGGCCTGTCAAGTACTATTTGCTCCCTTGGGTCCGAAGATCGCCTTTCAGCCGGGTATGCGTTCATATATATGAAATTATTCTCTATTAAAACATCACTCGAATCCGTGCCCATACCTATGGGGTTGAAACCCAGCCCGAAAACTTTATTATACGTATTCACACCCGTGGATTCGCAGTTTATTCCGGCGGAATTACCGGCAAAACTGTCGATATAAACCTCATTGCCGATTTTATCCCCTCCGCTCATGATCCCGATATGGCGGCATCGGCGCACCGAGTTGTATGAAACATTAATATGCATGCTGCCATTTGACAAAATAGCATGAGGGCCGTGCATGCGGTTGGACAGATCGTACCCCCTGTCGTATACCACATTGTGGTGGATTTTCGCATAATCGTCTTCGCATATAATTCCGGAAATATCTTTTCCGTAATAATCGATAGCTACGCCTGCTATTTCTATATTGGACACGTGGCTGGCCAGGATAGGGTTATAACCAGTTTCGATGACGCCGTTCCCGCCGTTGGCGCCTTGTTTGACTATGCCATTGATAATTGTCTGGCCGCTATAGTTCCAAAGTGCGCTTCTTATGCCGTATGTTGCGTCTTCGCTGTATTTCAGCGGCCCCCTATCGAGGTTGAATTCGTTTGCTGTTTCATTGAACTCGTTGTCATAAATAACCGTATGCCCGCCGAGGTCCAGCGTCACATTATGCCCGCCCAGGACAATACCCCCGTTGGGCGCGAAAATATCTTCGGTCAGCAGGTAATGCTTGTCCGAACCATTAAGCCGGTATGGCAGGCTTCTATCTGTCAAATCCTGGGGTATGAGTATAATGTCGGGCGGCAACAGCGGTGTCGTAAAGGTGTAATCGCCGGATACCAGCAGGGCGCCGTCCGAGCCTTTTGCCCTGACGCGGTAATGATAGGTATTTCCGGGTTCGAGACCAGTGAGGTGGAATAAATGCTGATAATAGTAGGACTCGGATTGATCTGTGACTGTGCCGTAACTTTCGTCAAGCCCGTATTCAATCAGGGCAAGGGTTGGCAGGTTCGTGGCAAAGGCGACGGCGCGCGAATAATATGATTCATATTCCCAAAACGCGCCTTCTTCAAAACACAGTTCCGATCCGAATGTTTCCTTTATTAACGGCTCTGTTTCGGGCAGAAAAAATTCCAGGCGCATATTGAAGAAATCATCGTATTTGTTTTGAGGGTTTACGATCCTTTCCGGGATAACAAAACCATCAACTGTTACCGGCGCCCCGCCCGCCGCATACGCCGCTGATGCAGGCCCCGCACCCGGCGCTATGGCTGGCGCAACTATATAAGCTAACAATAATGCTATGCTCAACAGGGCTGTAAACACACGCCGCCTCTTACTCAAGGTTGTAACCACACGCTGCCTTTTACTCAAGGTTGTAACCACACGCTGTATCTTATTCAGTGATATAACCACACGCCGTCTCATGTTTAAGTCTGAAATACTTTTTTCCGGTTTCATTTTCGGATCTCCTTTCGAAATTACGCGGTTTTTCAGTTTCTGTCGCGTTTGACATTGAACGCCGATGGCATAAACCTGTAGGCTTCCTTTTTGTCCATCCTGGTCGTATACCGCGTCGCAATGCGCTCTCCGCAGCCAGGGCAAAACAATGCGCCGTGATACTGCGAAAAGTCAATAGTGCCTTCGATGATCCGCTCGTTATTCATCTTTACAAAATTGCTTTCGCCATATTTTTAGTACTACGTGATAAAATATATGCAATATGCACAATGAACCAGTAGAATATGGCTGCCCCTTATTTTTGCTATTGGGGTTTTAAATCTTACTCATAAACATATATTAATATATTATTTGATCAAATGAAATAGTGGAAATATAAATTCATATAATTAATTGAAACTTAGCACATCAAAAAGTATCGTTGAACCTTGATAATTCAATATATATATTGATGTCCTATGCATAGGTTTGTGGATGCCGTGCTGCCCCAACTGTACCGGAATCGCGGCGCATGATATAATTCAGTTCTAGCAATAAGAGCCGCAGCGGTGGTCGCAAGGGAGGGTGGCGCATTGAAAAAGCTAATATACATAGGTGTGGAATCCTTCGAGGAGATAAGGGAAGACGATTATTTCTATGTCGACAAAACACTTTTCATTAGGGAACTATTTGAGAATAGAAGAAAAGTCACATTGATAACCAGACCCCGGCGCTTTGGGAAAACCTTGAACATGAGCATGCTCCGGAGCTTTTTTGACATCAGCCGCGATAACAAAAGCATATTTGAAGGCCTTGCCATAACAGAGCACAAAGACATATGCGACAGGCATATGAACAAATACCCCGTGATTTCGCTGACGCTGAAGAATGTTGAGATGGCTACATTTGAAGGGTC
>Ga0099364_10004062_pt1 | contig 22278 bp, 14 predicted proteins | sample TergutTh196P3_FD_73070 | JGI IMG/M metagenome (GOLD analysis project Ga0099364, IMG submission 73070) | Microcerotermes parvus P3 segment gut microbial communities from Pointe-Noire, Republic of the Congo - Th196 P3 | ecosystem: Host-associated > Arthropoda: Insects > Digestive system > Gut ...
GCCTAACGGAATGCAAAAAACAAAAATGTAGGACATTTTGGTTTCCTCTGCAAAAATAGATTTTTCCTTATAAAATAACAAAAAAACGTTTCTGAGGTAAAGAACTCTAAAGGTTAGTAATTCATAATTCCAAAGTTTTCAGTGATGCCTTCGTAAATTTAGACAATACAAAAACAGACAAAACAAAATTTTTTGAAAAAAAATGAAATAAATTTTGATTATTTTTTACGTGTGGTTGGTAATTTGTTGAATTTCTAAAATATACACTATTTCTTAATAATTTAGCAAATATAACAAATTTTCTATTTTTTCGTTAAAAAGAAAGGCATCTATTTTTTGAAGATAGGTAATGAAATGGTTAAAGTAGTGAATGAATTTTCAGTTTTCAGAAAACAACAACGTCATTCATCCCGTTGATGTCGGAATATTTGATATTTCAGGTAGAAAACTTTTAACTTTTAAACTTTATAAACTATATTGCGACATTGCGCTAAAATTAAATTTTACAAATTAAAAAACCATCTATGGGATTTGTGAATTAATGGGTTAGTTAATAAGAGATAGAACTTGAGGTTAATTTTAAAAATTTATGAAAAAAATTAAAGCAAAAAAACATTTAGGACAGCATTTTTTAAACGATTTATCGATAGCACAAAATATTGTAAATAGTTTACAGACTCCTTATACACAAACTATTGAAGTAGGTCCAGGTATGGGAGTTCTAACTCGTTTTTTGATTAAAAGAGCCGACTTAAATATGCGCTATATCGAAATTGACCACGAAGCAATTATGTTCCTGCACAAGAATTATCCTGAAATAAAAGAACAACTTATTGAAAAAGATTTTCTAAAAACAGACATAAATACAATTTTTCCAGATGGTCAATGTTCAATAATTGGTAATTTTCCATATCATATTTCGAGTCAGATTCTTTTTAAAACCTATGAAAATAGAGACAAAATTTTTTCACTTGTAGGTATGGTACAACGAGAAGTGGGTAAACGTATAGCGTCTCCTCACGGGTCTAAAGAATATGGCATTTTAAGTGTTTTACTGCAATCTTTCTACGATGTTGAATATTTGTTTACAGTCGACGAGAATGTTTTTACTCCACCACCAAAAGTAAAATCGGGAGTTATCAGAATGACTAGAAACAATGTGCAAACACTCGATTGTGACGAAAAATTTTTTATTAAAGTTGTAAAAGCCGCTTTTAATCAAAGACGGAAAACGTTGCGAAATAGTTTGAGCAAACTTCCGTTCGATATTACTTCCATAAAAAATCATCCAATTTTTGGTCTTCGCCCCGAGCAATTATCAGTTCAAGACTTTCAAGTTCTAACAAATATGGTAAATAATAGACAAGTTAAAAATTAGTGGTTAGTGGTTAATGACTCATTTACTTATCTACTCATTCACTGAAAACTGATAACTGATAACTGAAAACTAATTTCTCAATTATCAATTATCGTCATCTCGTCAATTAAATTTTTGGCGCCAGCAAATTTTTCGATAATAAATAGTACATATCTAATGTCCACATTTATACATTTTTGAAGATTGTTTTCAAAAGCGATGTCGCCACTCATTGCTTCCCAATTTCCGTCGAAAGCAAGTCCAAAAAGTTCACCTTTTGCATTTATCACGGGGCTTCCCGAATTACCTCCTGTAATATCATTGTTTGTAGTAAAACAGACATACAAATTGCCGTCTGCGGCGGCGTAACGTCCCCACTCTTTTGCGTTGTACAAATCTTTAAGTTTTTGAGGTACAATAAAATCATAATCGTTGGGGTCTTCTTTTTCCATAACTCCGTCAATGGTTGTAAAATGTTTGTAAATAACGGCATCACGTGGCTCATAATCGCCTACTGTTCCGTAACTTAGCCTCATTGTAGAATTAGCGTCTGGATAAAATATTTTTTCGGACATCATTGTCATCAATCCATCAATAAATAGTCGGTTGGCTGTTGCTATTTCTGTGTTATATTCGTTACTTTTTTCTGAAAATTCGTTCTGTTTTTCTATTACCGATTTTCCCGCTACAAATGCGGGGTCTGACTGCAAAGTTTTAAGATTTGGTTTTGCAATGAATGCATTAAATTTTTTCTCGTCGGCAAAAATTGATTTCGTAAAAAGGTGATTAGCAAATGATTTATAATTATTTTTGAATTTTTTATCAATATCTTGAAAAAAAGTTGGATAAAAATTTTGATTAAGTTCGTTTGAATATAATTCGAGCATTGCAACAAGTACTTTTTCGTCTGTATTGGAGTGGTAATCTTTAAAGAATGTTTCTGCTTCATTTTTCAAATTTTCAACTTCTTTATCAATTTTTTCTTTATTGTTATCCTTCAATGCTTGCTCTAAATCTTCTGCATTAATAGCAAATTTCAATATTTCGGCTCCATATATCAGCGTTTCGCGAATAATTATACTTGCTTTAAATGTTTCGGCTCTATTTTCATAACTTGTTTTGAATGACGGAATTACATTTTCATATCTTTTATTTTGTTTTGCCCACTCTGAAAATTCTTTTTCAATTTCTTGTTTTTTCGACACAACGTCTAAAGCAGCAATTCCTTTATTCATACCGATACTATTTTTCCAATAGTTTGAACTGCGAGAAAATTTTGAGGCATACTGAAGTCGCACTTTATCATTATTGCTCATTGCTTCAGCCCATATTTCCTGTTTTATGCCTCTAATTTTAATAATAAGATGATTGTTGATATTCACTCTTTCGTCAATACCAAAAGAAGTAAGGTATCTATCTGTTCTGCCCGGATATCCTATTGTCATTGCGTAATCGTCCATTTCATAACCCTTTAACGATATTGGTAAATGGTGCGCAGGCTTATATGGCACATTATTTTCAGAATATTCAGCGGGGTTTCCGTCTTTATCAGCATAAACCCTAAAAAGTGAGAAGTCGCACGTATGTCGGGGCCACATCCAATTGTCGGTGTCGTATCCAAACTTACCTATCGAAGAGGGAGGCGCACCAACAAAACGAATATCTTTGTAAACATCATAGACAATTAAATAATATTGATTTCCTGCAAAGAATTCGTGTACGGTTGCTTGCATTTGACTTTCACCTTTTGCCTCATTTGCAATGTTTGTACGTCTTTCTGAAATAATTTTTTGCCTTTCGGCGAATTCTACTTCATCGGCAATACCTTCAAGCACAATATCTGTAACATTTTCCATTCTTTTGAGTAAATGCACTGTAAGTCCGGGTGCGGGGATTTCTTCTTCTAACGAAAAAGCCCAAAAACCATCAACAAGATAGTTATTTTCCATAGAACTAAGAGATTGAATATTGTCGTATCCGCAATGATGATTTGTCAAAATCAAGCCCTTATCGGAAATAAATTCTGCGGTACATCCTCTACCAAAAATTAAAATGGCATCTTTTAAACTTGGCTGCTCTACACTGAAAACTTCTTCAGCGTTAAGTTTTAAGCCCATTTCGTTCATTTTTTCGATATTGTACTTTTCGATGAGTGGCAAAAGCCACATTCCTTCGTCTGCTTTTGTGTTTACCACGAAAGTAAGGGCAAAAAGCAGCAAAAACATACTATTTTTTTTCATATTTTTTTTTGGTTTTGAGCCACGTATGGCACTAATTTCATTAAACATTTTATTTGTATATATTTACTTATCAGAGTGTTAAAATCGCAATTTTAAGCATTCTGTTTATTATTTCAAATTGCAAAAGTATATAAAATTTAAGTAATACAATTAGTTTTTAAATAAAAAAGTAAAAAAACGACATAAGGGAACTCCCAAAAATATCAAAAAATAGTTTTTAAACCTTTTCTTAATTTCTTTTATCTGCACCCCACATTAGTTTTGACCGTAGTGTTGCAAAAAAATCATTGTTTATTCTATCTGCAACCGAAATTGTAAAGTCCGCCTTTCTTATATGCAGCGAAACATTGTTGTCAATTATTTTACTTCTCAAATCTAATGATGCCATAAATTCTTCTCTACGACTTTCAACTTTAAGAGTAATTTTAGAATCATTTGGTACAACAAGCGGACGCACCGACAAATTATGAGGTGCAATAGGTGATATAATAAATTCGTTGCACAATGGATGCAAAATAGGACCGCCCACGCTTAACGAATAAGCCGTTGAGCCAATTGGAGTCGAAATAATTAATCCATCCGCCCAATAAGAATTCAAATAACTATCGTTCAAGTATGTATGAATGGTTATCATTGAGGCACTATCTCTTTTATGAATTGCCAATTCGTTGAGAGCGAAGTTCAAATCTCCGAAGGCGTTTGTTTCAGTATCTACCCTCAATAAATTAACTTTTCTAATTCTATATTCTCCGTTAATTATTTCGTTTATTGCTTCGGGTAGTTCCTGCATTGAAATATCAGCCAAAAAACCAAGACGTCCCACATTTATACCTACTATCGGTATATTTCTACCTCTTACGTAAGTAACAGTTTCAAGGAAAGTACCGTCTCCTCCGATGCTAAAAATTAATTCGCAGTCGGGCAAGTTTGCATAACTATCAAAAAGAACTTTTGCCTCTACGTTAATATTTTTTTCTTTTGTCAAAAAATCGAAAAAAGGACCATAAACATAAAGTTCAACATTCTCATTCGCAAGTAACCTGAATAATAACTTGCACTTTTCTTGAAAGTCATCTCCGAATTGTTTTCCAAAAATGGCTATTTTCATTTGAAAATCATTTTGGAGCCCATAAACATCTTTGCGGAGATGTTATTTTATCTTCCTTTTGAAGTTGTTTCATCGCTTTTTCAACCTCTTTTTTATCAATTCCACTTAAATCGGCAATTTCACCTGCTCTTAAAGGTTTGCCTGCATTTTTCATTGTTTCTAATACTTTTTCTGCTGACATAATTGTATATTTTAGTTATAAAGTTTGTAAAGTTATAAAGTTTGTAAAGTTATAAAGTATTTTGTTATTTCTGAAATACTAAATACTGATTTTCTATAAACATTTGACTCATTTTAATACGTTCAATGCATCGTTTACGGATTCGTTCATTTTCTTATCACCCCCAATCCCATAGAGGGGGCTTTTTGCTCCGCAGACTAAAGTCAGCGGTTGATAAAGTGTCGTCCCTCTTGGACTTTGTGACCTTGGCACTACAATTCTCATATCTAATATCTACACTATAATCACTAACCATTAACCACTAATCACTAACCATTAAACGCTAACCACTAACTCATTTTCTGAATACAAAGATAACAAATAATTATTATATTACGTACTTTTTTGAAATAAAAAAAGAGATAATGTCAGTGCGCCTCCAACCAATTTTTGCCTACTCCCATATCAACTATCAGTGGAACATCTAATTGGCAGGCGTTTTCCATTGTCTCTTTGACTAAAATTTTTAAACTTTCCAATTCTGGTACAACTACTTCAAAATTTAGTTCGTCGTGAACTTGGAGTATCATTTTTGATTGTAAACCGCTATCGTTCAATTTTTTGTAGAGAATAACCATTGCTTTTTTAATAATATCGGCAGCCGTTCCTTGAATAGGTGCATTAATAGCATTTCTTTCAGCGATGCCGCGTACAATTGAATTTCTTGAATTAATATCGGGTAGATAACGTCTTCTGCCGAATATTGTTTCTGCATAACCTTTGTCTCGTGCATTATTAATTGAAAAATCCATATAATTTTTCACACCCGGAAAACTATAAAAATAGCCATCAATAAGTTTTTTTGCTTCACTTCGAGAAATATTTAATCGTTCCGATAAACCAAAAGAAGAAATTCCGTAAATAATACCAAAATTTGCTGTTTTAGCATTTCGGCGCATATCTGAAGTAACGTCAGAAAGAGGAACTTTATAAATCAGTGAAGCCGTTGCAGTATGAATATCTTCGCCTCGTTTAAATGCCTCAATCATATTTTTATCTTTGCTGAGGTGCGCCATTATCCGCAATTCAATTTGCGAATAGTCGGCGCTTAGAAACAGGTTGCTATTTTCAACAATAAATGCTTTACGAATTTCGCGTCCATCCTCGTCTCTAATTGGAATATTCTGTAAATTTGGGTTAGAACTGCTTAATCTGCCCGTTACCACAATTGCCTGATTATAAGAAGTATGCACTCTTTGAGTTTTTGTTGAAACAAGTCTCGGTAACGCTTCTACGTAGGTTGATAGTAGTTTTTTTACGCCTCGTTGTTCTAAAATTAAATTTATGATAGGATGTAACGATTTCAACTTTTGCAAAACATCTTCGCTTGTGCTTTGCTGCCCCGACTTTTTAGATTTTAACCTGTTTCCACCAATTTTCAACCTGTCGAACAATACTTCGCTAACTTGTTTTGGACTATTGATATTAAAACGAATACCCGCCAAGGTTGTAATCTTATTTTCCAAATTTGTAAGTCGTTCTTCCAAAATAAGTTTGTATTTGTGAAGTTCTTCGGTATCAATTTTTACTCCCGTATGTTCCATATCTAAAAGTAGTGTGGTCATCGGCATTTCAACGGTATGAAAAAACGATTCAAGCCCTTCGTTTTGCAGTTCTTTTTCGAGGATTGGTTTAAGTTGAAATGTAACGTCAGCATCTTCGCATGCATATTCCTTAACAATATTTATGGGTACTTGGCGCATACTTTTTTGTCCTTTTCCTTTTGCGCCAATCAACGATTCGATGGGTACAGGCGAATAATTTAGGTATGTTTCTGAAAGATAATCTAAATTATGTTTCAGTCCGGGTTGCAAAAGATGATGAGCAACCATTGTATCAAAAATTGGCGCACAAATGTCAACGCCATATTTTTTCAGTATTAATGCGTCATATTTAATGTTTTGTCCAATTTTTTCGATGTTCGGATTTTCTAAAATATTTTTGAAATTATTGACAATTTGTTTTGTTTTTTCAAAATTATCGGGCATCTGAATATAGTAGGCTTCATAAGGCTTAAATGCAAATGAAAACCCAATTAGTTCGTCATTAAAAGCGTCTAAACCGGTTGTTTCGGAGTCGAAACTAAAACTTTTTTGAGTTGATAGGTCATCCACTAACTTTTGTATGGCATCTTCGGTATCTATTAAGTAATAGTAATGATTTTGCTTTGAAATTGTATTAAATCTACTCTCAATGGTGGGTATTTGCTCAATTGTTTGTCCTAAATATTGTGCGTTTGTTTGTTGTGCAAAAAGAGAGCCTTGTTCGGTTGTTTCTTGTTGTCCAAAAAGGGAACCCTGAAAAAATGTTTCTTGTGTAGTTTGTCGTTTATTTGTAGATTGATTAAAATTTTGCGATGTAGATTGTTCAAAAATATTGTGAGGTGCGGTAGTAGCAGTTTTTGCAGCATTCTCACTCGAAATTTTACTCCATAAAGTTTTAAATTCTAATTCTTCAAAAATATTTTTCAGTTGATTTAAGTCGGGTGAAACAAGTTTAAAATCCTCTGCATTAAATTCGTAAGGTGCATTGGTATCTATTGTAACCAATTTATGCGCCAACTCAACTTGTTTACGGTATTGAATAAGATTTTCTTTCTGTTTGCCCGCAAAATTGTGGATGTTTTTGTAAACATTTTCGATGGTACCATATTTACTGATAATAGTTTTGGCAGTTTTTTCACCAATTCCGGGACAACCGGGAACGTTATCAGCAGTATCACCCCAAAGAGCAAGAATATCAATAACGTTAATGGGCTCGGGAACGCCAAATTTTTCCTTCACTTCTTCGATTCCCAAAATATCAATTTCGTTATTTTTGGAGCCGGGCTTATACATTTTAATGTTTTCGTTAACAAGTTGTGCAAAATCTTTGTCGGGGGTAACCATAAACGTATTGAAACCCTGTTTAGCGGCTTTCACGGCTATTGTACCGATAATATCGTCTGCCTCGAAACCCTTTACGGCAATAAGCGGGATTTTCATTGCTTCAAGGATTTGAGTGATATAAGGGACGGCTTTTTTAATATCTTCGGGCGTTGCCTCGCGATTTGCCTTATATTCGCTATAAAGTTCATTTCTGAATGTTGGTGCAGGATAATCAATAACAACCCCGATATAATCGGGGTTTTCGCGCTCTATAATGTCACGTAAAGTATTTGTAAAACCGAAAATAGCGGAAGTGTTCAGTCCTTTTGAGTTTGTGCGCGGCGCACGAATAAATGCGTAGTAAGCCCTGAAAATCAGAGCGTAAGCATCAAGTAAAAAGAGTGTTTTGTTCATATTATATATATTTTATTTGTTTCATTTCATATATTATCGCCCCATCAAAATTAAAAGCACATTAATGTCGCTTGGTGATACACCCGGAATGCGAGATGCTTGTCCTATTGTTTCGGGGTTAATTTTTGACAATTTGAAACGTCCTTCGGTTGAAATAGATTTTATTTGAGAGTAATCGAATTTATCTTTGATTTTAATGTTTTCAAGGCGTTTCAGTTTTTCAGCAATTAATTTTTCTCGTTCAATGTATCCTTCATATTTAATTAATATTTCGGCGCTTTCAACAATTTCTTCCAAACGATGTTGTTCTATTTGTTCGACAAAACTGCTTAATGTCGAATGATATTGAATTAAATCTTGAAGTTTTATTTGTGGTCTTAAAACAATATCTTTTAATTTTACGCTTCTTGAGATTGTTGAGGTTTCATTATCTTGTAAAAAACTGTTAATTTCGGTTGGTTTTATACTACTATCTTTCAGAAATTTGATTAATTTATCTCGCTGTTCTAATTTAGATTTTAATAAATCATAACGTTCTTGGGTAACTAAACCGAGTTCATATCCTTTTGGAGTAAGTCTAACATCTGCGTCGTCTTGACGTAATAAAATTCTGTATTCTGCACGGCTTGTGAACATTCTGTATGGTTCGTCAACTCCTTTATTAATTAGGTCGTCTATCAATACTCCGATGTATGCTTCGTCTCGCATTAGGATAAATGGTAGTTTATTTTTAATTTTTAATACAGCGTTAATACCTGCCATAAGTCCTTGTGCTGCGGCTTCTTCGTAACCTGTTGTTCCGTTAATTTGTCCTGCAAAGTATAGCCCGTCAATAATTTTTGTTTCTAATGTAGGTTTTAATTGCGTAGGGTCAAAAAAATCGTACTCGATGGCATATCCGGGTCGGAGGATTTTTGCATTTTCTAAGCCTTGTATCAGTTTTAGTGCCGCTAATTGTGTTTTTATTGGCAACGAACTGCTGAATCCTTGTAAATAATATTCAATAGTAGTTTCACCTTCGGGTTCTAAGTAAAGTTGGTGCGTTTCTTTATCTTCAAAAGTAACTATTTTGGTTTCAATGCTTGGACAATATCTGGGTCCGATGCTTTGAATTGTTCCGTCATATAAAGGACTTTCATTTAAACTTTGGCGGATAATTTCGTGAACTTCGTTATTTGTATATGTCAAAAAACAACTTCTTTGTTTCAATTTTTTATTTGAAATAGGCAAATAACTGAACTTATGATAATTATCGTCTCCTTTTTGCTCAATCATTTTGGAATAGTCTATTGTTCTTTCGTCAACTCTTGGGGGAGTGCCTGTTTTCATTCTACCAACCGAAAATCCTAATGAGGTTAGTTTTTCTGTTAATTTGTATGAAGATGGTTCTGAAATACGTCCTCCTTCAATTTTGACTGACCCAATGTGCATTAATCCATTTAGGAAAGTGCCCGTTGTTAGTATAACAGCGTTGGAATAAAATTTTACTCCCATTTGTGTTAAAACTCCTATTATTCTATTTTTTTCTATAAGAATGTCTGTTACAGTATCTTGCCAAAAAGAGATATTTGAATTATTTTCTAAAATTTTTCTCCATTCGGTTGAAAATACCATTCTGTCGCATTGTGCGCGTGGACTCCACATTGCTGGACCTTTTGAACGATTTAACATTCTGAATTGTATTGTTGAACGGTCTGTGATAATGCCCATATAGCCACCTAAAGCGTCAATTTCTCTAACAATTTGCCCTTTTGCGATGCCACCAACGGCGGGATTGCAACTCATTTGTGCTAATTTATTTAGGTCCATTGATATTAAGAGTGTTTTGGAGTTGAGATTTGCAGCTGCTGCGGCAGCCTCACATCCCGCATGTCCACCCCCGATTATGATAACATCAAATATGTTGGACATTTGTGGAAATTTTTGAAATTTATTGTTTAATTTTCATTTATTTAGTCAACATTATTCACAATTATGTGGGGTTGGATCTCATTTTCCACTATTATTCCTGCGGGTAACAAACGTTCAATTTCGCACTGCCTTTCTGTGGGGTAACTGCATAAAGTCAATTTGGGTTGTTTTATGGTGTTCGCTTCGTTTGAACCACAAAAGAAACCCGGCAAATCTAATTTTAGAAAAGTCTTTGTAAAGATACTTTTTTACTTGTAAACAACACTATTGCCACACAAGCCAATTCAAACAACACAATTCCGACAGCAGAAAATATAAAACTGATATATTTTAATTTATCACTATTTCTCACTACCCAACTCACATAACAAAAAAATCAAAAATCAGCGACATCTTCTCTTTCTTTTTCAAAAGGGATATCATCCTTTGTCAATGGCGGTGGCGAGGGAGGTGACGAAGATATTGAAGACGGATATGTTGTTGCGTTTAAGCTACTTTTTTCTAATTTCCAAGCCTCAAGGTTAGAAAAATAACTAATATTTCCATCTTTTTCCCACTTGCGACCTCTAATGTTAAAAGTTACTTTTATGAAATCGCCAATGTTAAACGAGTCTAACAACAAACATTTATCTTGTGTCAGTTGAAATTTTATGAAATCATTCCAATCGCTATTTCGCTCATTTACAACTTCAATAACAAATTCTCTTTTACGAAACGAAACGGTAACGTCAACAATACTTTCAGTAACAATCAACTTACCTGATATTTCAAAGTTCATAACTCAATTATTTTGTTTCAATTTCGATAAGTTCTACTTCAAAAATTAGTGTTTGGTTTGGACCGATTTCTCTGCCCGAACCTCTATTACCATAAGCTAAATCAGCAGGAATGTACAACATCCATTTTGAGCCTTTTGGCATAAGTAATAATGCTTCTGTCCACCCTTTAATAACGCGTGTAGTTCCAAATTTTGCGGGTTCGAGTCGCTCTACCGAACTGTCAAAAACTGTTCCATCAATTAACGTACCATGATAGTGAACAACAACGGTGTCGTCTTCGGTTGGTATTTCACCATCGCCGGCAGTAATGATTTCGTATTGAAGTCCACTCTCAAGAGTAACTACTCCCGCACGTTTACCGTTTTCGTCAAGAAATTTTTGCCCTTTTTCTAAATTATCTTGGGCAATTTTTTCTCTAATTCGGCTATACTCTCCTTGTAAATAGGTGTTAGCAGTTGTCTCATCGAACAACGATTTGCCGAAACCCAATTCATTTACAAACGCCTTAATAAAGATTCCTTCATCAATTTCATTAAATTGAGATTCTAACATCTCTTTCATCTCTTTATTCAAGCCATACTTGGTTAGAGCTTGTGCCAAAAGTTGATAATCGATAGAATCAAAAGGCATTCTACCTCTGCCAAACATACTCTGTTTCATTCCATAAGCATTCATATAGCCTAACGCATAACTGACGCTGTCAGTGGAATTTTCTAACTTTACTGCAACATATTTTGGTTTACAGCAAGACATCGATAAAATTATTGCTCCCGCAATAACTCCTAATAAACATATTCTGTTCATTTTCTTATTTTTATATATTAATAAAATTGTTTTTACAAGGCGCAAAAATAATAAATATTTGAATAAAAAAAGTTTTATTGTAAATATTCGAAAAAAATTATCTAATTTTGCAAAAAAAAATGACTTACATAAAAATATTAAACAAAAGCCATAACGACCTGCCGAACTTTGCCACTGCGCACTCAGCAGGCGTTGATTTACGAGCGTTTATATCAGAAAATATAACTCTCAAACCTTTGCAGCGTGCAACCGTTCCAACAGGATTATTTATTGAACTCCCTCCCGGATACGAAGCGCAAATTAGACCCAGAAGTGGTTTAGCCGCAAAGCACGGAATTACTGTCATAAACACTCCCGGTACAATTGATGCCGACTACAGAGGCGAAATCAAAGTAATTTTAATTAATTTTTCTGAAAATGATTTTGTTATCAAAAACGGCGACAGAATTTGCCAAATGGTTATCAATAAATATGAACGTTTTGAGTGGAATTTAACAGAAGTTTTATCAGAAACAGAACGAGGTGAAGGAGGTTTTGGACATACGGGGCGGGAGTAGTAATTAGATTTGAGTAGCAAGTAATAAGAATGGGTCCACTCCGAAAGTGTTTCTACCACAAAGTACACAAAGAATGCACAAAGAACACCGCAATTCTGGGCAGCACAGAATAGTTTTGTCAAAATAAATAGGTGAAAATTAAGTTTACTTCCGCATATTTCCCCATTCCAAAGAAACTACTTTTTTTTACCTTAAATAATTGTTAAATATTTAATTATCAGACTTGATCCGGTTTTCAGCAACTACTTTTTACATACAAGAAAAAAATCAATATAAAACAAATTTACTTTTGTCGATTATTTTATAAAATTTTTGACAAACTAAATTTTGTTAAATGTATGATTAAACCTTATTTTAGTAAATTTATTGCACGAAAACAGATGTTTTTTGCATTCGTTTTCTTGCTATTTCTCTGTACTTCAAAAGTTTATGCTCAACAAGACATAACCGTTACGGGTACAGTTAGTGATTCCGAAGGTATATTATCAGGAGTAAATGTTTTCGTTAAAGGGACAACAATAGGCAGTGTGTCCGATATTAATGGGAACTACACAATTAATGTACCAAATGAAAATTCTGTAATTGTTTTTTCATTTATTGGATTTATCGCTATTGAAGAGAAAGTTGGCGACCGCCGTGTGATTGACGTTTTAATGAGCGAAGATGCATGGTTAATGGATGAAGTTGTAGTTATAGGGTATGGAACAGTTGCCCGAAAAGATGTAACTACCGCAGTTTCAGTCGTTTCAACAAAAGACCTTGACGAACGCCCGATGGTTTCGGCTGTTCAGGCTATTCAGGGGAAGGCGGCAGGAGTGAACGTTTATATGCCAAACGGAACTCCCGGCGCTGATATGGTTATTAGAGTACGTGGAACAACCTCATTTACAGGAAGTAACGAGCCACTTTATGTGGTTGACGGAGTTCCGGTAGATAATATTAAGTTCCTATCCCCTAATGACATTGCAGGTTTGCATATTATGAAAGATGCATCAGGTGCCGCAATCTACGGCTCGCGTGCTGCAAATGGTGTTGTGCTTATCACAACAAAACAGGCAACAGGCGATGCTAAAATTTCTTTGAGCGCTCAATATGGAGTGAAACAATTGACTAACAAGATTGAATCTCTTAATGCCGCTCAATATAAGGAATTAATGGATGAGATTCTTCCAGCTAATACGATTCCGTTTGGAGAACTCGACAGAACCGATTGGCATAAAGAAGTTTACACCACGGGTATCATTCAAAATTATCAATTACAAGTTACAGATGGTAACGAAAAACTGAAATATCTTATTTCAGGCGGATATTTGGATGAAAAAGGTGTAATAAGTTCGGCATTTTTTAAGCGTTACAATTTCAGGGCGAGTGTAGACAATCAGATTCGCAAATGGTTAAATGTTAATGCTAATATTAATTATTCCGACAATTCACAAAACGGAATTACAACAGGAAGGGGCTCTAACCGAGGCGGCGTTGTGCTTGCGATAATAAATTTGCCTACTTCGTCGCTTATCAAAAATGATGAAGGAGTTTACAACCGTTCGTTCAATGGGCTAAATATTGCAAACCCTATGGAAGCAATTGAAAACGGTAAGAACAACAAAAATCAGGAAAATCGCATTATTGCATCGGGTAGCGCTACAATTACCTTTGTTCCCGAATTGAATCTAAAATCGATGTTCAGTTTAGATAGACGTAGCGGATTGATAACAGGTTTTACGCCGCCTGTGCATTTTACGAATTCTGATGACCCTGATGATCCCTTAAACATTACAGATTGGGGTGAAGGTTGGGATGATAGAACATTGAATACCGTTCTTACTTTTGACAATGTGCTTACATATCACAAAAGATTTGAGAGGCATTATTTAGAAATTATGGGAGGTTCATCGTGGACAGAATCTGATTGGAGATATAGTTATATCAATGGTACTCATTTCAAAGACGGGGAAATTCATACCTTAAATGCAGCGAATAAAATTTCGTGGACAAGTACCCATACAAATGCTTCGCAATGGGCAATAATGTCATATTTTGGACGTGTTTCCTACAATTTTGACGGCAAATATCTGATAACAGGCAATGTACGCGCTGATGGTTCATCAAAATTGCATCCCGATCATCGTTGGGGGATATTTCCTTCATTTTCGGCAGCATGGCGTTTATCTTCAGAAGGATTTATGGAAGATATCGATTGGTTAGACGATTTGAAAATTCGTGGCGGCTGGGGACAAACAGGTAATCAATTAGGAATTGACGATTACGCTTATTTGGGCAGATATAGGATTTTGCGTCAAGATTGGACTATTGCAACAAATTCGGATGCCGTGCCAAGAATTGAACAGACACATCTAAGGACAAAAGATTTGACCTGGGAAACTACCACTCAAACAAATATCGGTTTAGATTTGACCATATTAAGAAATCGCCTGAATTTCACTATGGAATATTATTACAAATACACTACCGATTTGTTAATGAGGGCAATGGTACCGCCGGGTGCGAATATTTCCGGGTTTATTCAAAGGAATGAAGGCGTGATGGAAAATCAAGGTTTTGAATTTGCAATTAATACTCGAAATACAACGGGTGAATTTTTGTGGAACACTAATTTCAATATTGCTTTCAACAAAAATAAGTTAATTAGTCTTGATTTACAAACAATTTATGACGATGCAGAAACAGCAGACCAATGGCACGGAATGCCTATTGTACGTAGTATCCCCGGACGTCCACTCGGAGGTTTTTACGGATATATTAGCGATGGTGTTGACCCCGAAACTGGAGATCTAATGTATCGTGATTCAGATGAAAGCGGGAAACCTAATTCCACAGATGTGACATTTATAGGTGACCCAAATCCACTCTTTTTCTACGGGTTAACAAATACTTTTTCTTATAAAAATTGGAATCTATCGATTTTTATTCAGGGTACTTATGGAAATGATATTTTCAATGCCTCAAAAATGGATACAGAAGGAATGTTTGATATGAAAAATCAATCAGTCAATGTTTTAAACCGTTGGCGGACACCCGGACAAGAAAAAGATGTGCCAAGAGCAGGTTTTGCGCATCAACCTTCATCATATTTTGTTGAAGATGGAAGTTATTTACGTGTTAAAGATATTACCCTTTCTTACAATGTGAAAAGCAATTTTTTGAACAAAATGGGCGTTGCAAGACTACAACCATATTTTACCATGAACAACATACTTACTTTTACAAATTATACAGGTATGGATCCTGAAGTAAATGAATTTAGTAGAGGAAATAGTGGTGCTGTTCAGGGAATAGATTGGGGAACGTATCCTCACACACGTACATTTTTAATTGGTGTTAATGTTGAATTTTAATAAATTTATGATATGAAACTAAAATATGTAATTTCGATTATTTTAATATGTTCAATCTATTCGTGTTCGTTAGATTATGAACCACTTGGATTATATTCTGATGTAACAGAAGGAGAAAGCGATGCAGAACAGGGCATCTTTGCCAATAAACAAGCCGTGGAGTTACACAGGCAAAATTTATTAAATCTTTTCAGAGAAGGACAAGAACATTGGTATTTAGATATGTTGTTGCTTACCGAATCGCATTCAGACAACGCTTATGCAGGCTCGCCAAGCCTCGAAACAACACCTTTTGAAGTTAATTCAATTGAAGCATCTAATCCAAATTTATTTAGAGATTGGAACATGCACATGAATAATATTGGTGCTGTTAACAGAATGATTTACGGAATAAATGATGTAAAAGATTTAACTGATGCAGAAAAAAACCAATATATTGGCGAGGCAAAGATTTTAAGAGCAATGGTTTATTTTGATATGGTTAGAATATGGGGAAACGTACCGTTAATAACCTATATTGCGCCTGATATTACGGGTGATAATGTTGAAGAAGTATATCCATTATATTTTCCTGCTCAAACCGATGAGGTAGGAGTTTACAAGCAAATTGAGAAAGATTTGAAAGAAGCGTTGGCGTCACCTAATGTACAAGAAAATAGACCCAACGATAAAACTCAAATAACTAAATCGGTAGCGCGGGCTTTACTTGTCAAAATTTATGCAGAAAAACCTCTACAAAATTATGATGAAGTGATTAAATATGCAGACGAACTTGCTGCTGACTTTGCTTTAGTTGAAAATTTTAGCGACCTTTTTGGTGTTACTTTGTCTGACACCGATTCGCCTCCATCACAAACAAATCCCGCTATTGATGTCAAACGAAATACTGCGGAAAGTATTTATGAAGCGCAATTTAGTTCTGCTGACGCAAGTTGGGCTACGTGGATGTTTGGTCGTAAACTTGACGACTACAACTTTTGGTTTGATTGGGCAAAATGGATTACTCCCTCAAGAGACCTTTCAAAAGCCTTTTTAAGCGAGGCAGGCGACAAGAGATACGCAGAATCGGTGGTTTTTTATCAATGCACTTGGAGTATTTATTATCCTGCTGATAATTACGCTTTTATGTATAAATGTAGAAGTGGTTTAAATAGTATAATAAAAATCAGATATGCTGATATTCTTTTACTTAAGGCTGAAGCACTGATTGCCAAAGGAAATCTTCCCGAGGCTACAACTATTATAAACGATATACGTAAACGTGCAGGTTTGGGAATGTTACCTCAATATGCAAGCGCAAATAAAGATGCACTGCTTGAGGCATATCTAAAAGAGAGACGTTTGGAACTTGCTTTTGAAGGCGAGCGGTGGTTCGATTTGGTGCGTCTTGATAAAGTAGAAACGGTGCTTAATTTCATTAAAGATGAAGGACGTCCGCCACTTGTTTATCTTTTCGACCACTATTCGTACAAACTGCCAATTCCGCAGCGTGCTATTGACCAAAACCCGAATCTTGTTCAAAATCCGGGTCATTAAACTATTATTTATTAATGTTTTAAAATATTTTGTACAATGAAATATATAGAAAAAATAATAATTTTAACGGCGTTTTCCTTGATATTATTTGCATCGTGCGATGATGAATATGATTTTGGGTCTCCCAAACAGTCAACGCCAGTTATAGAATCGGCAGGAATAGAACCGTCTACATTTATTTTCGGTGATACGGTAACTTTAAATGCAAAAATTACCGACCCTGCAACAACGCTTACTACGCTTGAATATCAGATTAAATCGGGCGACAAAGTTATTTCTACGGGAAGTATTCCCATTTCGGGAGGCTCAACAGCCACTGTTTCGAATAAAATTTTAATTCCTTTAACACCTGAACAATCTGATAATGCACAAGTTGTAATAAGTTTGACGGCAAACAATGTTCTCAAAGGTTTTGCAAATAGAGATATAACAGGTCTTACGGGCAAACGTCCCGTGTATGAAAAGTTGTATTTAGTAACCGATGATGGTTTTGTTGTTGAATTACTGCCCCAATCTACAAATAAAGACATATATGAAAGAAAAGGATTGTCGCTTGAACACTCAATGAGTTATAAAATTGCTGAAAAAGTTACTTCTGATAAACAGATTGATTATTCAGGTACTGTTTGGGGGAATGTAAATGGCAAAATTTCAACAATAGATGAAAAAGGCGAATCGGCTTTTGTTCATGCAGTGGGCTATGATTTCCTGAATGATTTTTTGTTTGATAATTTAAAGTTTTCAGTTGATATTGCAGGCATAAATGAAGATATTTTGGGAGAAGATGACATATTTTTATCAAAATTTGGCGAAGCAATATTTGATGGCGAATTTTTCAGAACTTATGAATGTAACCTTGTCAAAAACAGAGAATATACAGTTTTTGGAGCACTTGTAAGCGAAAAAATAGTCTATAATCTTGATTATTTTGAACGTACCGCACACAATAAAGTCAAATTTTTGGGTGAAACGGGAGATTATACCTTATACTACAATACTTATCGTCAGCATGTTATATTATGGGTTGATGGTCCTGCATATCCTGATTATCTGCCAATTACCGGCGGTGGTATCGGATATCCGACAAAAGTATTAAGCGGAGAGGACAGAGCGCATTGTTGGTGGGGTTTTGGTAATCCACGAAACTTTATTCTGCCAAGGAAAATAGCGGACAATGTTTTTCAGGCAACGATTTTCATTCATGATGATCCTGGCTGGGTGGGTCTTAAACCTTTTGAGAACACAGGATGGGGCGGTGAAAAAGGATTTGATGTGTTTACTATTACGGGTGAAGATATTTTTGATGGAAATGATGGTAACAATTTTATTCCTAATAATAATATCGACTCCGATGCCATTTACCGACTCACTTTTAATTGGGCAAACAATACGCTTAATGTTGAAAAAATGACACTCTAATTGAATGAAAAAATTAATTAGAAATATTATCTTTTTGTTAATAGCAATACTTGGCATTGTTTCGTGCAAAGGTGCAAAAAATAACAATAGCGGTGAAAATCCCGAAGAAAGCGGCGATGTAACGATTTATATTACTACAAATACGCGGTCGCAGGATTTTAGAAAACAATATTGCAATTTTAGCGAAAATCAAAACTTAGCGCCAACAACAATAAAAGTTGTTCCATCAATACGTTATCAAAAAATTGATGGTTTTGGTGCTTCCATAACAGGCTCAACTTGTTATAACCTTATGCAAATGAAGGCAGAAAACAGGAATCAATTTCTTTCCGAAACCTTTTCTGCAACCAAAGGTATGGGTTATAGTTATATTAGAGTCTCAATTGGTTGTTCCGATTTCTCGCTTAGTGAATACAGTTGTTGTGATACGCCGGGTATTGAAAATTTTGCCCTTACTGACGAAGAAAACAACTATATAATTCCGATTCTTAAAGAAATTTTGGAAATAAATCCGAAGGTTAAAATAATGGGTTCACCGTGGACTTGTCCGCCTTGGATGAAAGTTAATAATTTAACTGCTCTACAACCATTTAATTCGTGGACAAGTGGACATCTTAATCCATCTTTTTATGCCGATTATGCAACATATTTTGTTAAATGGATTCAAGCATTTGAAGCACACGGAATTAAAATATATTCTGTAACGCCTCAAAATGAGCCACTTAACCGTGATAATTCTGCCTCTCTTTTTATGGGATGGCAAGAACAACACCAATTTGTTGAAAATCATTTAGTTCCAAAATTTAAAAAGTCATCAATTAATACAAAAATCTATTTGTTCGACCATAATTATAATTATGATAACATGGCAGACCAATATAGATATCCTGTAAAAATTTATGACAAAGGAATTGACAGTGAGTTAGTTGCAGGCGCTGCATATCATAACTACGGAGGCGACCATTTGGAACTATCTGAAGTTCACAAACTTTATCCTAATCGCGAATTAATTTTTAACGAAACATCGTTAGGAACGTGGAACGACGGTCGTAATTTTACGGTTCGCCTGATGGAAGATATGCGTGAAATTGGCTTAGAAACGGTTAATAATTGGTGCTGCGGAGTTATTGTATGGAACTTAATGCTCGATTCAGAACGAGGTCCTAACCGTGATGGCGGTTGTCAAACCTGCTATGGAACGGTGGATATCGACAAATCAGACTATAGTACAATTACCCGCAACTCGCATTATTACGTTATCGGACATCTTTCTGCCGTTGTAAAACCTGGTGCCATCCGTATCGGAACATCTGGCTTTTCGCAAGAAGGAATTATTTATGCAGCATTCGAAAATCCCGACAACACTTACGCGCTTGTTTTGCTTAACAACAATGATGATAATAGAAAAATAACAATCGAAGACGAAGCACGTCATTTTAGTTATGATGTGCCTTCAAAATCTGTAATATCGTATATTTGGAATAAATAAATAAATTATTATGATGAATAAATTGAAATATTTAATTATGGGAGTGGCATGTCTTATATTTATGATAGCCTGTTCGGATGACGACAAAGAGGCGCCTCCGGGAAATCCTGTAATAGAAAATTATACACAACTCGCCGAAGCCTATTTCGGCGATAACTTACCGTTCACAGTGAAAGTGAGCGATAATGAAGTGCCGCTGTCAACTTTGACAGTAAAACTATTTTTTGGAGACGAAGAGGTATCTAAAAAAGAGATTCGTACAAAAGAGAACGGCGAATATTCTGAAAGCCTCATTATTCCTTTCTTTAAGGATATTGACAACGGGAAAGCAACAATAGAATATACTCTGCGAAATACAAGTATGACTGAGGTTAAAAAATCCGTTGAAATATCTTTAAGTCGCGCAAATTATCCATATTTGATTTTGGTTACAGAAGATGCTCATTATGAGATGCTTCCAAGCGAAGAGGATTATGAATATGTTGTTACAAAAACATTTCCATCGTCAAAACTTTATGGTTATGTAAAAACGCCCATAATGAACGACAATGGAAACGAAATCACTTTTGGATGGTTTAACAACGCTGTTGAAGCGGGAGTTACAAATTATATTCCCTTTTCGAGTTCACGAGGCAGTAATTTTTCTGTAACATTTAGTACATTGACTTTTGAGGCTTCTCCATTCTTTGAAATAATTGTTAATCAATCCTATATGGATATGGTTGATGAAAACAATTATAAAATTGATTTGGAATTATCCCCAAATGATGAATTGACCATTGAAGGTTTAGACCTTGCCGAGTGGTGGATTGACCCCGATTATTTTGAAAAAACTGACGATAATGTTCTAAAATTTTTACGAATTGAAGGTAAATATAGAATTATTGCCAATTTGCCATTTTCGTGGTTCAGAGTGGAAGCAATGATCGGCGATGAACTCGCCACTGCGCAACCCGACGGCTCAGGCGCAGTGTGGTTGATCGGGGAAGGTGCAGGAAAACCGTCTCTGACCAATCATATTGGCTGGGATAAAGACAATGGGCTTTGTTTAGCGCCTATTGGCGACAAAAAATATCAAATGACCCTCATTGCAGGACAGCAGATAAGAGTTGATTGGGTTAATTTTAAATTCTACTTTCAGAAAGGATGGGAAGGAGGCGAATTTAGAGGAGACGACGGCAGTTTGACTTCCACAAGCGACATCCTTTGCGTGATGTATGACGGCAATATTCAACCTTTTTTAGACGAGAATGGCGAACGCATTCCACTTGAAGATGGCGCAACATACGTTTTTCAACTTGACTTGTCAGCCGGCAGAGAACATGCTTTTTTGTCTATAGTTAAAAAGTAAAAAATTAGTAAAAATTATTTGTATTATTTGAAGACCTACCTTAACGGTGGGTCTTTTTTTATGGGGGGTTGAAAATAGTGGTTAGTGGTTAGTGTTTAGTTTAACTAACTGCAAAATGGGTTAATGATTATTATAGGCGGAAAATATGCATTACGCCGTGGAGATAGTATTCTTGTTGTTCCGATATGAGTTTATTAAGGAGCTAATAAAAAAAGCTAAAACAAAATCTTAAATTCAGTGTAACCCTCTTTTGTTGTCAGGTCAAACGAAAATTTGTGGTTTAGTAAAATTTCGCTTACTAACATAAGTCCAATGCCTTGTCCGCCGTTTTTTGTACTGAAAAATGGTTTGAATATTTCGTTTCTGTTTTCTTCGGGAATACCGCAGCCGTAGTCTCTAATAGTTAATTTTGAAGGATTACAGGTCGTTGTAATGATAACATCACCTTTATTGTTTTCGCTTGCTTCAAGTGCATTTATCATTATATTTATGAGGACTTGCTCCATTTGAACTATATCTGCATTTATTAAAGGAGATTTTTCACAAAGTTGTAATACACAATTAATGCCTGCTTCGTTAAATTTTCCGCTTAAAAGGCTAACAGTGTTTTCAACAAGTGTGTTTAAAGAAACAGGAATTGGTGAAGGTAAAGGCAATTTTACAATATCCGAAAAAGAGGAAACCAAACGGCAAAGATTGTCGCTCCGTTCTATTGACAACTGCAACGCACGAATAATATCTGTGCGCAGTTTTTCTGGGAAATACTCTTTTAAACCAAGCAGAAGATTAAGATTTGAATTTATTGAACTCAATGTGTTGTTTACCTCATGAGACATTGTTCTGATAATCTTTTCAGCGGCACTTTTTTCG
>Ga0099364_10004063_pt1 | contig 22275 bp, 22 predicted proteins | sample TergutTh196P3_FD_73070 | JGI IMG/M metagenome (GOLD analysis project Ga0099364, IMG submission 73070) | Microcerotermes parvus P3 segment gut microbial communities from Pointe-Noire, Republic of the Congo - Th196 P3 | ecosystem: Host-associated > Arthropoda: Insects > Digestive system > Gut ...
GGTTCTTATAAGTCAAAAACTTTCTCGCGTCGTTGTCGTTCCCGCTTTTTACGGCGGCCACGGCATAGCTTTCGTACTTATCGCATTCCGCCTCGTTGTCGGCGAGCTTGCGTGCAAGTCCTGTCTCTTCGGCGATAACCGCGGCCGTCTCCGCTTTTACCTGAGCGAGGCTATCTTTCGCGTCCCTCAGGTATTTTTCCAGAAGCTTATCCGCGTTACCGGCCTCCGCCTTGGAAAGAACTGAATTGATGTTCGCGCTCATGATGTCCGTAAATCTGCTCAATATTCCCATAATCATTTCTCCTTTCTATTTTTTGAAAATTCGGCGATGTTCCGCCTTCAAGCTGCATTTTTTCAGTGCGACAATAATACCGCACTCACGTCATCCTTGTCGTCATCCCTGAGGTGATTTTAGCTGAAATTAAGGGTGATTTTAAAGGTGACAAAGAATGGATAATGTAATTTGATGGGTTTGTCAAGTGGCAAAAGGGTGATTTTTGGGGTGATTTTGTGAGTGATTCGATGACAGAAAAAAACCACCGGCCAACCTTCGGATGTAATAGCCACTACATAATGTCAACGTTCCATTGACGCAAGTCATTACTGCTCATACAATATAGAAGTAGAGGGGTGAGCGCTAATGAGAGCGACAGTGCAAGTAAGAATCGATGAAGATACGAGGAAACAAGCAAGCGCGTTGTTTGAACGCATTGGTTTAGATATACCTACAGCAATACGAATGTTTCTAAAGCAATCAATAGAGTCGAACGGTTTACCTTTCCAGCCGATGATTATAAAAGATATCAACGGTTTTAGTCTATACGATTCCGCGCGGATGGAAAAGGCTAGAAAACAACTGGAATCAGGCGGTGGAAGCTTCCGTGAGCTGATTGAGGATTGATATGTACAAGAAATTGTCAGATGAAGCGTGGGAAGACTATACCTATTGGCAGGGGCAAGACAAAAAAACGCTGAAGAAAATCAACGATCTGATCAAATCCATTGAACGCGATGGGGAAAGCGAAGGGATTGGCAAGCCGGAAGCTTTGAAAGGTAATTGGAGCGGTTTCTATAGTCGTCATATAGATGAAAAAAACAGGCTGGTTTACCGTGTTATTGATGATGTAATAGAAGTTGTAACCTGTAGGGAGCATTACGGCTAACCTCGGGAAACGCTCCGCGCCAAGCTCGCGGAACAGGCGCAGGGCGAGGGACGCGGCCCTGCGCGCGTCGATGTCTATGCGGTCGGTCCTCATCGGTTCGAGGTTCGTCAGTACTTCGAGCGAGCGTTCATCCTCCGCCGCCCGCCGCCGAACAATCAATCGAATAAAATGCTCTCAACCTCTACATAAGTCGCCCAACCGATCAGTTTTTTGTTTTCATCCATTACGTAAAACCAGTTCCCATCGTCGAAATGACGGGCAAGCTGCCCCTCCGAATCGAGTCCAAAAAGAATCGTCATCCCTGCGGGAAACTGATTTCTGCCGGCGCCGGACCTGGTTTCTATATACAAAGCTACAGGCGCTTTCAATACGTGGGATTCCACTTCCTCCGAGAAAGCATACCGTGAAAGATCATCGCCGACTTTTGGAATTTCCTGCGCTTCAACGAGCGCGGCAAACACGAGGCTTTGCACCGCGCGCTCCATCAGGTCGTCATATTCACCCGGCGCTCTGTACGGCAAGCCGGGCCAGTTGATCTCGCATTCGGCCCAGGTCTCCCCGTCGGTAATAAATCTGCGCCTGCCCTCCTCCGGGCCGTTCCACCACGATAACTCCCACCAATCGTCACCGTTTTTTTCAAAGACCAAAGCGTCGACCACGTTCTCCTCCACGGACTTTTTTGCTTCTTCCATCTCCGTTTCGAATCCCATCACAAAACCGCCCGAGACACGGAAGCGAAATATTATGTTTTCGTACCGCGGCGTGGGTATCGCCTCCAGGATAATTCCATCTCCGTTTTCCGGTAAAAGCACGACCTCCGTGAAAAATTTGTAAGGTACGCTCACGTTATATCCAAAACGCGGGTTGTTGTAAAGAAGCAAATCTTCTTCACCCTGTATCGCGTAAAGGTTTTCCGTCATTCCTGTCTCGCTGTCCTTCAGCGTCACCGTATCCGAGGCAAACGCGCCTCTCGCTGGAATCGACGCCATGAAAACCAATATTATCGCCGCGATGAATTTTTTCATTTTAACTGCCTCCTTCCGGTCCGTCGGTTTATTCGTCGGCAAAACCGAGGCTTTCAACCGAGTTGTAGATTACATCGTCTAACGGATCATAATGTTCTTCACTGTTTTTAGAAACATTGTAAATTTCAATTTCACACCAGACGCCTTCGCCACTTTTTATCACGAACTTGCGCCTGTGGAAGGTTTCTCCCTCCCACCAGCAGAGTTCCCAATAATCATCTCCGAGATAGGCGAAACTGGCGTTATTTTCGCCTCCGATGGCTTTGAGGGCGCCCGCGTACGACTCCACAAGTTCGCCCTCGTCAAGCAGATAACCGCCCGTCACGCGAAACCGCCCTGTCCCGTCTTTCGACTCGAGGATCATTCCGTCCTCGTTCTCGGGCAAAAGGACTACCTCCGTGAAATATTTATAAGGCACGCTCACGTTATACCCGAAACGCTGGTTGCCGTAAAAAAACAATTCTTCCTCATTCGGGATCGCGTAAAGTTCCACCGTCATGCCGGTCTCGCCGTCTTTGATCGTTACATCCTGCCCGGCGGCAAAAGCGCCTCTCGCCAGGATCAGCGCCATAAAAACCAATATTATTTTCGCGCTGAAATTTTTCATTTCTTTTCTCCTCTAAGATTAACCCACTGCCTCGTCGAACTCGCAGTCTGTGAACGATACGTTAGGGCTGTCTTCGATCGGAGAATCGGTCACGTTGTCCGCGAAAATCGTATCCGAAACGGAAATGGCCGTATCCTGTACCCCGAACATATAATATCCCGAGTTGCCGGTAAATCCGCAGTCCGTGAACGACATATTCTTCGTCCCGTAAACCCCGACCAGGGTGTACTCCCTGTTATATGCGAACGAGCACCTCTCGAAAGATATGTTTTCACCGCCGCTGACGGTCATGATGCCGTAGGTGCATTCGTAAATCGCCGACAAGGCGACCCTCATGTCGGAAACGTTCAGGAGTTGGAGTCCATACGTGCCGCTGCCGAACATCTCCGTGCCGGTTATCGTTATTCGCGACGAATTTTCGAAACCGAACACGCCGCCGTCGCAATAGCCGCCTTCCGAATGCGCCGCGGTGAGCCCTTCGATCGTGATGTCGCTGCAACCTACAAATTTCAGCACAAACGCGTATCTCGGGTCGACTACTATTCCTTCCCGTTCGATCGCGCCGCCGTGCTGGGCGTTGCGTTGCGCCGACGAGCTTCGGATCGTGAGGTTTTTGATGCCGTCAAGGACAAGTTCGCCGCCGTCGAATACCTCCGACCATGAAACGCCGTTTGCGAGCGTGGGCGCGCCATCCCTCCCCAGGTTCGGGTAAGGCGGCGCCTGTTCGGGTTGGTTGTTTAATATCGGATCCCACTCGGAAAGGTTGTATGTGCCGGGGGCCATTTCGATTACCCTGTCCGAACCCAAAGCCTCCAGAAATTCCCGCGAGTTCGACACAGTTATAGTGACGTTAGCGTCGGCCGCCGCGCACAATACCGCCAAAACCGTAATTGCGAGCAAAACTGTTGTAACGTACCTTTTCATTTTCAATTCCTCCTCTTTTGTTTTATTGCGTTTTCATAACTTCGACGTCTGAGATATTCGCCTCATTTCCACGCCGCTTACGAGCCCGCTCCATTGCTCAGCACGATTTCGACGGAACCGTCGCGCAGCGCCTCTGTGACGTTATAGTCAAAACCCTCGCAGTGTGCGTTGCCGAAGATGATTTCCAACGTTCCGTTGCCGTTCAGGTCGGCGAACCGGTATACTCGCTGAACCGTCGGAATGGAGCCATCGCCGGACGCCGTGCCTTTCGGGGCTATAAAACTCACGAGCGGTATGTCACGGACTTCACCATTCACGATCTTGCGGAGAAGCAGGACGGAGTACATGCCGGGCTCAACGGACGTTTTTATTTCCCGTTTTATTTCCTCCATCGGCTTGTCCTGTTTCAGGAAATCGGAGTACGTTTTAGGGTCGACGACGTTCTGCGCGTATATGACGGCCTCATCCACGCCGTCGCCTTCCAAATCCACCCTGAACAACTGCATTATATTCACGGTCGTGTCCGAAAGTCCGTTTCTCGCGAGATATTCCTTCATGATTTTTTCGTACGCAGCGTTTTGGTCGGGCATTGCCGCGGCTTCGCGCGGAAAGGGCCTATTTTTGTCCTGTTCGCTGTCCTCATCGAAATCGATGACCGACAACCCAAGATATGCGGTCTTTTTCAACGCGGCGTCTTTGCCTTCGTTTCCCGTGTGCATTTCAATTTTGTCCAGATCATCGCCGAACTCGCCCCTGTGATCGCCGTGCAGCCCCTCCCCCTGGGCGGCACAATGGTAGCCCGTCGAAAGATATATCGCGTATCGTTCTCCGCCCCAGGGATAGGGAAAGGGATATTCGGTCTCCCACTGCGCCCATACCCAATCCTGCCTCTCGGGCGCGGCCATATCGGCTCCAAAATCCTCCGCAGATTTCCATTTGCCTTCCGCGGCGCTGCCCAGCCAAAAACCGTCGAAGACGACGATGCTTCCGGGGTACATTACCGGTTCCGCCTGGGAGGAATAGAATACAACGGCGGCGCACAGGAGCAAAATAATTTTTTTCATTACAACCCTTCCTTTAGAAATAGTTGACGTACATGTTTATGCAAAAATTCGATTCCTCGTGAAACATTTCCACAAACAGACTGGCGCCGTCGCCGCTCCGGTCAAAGCGCCACAAAGATTCGATATGCGCCGCGCTTCCCTGGTCATCAAAGCCCGCCTCCCGGAGCTGTTCCTTATACGATTCCATAAAGCCGGCCCCTGAAACGGAATAAACATACGTTGTTATCGCCCACCCCTCTTCGGGAAGCGAAACGTACTCATACGGGATTGGTGCGCCGTCAAGCATCGGGATGGGGAACCCGCCGTCCGGTATTTCGGCGTATAACCCGTCGGACGCAGCCGCCCATGCGCAGGACGCGCATAGCATAACAAGCGCGAATAATGTCGAAAATCTCAAAAAATTCTTCTTCATCGGTCATTCCTCCTTGAAATCTAAATTTTTTCGATGTTTTCTTCGGTGAACTCCAATTCGTCGGCGTAGTTTTCATCGATCAGCTCGGCGATCATTCGGTCGTATTCTTCTTTCGACACACCGTTTCCTTTGATCTTGTATTCGCCGCCCAGGTAATTGCCGTCAAAATTGTATTCTTCGGAATATTCTCCCAGGTATTCTTCCTCGAACGTTTTTCCGTCAAATTTTTTGACGCGGATATACACTCCGGCGGAAGCGCCATTCGAGCCGTGATATGAACCGTCTTTTTTAAGCGACTGCATCGCGCGGGCATCAAACAGATAGGCATATACGACGTCGTTTTCATAATGCAAAACGATGTTATCGCCGACGTATAGCACGATTTCCGGCACGCCGTCCCGATCCATGTCCACCACTGAAAAACGGCTGTATTCCTTGGGCATATACGGCCCATATTCCCCTCCCAGATCCAAAAGTTCGTTTAGCGTCATAGATTGATCGTGGTTCGCGGAAAACAGCGTCATTTCATTTTTCAGCACCGCCTTCAGCGCCGTTTTGGCGTCGGTCGCGGCGAAGGCGCACGCGACGGAAAGCAAAACGAACGAAAATACTAACGTTAATCTCAAAAAATTCTTCTTCATCGGTTATTCCTCCTTAAATCCGCCCGCCGGCAATCCAAAGGTTCGTGAAACGGGCGGCGAATTACCGCCCGCCGGTATTGCTGCTGAGAACCTTATTATTTCGGCCTTCTGTAATAGTTCATGATAAACCCGCTCTCGTCCTCGATAGTTAATGCCATGGAAAATACGAGCCGGTCGTCTTCGAAGTAAAACTCAATCGCCGTGAACCCTTCTTCTTTCAGGTCTTCAGTGAGCTCCGCGACCAGTTTACCGCCGCTCTCTTTAACGGTAAATTCCATTATGTCGTCGTCACCGGTAAATTGAACGAATGCTTTTCCGTCCCTGAACTCCGCATAACCCAGTTCGTCGTCGGAATCAGCCAATCTGTCGAAATCCATCTCTTCCGCTATTGACCCGTCCGGTTCGACAAGGGACAATTTGGTGTTGGTCCACTTTCCCGAGAAATCCGCCGCGCCCGCCGAGCAAACCATCCCAAAAACCGCCAACGCCACAACCGCTAACACCATAAAACGCTTCATTTGCATCTCCTCCTGTTTTTTTATTTACGCCGGACTCCGACGATTACAACCAATTGAAAAAATTAAAACCCTGTGAGCAGGCCCGAATTCATGACGCCGAGCGCGTGGCCCTCGACCCATCCAGTTATGGGCCATTCGGTCCGCCACCAGATGTCGAACGGTCCAATCCGCTCCGGATCCTGCCCCTCGTATGTGCGCCATCCTGAAATATGGACGTCCGAATTTACCGCGTCCCTGCCTTCGGGTGATTTGGGCATTATCCCCGCCACGCTCGAACCGGGGTTGGGTTCCGTATATACCTTCGCGTCAGTCCAGGCCATCGTTCCAAACGTTTCCCCCATTGGGGCGAATACATCCTCCCATTTGCCGAACGCCCCGAAGGCGGATTTTGCCGCCTCGTAATAGCTTGCTTTTTGTGTTGTCTGCGAGTCTAGCCCCTCAGTCGCCGAGAATTTCGCGCTGACGTAAATCTCGACTTCGTGGAGGCAGTCGTTTATCTCGTTGACCGAGTAGACTATTTTGCGCCACTCGTCGCCCGACGAATCTTTCACCGTCGCCTCCTCGCCGATGAAAAATTCCGGCGACGACGCTTTACGTATTACGCTGCCTCCGGTGTCGGGCTTCGCTCGGAGGTTCACTTCCTGACCCGCGATAGTCAGTTTCACGAGGTTCGATTTGACGGCGGCCTCTCCCGATTCAGCGAAAGGCACAAATTCGTCGTTCGTGACCAGCGAGCCATCAAAACCGCTGACGGACGGCGACCAATAATATTCCTTTATCGCGGAAAGAATCACCATAACGGCGGGTATTCCCTCCGGCACGGAGCACCAGAACAGAAGGCCGCGGTCAAAATCCCCCTCGGCGATTTTATTATCGCGCTTCGGAACGACCCCGTGATTTTCGTCCCACTCGGCGACGTAAACCTCGATTGAGCATTCTTTCAACAAGGGAACGACCAATACCGCCGTATCGTCGAACTCGCCGCGTCCCGCGCGGCTTATTTTCGAACTGTCTATGCCGCTTAAGAATTCCTCCAATCCCTCGCCGTTCGGAAACGCCTTAACCTGTGCCACAGGCGCGGCAAACGCTGCCGCGCCGAACGCCAAAAACATCGTCATCGTGATCGCCAACATCGAAAAACGCTTCATCTGCATCTCCTCCTGTAAATTTATTTGCGCCGTATAATTGTATACGGTTGATTGCCGCCTTCATTGACTGAATTTGACGCCGGAGGTTTTTCGAACGTTTTTTCGTCGGTATCGAAGAGCGCGGCGTGCCTGAAACCCATCGAACCTGCGATGATATTGGCGGGGAACCGGGACATTTCCATGTTGAAGTCCCTGACCGTCGCGTTGTAATAGCGGCGTGATTTTTCTATTCGCTCCTCCAATTTAACAAGCTGCTCCTGGATTTGCATCATGTTCGAGTCCGTCTTAAGTTCCGGGTAGTTCTCCGCAACGCCGCTGAAACCTGCGAGCGCCGCCATCATGTTCGTTTCGGCGCTCGCCATTTCCGTGACGCTGCGCGCGCCCTGCACCATCGCGCGAGCGGCGGTTATTTTCGTCAAGGTTTCGGATTCGTCGGCCATGTACCCGGAGGCGATCTTTACCAGGTTGGGAATCAGGTCTCCCCTGCGCTTCAACGCCGCCAGGATCCCGCTCCAACCCTCCTCGTTGAGTGTTCTGAGTTTGATCAGTCTGTTGAAAAGCCTCACCGCCCATACGCCGATTATCAGGATCAGCGCCGGAAAAATGATAACCGCAATTTTCAAGGTTCCTATGTTTTCCATAAAAAACCCTCTATTATGCTTTTGATGCTGTCCTGCGCCGGAAAAATAACAGCAGGCCGAGGCCGACGAGCAGCACTCCGACGATCCGTAAAACCCACGTTATTCTCGCGTTCACCCTGACGGCGTCGCCGAACATTTCATCCATCGCAACGGTTCCCATCGAAACCTGACTGAACGTGTTCCCGTTGGAAGCCCTGAACGGTTCGAAGGTGTCGCCGGCGACAGTCGCCATAATACTGATGGCAGCGGGTTTTACTTCGTTATAAATCACGCGTACGTCGCCGGTATTCGGCGATGAGGGCGACCGCCCCAGGTATACAATATTGCCCTGGACGTGCACATAGTTTCCCCAGCCTGGGCGCGTTATTTGACTGTTCAGATTCTCTATGGCGTCGGGGGACATTTCGATAGTCGCCGAACCCGACCTTATGGAGTCGATGATGAAATGCGGAAGCTTGTACGCGCCGAAAATCACGTCATCGGCGTAAATAGTCTCCGTCGGAACCCGCATCAAGACGGTATTATCGTTGCGATAGGCGTACTCGTGGAATGAGGACGAGTTGACCGGGCTGTTCGCCCACTCCTGAACGTAGTTGTAAACGGTGACTTGCTCCGAACCGCCGCTCGACGTACTCCGGGTTTCTCTCGCGGTTCTCTCAACCCACTGGTAGTATTCGGCTCTGCGTTCCAGGCTGATGCCCGTCACCGTGACGCCTATTAGGGGGTCGGTAATGGCGTCTTTATTTTCGGGCGTACCCGTCGCGTACACCAGCTTCCCATTAAAGGAAGGGTCAAGTCTTCCCACGTCCGGCAGAGCGACGACAGCCGACCGCGCCTCGGAGATGGCGTCTCCTGTGGCGGCGCTGCGCACCTCGTTGTACCAGAGGAGAATTCCACCCGCGAGCAGAAGTAAAATTGCTGCCACCATAGAAAACTTTTTGTTCGTTCTTTTCATATTTTCCATACGCGCCATTGTTGTTGACTCCTCTCTTATATAAATTGCTCAGGTGTTTCCAAAATACTTTATTCGGGTCATAAAAATCGTCATCCTTGGGGTGATTTTGACCTGGCCCAAGGGTGATTTTTAGGGTGAGAAAAAACAGAGAACGTCATTTGAAAAATTTTTCAAGTGGCAAAAGGGTGATTTTGCGGGTGATTTTAAGACCCCGAAAAACGAAGGCGGCATCTCATAATAACTCTCTGCCGCTTACTTTATATGGTATTTATAATTTTAATCTACAGATCGTGCATAATGATAAAATAGAGATGATTTAGGTATATGAGATTTATTAGGTGTGTAAACGATTGATTAAGAATCGTAAAAGGCGAGGGTAATAATGAAAAAACTGCTTTGCTTACTTTTGCTTATCAGCGGGTTGATTGTGTGTTTAGCTTTCCACGGCGATATGTGGGGAACGAGCCGGAAAAAAATCGTCACCCTGATGATCTGGCATACTTATGTAGAGCAGATGGGTGACAGCTTCGACGCTCTGGTTCAGGAGTTCAACGACACGGCGGGCGCGAAGGAAGGCATTGTCGTCAGCGTGGCGGTGGACGCGAACGCGTCATCTTTAAACGAAATGCTGATGGCCTCGGTGAAACGCGATCCGGGAGCTCCGGCTTGTCCCGACATATCGCTGGTCTATCCCAACATCGCCATTGAACTGGCCCGTCTGGGCGTTTTGGCCGACTTCGGGACGCTGTTCGCGAAAGATGAGCTTGACCGCTACGTACCGGAATTTCTGGAGGAAGGCATGCTTGGCGGGGACACCCTGTATATCCTCCCTATCGCCAAGTCGACGGAAGTCCTGTTCGTCAACAGGACCCTTTTCGACCGGTTCGCGAGTGATTCAGGCGTGGACATCTCGCAGCTCGCGACGTTCGAGGGCATTTTGGACGCGGCTGAGAAGTATTACGAGCAGACGGGCGGCAAAACCTTCTATTACCCGGATATACCCTTTAATTATGCCATGATCGGCTTTGAACAGCTCGGCGACGTCTTCGTCGAGGGTGGTGAACTGCGCCTCAGGTCCCCGACCTTCAGTAGAATATGGAACAGCTATTTACCTCACGCGGCGCGCGGCTATGTTGCCATATTCGACAAGTACGCCACCTACCTCGCCATGACGGGGGACGTCGTATGCGCCACCACCACTTCGGCTGGAGCGATATTCCTCCCCAATACCGTCATTTACGCCGACAACACCAAAGAGGACGTATTCTTCGACGTGCTGCCCTATCCGGTGTTCGAAGGCGGAGAACGCGTTGCCGTGCAGCGCGGCGGCGGCATGTGCATTCTTAAATCCGATACGGAGAAGGAACGCGCGGCAGCGCTGTTTCTCAAATGGCTGACCGATCCCGCTCAAAACCTGCGTTTCGCGGTTTCCACCGGATACATGCCCACGACTAAGGAGGCGTTCGACTTTCTTCTGGCCGATGATCTTGAAAATATTGAAAACGAACACATCCGTAAGACATTCAAAACCACCGCTGCCATGAGGGAAGACTATCGATTCTTTGTCCCGCCCGTGTTCGGCGGCTTCGATGAACTGCAGAGGAAGTACGTGACCAATCTCTTAACAGCCGCGAAAGACGCGAGGCTCGAATACGAAAGGCTGCGGGAAATCAGGCGGTCGGGAGCATTCTATTTCGAGGTAAAATTGCGAAACTTTTTGAAAGATTTTTGAGTCATGCCGCGCAACACTTACGGAATATCCATCCAACGCCGTTTCTTCCTATATATGCTGGTCTTCCTGACCCTGATATTGCTTGGAGGCGTTGCCGCGCTCTCTCTGTCCGGCGGATTGCAAAGCGTGAGTGACACGGTGATTTTGTTAAGCAAGGAAAAAGATCATCTGGCACAGAACGTACAAAAAAAATTTTGGGAGGATTCGGCGCAGGCCGTGCTTCTGTCGAGGTTGTTCTCAGCGTACCTTGAGAGCAGGCTTGCGGAACACGGCTTTTCGATATCCGATCTCAACGGAAAACCCGATATCCTGGCGGAGATCCTCGGCAGCGAAATAAGCAGGCTTGCAATTGCATTGTATCTGGAAAAAACGAAAAGCAGCGGTGTTTTCGTCGTGCTGAACGCTACTGTGAATCCCGGCGTCGAAAACTCGGAAACGTCACGCGCAGGGCTTTATATCCGCAACATCGATCAGGGATTCATGGATAGAGAAGCGGGCAGTCTCTTTTTGAGGGGACCAACGCAAATTGCCATCGCGTGGGGCGACACCCTTCAATCCCGGTGGGCGCTGGAATTTGACGTGCGCGATCAGCCCTTTTGGGAACGCCCTCTCAAAGCCCGCGAGAAAAACTCCTCCTTACCGCCGTCCAGGTTATATCACTGGTATTTTTCGACTAATTTTCCGGGGCTTAGCGAAAACACTATAGTTTGCAGCGTGCCTATGCTTGACAGCCAAGGGCGTTTTCTCGGAGTGTGTGGATTTGAGACCGGCGCAAGGAGTTTCGCGCGGGACAACCCGCTCGATAAAAACAACAATCTTAACGCCGCTGGCATATTCTTCGTGTTTTCCGACCCGGACGAAAAACGATTCTATCCGGGCGAAGCCCTGTTTACCGGAAACGCCGCCCTGGGACGCGAATTGTCCAGACAGCAGGAAATCGCCGTCGGAAAAAATTATCACGGCCTGGAAGTATTCGGGCACGAAGGAAACGACGCTTACGCGGGGCTTTTGAGCTATATCGCCCTCTATCCCGACGACTCCCCATTTGTAGGCGACCGTTTAGCGGCGGCGATCGTCGTTCCGAAAAGAGATTTTGACGGCATCGTCTCGGTGTCGCGTCTGCGATTGTTTCTTATAGGAGTGGTCCTGCTTTGCGCAGGCGTCGCTTTGTCCATGTTTTTGAGCGGCAGGTACGAAAAGCCGTTCATAGAGCTTATGAGCGCCCTGAGATCGGGAGATATGAGCGTTAAAAGCAACATTCAGGAAATAGACGACCTGGTCGAATTCATGCGCTCTCAATTAGCCGCTATAAGCGCCAATGGCGTCGATATTTGGGAAACCACCGAAGATACCGACCAAAATATGGAAAAAACTTCCGGATCCACGGAAGACCTGTTGAGCACCTTCATCGAGAACAAAAAGAAACTTACGCGCGCGGAAGCAGACGTGTTCAATCTTTATTTCGAAGGATACACCGCGCAAGAGATAGCCTCAATGCTGAGTGTAAGCATCAACACCATCAAAACTCACAACAGGCACATCTTCGCTAAACTGAACGTTTCGTCGAGAAAAGAGCTTTTGACCTGGGTCCAGGTGCTCTCCGCCTCCGGACGCTCGCTGGACGACTCTGGCGATCAGCTGTAGAAACAATTCGAAGCCGCGTTTTCAGAAAATCACAAAAAAGATTATCACGCAAAAGAATTATGTTTCTTTATGTGAGGGATTGAAGAAACTTCACCTGATGCCGGAGCTGCTCTTCTGATCCTTTGAGGTACTATACGTTTCATTTTTTCGTTGTTTGCCGTCGATGTTATAATTACGTAATTACTTTATTTGGTTTGAATCTATCAGAGGAGCGGTTTATGAGAAATTTCGTTGAGGAAACAAAACCTATAGACGTCTGTATCAGTCTTGTGAGCGGCGCGCTCGGATTTCCGTGGAACGCGGGCGAAAAAATTCTGCCGCTGGACGCCGCGTTTGGATTGAGGGCGGCGAGGGAGATAACGGCGGGGGAGCCGATGCCCCCGTTCGACAGAAGCCTCAGGGACGGATACGCTGTGTGCAGTCCTGCTACTGCCGGAGCGTCCGCAGGCTCGCCGTCGTTTTTACGGATCGTTGGAGATATAGCGATGGGTGAAACGCCGGGGTTCGAAATATCCGGCGATATGGCGGCGTCGATCGCCACAGGCGGCATGATGCCGCGAGGCGCTGACGCCGTCGTGATGATAGAGGACACGGAGGACTCGGGCGGCTGGCTTGAGGTGCGCCGCGCCGTGTCGCGGGGAGAAAACATTGTGTTCGAGGGCGAGGAGCGGCAGAGGGGCGACGCGCTAGTGAGCAGGGGCGGCATGATAGACTGCGCCGCCGCCGGAGCGCTTTCGGCCTTCGGAGTGCCGGAGGTCCCTGTGGCGGATGTGACGGTCGGCGTATTGTCGACCGGGGACGAGATTGTACCGGCGGACTGTTCGCCGCTTCCCCCCGGATGCGTAAGGGATTCCAATTCATACATACTGGGCGCTATTTGCGAGAGGTACGGTTTTGGATTCAAGTCGTACGGCATAATAGGGGATTCGCTGGAGGAACTGCGCGCCGCCGCCGGGATCGCGGCCTCGGAGTGCGGCGTTGTACTGCTCTCCGGCGGTTCGTCCGTGGGCGCGCGCGACCACACCACCGGCGTCGTCGAATCTCTTTCCGATACCGGCCTGCTTGTGCGGGGCATAAACATGGTCCCCGGAAAACCGACGATAATCGGCGGCAATGTTCGCGAAAAGAAACTGATAGCCGGACTCCCAGGGCATCCGGTGTCCTGCGCGGCGGCGGCCGTCTTTGTAATTCTGCCTCTAATGTTGAGAATGATCGGGGCGCGAAAAACATACCCCGGCAGGTATATAAAATTACCGCTGGCGGAGGACGTTCACGGGCGCACTGGTCCCGACGAGTTCGTCCCGGCGCGGATAGACGGCGGCGGAATACGCCCCTTGGCGGCAAAATCGGGTTACGTATCGGCCCTCTCCGACGCGGACGGGTTCATAAGGCTGCGTCCCGACACTGAAACACTGCGGCGCGGTGAGAGCGCCGAAATCTGGATATGGTGAGTGATAAGCATGGAAAACGATAGAACAAATTATACCGAGCACTGTTCACTAAAGAACGCCGCGCGTATATTGACGAACCTGTTCGCCGACGCGGGAAGGCGTGTGACGATGCCGCCGGGTGAAGCGCTTGGATTGATCCTCACGGAGGACGTGGTTTCCCTCCGCAACGTGCCGCATTACGCCGCGAGCGCGATGGACGGTTACGCGCTCATGTCCGCCCTCACATCGGGAGCTGCGCCAGCGACGCCCGTCGTGTTGAGCCGCGAAAATTTCGCGTGGGTGAACACCGGTATGCCCGTCGGGGAAGCTGACTCGGTCGTAATGGTTGAGGACACCTCCGAGGACGCCGGACCGGGCGCGATAAAAATTTTCAAGAGTCTCGTGCAGGGGGAGAACGTGCGGGCGGTCGGAGAGGATGTGATGCGCGGCGCTCTGCTTGCCTGCCGAGGGGAGAAGGTAACGCCCGCGCTCGCGTCCCTCTTTTTGTGCGCGGGGATAAGCGGTGTTCCGGTAATAACGAAACCTCGGACGATATTCATCCCGACGGGGAACGAGATAATTTCACCTGAGCGCTGGCTCGGCGACGAACAGATCGAGCCGGGCTTAGTGGCGGAGAGCAACTCGACTTACGCGTCGGCGATGTTCAGTAATTGGGGTTACGAACTGACTGTGTCTCCGATACTGCCGGATGACCCGGAAGTGATCGCGGACGCCATACGCCGAGCGTCGCTCGATTATGACGTGATACTCCTTTCGGCAGGTTCGGCGAAGGGCAGGCGGGATCACTCGGCTGAAATTTTCCGCGATCTGGGGAGGATACTGTTCAGGCACGTCAGAATGAAACCGGGCCGCCCCGCAATGGCGGCTGAAATAAATGAACGCCCGGCGATCTGCGTTCCCGGTTTTCCGATGTCCTGCGCGGTTACTCTGTGGTCGCTGGTCTACCCGCTGCTCAAGGTTATGTCGGGAGAGAGGGTTGACACGAACGGCAATGAGTACGTCGCTGAGGCGATGGGTTCGATCGGCGATCTCTACGCGGGATTGACGACAAACCACTCGTCGCCCTCGGGGATAGGAGAATGGATGAGGGTAAAATGCGCCCTTGTGGACGGGAAAAAATTATGCTGGCCGATGCCGTCGGGTGCGAGCGTCCTTCGGGCTCTCGCGGAGAGCGACGGCATATCGATGATCCCCGAGGAAAGTTTGGAGATACCCAAAGGCTCCGGTATCACTATCATGCTGACTCGCCATGTGGATTTTGCAAAACGCCTGTTGTTCCAGGGATCGGACGATCCGGCCTTCGGCCTGCTGGTATCCTTCGTGGCGTGTCGCGGCGCCGAGCTTGTGATAAGAGCCGTCGGAAGCATGGGAGGACTCGCCGCTCTCGGCAGGGGAGAGGCGCACCTCGCGGCCTCGCATCTGCTCGACGCCTCCACAGGAGAATACAACACCAGCTTCATCGAGCAGTTCGCCCGCGGGCGCGAATGGCGAAGGATGCTGATATTCAACCGTGAGCAGGGCATTATGACCGCGCCGGGCAACCCGAAAAACATACGCTCGTTCGAGGACCTCGCGTCAGGCGGCGTTATGTTCGAAAACAGGCAGCCGGGAGCCGGTACGCGAGTCCTGCTCGACTACATGCTGGGCGATAAAAAAATAGCGCCGTCAAGCTTGCCGGGGTACGACAGGATTTCAATCACGCATCTCGAAGCAGCCAACAAAGTCGCCTCGGGCGTGGCGGATGCGACTCTCGGCATCAAAGCGGCGGCCGATGCCATCGGGCTTCACTTCATACCGGTCGCCCACGAACCGTATGAGCTCGTGTTTTCCGAAGAGTTCTACGGTCATCCGGCGGCAGAATATTTTCTGAACGCTATCAAGAGCGCGGAGTGGCGCGACGCTGTTAGGAATATGGGTGGGTATCAGTTTACAGAATAAAAGACCTTGGGGCGCTGCCCCAAACCCCGCCAGGGGACTCGTCCCCTGGACCCTTTAACGAAAAAATCGAAAGACGGTGAGAGCTGTGAAAATTTTTGCGGTATCGGGTTACAAGGACTCGGGGAAGACGACGCTATGCCGCAAACTGATACAAAAACTCTCCGACTGCGGCCTTTCCGTAGGGTACATTAAACGCTCGCATGAGAACGTGACCTCACCCGCCGCCACCGATTCCGGCTCCGTCGCGATTGTCGGTACTCCCTCCCTGCTGTGGGGCGATGACGGATTCAGAATGGAACTCAAGCCGCCGGATACTCGCCAAACCGACCCATACGAAATAGCGGGCAGATTTTTCCCGGCCGCCGACGTCGTAATCCTCGAAGGAGGCAAAGACCTCGCCCTTCCCAAAATATGGGTTTCCCTCCCGGACGAAAACACTCCAGACCTGCCCGGAATATTCGCAATATACGACCGCCATCGTGAAGGCGACGGCGACCGCCGGTATGGAACTGATGACCTTGATCGCCTCGCGTCGATTATCACAGACAAAGCCAAACTTTCCTCCCAAAGCGCCCGAGTATACATAGGCAGCCGCGAACTGCCGATGAAGGATTTCGTCGCCGATTTCATCTCCGGCGGCGTGATTGGTATGATAGATGCGTTGAAGAAGCCCGACGGCACGGACGGGAAAGACGACGTTAGGGTTTTTATAAAAAGTCCGCGTGGATTTTGGAGACCAAATTGCCGGGAGAGGCAGGGGTGATATTGATGAATGTCAGCCAATACGACGATATGCGTGAGAGCTTGGCTATGCTGAAAATACTGGAAATAAGCTCGCGCGAGGTACAAGAGGGGCTTACGCGTGACGCTGATGGAGTGCTCGACGAAATTGCATCAAAGCTCTGGACAAGGAGAGAATGTAGTTATAAATGATGTCTATAATTTTCAGCTTGATCTTTCTTGTGATAGCGGCGGCAATGAGGCGATTGCGCCCCGCCGTGATGATCGCCTTCGCGCAGTCGCTGCTCTACGCGATGCTGTTTCTCATACTCCGCATGGAGGACTACGCGCTGATAGCCGGAACAGCGCTCCTCGTCGCCGGAACCGCCGCGCTGATGGTCGTAACCAGCGGCGTCAACAAGCCGAAGGGCGGCGCGGAACCAGGGCGGTAAGCGGCCTTCAATCAGACGCATAAAAAACCGCCCTTCGGCGAAATCGAACCGAAGGGCGGAGCTTTTTTGAAAAAGATTATTCACACTTATGCGCGCTTTGCGAGTCTCCCCTTTGCGAATCTACCCGCGCAGTAAATACCGACCGCAAACAGCAGCAGCAGCAGATAGGCATAAGTCGGCCCGGCATCGCAGCCCGAGCCGCCGCCTCCCGTTTCGTTGGGGCAGATCACATTTAACCTGATGCTGTCGGAGATATTTCCGATGCTTGCCGTAATCGTCACTCCGCCCTTGTCGTGCGTGGTCACAAAACCGTTGACGTCTACCGTCGCCACATCGTGGTTGTCAGAAGTCCAAATTATTTCTCCTACCGCGTGCCACGGAGTGAGTTCCGCCGCAATATAGAATGGAACCCCGGAGTATACCCTGGACGGAGCTTTCAGGGTAATTGTGGTGGCAGATTCGGGATCCGGCACGTTGTTGGCATTTATGGCTGCATTGATGTCTAACAGGCCGTACTTTGATAAATACCCGGTTGTTCTTCCCGGGGCTCCAATGTTTTTATGTTCTGCGTTTGTATTTTCGAGCAGAATCCTTTTCAACTGTACGCCTGTCGCTTGCTTAAATTGGTCATTTTTCGAGGCAAGCAGGGCCACTGAACCGCTGACGAAAGGAGCCGCCATTGATGTGCCGCTCAAGCTGCCATATTTATTGCCAGGAAGCGTACTATAGATTTCGTTGCCCGGGGCAGCCAGATGAACGTATTCGCCGCTCCAGTTTGATCCCCACGATCTGTGATTGCTTGCAAGGAAATCCTTGTCAATGCTGCCAACCACTATCATATTTTTAAGGCCGATGTACGATGCGGGAGCAGGAAGATATCCGCTGACCCTTTTCTGTTGATTAAGGAGCGTCCCGCTGAAAGGCGTTCCAATGTCAATACCGTCGTTACCTGCTGAAACGACAATTACCGGCGCTTTCTCCCCTAACCCCAATTCAAACTCTTTAAAAACCAAATACCCCACTTCACTCAGAAGATCGGTTATGTTTCTTTTATTCTCGTATTCCCACCCCACCGATATATTTATCGCTTTAATATCTACACCGTCATTGATAATAAGATTAGATACATGCGCTAGGGCGCCGATTATATCGGCCGCACCCTCGCCTTCACTCAAGAGTTTTAGAGTTATCAGATTTACCCTCGGACTTACTCCAACCGCCGATTCGCTAACATCTCCTGAAACCGCTCCGATTATTCCGCTGACATGAGTTCCGTGACCGTCGGTATCATCGATATCCGTTGTACTAGTTGACGTAAAATTTCTGCTGCGGCCAATGTCTAAATTAGGAATTCCATTTTCGAAAAAGCTGGGATGAGCTTGAGCGATCCCCGTATCCAGCACGGCAACGCTAATGTCCCTGCTCCCTAAACTTACACTCCATGCAGCCGGAGCTTTAATCGCGGCAAGACCCCATTGGGTTCCGTCTTTATAATTTGGCGGGTCCGCTAACGTCCTAACAATATAATTCGGCGAAACCGCCAGCACTTCGGGATTGGCTTTGAGTTCATCCATCAACTGCCCGGTGGTCTTGTTGTCCGACTTGATGAGGGCGAATACCTTGTCGCTCGCCGGCGTCATGTATCCGTGGAGAGTGGCGACTCTCGCCCCGGCCACGCTTGCCGCGCTCTCCGCGACGCGCACGGCCGAGATCTGGAGCGACGCATGGGTTCGCACGCCGCCGCTTGGCATTCCCTTCAATACGACGATCGCCTCGCCCTCGCGATAATTCGCGGCCCACGCCGTGCCCCACGCTCCAAATAAAAGAAAGGCGAACAGTAATGCAGGTAAAATTTTTCTTCCAAGTTTCATTGATATGACCCCCTCGTATTTATTCGATTGCCGAATTTTAAATATTAACGGTCCTATTTTACAGGCTGAATAATTACAGGACAATACAATATTTATACGGTTACAATAAATTTTGGAATATATTATCTTCGAATCGGCCGCCGTTACACTGACACATCGCGCCGCGTAAGGCGCTGAACCTGATATAATTCGAAGCGGGAGGATTACAAAATGCCGGACGCAACCATCGGGAAAATTTGCGAGGCTCCGGGCGCGATTATATACTTGCCTGGCGGCTTCGGATAAATCATGGCAAAAGCGGCAAAACGCGCGACCTCAAGATACAGATGCGCCGAATGCGGTTACGTCAGCCTCGCTATGGTCGGGCGATGCCCAGGCTGCGGCGGGTGGGGGACCATGACAACCGAGCAGCCGCCTCGTGAGGTCCGTTCGCCAAATCACGCTTCGTCCAGCATAGAGCCCATATCGAGCGTTGACGTCGTTCCCGAGGACCGAATCTCATCGGGAATAGAGGAGCTCGATCGCGTGCTGGGCGGCGGATGGATTCGGGGAGGCGTGGTGCTTCTGGGCGGCGAGCCGGGCGTTGGGAAGTCCACTCTGCTGTTGCAGGCGTGCGCCGCAATGGGCGGGTCGGGGCGGCGCGCGCTTTACATATCCGGCGAGGAGTCGGCGGGGCAGATTGCCCTTCGCGCGCGGAGGCTCGGAATAACGGAGCGCAACGTCGACATTGTATGCGAGACTGATTTGCCCGCGATGCTGGACGCGTCAGCGGGATATGATTTTCTGGTCATCGACTCCGTGCAGGCGTTCCGGCTTGACGATGAGAGCGGATGGGCCGGTTCGCCGAGTCAGGTGAGGTCGGTGGCGTCGATATCGTCCGACGCGGCGAAGCGCAGCGGAGTGCCTACGGTGATGGTCGGTCACATCACGAAACAGGGGACAATTGCCGGCCCCAAATTATTGGAACATATGGTGGATGTCGTGCTTCTCTTTACGGGGGAGCGATCGTCGTCGCACAGATTGCTGCGGGCGGAGAAGAACCGTTACGGCAGCACGGACGAGCTGGGGATTTTCGAGATGGGCGAGGGCGGACTCGAACCGGTGCGCGACCCCAGTCATCTGTATTGGAACAGGGACGGGGCGACTGTCCCCGGGGTGGCGGTCGGAGTGGCATTGGAGGGCTCGCGGCCCCTTGCGGCGGAGATTCAGGCGCTCTCGTGCGCGACGCCTTTTCCGTATCCCAAGCGGACCGCGCGGGGCATAGACACAAACAGGCTCCAGCTTTTACTTGCCGTATTGGAGCGAAGATGTGGTATATTTTCAAGAAGCAGCGACGTTTATGTAAACGTGGCGGGCGGTTTGTCGCTGCAAGACCCGGCGGCGGACCTTTCGATTTGCGCCGCGCTCGCTTCATCGCTCAAAGACGCGCCTATTCCGCCGGACACCTGCCTGGTTGGGGAGGTTGGGCTTGCGGGAGAGGTAAGACCGGCGAGCAGGACGCACCTTCGCATACGCGAGGCGTCGCGGCTTGGTTTCAAGAACATCGTAATCAGCGCGCGTGAAAAAATCCCTATCCCGGAGGATTTGGGCATACGCGTCGTAAAGGTGTTTGCTTTATCACAAATGGCGGAGAGATTGATAAAATGAAAAAAACAATTATTTACGGATTGGTATTGACTTTGATTTTAACTTTCGCGGCGATAACTCAGGGCATGGACCCGGAGGATGGGCCCCCGTCGGCCGATGCGAAGGTGACGACCGTTTACTTCGCGCCGATGACCGGCATCGTGGGCGTCCCGATGGAGGAGTACGTCGACAGCGTGTTCAAGGATATAAGCTGGGACGAGGACGCGGTATTGGTGTTCAAGATGGACACTCCGGGCGGTCTGGTGGATTCGATGTCGCATATCATGTCGCGCATTGGGGAGTCCGAGATACCGGTGGTCGTTTGGGTTGCGCCGTCGGGGGCGCGCGCGGCGTCGGCGGGAGCGTTTATAGTGCAGGCGGCCCACATAGCCGCGATGGCCCCGGAGACGAACATCGGCGCGTCGCATCCTGTCACCGGCTCCGGTAAGGATATTGACAACCAGGAGATGGACCGCAAGGTCGTGAACGACCTGCTCGCCAAGATGCGCTCTTTCGCGACCGCGCGCGGCAGGAACGCCGCCGTTGCGGAGAGCATGGTCCGCGACAGCGTATCGCTGACGGCGGAGGAAGCCTTCGAACAGTACGTAATAGACGTCATAGCGAGCAACGAGCGCGAGTTAATCAGCAAGATTGACGGCTGGACCGTAAAAATAAGGGGCCAGGAGAAGGTGCTGTCCCTTGACGGTTACGAGATAAAAAATCTTGAAATGAGCCTGCGCTTTCGCGCACTGGAGGTGTTCTCGCGCCCCGACATAGCGTATTTAGCCCTGATTGCCGGAATCATTCTGATAATGATGGAGCTCAGATCGCCCGGCGGATTCGTAATGGGAACGACGGGAGCGGTGCTGCTGCTCATCGCGGCCTATGGCCTGCGCGTTCTGCCGGTCAATTTCGCCGGAGTGTTCCTGCTGATTGCCGGCATTATTATAGTCATTGCGGACTTTTCGTTAGGAGGCATCGGCATACTTGCCGTTCCCGGCATAATCGCGATGCTGTTCGGGGGATTTTTGATGTTCCGAACGCCGGGGGGCGTGTTCCTGAACGTGTCGGCGGGGTTTATCTTCGGCGTCACCATCGCGATGGGTTTGCTCATGTTCGTTGTAATGAGGCTGATATACAAGGCATTCAGAAAAAAACCCTCGTCGGGAATGGAGGGCCTTGTGGGAGCGCGCGCGCGAGTCGTGCAAACTTCGGAATCCGGTGTCGCGATGGCGATGGTACATGGCGAGTACTGGCAAATATCATGCAGCGAGGCTTACGGGCCGCTCTCGCCCGGCGATGAGGTGGAAGTTTGGGATGTGGCAGGTATGATCCTGTTGGTAAAGCCGATAAAATAACTGAAAATGGAGGGTTTGTGTTATGGGAAGTCCGTTTGACGCGATGTTCAATTTTGGTTCAATGCTTGGGGTTCTTCTGATTTTACTGATGATTCTATCCTCCGCGATAAGGATCGTGCCTGAGTATCAGAGGCTCGTGGTGTTCCGCCTCGGCCGTCTTATGGGGGCAAAGGGGCCCGGGCTTTGCTTCGTAATTCCCTGGGTGGATCGTACGGCGCGCGCCGACCTCCGGGTCGTGACGCTCGACGTGCCGGTACAGGAGGTCATTACGCGCGATAACGTTCCTATCAAAGTGAACGCGGTCGTGTACTTCCGGGTCATCGAACCGTCGAAGTCGATGGTGGAGGTGGAGGATTACATTGTCGCGACGAGCCAGCTCTCACAG
>Ga0099364_10004064_pt1 | contig 22274 bp, 19 predicted proteins | sample TergutTh196P3_FD_73070 | JGI IMG/M metagenome (GOLD analysis project Ga0099364, IMG submission 73070) | Microcerotermes parvus P3 segment gut microbial communities from Pointe-Noire, Republic of the Congo - Th196 P3 | ecosystem: Host-associated > Arthropoda: Insects > Digestive system > Gut ...
TATCTTCTTCTTTGGAAATTTTCGCTAACCTTTCGAGTTCGGGGATAGCAACTTCATTGAGAGCTTCGGCTTTATGCGCCCTGACGTCGTCCCTATCGGCTCCCCAACCGGCAAAATTGAGATATTTTTGGTATCCTCTGCCGCCGACATTGCCCTGAAATCCTACGCAAGTTGTGTTATATCCAAACTCGCCGAGCATTTCCGCGAGGGTTTTTACTCCCGGCGCGATATCGCCCTGATGTCTGAGAGCCACAACGTCTGTCGTAAAGATATCCATGCCTGTCATCATAGAACTGTATCCCGGGGTTGTGGGAACAGACGGAGAAAAACAGTTTTCAAACACTACGCCGTCCTGAAGATATTTAGAAATATGCGGGGTTGTCTGATGTTTATACCCATAGAGCGACATATGGTCGCGTCTGAGCGAGTCTATGCCGAAGAATAAAAGATTGAGTTTCTTTTTACTCATATAAATCTCCTTTTAAAAAATTTTATTTTTATATAAATTAAAATGTTGATGTGTATTGTGCTTGTTTTAAATATATGGTTACATCAAATTCCAAGCCATTACTTCCCTGTACGGATTACATTCGGCAAGTAAAAGTCGGGTACTCTTGCCGCTTACGGCGGTAAATTTTTTTGAAGCAATATCAAAGGCATTTCTAAGCCCGTCATTATTTAATTTAGTAGCTAAAGTTGTGTGCGGAACCCAATTATAGGGCAAATAGTGTCCATTGCTTCCATACGGAGCAATCGGCTCTATCAGGCGGTTTATGTCAATACAAGCATTTAACAAATACTCATTCATTACGGGAGCTGCAAACAGAACATAGGGAACAAACACACCGAGCGACGCCCATATTATATCACCTGTTTTAAAATTACAAGCGTATTTATTTAATGGATTTATTACCGTTTCAATTTTTTCCGTGCAAAAATAAGAGAGCGTTATATGCGGCGGAATTTTTAAATCAATCATATAACTGCTTGCTCCACTGTCGGCAATAGACGCGATGATATTATTAAAATAATCTTCCGTTTCTTTGTCAAAGCACAAGATAACAGCGTATTCCATCTTAGTTTTACCCTCCATAAATAGTCTCTTAGCCCTCTTTAGTAAAGAGGGTGCCGCAACATCGGCGGGTGTTTTGTGATTTAAGATGTTGTTCGGGGAGACAAAAACACCCGTCACTCGCTGCGCTTCGTGCCACCCTCTTTACTAAAGAGGGCTTTTGGCACAAAAAATCTTTATGTTGATTTGATTTCCGAGGAGGTCTAATATTTATTAAGGCTATGTTAGATATATAATTGATGTGTAGAAAATGCTTATACTGCGGGTCTATTCATAAGCTAACTTGTTTATTAGGGTTATTATTTCTTCCTTAGTCCCCTCAATTATATGACACCCAATCAGTTTGCGATAAAGCGTTGAAAATCCTACGTGAACTTCATGTATCAAATTGTCTATTAACCGTATTTTAATTTCATAGCCGCTTTTACAGTGTTTTTCCCAATCTTCTATAAATTTATCAAAAATAGGTAAGGCATTGCCTCGATTCATAGCATTTTCTAAATGCTCTTTTCTGTATCCGCCAAATGTATATTTTTGACCGCATTTACACTCAATAACAACATTTCTCCATTGCGAACTCTTAAACGCATCTGAACTCAATTCTTTTCGTAAATCAGTTATTTCGCCGCAATTTGTGCATTTTATTCTTTTTTCTCGCAGATGTTTTTCAATTACTTTTGCTTCTTTACATCTGACATAAATTGTAAACCCAATGTCATCTAATAAATCATCGTCAAAAATCATATTTGCGTTTTCTTTATACAGTTTTATCAATTTCGCTCTTTCTACCTTTGCAGGCCATTTGCATTTATTTATATCACTTCGGTACTCTATCTCCTCATTTTGATACTCTATCTTTTTTAATTCATTTTCGGTGCGTTTACCGCGCCTTTTCTCATTAAGCTGATTTAGATGATTAGTAAAATCCTCGCTTTTGTCTACATATATTTTTTCAAATTCTTCTAAAGCTTTTTCATAAGCCTTTTCGTTTTCTATCAATATTCCTGCAATCGAAAATGTATCTTGAATACAGATAATATCGCAAAACACAAATCCTTCAATTTTTAAATTCCATTTCCAACCGTATTCATTGCTCCATACTCTATAAGCCTTTACTCTTTTATACTTGGTTTCAATAAATTCACAAAAGTTTTTGAAAAATTGGCGTTTGTTTTTCTGCAAATAAGAGAGAATTTGTTTTTGCCCTACCATTTTGTCGCTCTTAGGATGCAATTTTTTCCAATTAACTTCTTTATTTATAGTTGCAATCAGCTCATCAGCGCAATCATCAATAGACTTATTGCTTGTATCTATTATTATATGCTCTTTATTCCATTCTTCAAAAGGTTCAACCATTATTTCATCTATAATTTCAGATGATAAATCGTAGTGCCTTTCTGCAAGCCTTTTTCGGCGTACACTATTTTCAGAACATATTATTTCTACATTTAAGCATTTACAGCCTGCTTTGCTTGCAACTTCTTCCCAGCCGTTTCTTGTAACTTGGCTATAATTACACCCGTCCGAGATTACGATATTCCCAACACTTAAATTATCAAACGCAATTATCTGCGAAAATTCATAATCTTTCGTACCAACTTTAACTTGACATTTCGTTCTGATAAATTCTTCTATTGTATCAATCCGTAAATAAACGGCGTTGAGCCTTTCTGACACAATTTTTGAAAGTGTTGTTTTTCCTGAACCCGGTTTTCCGGAAAATGCGATAATTATTGATTTCATGTGAAAATCCTCCCGTTTTTTTTTCACACCTCCAACATCGCCTAATATAAATTTTCTACACACCAATACATATGTCTAACACAACTTAAAATTAAGTATATGATGGCTGTAAAAAAAGTAAACCTTGCGGTTTGAGGTCAAGTTGGATTTCCCCGTTTTTTACCCTTTGTCGCCAAAGAGGGCGGTTTCCCTTTAAAAAAAACGCCAATCGGTCGCCCGCAACCAAAAATTATATTTGATTTTTGGCTTATTGTGACTTGATTGCCTGTTAAAGCCGCACTGCAATCCTTTTTTTACATTCAGCCTAGAAGTTTTCCTTAATAGACAGAGATATATCATATCCTCTTTTGCAAGCATGGTTTCAGGCAGCAATAACAAATCCGCCTGAGCTCTCCGGCATCTCTGTCTGACCCGCCATTCGCCATACCCACTCAAGGCAGGCTACTCTATCCACAGCAAGTTATATTTTCCACCGCAAAATAGGTTTAATCTTTAAATCGTGGCATCGGCTCACCGCTCTATGCGTGTATCGCCTTTACCACAAAGAAAAGCCTCCAAGACAATCCGGGACGGGCTCATATGCCATTACGAGTCGCCCGAAAAGTCACTCTCCCAGCATTCACCCTACACTGGGCGTATAAAGCAAACACAAGGAGCTTCATCGATATGCCCTTTAACGGATTTTTAAGCCCGTCTTTAGATATACTCTGCCTAACTAGGATACTGCGCCATCTTAATTTTTTATTTTATTTATATAGTTGAGATTATTATACAACTAATTATTGGATTATTATTAGATTAATTATGAATATTTTTTTACTTAATACAAAATATAAATTTATCTCATTGGAAAGAGCAAGGCAATCAATACGCCAAGCAATCCCCCGACTACCACTTCGAGGGGCGTGTGTCCGATAAGCTCTTTTAATTTTTTTGTGACATATACGGGTTTTTGTTCGTGCAAATTATTCACAAGCTGATTTAAAATCTTAGCCTGTTCCCCCGCCGCCCGCCTTACTCCCGCCGCGTCATACATTACGATAAACGCAAACATAAAAGCTATAGCGAAACTTGTACTGTAAAATCCCTCTGTCTTTGCAACCGCCGTAGCGAGTGAAGTCACGGTTGCGGAGTGTGAACTCGGCATACCTCCCGAACCGTATATTTTTCTGAAATCCAGTTTTTTGTCTTTTATAAAAATTATTATTATCTTAAAGACAGAAGCGACGAACCAACCGAGCATTGAACAAATCAACGCATAATTATTTGAAATATCTTTAATTATCTGCTGCATATATTATCACAATCCGAATCTTATATTTCATAATCGTATACACCCTCATAATAAATCAATAAATTTATTATGCTCTCCTGCTTAATAAATATTTCGCCAGCATTTCGAGTATTTCCACATTGCGGGCGTCTTTATTTTTTTCTTTGAGTTTATCCAAACATAATATCGCTTCTATTGTTAATTTTTTCGCGTATTCATAAGCTTCTTCTTTGTTCAGAAGATTTAAAAACGTCGTTTTCGCGTTTTTCATATCGCTTCCCGTATTTTTCCCAAGTAAAGCGGGGTCGCCCGTACTGTCGAGTATATCGTCTATTACCTGAAACGCCAAGCCTATGTTTTTGGCATAATTCGTAACCAAGTCGATTTCTTCTTCCGACGCGCCGCCCGCAATGCTTCCTATGCGAGAGGACATCATTATTATCTTGCCCGTTTTAAGCGTATGTAATTTTATTAAATTAATGACATTTATATTTTTATTTTCGCCGTTAGAATAAATATCCATCATTTGACCGCCTATCATGCCGTTATGCCCCGCCGCATATGAAATTTCAGAAATTATTTTTATTTTTTCATCAGAGCCGAGCATTTCTTCGTTTGCGATAATATTAAAAGCGTAAGTCAACAGCGCGTCCCCCGCGAGAACTGCGGTAGCTTCATCAAACGCCTTGTGATTTGTAAGTTTGCCCCGCCTTAAATCATCGTCGTCCATACACGGCAAATCATCATGAATAAGCGAATACGTATGAATCATCTCGACTGCCGCCGCAAGCGGAACCGCTTTATCCATGCCGTCTGTATTTTCATTATTGCTGAAAAGCGAAAAAAATTGCAATACCAAAAAAGCGCGGATTCTCTTTCCCCCCGCGAAACAGCTATATCTCATAGAATCAAAAAGCCTGTTGTAATCTTTATCATAAAGTTCTAAATATTTTTCTAAAGCTGTGTTCACAATATCCGCGTTTTCTTGCAGTTTTATCTCTATTATCTTTTTGTCAAGTTTGTTTATTTCAGATTGCATATTTTTTATCTCCTTAAATTTGATTTTTCGTCGGTTTTATCATCGGGCGGGACGGCGAAGGCGGCAATAGTGTTGAATATTCATATGTTGTTTATAGTGTAGGGTGTGACGCCCTCGGCACGCCGCGAATTTACGCCGACGTACACGCCGTAAATTTATGCCATATTGAATTTATTTTATGCCAATATCAAATTTTTACACGGACGATGGACGCATGGATTTAAATTTCACGGACAAACACATAGAATTTCACGGACGACCGAGGGCGGTCGTCCCTACAGCAAAATTAAAATCGTTTCGCAATCGCCTAAAATTTTCTTAATATCATACCATTTGATTTAAGCATTTTAAATCGTTCATAAAATGATTGCAGTTTAATATCGCAAGTCAAATCAACATTGGGAATATCTTGTAATTTTAATAATATTTCTTTCATTAATCTTGTTCCGATACCTTTTCCCTGATAATTGGGAAGAACCTCGAGCAATGGAATAAAACTTGAGTTTGTGCCGTCGCTCAACGCTGTTATATATCCGATTACTTGATTAACTTCATCATCAACAGCAACAACAAAATACGTACTTCCGCACAATAATTTATAATGCTGTTCAGCAGTTAACGGCTTTTTCCAATCAACAAAAAAACCTTTGAGCTGTTCTTCTGAAATTTTATCTTTAGTATCGCAATATATAATCATCTATTATTGCCCCCAATCTACACCGTCTCAAAATCAGCTTCTATAACTTCTCCGCTCTCGGCTCTTGTAAGTATCTTAACTTTTTTTTCCGCATCGTCGAGCAAAAAATTGCATCGGCGTATTAATTTTATACCGTCCTCAAAACTTTCAAGCGATTTGTCCAGTGCGACAGTCCCTGTTTCCAACGTTCTCACAATAGATTCGAGTTTTCCCAACGCTTCCTCAAAATTTATATTGTCATATATATTCTGTTCGCCCATTACAATATTTTCCTTTCGTTTATATCAATTTCTATATCATTTTATGCTGTGACATATCAGTTACTTTGGTTATACTTGCCTCCGCTTCACCGTCCTGTAATTTAACGGATATACTGTCGCCCGCCGCAATATCTTTAACGCTTTTTACAATCCCGCCTTTTTTATTATACGCTACGGAATATCCCCTTGTAATTATAGACAACGGATTTAGCATTTCAAGTTTGGACGACTGTAACGCAAATAATGATTTTTTATTTTCCATTATGATTTTCATTTGAGTAAGCAAGTTTTTTTCTGTATACAACAAATTCATTCTCTTGTCGTCTATGACATTTTGAGGATTTTTAAATATATTTTTGCTCTCATAATTGCTTATTTTCTCTCTGTAATAATTTATCCGATTTAGCAGTTGCGTTTCAATTTTTTTCTCGACGTTTAAAAGCTGTTTTTTTAAATCAGAAGTATCAGGCACGGCTAATTCCGCCGCCGCAGACGGCGTGGGTGCTCGCAAATCTGCGGCAAAGTCGCATACTGTAAAGTCAGTTTCATGCCCCACCGCCGATATTACGGGTATTTCGCTCGCAAATACCGTCCGTGCTAAATTTTCGTCGTTAAAAGCCCAAAGTTCCTCAATCGACCCGCCGCCTCTCCCGATAATTATAACATCGGCACTTTTCTTGGAATTGAAAAATTTAATTCCCGAAATAAGCTGCTGCGGGGCATTTTCACCCTGAACGAGAGACGGGAATAATATTATCTTTGCCATTTGAAATCTTCGGGTTATCACGTTTATCATATCTCTGATTGCCGCGCCCGTGGGAGATGTAATAATGCCTATTCTCAACGGAACTTTCGGAAGCGGCTTTTTATGCCTTGCCTCGAACAGCCCCTCGGCTTCAAGCCTTGCTTTTAGCTGCTCAAAAGCAATATAGAGCGAGCCTACACCGTCTGGTTCTATATCGTCGCAGTATACCTGATACTGTCCGTCTTTCACATAAAGCGAAATTCTGCCGTGCAGTATTACTTTCATGCCGTTTTCGGGCAGAAATTTTAATTTTGACGCGCTGCCTTTGAACATAACCGCCCGCAGAACGCTTCCGTCATCTTTTACAGTAAAATAAAAATGACCGCTCCTGTGATTTGTAAAATTTGAAATTTCCCCTTTGATAAAAATGCTGTTTAAATTTTTGGAATTTTCGATTAAATCTCTGATTAGCTCGTTTGTTTCTGTAACTGTCAATATGTTTTTTTCAGGATTTTCATTCATAATATTTTTACCCAATATTTTTTACGACGGCACCGAGTACGCCGTTTATAAAAGTATACGCTTCGGAATGGTCGTATCTCTTTGACAGCTCAATCGCTTCGTTTATAGAAACCGAAACGGGAACGTCTTCTAAATATATCGCTTCATAGACGGCTATACGGAGCAGAGCCATAGATATTTTTGATATTCTGCTGCGTTCCCAACCTATCGACGATTCGGAAATTAGAGTATCAAGCTGTTCTATATTGTCAAATACTCCGAAAAAAACGCTTTTTATATATTTTAAATCATTATCCGTCAGAGTAAGATTTTTAGTATTATTATGTCTGCCGTCATTTTTGATATCTTGTTCTTCTTTTTTATTGAAAGACTCAAAAGACTCATTGGAAGAATTATATATTTCTTCCGCTTGCCCGTTCTCAATCATATCGCCGAATAATTTTTTACAGCTTACGTCTTTATGATAGTCTTTCTCAAATACCAAGCACAACACAATCTCACGCGCTTTTTTTCTGCTCATGGCGAATTAAACTCCTAAATTATATATAATTTTGTATACAATACATTATACATAAAAAACGTATAAATGTCAACTTACTTTTATTTCGGAATTATTAAATAACATGAATTCAACAAAAATATAGTAGGGACGACCGCCCTCGGTCGTCCGTGAAAAATTTGATGTTGGTGTAAATTTGCGGACGATATCAGAAAAACCCCCGCCAGACGAACAAATCCCTGCCCTCTTTCCCCGTAGGGCGTGACGACCTCGGCACGCCGCGAATTTATGTCGATGTCGTTCGGGGAGACGAAAACACCCGTCACTCGCTGCGCTTCGTGCCACCCTCTTTACAAAAGAGGGCTTGGTGTAAAATTTTTGCGTTGATTTAATTTTCGATGGGTATATTATGTCCGACAAATGTAGGGACGACCGAGGGCGGTCGTCCGTGAAAATAAAATCCATGCGTCCATTGTCCGTGAAAATAAATTCAATATTGCGTAAATTTGCGGGTCGCATTAAACAAATCCAACGTCGGTATAAATTCGCGGCGTGCCGAGGTCGTCACGCCCTACGGTGAATAATTACTCGATAACAGGCTTAATTCCCGTTGTGTTGTGTTTCCATCTGCCCGACATCAGAAACCATATTATAACCGTAAGCGAGCCTAAACTCGCGGCGGGTACTCCCACGCCGACACCGGAAATTCCCCAGTCTAACGCTATCCCAAATATGTAACATACCGGGATTCTTAGGATAATCGAAGAAAATATACTGTTGAACAGGGTGAACATTGTGTGTCCTCCGCCAAGAAATAATCCGTTTATGCAGAATACGAACGGTATAATGAGAAAATCAAAACTGAATGTACGCAGATACGCAATGCCGTTTTCTATCACTTGCGGGTCATCGCCGAACAACAGGAGTATCCTGTCAGGGAAAATTTGAGTGACCACGAAAAATATATAGCTTATGCACACAGATATTATTGTTCCTATTCTGCACGCCTGTACGGCTCTGTCCAGTTTCCCCGCGCCAATATTTTGTGCGCTTATCGTAGAAATAGACATACTCAAAGCTATTACCGGCATAAAGACGAAACTGTTAAATCTGCCTACCGCTCCGACGGCGGCAGACGCACTCATTCCCCCCACTGTATTCACTATTACCGTGAGAAAGAGAAATGAAAGGCTTACTACTCCATTTTGGACGGCAGATGGCAGCCCAATTTTGAAGATGAGCTTCAGTTGGTCTTTATATATCCTGAATGACGACGGCTTAAAGTCGAAGTGAAAGCCCCTCTTTACCATATATATTATACAGAGAGTCATACTCAGTGCCTGTGAAACAACGGTGGTAAACGCCGCTCCGAACGCGCCCCAACCAAGCCCCGCTATAAAAATAAAATTCAATATGACATTTACTACACACGCGATAGAAACAAATATCAGTGGGCTTTTTGAGTCGCCCATTCCTCGTAATATCGAACTCAAGGCGTTATATCCGAAAATAAATATCAGCCCTATGACAGTAACCGTCAAATAACTGTCGCTTTCCGCGTAAGACTCAATCGGTGTTTTTATGAGTTCAAGCACTGCGCCTTTGAATATCAGCATAACCAAAGTGAGAAACATCGCGATTGTCATAAGAAGAGTAAATATTGTGGCTGTGACTTTTTTTAGCCCTTCCCGATTGCCCGAGCCTATGTACTGACCTATCAATACCGTAGCACCCATACAAAAGCCAATAGTTATATGCGTAAGAATAAAAGTAATCTGACCGCCTATATTCACGCCCGACATACTTTCAGGTCCTGCGAAATGACCCACTATAATCATATCCGTCACACTATAAAGAGACTGCACGAGATTAGATGCAAGAAACGGAAGGGCAAAAAGTATAAGATTTTTGAATATACTGCCCTTTGACATATTGTTTTCAAAACTTGACATTAAAAATATACCCCACAAAAAATAAATATACAAAATTATATCATAAATATATTAACAATTCATGTTCCGACAAAAATTTTAATATTCAGGTGAATACAGGTGCGTATTATAAAACAAAAATTTCAAATATAACTTGACTTATAATTTCACTTTTGCTATAATATATACATGATTTAACGCTTAGTGATAGATAAAATTCGCCTTTCACTAAGATGTTGTTCGGGGAGACAAAAACACCCGTCAAACGCTAATCGCAACTGTGTTGCGGCGTTTGCCACCCTCTTTACGAAAGAGGGCTTTCGACACAAAATCTTTATGTTGATTTAATTTCCGAGGAAGTCTATTATATTTTAAGGGGTGATAACAAATTTGAATGCTCTGCTGAATAAATTCAAAGAAGTCTTAATCGCAGTTGTACCGATAGTAGTTTTTGTGTTTATCCTCAGTTTTACCATTGCGCCTGTGCCTTATATACTCTTGATTCAATTTATTATAGGCGCGCTTTCCATAATAGTAGGCTTGTCCTTTCTTCTGCATGGCGTTGATTTGGCTTTTTTGCCGCTCGGCGCAAACATGGGCAAAACGCTTTTAACGTCAAACAGATTATGGTTTGTGATTATAGTCAGTTTTATTTTAGGCTTTTTTATTACTTTTGCCGAACCCAGCGTACAAGTGCTTGCGGCTCAAGTATCTTCCGTTACGGGCGGCTTGATTTCGACTAACCTGATACGTGTCCTTGTTGCTATGGGCGCGGGAATTTTGTTGTCTTTGGGTATAACAAGAATTGTTAAGGATTTTTCCATTCGTTTAGTGTTAAGCGTAGTTTTAGTGGTCGCTTTTATCTTGACTCTTTTTGTGTCTTTGGATATGCTCGCCATTGCGTTTGACGCTGTCGGGGCGGCTACCGGGGCGGTTACGGTTCCCTTTATACTTGCGCTTGCGTTGGGAGCGTCCGCTATGCAAAAAAACAGCAAAACCGCCGAAGAAGATAGCTTTGGATTGGTAGGAACATCGGCGTTGGGTGCTGTGTTCGGTGTTTTAATTTTAAGTTTGTTTGTGAAAACCGGGGATATAACCGGGACTATAGATATATCCAACACTGCCGAAGGTTCGCTTTTAAATCCGTTTTTTGTTGAGATGCCGAGCGTGGCGTTGGAATCGCTTTTTATGCTGTTACCGATTATTCTTATGCTTTTTATTTTTCAAAAATTTAAGTTTCATATGCAGAAAAAGGCTTTCCGTAAAATACTCGTGGGCTTTTTATATGCGTATATAGGACTGTTTTTGTTTTTTGTAGGCGTAAACGCCGGATTCATGAACGTGGGAAATATTATAGGTTACGGCGTGGCGGCATTTGATAACAAAGCTCTGCTCGTGGGTACGGGATTTATATTGGGAATGCTTATTGTGTTGACGGAACCTGCGGTTTATGTCTTTACGCATCAAATCGAAGACATAACAAATGGACACATCAAGAGAAAAACGGTATTGATATTTTTAGCAATAGGCGTAGCGTTTTCTATCGCCCTGTCAATGCTAAGGATTCTTATTCCCGCTATTATGCTGTGGCATTATCTATTGCCCGGCTTTGCGATTGCGGCAATACTGATGTTTATTACGCCTAAACTTTTTGTAGGCATAGGATTTGATTCGGGAGCTGTGGCAGCCGGTCCGATGACGGCTACGTTTGTATTGGCGTTTACCCAAGGCGCGTCTGAAGCAATAGAATATTCTAATGTTTTTGCGGACTCTTTCGGCGTAATCGCAATGGTGACAATAATGCCTATTATTGCGTTACAATTACTGGGTTTTATTTATAAGATAAAATTAAAGAGAAATCGGGGTGGAGAAAATAATGGCTTATAGTTTTATATATTGTGTGGTAAATATGGGTGACGCTTCCAAAGTTTTAAAATCCGCCAATAAATACGGGATAAAAGGCGGGGCCGTATCAATAGGCAGAGGTACCGTAAGCAGCAAACTGCTCGAATTTTTTGCTATAAACGAAGTGCGTAAAGAAATTGTAAAGATGATTGTTGAAAATAAATTGGCTTCAAAAGCGATAGAGGGAATCAGTAAAGACATGGCGTTTGAAAAACCCAATCATGGCATCGCGTTTTCACATTCCGTGTCTGAATGTATCGGCGGCGGCAAAGTTATAGATAAGGAATCAGAAATTATCGGGAGGGAAAAAAGTATGTATAATATAATATATGTAATTGTCGATAAAGGCAAAGCGGAAGACGTAATTGACGCCGCCAACAAAGTCGGTTCAAGGGGCGGTACGATTATCAATGCGAGAGGCGTGGAAGTTCAAAAGTTTTTTTCTATAGAAATCGAGCCTGAAAAAGAGGAAGTTTTTATAATAGCGAAAAAAGAACTTAAAGACAATATTGTCGAGTCTATAAGAAGCCACTTAAAAATTGATGACCCGGGCAATGGATTATTGTTTGTCTTGGATGTCGATGAAGTTTACGGATTGCACTAAATTTTATGGATTTACGGAAATTTATTCATAGGGACAACCGAGGGCGGTCGTCCCTATGTTCATATATTAGTTACGTTAATCAACGCATATGCAGAGAATTGCGTTCCGCAAGTTTAAATTCACGCCGTTTTTGAACGGCGGCGCACCCCTACATCACAATACAAATATAACAATCCCCTGTCGGGGTGGGCTTTTTTTAATCGAAATTTTTATATTTTGGAACATCAGTCGAATTATTATCCTTTTTCTTCTTCTTTATTCTGAACACAATTATTAATATTATCACACCCAACGGAATTATTATCGGCGACAACGCTATAGCCGCGATTAACAGCCATTGGAATATGCCGACTATTACGCTTGTAACGCTGACGAGTCCGCTTGTCGCAAGATATTTTACATCATCAAACGAAAGTGAGTTCCATGAAATTTCTCTTGGTTTAACATAAGGTTCGGGTATAGAATTTATATATATCTCTACCGTGGAATATTCGACAAGCGCGTCCCATTGTCTTATTCTGCCTTTAAGGTTTTCTATCTGATATGTTATATCGCCGATTTCCCTTGAAATTCTAAGCTGGTCATCTATTCTTGTTGCGTTATCCAAAAATTCGTAGTATTTTTCTAATGTTTTTTCGAGTGTTGTCAATCGGGTCTGCGAATCGAAATATGCGTCCGTTATATCAGAAGAAGTAATATAAGAATATAGAACTTTGCCTACGCTTTTAGCAGAAGTCAAAAATTCGTCCAACCCTGTCGCAGGAATTTTTATCGTCGCGCTTATATACGCATATCTATCCTCTCCACTCATGTCGCGGCGCGATTCATATCCGCCGAGGGTCGCCATAGCCGCAAGTAGTCTGTTATACGCTATTTCCACAGATTCCGCTTCTATTGACAGGCTCGCGTCGCGGATTATTTTTCTGCCTGCGGGTAACTGTGACGATATTCTTTCCGTTTCTGTTTCATATATACCGCCGTCATAATAATTGCCGGCTTCCTCCGCCAGTTCTCCCACTCTCAATGAGAAATCTCTGTCATATTCCATATCATTTTCGGCGTAATCATAGAGTAAGTTCCCGCCCATATTATAAGCCATTTCCGGCACGGCGTTATCGCTTGAATAATTGGAGCTACAGCCATAAAATATAGATATAGATGTGAATGTTAAAACCGCAAATAAAGAAATTATGCGAAAATTCTTTTTCATTAAAAATCCCCCTTTTAATTTTTTGAATTTAATTTTTTGTTTTTTTGTAAAAGAAAACTCTAAGTTGAAAATTTATATTTTCTGTGATATAATTTAATATATAAAATTATACGGAACAAATATTAAAAAGTTCCTTTGATTTTTTGAATTTTTAATGTTTTAAGATGATACGGGGGCATAATTTTTGGAAGATTTATTTAAAGGATTAAACGAACGGCAAATCGAAGCCGTAAAAGCCACGGAAGGCTATTACCGCGTTATAGCGGGCGCGGGTTCGGGAAAAACAAGAACGCTCACTCACAGATTCGCGTATATAGTGACTGAACTCGGCATATCCGCACGCAATATACTCTGCGTTACTTTCACAAACAAAGCCGCGAACGAGATGAAAGCAAGAATAAGGCGGCTGCTCGGCGACGGTTACGAAAATGCTTTGATAGCTACATATCACGGATTTTGCGTCAAAGTGCTTAAAGAAGATATTTATAAGCTTTTTTTTCCCGCGAATTTTAAAATTCTGGATACGGGCGGTCAGAAAAAAATCCTTGAAGAAATTTATGCGGAATACGAAATTAAACTTGATTACAACTCTTTTGAAAAAACGCTTGAATATATATACAAAGAAAAGACGCATCTTGAATATATTCCGAAGATGTGCGACCCCGCATATATTTTTGACCCTGAAAAAGGATTGTCGCTTGAAGAAAAAATATATTTAAAATATCTTGCCCATCAGAAAAAAATCTACGGGCTTGATTTTAACGATTTGATATATTTTACTATATATTTGTTTGAGCATCACGAAGATATACTTGCGAAATGGCAGGACAGGCTTCATTATATTCAGGTCGATGAGTTTCAGGACAGCAGTAAAAAAGAACTTGATATAATAAACGCCCTCTGTAAAAAGCACAATAATTTATTTGTAGTGGGCGACCCCGACCAAAATATATATGAATGGCGTTATTCTGAAAACAGATTTTTAGTGCATTTCGATAAAAATTATCCCGATGTAACTACTATAATATTAAATCAAAACTATCGCTCAACGCCTGAAATCCTATCGGTGAGCAACAGTTTAATCGAAAAAAATCAAAACAGAGTTCCCAAAGATTTATTTACGCTCAACGAATCGGGCAAAAGGGTTGAGCATATACACTTGAAAAGCGAAACCGACGAATCAAAATGGATAGTATCAAAGATAAGAGAGATAGTCGAAGAAAAGAAAAAATTATACAGCGATATCGCTGTATTATTCAGGTCGTCTCATGTGTCGCGTTTTATCGAGCAGTCGCTTTACAGCGAAAATATCCCGTATTTGATTCATGGCGGAGTGCGGTTTTTCGACAGAATGGAAATCCGAGATTCTATTGCGTTTCTTAAACTTGCGGCGGGTAACGACGACGAAGCCCTGTTAAGAATTATAAACGTACCGAAAAGGCAGATAGGCAAGTCGAGAATAGATTATCTCAAACAGACGCAAAGAGAATTTCGGGATAATTACGCGATTGAAAAAAGCCTGTTTGAAATTTTACGGGATAACGCGGGAGAGCCGATATTTTTTAATACAAAAGCCGAAGATTTTATAAATATTATAACTGAACACAGGGAAAAAGCGAAAAATACGAACATAAAAATATCGGATTTGTTAAACTCGCTTCTCGAACGTACAAGATATAAAGAATATATCAGCAGAAGCGGCGATATGGAACGGTTTGACAATGTGACCGAACTGTTGGCGTCAATTACGGAGTTTGAACAGCAGGCGGGCGAAGATGTTTCACTCGAAGCATATCTGCAACAGTTGTCCGTCATATCCGACTATGAAAGTGAACGGAGCAAAAACTGCGTTAAACTGATGACTATTCACGCATCAAAGGGACTTGAGTTTCCGTATGTAATAATAGCGGGAATGACGGAGGGAGTATTCCCGTCAAGGCGTACTATTGATGAACGCAAGGAAAACGGGCTTGAAGAAGAACGCCGCCTTTGCTATGTCGCCATGACGCGGGCTATGCGCGAACTATACATGATTGAGTCAGAGGGCAAGACCTACGGCGAAATGCGGAAACTGCCGTCGAGGTTTTTATTTGATATAGACGCGGCGCATATAGATATGACGGGCGTTATTCCTGAAGAAATATTAAAAGATTTGACTGCTAAAATTAATCAGACCAATCAGGCGAATAAAATTAATCAAGTTTCCCCCGCAAATCTTGTAAACAGTACGGACTCCGACAGAAAATTTAAAATAGGGAACAAAGTAAATCATAGATTTTTCGGGCAGGGTGAAATCATAAGCATAGATTTAAAAGGCGATGCTTATATAATAGATTTTGCAAATATCGGAAGTTCAAAGCCTATTAATATAAATTATGAAGGGCTTACTCTCATTGACGGCGGCAGTGAGAGAGGGAATATAAATAACGAGCCATTAACAGGCGAAATAATTTCTGATATACCCGTATCTACGCCACAACGAAGCACTCGAAGCAATTTTAACAAAAAAATGGACAGATATTTTGACAATAAAAAAATGCAGACAATTAATCCGTTGCAACCGCCCAAGCAGATTAAAAAGCCTAAACGCAACGACGAAATAGGAGAACAGCAAATAGAGTTATTTATTGCCGAGATAGAAAAAGAATTGGATATGGCTGAAAAATTAGAAGATATAGTTAGTTCGAATGTATCGGATATTTCTGATATATTGGAGACGGCAGAGATTATTAATATAGATGATTTAGACGATAAAGATGATGAACTACCCGAATTTGCGGGCGGCGGCGATATATTTGATATAGTGGAAGTAAAAGCGGAAAAAGAGGATTATATTAATCAAGAAAGCGCGGAAACGCATAATATTATAAATGAAGAAGCGGAAAGTGAAGAGGGCGGGGGCGTAGATTTAATCCCGCCGAATATGCCGAGGTCTTTGTATGAAGCGTCGCCGCAGATATTGCATGACAACAGCGACAGAGTAAATCTATGGAACGACCCTGAAATACCAAAAAAAGGGTGGATTTGTATTGATGTGATTGATTTGGGATATCCGAGCGGACAATGCGGAATGTGCGGCAAAGAAGAAATAAGATACGTTCATATAATGCAGCACGAAAACGAGTTGACAATAGGGGCGGGCTGTATATGCGCGGGTAAAATGGAGGGCAATATTGAACTCGCAAAAGAGCGTGAAAATACGCTAAAAAACAGGATAAACCGTTTTCGGACGTTTTTCAAGACTGAACTTAAAACAAGCTCTAAAGGCAATTTATATACGAAATACAGAGAAACGCTCATAACTTTTTTGAGGGATAAAAACAATACAAACGGCTGGAAATTTGTTGAGGGGGGAGAATATTCAAATCTTTTTGATTCTTTGGAAGAAGCAAAAATAGCGGCGTTTATGAAAATCGACGCGAGGAGATAGTTTCAAGTTTCACGGACGACCGAGGGCGGTCGTCCCTGCAAAAAACATAAATTGACATCATTTGTTTTTTATGTGAACGCCATGCTTTTCCAATTAAATATTTGACAATAAATAAATTTTGTGTTATAATCATATTTGTGAAATTTATAATATACGGAGGAAAAATATATGTTGAATATAAAAGTAAACAAAACCAATGAAAAAAAAATAAAACCGCCGCCGAGTGATATGATATTCGGCAAAAATTTCTCAGACCATATGTTTTTAATGGACTATAACGAAAAATACGGTTGGCATAACGCGAGAATAGAGCCTTACGGCGCACTTTCGTTTGAGCCGTCCGCGATGGTATTTCATTACGGGCAGGAATTATTTGAGGGCTTAAAGGCATACAAAACAAAAACAGGTGAAGTCCAACTTTTCAGACCTCGAAAAAATATTGAACGTATGAACTTGACCAATGAACGGTTGTGTATTCCCACAATAGACCCCGACAATGCGCTTGAAGCAATTAAGTCTATAGTAAAGTTCGATATTGACTGGGTTCCCGAAGAAACTGATTATTCGCTCTATATCCGCCCGTTTATCATAGCGACAGACCCGTTTATAGGCGTAAGACCGTCAAGTTCTTATCTGTTTTGCATAATACTTTCACCTGTTGGGGCATATTATCCCGAGGGTATAAACCCCGTGAAAATATATGTCGAAACTGAATATGTCAGGGCGGTCAAAGGTGGCATAGGATTTGTTAAAGCCGGCGCGAATTATGCGGCATCTCTGAAAGCACAGGCAAAAGCTAAAGACCTCGGATATACGCAGGTATTGTGGCTTGACGGTGTTGAAAGAAAATATATAGATGAAGTCGGGACTATGAACGTATTTTTTATAATAGACAATAAAGTGATAACGCCGAGCCTTGAGGGAAGCATACTTCCGGGAGTTACAAGAGATTCATGTATTCAGCTTCTGAAAGATTGGGGATATGCTGTCGAAGAGAGAAGATTAGCATTGTCTGAAATAGTAGACGCCGCGAAAGAAAACAAGTTAAACGAAGCTTTCGGAACAGGAACGGCGGCTGTCATTTCTCCCATAGGATTATTAAATAACAGTGGAAATGTAATAGAAATAAATAACGGTGAAATAGGTCCTGTCGCGCAGAAACTATATGATACGATTACAGGCATACAATACGGCGGGATTGCCGATACCCGAAACTGGATAGAAAAGATTTAATTGTTATTATTTTTAGAAAAACACATGATTATGGAGAATTAAATATTAAATGATTAAAATGAACAATGTAGTCAAGCGTTTTGGAGCGCAAACTGTTTTATCTGATGTGACTTTTGAAGCGAAGGAACGCGAAATTTTTGGATTGCTTGGTCCCTCCGGGGCGGGCAAGACGACGATAATTAACATACTGACAAAACAATTAGACGCTGACGGCGGAAATTTTGATACAGGTGCGTCTTTATTTGAAACGGGTCTTATGCTTGACGCCGACGGGCTGTATGTTCGTTTGAATTGCCTTGAAAATCTTAATATATTTGCGGATATATACGGTATTCCCCGTAAAAAGTCCATTGAAGCACTGAAGAATGTCGGGCTTGAAGAAGCGTCTAAAAAATCGGTAAACGCTTTGTCAAAGGGTATGCGTCAGCGTTTGGCATTGGCAAGGGCAATTCTGCATGAACCGAAAGTATTATTTCTTGATGAACCCACAAGCGGTCTTGACCCTGCGACAGCGCGTGGAATACACAAGCTTATACAGGGGTTATGCGAAAACGGTACAACTGTATTTCTTACCACGCACAATATGGAAGAAGCCGTAAAGCTGTGTAACCATGTGGCATTATTACATCAAGGGAAAATCGTTGAGCAAGGCACTCCTGCCGAAATTTGCGAACGGCACAACGCTTATAAGACAACGCCGGATTTGGAATCGGTCTTTATTAAACTTACGGGGGTGGAATTGGAATGAGAATAATTAAAGCTGTTTTTACAAAACAGGCAAAGGATATGATTAAAAATCCGGCTATCTTGATTCAGTTTATAATCTTCCCCGTCGTGGCGTTTTTAATGACAATTTTTGTCGCAAGGTCAAACGATGATATACCAAATAATATGTTTGTAACAATGATGGCAAGTATCTTTGCGGGTATGGGACTTATAACTTCAATGACGGGAATTATCGCCGAGGACATAGAGAGGAAAAGTCTGCGTTTTCTCATTTTAGCAGGTGTAAAACCGCATCAATATTTGCTTGGCGTAGGCGGTTTCATTATGTTCGCGGGTTCGGTAACATCAGTTATTTTTGCATTGGTAGGCGATTTTACGGGAACAGAAATAGCAAAGTTTTTAGCGGTTATGATATTAGGCGTGGCGGCATCGGTAATCCTCGGCGCAACAATCGCCATGTTATCAAAAAACACCCAAGCGGCGGGAGGACTTGCTATGCCCGTTGCGGTCATAATCGGGTTTACTCCGATGATAGCCAATTTCAATGAAACGGTTGAGAAATTCGCCGTAATTTTATACACACAGCAGATAAATACAATCGTAAATGATTTTACTGTTAGTCCTTTTAAGCCTTTATTGATTATCGCATTGAATATCGCCGTTTTGTCGGTTTTATTTATAATTGCTTATAAGAAAAAAGGATTGAAAAATGATTAATAGTAGGGACGACCGCCCTCGGTCGTCCGTGAAATTTAAATCTATGTGGCGTCCGTGGATAATAAATTTGATATTGGCGTAAATTTGCGGTATTGTCATAAAATAAATCCAACATCGGTGTAAATTCACGGCGTGCCGAGGGCGTACATTATGAACAATAATTGCCGAGGGCGACCCTATGATAAACAACAGAAATCGAACACCCCCAAAATAAACAATTTTTTATAAAAGGTATTTATTTATGAAAAAAAATTTAATGCTTTTAAAGTGGTTCTTAAAATTTAATTTTGTAAAAACAAAAGATGAATACAACACGCATGACTATATAAAAGACGCTTTTTGCCCTGAATTTATGTCCGCCGAAGATTTTGATGAAAAAGAGCAGATTCTGAGAGATACTCCCGGACCTGTCGGTATTAAATATGCCTATTATGTGGGAATGGCAGTAAACGGAATACTCGGCGCGATATTCGCCATTACGGCGGCGTTAATACCCGCAGTGCTTGGCGCGGTAATAATTTATTTTGTCTATAATTATTTATACAGCGGCTCGCAGATGACGGCAATGGCGGCTTCGTATGTTTTCAACGGAATGTGCGCGACGGCTTTGGGGCTTGTAGCGGCTCATGTATATAAAATGATATATTTTAACAGAACAAACAGAAAATCGGTCACTACAGTAGTATTGTCCGCGCTTTTGTTTTTTCTCATACCTATGCTTATGACCAACCATGACCTTGAGATAGGAACATACACCTATGATTTGATTCCGTTTTATCTTATTATAGTAGTTGTTGCGGGTGTAGTAATGGGCTTTTTGCACAATGTTTTTGTAAAAAAGCGGATAGCGAAAGAAAACGACCCGAACAGGGTAATAGACCCTTACAGCAAAAAAGCTATACGGGAACGCGACCGCAAACTGCGTGAAGAAGAATATGAAATGCTGAAAGACCGCAATCTTCTCGCGGAATTAAAAAAAGAACTTAAAGAGAGAAAAAAAAGAAAATAGTGGAGGTGTATATTCATGGAATTTAATCTTATAAACTTAGCGTTGGTATTATTTTTAACCGGTTTGGGAAGTTTCGGCGGCGGTATAGGAGCCGTCAATATATTAAAAGAATTTCTTTTGAGAAACAACTGGATTCATGAAGCTATGCCGAACGCAGGGAATACGCTGAATGAATTTTTCAGGCTGATTTCTATTATGCAATATAGCGGATATTCGCAGGGGATAATGCTCTCGACTTATCTCGGCGCAAAATTCGGAGTTGTCGGCGTCATTTTGAGCGTTATCGCTTTTATACTGCCGTCTATATTAATTGTAATATTGCTTTTAAAAATCGGCGAGAGATTATATAAAAATATAAACTTTCAGTTTTCGCTTAAATATATGAATCTGCTTGCTGCGGGTTTGATAGGCGTTATGCTTTTTAACTTCACCGTGCTTGTATTTGAACTTGACCCGATATTTTACTTAGCTCTTGCAGGGATTGCGTTTTATGCAAATATATTTTTTAACGTAAAACCTTTATATATAATTCTCTTCGGAGGAGTTTTCGGAGCGATATTCAGGGCGTGAGAAAACAGGACAGAGTGTTCTCTTTTTCAAGATGGTAGTGTAGGAAATGTTTTTGAATATCTTACGGTATATAATAATATTACCGTGCGGAAGGAGAAACAATCATGCAGGACCATATAAAATCATCGCTTGATTATATTGAGCAAAATTTAAAAACTGATATTAAAACTGAAGAACTCGCAAACATGGCGGGGTATTCTGTTACGCATTATTACCGTTTATTTAATAAAGTAACAGGCTTGTCAGTCGCGAATTACATTTCTAAAAAACGTATAAATCATGTGCTATTTGAAATATTATCAGGGCGAAAAGCGATTGATGCGGTTTTAGAATACGGCTTTGATACTTATGCGGGGTTTTATAAAGCGTTCGTAAAAATATATGGTTGTTCTCCAATGAAATATTTAACTTTTTACAAAGATTTAACACCAAAAGAAATGGAGAATATACTCATGAACTATAATTTAACAGAAGAACAAAAAAATAGAATAATCGAACGTTGGGGAAACGGATTTTATTCAAAGATTTTACAAAATTTTGATTTATACTCGGAAAAATGGAAGCTGACTGATTTTGAATTTGACGATTCTTACTGGCATCACGCTGCGTTTTTTTGCAAATCTGAATTGTATGGAAACTGCGTCTTAAAAATATACGATGATGACGAACTCGAGCGCGAATATAACGCCCTGCGTGAATATAACGATAACGGAAAATGCTGTTATGTAAAGGTATTAGGATACGAACACGGTGATTACACGAACGGAGCAATGCTTACCGAACGTGCTTTTCCGGGTAAAAAACTGCGCGATGAATCGTCTTTGGAAAAACGTCTGGAAGTATTTTCAGAACTGTGGAATGAACTGCACATTGAAACTAAAAACCCTGATTTATATTATTCGTATACCCATTGGGTTAATACTATTGGTATGCCGGACGAAAAAATATTCGGAAGCAAGGAACAACTGGAGTTGAAAGATTTTGAAAATATAGAAACACAATCTCCCGAATTATATCACCATACGTTAAAGGCAAAAGAAATATATCTGAAGTTAATATCTGTATACGATAAAAAAGTATTAATTCACG
>Ga0099364_10004065_pt1 | contig 22272 bp, 19 predicted proteins | sample TergutTh196P3_FD_73070 | JGI IMG/M metagenome (GOLD analysis project Ga0099364, IMG submission 73070) | Microcerotermes parvus P3 segment gut microbial communities from Pointe-Noire, Republic of the Congo - Th196 P3 | ecosystem: Host-associated > Arthropoda: Insects > Digestive system > Gut ...
AAAAAAAAAAAAAAAAAAATTTTTTTTTTTTTTTTTTTATAAAAAACAAACCCCCCGCGGATTAAAAAAAGAAATTTTTTTTTTTTAAATCTGGGATTGGCACTTCTGTCAAGAACTCACTGCAGTGACTGCCAATGTACTGATTCAGACAGCTCTAAAAGGGAAAAACCAGGGGATGAAGCCAGGCGAATATTCTCGCTTCTTATAGATCAGCCCATTTTTGATAATGATATATTGACCGAAGACAGCGGGCGGCCTTATTTTCCTGACAAAGACATGGATTTTAATATATCCCATTCCAGAGATATGGTTGCAGTTTCGCTTGTGAGGGGAAAAGGTTTAAAAACAGGCTGTGATATTCAGTTTGTAAATAAACCTATGGCATCAAACAAGACAAGGCTGAAAAAAATTGCAATGCAATTTTTTTCTTCTGCTGAGATCGAGTATATATTCTCAAAGGAAGCTGCTGGCAATACAAGCTTTTTTCAAATATGGGCGCTAAAGGAATGTTTTATTAAACTAAGAGGTCTTTCGGTTTTTGATATGGCCAGTATACCTTCTTTTATACACAAGGAAATTAATAATGATGGTTCATTCAGCTTTAATTTTGCTTTTGAGCAGCCTTCTGAATTACCCCTGCAATTTTATCTTTACGAACTTGGCAGTCCTGGCAATCAATATATACTGGCGCTTGCTCTTGAAGGAGAACAGCAGTCCCAGCCTCTGATTCAATGGTTTTCTGAATCTGTTTTACCCATTAAGAGCATGGTGGAGATAAAAGCAGCGCATAGTCCTATGGAAACAGTAAATCCAAATACATGAACAGGTGCAAAACTGCTGAAACCCAAAGCTCCAAAGGAAAGCAGGGTAGTTAAAAATGATAATATTATTGCAAATGAGGGTAAAACTCTGTTTCCCGAATGTCGTCCGCCTGTTATATAAAAAATATAATCAAGCCCAAGGCCGAAAACCAGTAAAATCGCTGCAATGGAAAAGAAGCCCAGGGGGATATTGTTAAGCGTCAATGCTGTAAGAGCAGTCAATGCAATGATGATCGGAACCGCGCATATTTTTATAGCATCTTTTTTTGGATAAACAACAAACACAACAATGGATATAACTAAAAAAGCAGCAAGGAAGAACAATATAATGGTTCTGGAAAGTGTATCAAGGTCCCGGCTTATATCGCTTGTCTTATTTATAAAAAATACAAAGTCAAATTCTTCGGCAATGGCTCTGAATAAAGCTTCGTCTTTGGGATGAAATGGCAGAACACAGGAAAAGTATTGTTCGCCTGCTTTTCCTATCCAAAGATTTGAAATACCGACCTGCGCAGGAGCATGATCCGGAAGGCATATTCTGTTTCCAATTGCATATTCTTCGATAAAAATCTCTGAATACTCAGGAGGAAAACCCAAATATTCATATTGTGATTGCGCCAGTGGGAGCAGGGTTCTCATAGCTTCGTATGTCTCCTGCTGTTTTTTTATTGAAGGAATAAAAACCGTAGTTCCCAAAAAAGATTTAAGATTTCCTTTAGTCACTTCTTGTTCCAGACGCATTATAAGACGTTCTTCATTTTCCAGGGTTTCGTTCATGTCATTTCCTGAAACAATAAAATACCAGGAAGGTGACCCATGATCCAGCACCTGCGCTGTCCGCATTTCTGATTCCAGCATGAATTCAGACATTGTATAAAGTGAACGGATATCATTGTCAATTTTAATTCCACGTGTAGCAAATATAAAAATAGGTATTATTATAAAACAGGCGATTAATGCATATCTAAAGAAAGGCGGCAGGGAAAATTTATTTAAATAAAGAAAAAGTCTGCTTTTAAAAAAATTGATTTCTCGTTTTTCATTATCAGGTACTGCAATAAGAGGATAAAGGCAATATGCGGTGAGGAAAGAGCTTAGTAATCCTATCAAAGAAAAAACCGCAAACTGTTTTAGAATTAGAAATGGTGCAAACAGAAAAGTAATATAGCAGATAATAGTTGAAATAAAACTCATGACAATGCTTTTGGATATAAGGGAACGGATTTCCATTCCGGTTTTTAATGCAGTATTGCTTTTCCAGTGGACGAAAAAATGCACAGAATAATCCACACAGGTTCCGATAAGGGTTGTGCCAAAAACAAAGGTTATTATATGCACTTCCCTGAAAATCAAAAATACTGCTGCCGCAGCCATACCCAGGGAGATCAAAACATCCATAATTGAAAAAATTATTGGCAGGGGAGAACGGAATATAAATAAAAAAAGTATAATAATGATGATAATTGTAAGTGTGCCGATAAATGAAATTTCCCTCTGCGCGCTGGAAGAACTTTCAAAACTGTGAAAGGGAACTCCGGAAAAATAAAACTCCAAATCCGGCTCAGCCTGCTTTGCAGCAGCGGCAGCAGTATAAAACTCACCGATTATATTGCTGCCTTCGCTGAGTGAAACACCCTGTGGTGCAAGGGTTATGCGAAGCAATACATGCCATGCATCGTATATATGGGCTGCCAGAACATCTTCCCTCAACTGAAGGCCGCTGCCGCCGCTTAAAAGGCTTGATGTTAAAAAAGATTCCATGCGTCTTCCGGCAAGAAGGAATGGGTCTTTGTCGATATTGTCAAGCGAAAAAAATGTAAAGGCGCTGTATGCTGCTGCAAGCGCGTCGTATGCTATTTCTTGTGCCCTGCCTGTGTTGAGTAAATCAAGGGTCTCTTTTTCCGCAATTACAAAACGATAATCAAAAAGAAAATCTGTAAATTGATTTATAATGGAAGAATCAAAGTAGAGTGTAATTTCTTCTATCAATTGAGAACTTTTGGGAGAATTTGTAAATTCTTCGTAAAGAAAAGCCGCGCCTTTTTTCGCAGTTTCAAAATCAGGAGCAGATGCAAGTATTAAAGCTTCCCGTCCGGTTCTCTCTCCCAAAACACTGTCTGCTAAAGTTATTTCTTTTAAATGAGTGCTCTGCGGCAGCATATCCATAAGCATTGTATTTATATGTATTGGGCCAATTATAAAAAGGGATAGTAAAAACAAGACGGGGATCCCAAGATGGATAATCAACCACAACCAGAATCCCCGGTCATGTTTTATTTCATGGAATGGTAAAAAAATCTTTTTCATGTTCGCTTAGCTCTATAGGGTGTCTGTGGTTTAATAAAGTGTATGTTATTGAATCACCATTTTGTTCATGTATTTCAATAAACCTTATTGCAGAGCTGCCTCTCATGGTAATTTTTTCCATAAAGCCAAGTAAAACATTGCTCCTGGGTATTAGTCCAAGTTCCCAGTCATTGGGGCTGCTGTAAAAAAAAACCTGAAAATTATCAAGAAGGCTTTGGCTATTGCCGGAAAAAATCGTGCTTATTATTTCTGCAATACTAAGAAATGTTTCATTTCCCTGCGCGCTTATTAAAGACCTTTGTCCGCCAGGGCGCGATTGAATGATATGATCCTTTCCAAGTGTCAGTGAAGAAGGAAATGGGCTTAATGTATCCCATACCATGCCCATATCTCTTGCAATAATAAAATTCCCAGAAGATATTAATGAACGTCCCAGGCGGTTTAGCCTTCTTTCCTGTTCAAAGTTTCCTGTTACAAATTGATGTTCTGCAAGGCGAGCGCAGGTTCTTATAAATGCATCCATGTTTGCGCTTTGAAGTGGATGGTTAAATATATTTCCCGTGTCTGTTTGTGCATAAAGACCTGTATTAAATAATAATAAAATAATTATTGCACTGCCTTGCAGGGCTTTGCTTTTATTCTTCATTATTATTTCCTGTGTTTTTTTGCAACAGTGCTTCAACCTTATCGATTAAAATTTTTGGGCATATAAAACAAGATTCCATTGTTTTTATATCAAAAGCCATTTGAATACTTTCACCCTTTGTAGCAAGTTCATTTGTTTCTATATTGCGAATTTCAAATTGTATTTTAAGGCGGTGTTCGTATTCTATAAGAATAGCTTTAATGCTGATGCGGTCTTTATATTTTAATGGCTTTATATATTTTGCATAAACTTCAATAACCGGAAATGCATAACCAGATGCTTTCATATCATCGTAATCATAATTGATTTTTTTTAGCAGCTCTCGCCGGCCTATCTCGAAAAAGTTTATATAATTTCCATGCCATGCAACATTCAATGGGTCCAAATGGAAAAATTCAATGGTTGTTTCAGTTTCTGAGAAAATATTATATGGCCCGTTCTTTTTGAATACCATTGTTAAGCCCCTTTTGACCAGAAGTTATAAAAATTATACCACTGGAACGGGTGGTTTTTACAGTGGGTCTCAAGCATCTCTGCAAAAGAACGCACGAGTAAAGTGCTGTATTCAAAACGCTCTTTTTTTGAATATTCTTTTGAACGTTCTGTGGAAATTTTGTTTTTATATACATGCATATCATATTTTGGATATATGGATAATTCCCCGCGGCGCAGGGCAAAAACATAATATATTGGCATATGTAACAAGGCAGCGAGATAAAATGCCCCGACAGAAAAAGGTGCTTCTTCATCAAGAAATGGAATCATAATGGTTTTTTCATTTCCATCTGCCTGAGTCCTGTCACCTGCAATTACAACAAGCCCTCCGTCTATAAGTTTTTTTTCAAGATAAAGCACTGTATCAGGGTTGATATTTTTTGCATTTATTATTTCCATAGCAGATTCTGGGTTTAATTCTTTTATGATACGGGTAAAATGCGCTGATATTTCTGTATCAATAATCGATGTAACCGATATTCTCCTTGACACTCCTGTCCTGTTAAAACTTGCAAGACCTCTTAAAAGTTCTGTATTTCCCAGATGTGAACATATTAGGACAGCTCCTTTTTTATTTTCAAGTCTTTCTATAAGGTCATTAATATCATCATCCTGAAAATAAATTTGCTTGAAAGGAAACTTTCCTCCCCAGCTTTCCATTTTTTCAATGAGTGTAAGTGCAAATGAAACAATATGTCTTAATGATCTGAATATTGATTGGCATTTTTTTGCTGTTTTGGGGTTTGTTATAAAAGGAGCTGCTCTATGCAGAAAATAATTTGAATCATCCCTTGTTTTTTTTGAAAACACAAAATAAAAGAAACCAACAGGAAAAGCAATAATACGCAGCATCATTATCGGCAAAATCAAAAAAAGTTTCAAAAGAATTTTTACCCGCAAATATCCAGCCTGTTCTTTTTTCTCTGACCAATGTATAAAAGATTCTTTTGTTTTTTTCAAAGTTTTTGTTTCCTGTATTGATAGCCAGTTATTAAAAGGCAGGGAATACGCAAGAGCATGCCAAAAAACAAGCGGCTGAACATAAGGCTTATGCGTATATTGTCTTTTATTGAATGGAAATTTGAGATCCCATTTTCAGGATAATTTATTTTTATCGGATAAAAAACAGGGAATACTTTTTTCCAGTAAAGGCGAACCATAATTTCCGGATCAAAACCCATGCGTCTGTCCATAAAAGGGTTTCCGGCAATTTGCAAAGACTTGTCTACAGGGTAGACCCTGAACCCGCAAAGCAGATCCTCTAATGCACCTGAAAAAGTAACTACAGCAGCCCAAAATGTTGAAACTCTCCTACCCAGCACCCTGCTTTTTGGAGCAGTCTTGTCAAACTCTGGGCATCCGCAGATTATCTTTTCCGGATGCTTTGCTGACTCTTCCAGAAAAAAGCCGGCCATTTCAATATCATGCTGGCCATCTGCATCTATTTGAAGTACATGACTTAAACCAAGTTCGCTAGCCCGCTTAAGACCTTTTGTAACAGCTCCGCCCTTGCCGGAATTTTTTTCAAGTCGAACCAGATCAACCACAGGTATTTCTTTTGCTGTTTCAATCAGGCAGTCTTTTGTTTCTTTGTCATTCCCGTCATCAATTATTATTATTGGCAAACTAAAACAAGCCAGTTTTTCTGCCAATACACTTGCAGTTTTTCCATGCCTGTACACAGGAATTAAAAAACCCTGTTTCACATATTCTCCTTTGCTAAAAGCTCATAAAAACCTGCAATGATTCCTTTTGAATAAATAATATTTCCTTTAGGATTTTGTATTTTGAACGATATATTATTTTCTTTTTTATCGAGATTGAGAACAAGAGGAGCAGAGGGCTGAATAATATTTGTGAACTTAACCCTCTTGATTTCTGAGACAGTAATATCCAATCCAAAGTATTTTGAAGCAAAACGAATAATTATTTCTATTTGTGCTACTGCCGGAAGTATACTGAAGTCCGGAAAATGACCGTCAAAATAAGGACTTGTACCAGGAACAGAAAATTCCAAAGTTATGGAGTTTTCTGTTTGCTCTACAATTTTTTCTTTGCTTACTTTTTCTTGTAAAAACCCGCTTTCAATCTGGGGTGATAGCCTGTGTCCAGCAGACCCATCTGTAAAAAGATTTTTTACATCTTCCATTATAATTTTCCCTTGAGAATTTGCCGGAAGAGCTTCCAGGTAACGCCATTTTTTTGGGATTACCTGGTTTTCGATAAATTGCGCAAGATATTCCTGCCAAAACTTGTTTATAATAATTTTATCAAGGCTGTCAAACTTTTCTTTTCCCCTGCTGTTAAATACTATTGCTGCTGCAAGGTACTGACGCCTGTCCTCAAGGGCAATTACACATGCGCTTTCCGCAAGACCTGACTGTAAAATGCGCTCCTCAACTTCCAACAACGATATTCTTTTTTCCTCGATCTTTACAACTGAATCAGAGCGGCCTTTTAATAAAAAACGATTGCCTTCAAGAATCTCTGCAAGGTCTTTTGTTTCAAAGCCCATCGGGTCTTTTATATAAGGTGATCGTATAACAAGGCATCCGTCTTCCCCAATGCTTATGCTGGCATTGTCAAAGGCTGTCCATTCAGGGCCTTTTTCTGTTTGCCTCCATGCAATGCCGGATGTTTCGGTGCTGCCGTAAACTTCCAAAGGCCAGAAACCAAAAATCTCATATGTTTTTTGCGCAATATCCCTGTCAAGCACCCCGCCTGAACAAAATATCCACGCTGATAAATCCTTTAGATTTGTTTCAATTTGTATTGCGCGTTTTAAAAAGGCTGGTACTGTAATAACAATATTTTTTTCTCCTGAGAGCTTTTTTAATTCTTCCGGGACTTCTATGCGTTTGCTCCTGAAAGAGAGGCCGGCAGTGAAGGGGAGGAGTATTGAATAAAGCAGGCCGTATATATGATGCTGGCTTACTGTTGAACAAAGCCTCCTGTCAATAATCTCTTCTCCCCATTTTGAAAGAACAAAGAGATTGTCATTTTCAAATTCAGTCAAACGCTGCTTTACTGCTTTTGGTTTGCCTGTGCTTCCGGAAGTAAACATGACAATACTTGTTTCTTCTCCGTTAATCTGCGGCAGCTCTGTGTTTATAGCATCAGTTTCAATATCATTGTTTTCAAGCACATCCGGAATATTAAAAAAGTTTTTTGGCTCTGTGTTTTCTGGAAAAACATGATCTGAAAGAAAAGGTATTGCATGTTCCGGGCTAACAACATCGCTAAAGTTACTATTGCATATTTCTTCGATATATGCAGGACTTATATTTGCGCTTAACAGTATTTCCTTTTTGCTTTGCAAAAGACTTGTAAATGCCAAAAGAAAATGCCAGCAGTCTTCGCAATATAAAAACCAGCGTTTGCTGTCATTTTTTTGTATAAGCTGCCGGAGTTTTGCTGTTCCTTCAAGGAAATCCCTCCATGTTTTATATTTCCCATCCAGCCATGCTCCTTCGTAACATAGCACATCAGAGGGTTTTCTGGACTTTGCCTTGATTTTTGTAAGCGGAATTGCCATGGGGATATTTTTTTGTATAATTTTACGCACTATAAGTTCACCGATAAAGAGGGTGCCCATTATTATATAAGAAATTCCGCCATTGTATAAAGACCACATAAAATCAGACCCAAAAAAGATAGTCCAGCCAGCCATAATTCCGTTGAATATAAAAAATTGTATCCATATAACAGTTACAGTACAACAATAAGAGACTATTCTTTTTTTCCCGGGAGAATAGAGGATGGATCTATTCAGCAAAACTGCAAAACGGAAAATCATGGAAGGCGGCTGGAAAAGGGTTGTGCAGAATGTGATCAAAAAAACAAGGTTCATTAAAAGCGGGTAAAATTTTAGTATGATTGTAATATCAGTTAAAAGGCAGGCTGTAGCGATGCCAAAGAGGATCAGGGAAGGGAATAGAAATGTTTTAAGATCGCTTTTTTTTTTGAGCTGCCGGTGATAAATGCAAGCAGGGCAAATGCCATGATAAAGAGTGAGAATAAGCGCAAAGGGGTTTCACGGATTACCAGAAAATAAAATACCAGTACCGGATAGGCAAGAGAGGCAATATAAAAAAGGCTCTTAAATAAAAATTTAATCCTTAAACACATGGTTTATCACAAAATGTTTCATACCAATGTATGAATAACATCTACTACATCCTGGATTGTAACGACTTTCTTAAATTGTTCCGGGTCAATTTTATTGGGTAAATATTCTTTCATTTTTACCATTAGATCTACTGCATCAATGGAATCCAGTTCAAGGTCCTGGTATAGTTTGGATTCTGGTTGTATGGAGTCTTTCTCTATTTCAAAGTTTGTGGCAAGTATATCCTTTACTTTTTCAAAAATTTCCTGTTTAGTCATTCTATTCCTCCTTCGGTTTTTATATACGCTGCCAGGGCATCTATTGAGGCAAAATGTTTTCTGTTATCTGCATTTTCCGCTGAAAATTTAACGCCAAACTTGTTTTTCAGTGCTATTCCAAGTTCCAGGGCATCAATGGAATCAAGGCCAAGACCTTCGCCAAAAAGGGGTTCAGAGTCAACAATATTTTCAGGGCTTATATCTTCAAGTTCAAGGGAAGATATTATCAGTTCCTTTATTTGCTGGTTTATATTATCCATATAATACAGTTCCTTAAGCTGATTCTATTGAAAAAAGTCAAGAAATACAAGGGGAATTAATTATCCGCTTCGTTTTCTCTTTACAATATGACATTCCCAGGCTTGTAATTCCAGCTTCTTGATTCCTTTATTATCACAGTTTTCGATTTCCGCAATCTGTTTATTTGGTGTAAAGTTCATTACAAAGATATGATCCATAACACCGTCGCTGCGTATCTGGGTAGTAACGCCCTTTGGCAGTTTTTGGGCTGCTTTTTCAATGTTCAACTCATCACAAAGCTCCCTGTAATAATCCAGAAGAAAGTCTCTGCCTGTGCGTGCGGCAATATGGCAAGCCTTGCCTTTTTTGTATTTGTTTACTGTTAATGCTGGCTTTCCGGCATAAAAATCAGAGCCGTATGTTCCAATTACATCTGCGCTTTCTGCGTGGATTATTTCACACAGGTCAAAGGCCCTGTAGCTTTTGCCCTTCCAATTTATAGAATTGCTCTCATCCGGGTAAAGAGCGTCAATTTCTTCACACCAGATTCCAAGGCATTTTCTTAAAGGACCTGGAAATCCAGAACAAAAGCACAGGTCGCTCTCATCTACATAACCGCTTGCATAAGTTGTTACAAGGGTTCCGCCCTGTTGTACAAAGCTGTCAAGGGCTTCTGCAAACCCTGGACGCAGCATATAAAGCATGGGCGCAACAACAAGGTCATAATTTTCGATTATTTTTTCCGGGTTCTTGCTTGAGTCAATAATATCAACCGGAATACCAAGCTGCCAGAACGCGCTGTAATGATCTATTACAGTTTCCTGGTAATTTGTTTTTTCCTGAAGCATACCCTTTATGTCATCCATGGCCCAGCGGACATTCCAGTCATAGACAATGGCAGTGCGGGATGGCGTGTTTGTACCGGTTATATCATCCATGGTTTTAAGCCTTTCACCAAGTTCAGCTACTTCCTTAAAGACCCTTGGTTTCTCTGAACCTTCATGATCGATTAACGCACCGTGGAATTTTTCAGAAGACCCGCGGCTTTTGCGGATTTGAAAATACTGTACAGTATCTGAGCCATGCGCAATTGCCTGCAATGACTGAAGCATATGCACACCTGGACGGCGCAGCTTGCAAATAGGCTGCCAGTTTGTTGCCGAAGGAGAAGATTCCATCATCATAAACGGCCTTGCCTTAAGACCCCTCATCAGATCGTGATTGAATGAAGTATAAATTGCTATGTCAACGTCCTTTTCTGTTCCTGTCCACCTGGGATAATTATCCCAGGAAACCAGATCCATAACCTGTGCGAATCTAAAATAATCTATGCCTTTATATGTTTCCATAAGGTTAGCTGTAACCGGTATTTCCGGGTTGGCCTTTTTTAAAGGTGCAATTTCGTGGAGGAAAAAGTCCGCGAATTGTTCTGTTGTAAAGCGCATCCAGTCAATGTTAAGGCCGTGGGTATTCATTTCTCCAAGCGGGCCAGGGCTTTCAAGCTGTTCCCAGTCAGTATAGGTATGGCTCCAGAATCTTGACCACCAGGCTTCGTTTAACGCATCAAGGGTCTTGTAACGTTCCTTGATAAAAGTGCGGAATTTTTCCTGGCAAAGCGGACAATGACATTCACCGCCAAACTCATTTGATATATGCCAGATCCCAAGGGCCGGGTGTTTTGAGTAACGCTCTGCCAGAAGCGTGTTTATGTGCGTAACCTTTTCCCTGTAAACCGGGGAACTAAGGCAGTGGTTGTGCCTTTCGCCGTGAAGGTTCTTTTCTCTTCTGGCATTTACTCGAAGCACTTCCGGATATTTTTTACTCATCCAGGCAGGCCTTGCAGCAGAAGGTGTTGAAAGAATGGCAAGCATTTTATTTTTTTCCAGCAGATTCATAATTTCATCAAGCCACTCAAATTCAAATACACCTTCTTTTGGTTCAATGGCTGCCCACGCAAAAATGCCTACAGAAAATGAATTAAGCCCTGCAAGTTTTGCAAGTCGGAAATCTTCTTTCCAGACTTTGTCCTTCCATTTGATCCATTGTTCCGGGTTATAATCTCCACCATGAATTATATGGGGAAACCAGGAGACTAAAGGCGGAAACTTTTTTATGTGATTCATGTTTATGCCTGCCTTTTACTCAGGTTTATTCAGCTTGTCAAGTTCCGACTTGATGATGGCAATTATCTCCTGTGCTGCTTTGTCAAGGTTTACAAGACGGTTTTCTTTATCCCTTCTGTGTTTTAATTCAACTTGCGGCACTTGTCCAGCAAGGGTTTTTTCTCCTATAACAACACGCAAAGGTATGCCAATAAGGTCTGCGTCCTTGAACTTTACACCCGGTCTTTCATCCCTGTCATCAAGGAGAAATTCAACACCGGCTTTTTCCATTTCAGCAGCAAGTGTATCACTGGCTTTTTTAACTTCGTTTTCATACTTAATCGGGATAATTATTACCTGATAAGGCGCTATGCTCATTGGCCAGATAATACCATCCTCGTCATGGTGTTCTTCGATAATCGAAGCAAGGGTGCGATCAAGGCCAAGACCGTAACAGCCCATGATTGGAATACAGGATTTACCGTTTTCGTCGAGGTAACTTACATTCATGGAAACCGTGTACTTGTTTCCAAGCTTGAAGATATGGCCCAGTTCATTGCCTTTTTTTTCATAAAGCTCACCGCCGCAAAGAGGGCAGGCATCCCCTGCTTTTACTGTGCGAAGGTCAGTAATTTTCCATGCATTGAAATCTCTGCCCCAGGCAGCATGCTTTAAGTGAAGGTCTTTTGCAAGAGCGCCGCAGATTCCGTCATTGATCGATGTTATTGAAGGGTCAGCGATAATGGGAATGTTTTCAAGGCCTACAGGCCCGGCAAAACCAACTGGTGCATTTGTTATACGTGTAACATCTTCATCAGCGGCAAGTTCGACATCAGCTGCTTTAAGGAAGGCCTTAAGTTTTGTCTCGTTTATATCAAGGTCCCCGCGTATTAATGCTGCGACAAATACTTCGGGATAGGCTTGAGAACCTGCGGATGATGCATTGGATGAGGATTTTCTTTTTTCAAGTTTTGAAACGCCTGGAGCATCGCTTATATCAAGCTCTACATTTTTTGCCTTGTAGATCAAGGTCTTGATAAAGTTTTTTGCATCGGTTTTAAGAAAGGAGCAGAGTTCCTCGATGGTCTTTACATTTGGCGTGTCGATCGTTTCCACAGGCTCTACAGAAGCCGCAGCTCCCTTTGCAATTTCAATGGAAAAACGGGGAGAATAATCCAGCTTGCATGTTGCTTTTTCAACATTGGCTGCATAAGAACAGGATTTGCATAACAGCAGTGTATTGTCCCCGATTTCACTTTCTACCATTATCTCTTCTGAGCCGCTTCCTCCCATGGCCCCTGAATCTGCCTGCACTGGAATTACCGTAAGCGCGCAGCGTTTGAAGATACGGCGGTAGGCTGCTCCCATCTTTTGATATGTTTCATCAAGGCATGCATCATCAATATGGAAGGAATAAGCATCCTTCATCACGAATTCCCTGCCGCGCATTACCCCATAACGCGGCCTTACTTCGTCGCGGTATTTTGTGTTGATCTGATAAAGCGATATTGGAAGCTGGCGGTAACTGGAAAGCTCATCCCTTACAAGCCCTGTAAAGGCTTCTTCTGCAGTCGGTGAAACAACAAATTCCGCGCCAGTACGGTTTTTGAGCCGCATAAGGGCATCGCCGTAAGCATCCCAGCGCCCGGATTCCTTCCATAGATCAGCCGGCACAATCACTGTGGGCTTGATCTCAAGGGAGCCAATGGCATCCATTTCCTCCCGGACAATTTGCTCGATTTTTTTGAATGAGCGATAGCCCAGGGGCAGATAGGCAAAAAGGCCGTTTGAGAGTTTTCGCAGCATTCCAGCGCGGAACATAAGGCGGTGGCTTGCAATAACAGCATCTGCCGGGACTTCTCGCAGGGTAGGTATAAAGGCTTCAGTTAATTTCATAAACGTATTATACAGGAAAAAACAATTTACGTAAATTAAGAGATGCAGCATAAAACTGCTTTTTGGAAATACTGTTTTTATGTTCGTCTGCAAGGGAAGCAACAGCTTCTTTTATTGTAATATTGTTTTTTACAACATAATCCACCAGCATGGCTTCGCATGAAAGGCAGTTATCTACAGCAGTTTCCGGTACTGTGCCAAGATTCGCAACAAGGGTATACTCGCCCTTTTCTGAATTAGGATTTGCAATTAATTCTTCCAGGATTTCCCCAGCTTTCCCGCGGTATATTCGCTCATGCATTTTTGTAAGATCATTACAAAGGCATAGATCAGCATCAGGCATTTGTGAGGCAAATATTTCCAGGGATTTTTTTATGCGTTTGGGCGATTCAAAAAAAATTGCAACAGGAATGCTGTTTTTTCCTGCTGTATTAAGTGTCTTGATTATTTCATTAGTTTTTCTGGGCAAAAAACCATAAAACGCAAAAGAATCAAGCGAAAACCCGCTTATGGAAAGCGCTGTAATTACAGCTGATGCACCTGGTATACCTATAACAGGAATTTTCCGTTCAAGCGCAGCTCTTACAACAAGGTTGCCTGGATCACTTATGCAGGGAGTTCCAGCATCAGAGACAAGTGCGATTTTTTTGCCTTTTTCAAGCTCAAGAACAAGATAATCTACTTTTGTTTTTTCATTAAACTTGTGATTTGAAACAGTCCTGTTTTTAATGCCTAAAATTTTAAAAAGATTTTGGGTTGTGCGTGTATCTTCAGCAGCTACTATATCAGCTTTATTAAGGATTTCTATTGCTCTTTTTGTAATATCCCCTGAATTACCCAGGGGAGTTGCTACAATATATAAAGCACCTTCGGAGAGGGGGGGTGTATACATTCTTCGGGGAGGGGGGATTTGAACCCCCGACATCCTGGTCCCAAACCAGGCGGAATAGCCACTATCCTACCCCCCGTTCATAATAAGTTTAGCTTTTTTCTTTTTTAGTTTCAAGCATTACTCCTCAGATTCAATCACAATAATAACCAGTTCCGGAGGATTAAATATACGGGGCAAGCGCGGGTGAGATATTGACAGTCCCCGGCTTACTATGTGGATCAGGGATTCATGTTCATAAAGGCCGCCAGCATATCTTGGGAATAAACCCTGGTGTGGAGCGTATATTCCATGCCTTGTATTTGGAATCCTGATCTGGCCTCCGTGCGTATGTCCGGATAAAATCAAATCAAATGAAAACCTTTTATAATTTTCTATCAGTTCAGGGCGGTGTGCAATCAGTATTTTATACAAGGGTATTTCATCCAGCTCCCTGAATATACTTTCCATGATTTGTACCTGGTCATAAAGCGGATCTTCAAATAATTTTTTAAAAGGATCTTCTATTCCAGCCAAAAGAATATTGTTGTTTCTTATATTAATAATCTCGTAAGTGTCTGATAAAATAATAACGCCATGGGATAAAAGTTCTTTTCGAATAATATCGATTTCATAATTCCAGTATTCATGATTACCTGTAACATAATAAATTGGCGCAAGCCCCGATATACCGGAAAGAAGTAAGCGTGTGCCGATTATACCTGAGACTTCATCAATAATATCACCTGCCAGTATAATCAGATCAGGGTTTGCATTTATTATAAGGTCTATAAGCTCATCCTGCTCGTTTCCATATATTGAGTTATGTAAATCTGCGATAAGGACTATTCTTATGCTGCTGTTTTGTTCCAGCAAGGGTGTTTTTAGATTATATGTTTCTGTAGAAATTGTTGTGCAGGAAGAGGATGTAAATATTAATATTAATGCAAATGCTGTAACATAAAATGCAAAAAAAACTCTGCCTTGATTTTTCATCTTCTAAGTATTTGAACAAGCTCCTCTGCTCTGGCCCTGTATCTAATTGGGTCAATAGCCGCAGCCCTTTCCAGCCAGCTTATTGCTTCCTCGCGCCAGTTTGCCCTTGCTGCATTTATGCCAAGGCTATACATTACAAGTGCTTGGTCTCCGCCATTCTCAAGGCTTAAAAGGAAATAATTCTCTGCCTGCTCATAGTTGTCTTCATAATAAGATGAAAGTCCTACATAATAATAAGGCGCGTAGTGGAAAGGTCTTTGTTCACTGGCTGCAAGAAAATATAATTGCGCCATATGTATATTACCTGCCTCGAGATAGCTGCGGCCTTCTTCGATATACTCTGCAAATGTTTTGCGTGAGGCGATAAACTCCAGAAGCTCGCTGTGCAAAACATTAAAATCTGTCCATGCGGAAAAACGCTCCATTACCGCACGGCTGTTCTCATCAACTGTGTTATGCGAAGAAAGAAATATAAAACTCTCTGTAAGGGTGCGGTAATGTTCGCTTGAGTTCATCATAAATGATACAAGAGCCCAGGAGCTTACCCGCATATTTTGAGCAGATTGATCTCCTGCATTTGCCAAAAGGATTGCCTCTGGTCTTATTAGATTATTCCCAAGGCTTTTTGCCGAATCAAGCCAGCTGAGATTTTCTTCGTACAGCAATCTTCCGTCTTCCCCATCAAACTTAATTCGGTTGAAATATATACCGAAACCTTCAACTATCCATACAGGCGGGTTGGGAATAAAGGCTTTAAGGAACTGGAAAAAACTCTGGCTTGCAAGCATTCCGGTTTCATTTCCATCTCTTAAGACAACAAGTTCTCTCCATATATGATTATCATAGTGGAGGTATATCGCGTCAGTTCCCGCAGCCCCCTGTCTTAAGCTTATATATAGTTCATAAGAATTTCTGTCAGTAAAAACACGAACCCTCAATGGAGAGGCAAGTGCCTCTGTATTAAAGCGGAACACCCTGTTGTAAAGCTCAAAGCGCAGTTCAAGCTCCTGCACAAGGCCAGGGAGGATGGCGGCAGCCCCTGGTTCTGCTATTATTTCGTAATGGGCGCTTATAAAAGAAATGCCAGGGGTGATATTCCCTCTGGCCTGAGCTTCTAAAGGAGTATTGTGCAATAAAAGAATAATTGCAGCTAACATAGTATGTATATTAACTGCCATAAAGAGCTTTACATTATTTTTCATTTTTCAATCCCTCCGTTTACTGGGTAATTTTATCAATAATAATATTGACTTCCTCAATTATTATTCCTGTATAACGCTCAATATTCTCGATTATATACTGCTGAAGATTATGAATATTTCCGCCCAGCTGCGTAGCGTATGGTACGTCAATCGTAATTATCAGGCGGTAACCTCTTTCATCATCCCGAACCTGAATTTTCTTTATTTTTATGTCTGGATTGTTTTCTGCAACACAGTGGATAACCATCTGGCTGAGCGCAGCTTCTGAGATTATGACTTTTCCGCGTTTGGAATACTCAGGCCTTACTACAGACTTTTCATGCATCTTATGAACAGGGCCTATTCCTGTGGGTTTTCGCTTGAATATCTTGATCGCATTATAAAAAATCTGCGGATAATTGCGCTTTATCTCGATCGAAGGAACAGGGATAATATGCTTTCCCTCAAAACGCCGGGTGCGAATTGCTTTTTCTATTTCTTCCTGGGTTGCTATATCTTCGATCCTAATATATTTGAATGGAGCCGGAAGCTGGAGCCGGGCAGCGATCTTGTTCACCATTTTTTCTGATGTGCCAAGGATAAGGATTTTTTTTGTTTTTTCACCCTGGAGCTTGCGGGCTACCTCGTCCCTGTGTGGCTTTTGGTCAAAAAGCGCAACCTTTACCGCAGCCATAAATGTCTTTTCTTTTTTTGCTGAATTTCCCGCAAGAATACGGTTATCGCGAATCAAAAGTCCATCGTCAATGATCAGGTCTATATTGTATTTTTGAGCTACAAGCTTTGCCCGGAAGCTCTTTCCGGTTCCGCTTTCGCCTATTAATGCGTAAACTTTGATTCGCCTTAGTACAAAAAAGAAATCCAGCAACATGGTTCATTATAGAAATTTAGCAGCAAAAGGTATATACCTTTATTTATACTGCTCCATCATTTTCGAGAAGAAAATTTTTGCAGCTTCTGGATCATCATTTCCAGCTTTGTAATTTTCGATTAAGTGAGGAGGAATTTCCAAAAGAAAGGGCGAGGGCTGCTGCTCAAGTATTTCCTGAAAGCGCTTTCTTTTAATGCAGCTTGTAATAAAGAGCTTTTCCCTGGCCCTTGTAATGGCAACATAAAACAGGCGCCTTTCTTCTTCCATGGCATTTGCTGATTCTTCGAGATTCTTCTCATGGGGAATTATTTTGTTTTCCGCACCAGCAATAAAAACCACAGGGAATTCCAGGCCTTTTGAAGCATGTATGGTCATTAAATTTACCTTGCTCCCTGAATCCTCATCATTGTCTGTGCGGGTAAGAAGGCTTATGCGGTTAAGGTATGCATAAAGGCCTGTATCTTCATTGTCAGGATCATTTTCCCAGCCCTCTATCATTTCAATAAGATAATTAATATTGTTGAATTTCCAGCGCGCCTTTTTTTCTTCTTTGCTGAATTCTGTTACAAGATAGCCCCAGTAATTAATCGTATCTACAAGGGCCTTTACTTTTTTTGAAAGTTTTAATCCAGGCTCACCAAGCATTATTTCCCGCTGTTCCTCTATAAGCGATATAAAGCTTTCAAGTTCACTGCCGCTTCTGCCAAAAAGGTTTTCCTGCCCATGTTCACGTACAAGGCGCAGGCGGCTCAAACTGTCCCAAAGACAGCTTTTGTTCTTCCTTGCAATTTCTGACAGCTGGGCTATGGTGTTTTTGCCTATGCCGCGGCGCGGTGTGTTTATAATTCTTAAAATATTGATATCGTCATTAGGGTTGGCAATTACCTTAAGGTAGGAGAGTATGTCCTTGATCTCCCTGCGTTCAAAAAAGCTCATGCCGCCGGAAACCCTGCATGGTATGTTTTGCGCAAGAAATGCTTCTTCTATGCAGCTTAACTGGGAATTTGTACGCAATAGAACACCAAAATCACTGAACATAAGGCTTTGTGTCAGCCGCAATTCCTTGATTCTTTCTGTGATAAATGCGGCTTCTTCTCTTTCATCTTCAGGATAATATATCTCAATGGGTCGTCCGCTTTCCCCTCCTGTCCACAGATGCTTTTTCTTTCTGTTTGTGTTATTCGATATTACATTGTTTGCTGCTTCAAGTATTGTTGTTGTGGATCTGTAATTCTGTTCCAGTTTTATTTCTTTTGAACCAAGAAAATCCCTGTCAAAGCGTTTTAGGTTTTCATAGCTTGCCCCGCGCCATGAGTATATGGATTGATCGTCATCACCTACAACACAGATGTTTGCTTTTGCCGCACTGGTTTTTTCCTGAGACTTTTTTCCCGGCGATTTAATCACCAGCATTTTTATTAGCTTATACTGAATAAGGCTTGTGTCCTGAAACTCATCTACCATTATGTATTTGAAACGGTTCTGGTATTTTTCAAGTACTTCGGGAAAGTCTAAAAAAAGATGTATTGGAACAGCAAGCAGGTCATCAAAATCAAATGCATTGTAAATTTTAAGACTTCTTTGATATTCATTATACAGAGCTTGCCAGCTTGTGTCTGCGTACGATCCAGAACCGTCCGGTTCACCCCACTTCATAAGCTCTGTTTTTATTTTTGAAAATAAAGACCCAAGCATATACAGATCAATATTTTCCGGCGAATGTTTTAAATCACGCAGACATTCCTTTATTAGATCCATACGATCTCCATCATCATATATGGAGAAATTTCTTCTGTAACCAAGGACCTCAGCTTCTTCCCGCAAAACCTTTGCTCCAAATGAGTGGAATGTGCTTATTGTAATGCTTAAGAATTTTTTTCCGGTCAATTCCCTTACGCGGCTTTCCATTTCCCTTGCTGCCTTGTTTGTAAATGTCAAGGCAAGGATGCTGGACTGCGGAATGTCTTTTTCAAGCATATGCGCAATTCTGTAAGTGATAACCCTTGTTTTTCCAGAACCCGCGCCTGCGATTATCTGCACCGGCCCTTCAAGGTTTGTTACTGCCTCAAGCTGCGGGCCGTTAAGTTCTGTTGTGATATCAAGCCTTGGCATAATGTTTTTTATAGTTAAGCGATATTATATAAATAATCAGCGAAAGCCAGATAAACCCAAATGCTATAAAGTATCTTGGCGGAAAGAATTCCTTAAATACAAAATAGCCCAGTATAAATTGCAGGGTAGGGCCCAGAAACTGGATAAACCCCACTGTGGAAAGCGGGAGTATCTTTGCCCCACGGCCAAATAAAAAAAGAGGTATTGCTGTTACAGGCCCTGAAAGCATAACAAAAATCCATGTAAGAGGCGCTACAGAAATGCCAGCACCAGACCCTTGAGATGATAAAAGCGGTGCAAAAAAAAGCAGTGCAAGCCCTATTGGAAAAGCTGCCAGGGTTTCTGCGCCAAGTGATTCCAGGGAGCTGAGCTTGCTCTTTTTTTTAAATAAACTGTATATGCCAAAACAAGAAGCAAGAATAAGTGAAATCCAGGGAAGCCTTCCTGATAATACTGTAAGCGTCATAACACCTATAAAGGCAATACCAAAAGCAAGCCATTGCAGGGGGTTTAGTTTTTCCCTTAAAAATAGTAATCCCAATACTATGGATAAAAGCGGGTTTATATAATAACCAAGAGAAACTTCAATGGTAAATCCGTTATTTATGGCCCAGACATAGGTTCCCCAGTTTAAACATAAAAGAAGTGCAGACACTGCGATCAAAGAAGCTTTTTTAAAATCCTTGAATTGGGCAAGCCATATAAAGTTTTTATTTATTAAAAGTATAACTCCAACAAAACACAATGACAAAATAATTCTAAACCCAAGAATCTGTAGAGGATCAATGTCCTGAAGCAGTTTCCAGAACAAGGGTGAGATACCCCATATAAAAAAAGATCCAATGGTAAAGAAAACGCCGGTTTTATAAGTTGATTTATTCATGTAATGATGTACTTGAAATTGGTTTGTAGGCAGACAGCTCATCTCTAATCGGTTCAACATGAATTGTTGAGGAAATATGATATTTATCCATTATCAGCTTTTCTATAGCAGATGCGATCTCATGGCCGTTCTCAATGGAAAGGTCCTTGTTAAGCCTTATATGCAGGGTTAATTCTTTATGCGTAATATAATTGTGCAGATGCAGATGATGCAGCTGCAGATCATCATCATAAAACTTGATTATCTCATGTGTTAGACTGTCAATAAACTCCTGGCTGGGCTTTTCTCCAAGCATTTTGTTTATGGCGTCTTTTAGGATTTTTACTGTGGCGTAGAAGATCATCAATGCGATAATAAAGCCAAGCACACTGTCTATCCACCAGAAATGGCCTGCAAACAAAATGCCTGCCAGCACTATTATTGAAGACAGGGCATCTGTTCTGTGATGCCAGCCATCAGCACGGACACTCTCGTTGCCGGTTTTTCTTGCAAGATAAAACGCATACTGCGCAAGAAGTTCTTTTACAATTATTGATGCTGCTGTTACGACAATGGCAAGGATCCCAAACTCAACATGTGTCCTTTCTGTAAATTGTTCTATGGATTCTTTGGCAAAATCATAGGCAATAATTCCAAGAAAAACCGCTATAAAGATCGCTGTAATCTGATCCCAGCGTCCGTGCCCAAAGGGATGGTCTTTGTCAGCTTTTTTTGCAGACAATTTTGTGCCTATAATCACAATAACAGAGCTTATGCTGTCAGAAAGTGTATGCCATGCGTCCGCTATAAGCGCCAGGGAACCAGTCAAAATCCCTACCCAGAACTTTGCTGCAAAAAGTATACTATTTATTATTACAGAAACAATGCCCTCAGTTATTCCTGCTTTTTCCCTTGCAGTCTTTTTATGTTTCATTAAAAGAGCTTAACATAAGATACAGCCATATAATAGTCCAGAGCGAATGCAAACAGCCCTGTATTCATTAATTGAAATAATAATATAATATGTGCTATAATATGTATCAAACTGGAGGGCTTGATTGGCTGGAATAGCCGGAACCATAGGCAAGATAATTGTACTATTAATTCTCATATTAATTTTGGCTGGCGGCGGCATACTCTGGTTTAATTATCTGAATGTTTTTGATGCCAGAACCACATTGGCTCCCATATTCAATTTTTTTGGCCTTGGAGGCCGGACCCAGATAGAGATGACAGATATGCTCAATATAAATGACGAGCGTTTTGCAATACTTGTTGAAGCCCTGGATCTGCGGAACCTGGAACTAGCGACCTGGGAAACTGATATAAGGATAAGACAGGGCGAAATCGAGCAGATTGCCCAGGAACTGGAAGAACAAAGAAAAGCCATTGAAGAAATGGAAATAAGCTTAATAGGTCAGCAGATGGAAGCCGATATTAGAGACAGGAACGTTGAGCAGAATGCCCGTAACCTGGTTGGCATGCCCCCTGAGCGAGCGGTGGGTATACTTGTGGCTATGGACGATCAGGATGTAATCGACGTACTACGGAAAACCGAGGAAATCGCTCAGGCTGAAGGTAATGCTTCCATAGTACCGTTTTGGCTGTCACTTATGCCCCCTGAAAGGGCAGCGGAGATCACCAGAAAAATGGCAGCTCGGCCATAGAGTCTTAATTTAAGCTTGGTTTTCCAATCATTTTGTAATGATGAGGAGGCCGGGCAGTAATGGAAATAATCAGTACAATACACGCCCTCGATCAAGTTTATCATGGTGTTGGAACAAATACAGAACCAATCCATGAAAACACGCTGCATGAAGCTGAAAATCACGAAAATGAGAAACCAGGACTTTTTGCAAGGCTTTTGGATGCTTTAACAGGAAAATCACAAAAAAATGTAATTGATGATTCTGACAAGCTCTCGCAGACAAAACCAGTTAAGGAATTGAGCGAAGAAGAAGCTTCCCTGGCAGGGCTTGGAACTGCTTTTCTAGAACAACAAATCGCTTTATCCATGGATAAAGCACATATCGATAAAAATCAAACTCTAAATCCTGAAACAGGGCTTTTATCTAATGAGATGATTGAAGATCATCTCAGTCTTTTAAGGCTTAATCAGGATGACAGTGCGGAAAAACATCAATTATCTGTTGTTGGAGAGAGAAATTCCGAAAAAAACACCCTGGAACCATTGATTCCCTTTGCAGAAAACGCGAATTTATCCAATTTTTTGGAAGAACAGGGTTTTAATGAAGAAAATCCCGCGGATCTGGCCCTGGATGCGGAAAATTCCAGACCTGGCAAGAAAGCAGCGGTAGATATTTTCCCTGCAAGAAATCTGGAAAATCGCTTTTATCAGTTTACCGGGGAGCCAAAACCAGCAGCAGTAGATGCTTTTGCCAGATCTAATGAAGCACAGGATGTACAAAAAAATCCTGATTCAAGGCTTAGAAGGCACAGGGAACGCGCAA
>Ga0099364_10004066_pt1 | contig 22269 bp, 31 predicted proteins | sample TergutTh196P3_FD_73070 | JGI IMG/M metagenome (GOLD analysis project Ga0099364, IMG submission 73070) | Microcerotermes parvus P3 segment gut microbial communities from Pointe-Noire, Republic of the Congo - Th196 P3 | ecosystem: Host-associated > Arthropoda: Insects > Digestive system > Gut ...
ATGGATAACGGCGAAGCGGCAGCATATCTTTGGGACAATCTCCCGTTCATCGTAGCTACGGTGCTCGTTGTTCTTTTCGGGATCGCATGCTACATGCGCCGGCCCATCAAGGCGATATGCCTCTTCGCGTCGATCGTTGTATCCGTTATCTGGGGGATAGTGTGATGGATCTGCTCGGAGGCCTGTTGTTCGTGATCTTCGTGTCGGCGGTAGCCGTCATCGGGGGGCGCACGGCGAAAGCGGTAACGCATCAGATCATCCCCGGTAAGGAACCGGTGACGTACATGGTGATCGCATGGGAGATCGTCACGATCATCCTGTTCTTTGTTCGCCCGGATATGTTCCTGCATACCATAGGCTCATTCGAGTTCGAGATGGACGCAGTAACGACAGCGGGGATGCTGCTCGCCGTTGCCGTGATGTATCCCATCGGTTACCACTACGGCCCGCTGCGCCTGCAATACGTCCAGGAGTTCGACAGGGAAACGATCAGACCGATCGCAACCTACCCCGTTGTATACTATTACAACCGGAAAGGGCAGCTTTGCATATCGCTTGAGAAACTGTGGCCGACCGTCAAGACGCTGTTCGGCATCCATTGCACGCTTGACATGCCGCTTGATAAGATCGCACGGAAATACAGGATTGTATGCCGCAGCAAGATCATCAAGGTGAAGGCCGAGGATTGCGTCTCCGTATTCCGCGACCAGCCCGAACCGTACAAGATCAAGAAGTGGATATTTTCGGCGAAGGTGACGCACCATAAGATAGACATCGGCGACTACAATACGATAGACCATGTGACGTACCTCGGCCGCACGTCCGTCTTCAAAGAAGCAACGGAGATCGCAACGAACCTTAACAACAAGGTTGCAACAATTGAAGTAGAAAGGACGCGGGACCATATCATCGCCGGAGGGCAGGCGATACGCGATCTGCGTGAGCTCACAATGGATAATGAACTGTCTGAGGAAGTCAGGGCATCATTGGTGGACGAAAAGAAGGCTGCCGAAGAATTGAAGCGGCAGGCAATACTGAACAAGCTGAGGGAGCTCGGAGCGATCGCTACTGTCCCCGTCGATGCCGCAGCTCCGGCACCGGCAGCGGAGGAAAGCGCGGAAGCGGACGGAGGGGCGCAGTATGTCTGAACCGGTCAAGGAAAAGGCAGCGTCGAAGGGCATCCCTGATGAGATAACACGCGAGCTCTCCGTATACGGAACGAGGTACCGTGTCATAAAAAAGGCATTCTATAATTTGGATCAGATGATCGATTGGCTGGAATCAAGGAACGAATACCTTAAAGACGTGATAGACACGGACATGGCGGACCGCATCCTCAGCGAATGTCCGGAAGCGCTGACGCTGCCGGATGAGGATGTCCCCGCGGACACATTCGAGCAGGTGCAGTTCATCGCCGAATACGCAAAGAACATGATCGCAACGAAGACATTGAAACTCTGGCGCACCGAGATCGATCTGTGGGGCCGGTATCACGGAGCGACCGAGTACGGCAACAGACTTCAGGCAATGGGCATACCGGAGCATGTATGGAAGCTCGCTGTGAACATGAACGGCAGCGCACCGATCGCATACAGCACAATACAGGAACTGGAGGCATTACGATGACAGACGCGGCCATAGTCTACCTGAACACGGTAGTGTCGCTAAACGAGGGCTGGGAGGCCCTTATGCAGGCGTACAGGGAATTCGATCCGATGGTCCATCATATACGATGCTTCGAGCGGATACTGTCCGTAAACCTGCCGCTGATGCTGGAGACGAACGACCGGTATGTGGAAGTGAACGAACGCTTCCCGCTGCCATCTGATGACATGGCCAAGATGCCGATGGAATCATTCAGGGCATGGATCTCCGCTTTTGAGATGGTCATGCGCGATCACGGCGTCATAGGCCGCAAATCCGGAGGGACGGAAGATAAGGACGCGCTCGATGAATTCATGGGGGGCGGGGCATGACCGTAGACACCGACGGCCTTCTGAAATTTTTATTCACGCCCGGGAAGAGCTACATTACTGACGGGGAGCGCGGCGGAGGGAAGACGCATCAGGCGATCGCATACGCAGAGATGCTGATCCGCCGCAAAGATGCACCGTGGGGCCTCGTTGTGTTAATCACGAACATCACGTTCTTGTTGATGACGCCGGAAGGCCCCATAAACAAGACACCGCCCGGCGTCCATCACGTCACGACGATGAAGGACATGCTACTGAAGATCGGCGAACTGATGAAGAAGCATGGCCGCGACGTTACGATACTGGTGATACTCGATGAGGCGCAGAATTTTATGTTATCGGACCTGAACAGCGAAAAGACGAACACGTCGCTGATAAAGTGGTTCGGAACGATACGGAAATTCAATTGCGTGGTATGGCTGATAACGCCGACCATCAAGAATCTCGTACCGCGTGTCCGGAACTTCTACAATGACGATCTTCCGGGATATACGAGCGGCATGTTCCGCAAGGATATACCGAGGGCGAGGAAGTACATCGAGGCCCGCGGCACCAAGGCGCAGCCGCGTGATTACACAACGCTGCAGTACGGCACCAACGGTAAGCCGTGGCTGCTCCGTATCCCGCCGGCATCGTGGACCAGGCTGCCGGAGGACCTGAAAGAGGGGGAATACTGTTACGACCATCTATCGTATGCGGACTTCGCCCTCGGCGAGAAATTCGACCTCGGCAAATTCAACCAGGCACTGAGCAATGTGCCTTCGCATAAGACCGCCGACGCGATACTCGACTTTTTCAGGAATGAGGAAACGGCGGCGGAGACGGAAAGCCAAGCGGCGGAGGCCGCCGAGCGGATCGGGCGGATGCTGCGCATAGACCGGATGAGGAAGATGGGCATATCATGGAGCAAGATATCGGCGATCGAAGACACTCCCGAATCCACCGTTAAAAGGTGGTACAGAAAGCATTTCAACGGACAGGGGGCTGCGTCAAATGGTTGATTTTTTTGACAGCCAGCGCAACAGCCGGTCAGTCATTTCAATAATTGCGGGCGCGGATATATACAACCTTATATGCCCCTCTGTGAGGGGGATTTTTGCCCCTGTCGGCGGAGCGGCGGGGGGAGATGGGAGGCATTAACATGTTCGGCATATTCGGATCAAGGAAGGGGAAGGGAAAGAAGCGCGGCAAACACAGACCGAAGAAGGATAAGAAGGCCGCTGCCGCCGGCAACATTACGATCGACAGGAAAGAAACACGGACATCAGGGGGTATCGTGCAGCCGACGCCTCCGGTGATCGTGAAAAAGAAGGCGAAGGCGGCCAAGACGATCAAGACGTCGGACGTCGCGAAGATATGGAAAAAAGGATAGGTGAAAGACATGGGATTGTTTGGAAAGAACAGCGGGAAAAAAGACGAAAAGCAGACGGCACGAAAGAATGAATCCAACCTGCGGCGCCATGAGAACCGGACAGCGAAGCAGGAAGCGAGAACGAGGCGGTATGACGCACAGACAAAGGCGAAGGCAGATAAGGCCGCAGCGGCGAACAAGGCGAGATCGGAAGGCAGGCCGGTCAAAGGCTTCGGGTTCATGGTCATGGACACGGACAAGGGAAAGACCGGCAGGAAAGGCACCGGCAAAAAGGGCAAGAAGTAAGGTCGTGAAGACATGGGCAAAGGACCGAAGCGTGATAAGAAAACTGGGCAGTTCGTCGCCCGGCAGTCGTTCATGGACAGAATATCGGGCTGGAAGAACAGAGCCACCACTAAAGCCAACAGGTCATGCAAAGATATCGGCCCCAGAACAAAAAAAAGAAAGACCGACGGGATCGTGACGGAGCCGCTGAAGATCAAGACAGTCAAACATGGCAAACAGATCGCAAGGATACCTGTGGACAAGGATGGCTACGTTCCCATGTCTTCGTTGGTTGAGCGCTTCCTTCAAGTCAATGAGGGGGATCGCAATGGGAAGGTGCGTAGCCCCGGCATTGATCGGGCCACTGATGCCAAGAAGATTTTCAAGCCTGACGAGAATGGAAGATTCAGACCGGAGGAAATTGTGGAGTGGTATTTAAACCCAAACGAGTTTGACATCGAAGGCATCGACGACATAAGGTCAGCATACTTCCAAAGCATAAAGAAGCTCCGCGGTAGTACGCAGGCCGCGCAGGGGAAGATTGCGGTGATGACACCAGACGTTGAGATCCACGAAATGGTGCGCGTAGCATTGGACCAAGCATTCACCGCCCATGAGCTCAATACTATGGTAAAGGAGAACGGTCTCATAATTTTATTCGACGAAGATCTTGAGACGCCCGGTGAATACAATGTTCTGAAGAATACGATAACACTGAGGCCAAAGGATGCCAAGTCCGGTACAGCGACTCATGAGGCAGTCCACCACCTGCGGAAAACGGACAAAAGCAGAAAAAACATAATATCCGCCACACGTGTGTTCGGTAACCCTGCCGAGAAGAATGAGGAACTAGACCTCGAGGAATCCGCCACCACAGCAGAAACGTTTATCCGGCTGAATTTAAAGTATGACCCGGACTATGAGTCATATTATGTGGAGTTTTCAAAAGACAAACGAAAAATAAAAGAGTTCATCGAAAATGACAGGATGCTGTTCCTGGGCAAAGATGGAAAGCCGTTGCGGGGCAAGCGTGCAGTTAGGGCACTGGAAGCAAACTGGGAAGATGAAAAATGCAAAATATCCTATCTTAAAAAATATGGCTGGAGGTCTGCCAGGGAATATCTTAAAACTCTTAAGAAAGGTTAATATATACTGTAATGTTATAGTTACATTATGGCAAAAAAAGACCTGATCCGTATGGGTACTCCGGAAGAGATCGCCGCATCCAAGATGATGCAGATGGTAGAGCGCATGTGGTACGCAATGAACATGCTCCAGCTTCAAGAGAAAGCGGGGCTCACATATAAAGAGGCCCGAGCATTCCTCATACCTTATCGCGACATAACACCAGTACACCTCGCAGATCGTCTGGGAGTAGATGTTCACGCCATCTATAACCTTCAGCGTAATGCAGAGAAGAAGATAGCCGCCAGCGGCTACACGCTGGAAGAGATCTACGGAGAATACGCCCCGGGAGAACCCAAACAAGTATTCGTATGACATCGACATCCGCCGATGTTTCCGCTCGGATATCCGAGCTGATCCCGCAGTGATCCACGCATTCGGAGCTGAAAAACATCGTCGATCGTCGGTGCCCGTGCGCTACCGGTGTCGTTTGCATTATAACAACCGTTTGTCATAATGCAAACGACACCAGCGGCGAAGCGCAGCATCCGCAAAACCGATCTCCGGCATGCGCAAAAGGGAGGGGGTTTTGTGCGCAGAATGCGGATGCCGTTCACTTAGGCTTGTTCTGTCCGGCGGACTTCCTCACCTTCTCCGGCTGATTCTTTACAAATTTGCCGCAACCTATCCCCGCATAAGACATACTGTTCTTCTCTTCCTTTTTTTCAGCTATTGTATCACCGTCACTTTTTCTTCTTAGAACCGAAGGCTTTGGTACTCTGACGGGGTTTCCTCGACGGCGTGGGCTTTCCGAAAAAAGATTTCTTTTTTCCTGTTTTACCCTTACTCTTTCCGAACATTTTAACCTCCGATCATCGGATCAGGATCGTGCATACAAGTGATGCTATGCCGAGCAATAAAAAGATTGCCATCAAAAAAACCATCTTTTTCAACTCATACACATTGTTTTCAACCTCATCATAGTCGGTAATTGCGCTGTTCAGCACGTAGTTCTGAAGATCCACCCAATCTTCATTCTCGTATAACTCCAACAGCTTATCAATGTCCGTGCCGGAGGAGGGCATGCTGAGCTCCCACCGGATCAGAACAAATATGCCGATAAGCAATGAGACGGACAGACTGGACACCGACACACAGTCGATACTTATGAATTTTTCCGATGCTTGTTTGACCGCCTCTATCAGAAGCAGAGGCACGAATGCCAAGATTATGCCCACCCTCATCATCACTGAATTTATCGTTCCGACAGACAAAGAGTGCTGCCGCTTTGCTTCATCAACAATCGTCTTCCATGCATTCTCTTCCTGATCTTCATAGTCGCTGTCATCGTCATCGTCCGCATCATCGCCATGATTCCCGATCGGCACTGAATGTCCGTTATCCCCGGTCTCCGGATCTTCCTCTGCCGCCATTATCGTATCCGCTAATCCTGCATCCCGTATTATGTGCTCGAAAACTTTGATGTATGCGCTGAAATCCTCGAACGTCATCATCTTCATAGGATTGTCGTACGGGAGCGGGATCGTGTCTGTGATGTTGCTGTACTCTTCATACTCTTCGATGGCTTTGGGCAGAGCTAACGACAGCGTGTCCGCAGAAGCTATCAGATACGCCGCCCTTGTATCCATTTCCGACCTCGCCCTGAGTAAGGACATGTACGTATCTCTGAGAACATTGACCATCCTCACCCTCACCTCAGCCCTATCATCCATAAGTGCGCTTCAACGTAGTCCATTAAGACCGCCGGCCCCCCCCCCCTTTCTGGTTCTTTGACCAATCGTCGCTGCCGAGCTTTTTCGCGAGCTCTTCGGATTCCTCGACGCTGAGCTCGCCGGAGATCGTGCGCTCGGCGGCATCGAGGTGCTGCGCCGCAGCGCGACCGCGATCTGTGAGAGTGTACAATGTATAGCCGCTCTTACCGTGAAATTTTTCAATGGTTAGAAGACCTCCCTCAATGAGACGCGCAGCCGAGTTTTGCATCGCGTAATAACTCGTGCCTAAAAAATCTCTGATAAACGTAGCTTTGGAACTTCCTCCGGATTGGAGAATAAAAACCAGTATGCCTACCGAGTTTGACTTGGACAATACTGATTTTTGGGTTTCGTCATCATCCATTACTGTTCGGTATTCTTTAATCTCTGATATACCGAATCTTTATCTTTTATTCATTATCTATCAGTAACCTATTTAACCTTTGCAACCTTACCATTGGATAAGGTATAATCATGCTGCCATCAATCGGAACAAGCGTAATGACCGTCGGCAACCGTATTACGGTGCCGCCGAAGGTCTTAAAGGTGCTCTGCCTGAAGCAGGGCGAAGAGGTCGCCTACTTCAAGGACGAATACGGACGGGTCATCATTCAGAAGGTCACGGCACCGAGCATCCTGTCAACAATGGAGCTTCCTGATGCCAGGCCGATAACTCAAAAAGTATTCCCATAGGAGGCAGGAAAGTGATGAATCCTGCCCCGATAACATCACGCTGCATAACGCAGGCACGGCATCATCGCCGTGCGGATCGCCGGGTTGGGCAAAGACCGAGAACTTGTGTTGTTCCGGCGATCCAACAAAAAACGATAACGTGGCCGGGGGTCATCATCAATTGGCCCCCCGGCCACGAACCTATGAGGTTGGTAAAATGGACAACGTAACAGAGATAAGTAGTTTTGCTAAGAAACTGAACGCTGCCGTCGCCGGAGACCTCTCCGGATGGAAGCTCGATTACGAGCTCGCTGACGGCCTGCGGAGGTACTGCCTCCGCGACGATGACGATCGCGTGTATGACGCATACGTCTATGACAGCCGGTGCCGCGTATACGGTCCCGATATGCAGGTGATCGCATGACGGAGAAGACCATCGCCATGAACTTCACCGCGATGACGGAACGCAACAAAAAGCTGTTCAATGACATCATAGCCTTTGCGAAAAGGTATACTGCCGAGGCACCGCCGGGTCAGCCGGCCCACGAGCTTCGGGGAGAGATCGCCTCTTCCCTAATCCATGCCGCCGTGGCCATTCACGAGGGTGAACACAGACTCGTCGTGCAGGGCTATATAACTGCGCTCGTACAAATGGCAGTCAATGCGTGGACGGACCTCGGGCAGCTGCGCAGCGATCCCGCCGACGAAAAGCCGGAGGCGGTCTGATGGAATTCTTCCTGTACAGGATATTCCGCCGCGGCACGCCGGACATTGTCCGTATAACGGCGGACAATGCCTCCGACGCACGCCGGGTCTCTGAAGATTGGCCGTTCCTGTCCGGCGAGCTTTTTGGTTTCAACGGCACCGCGTGGACGCTGATCGCTGTCGGGACGCGGCAATGGTCGCGGAAAGATACAGGAATCCATTGGACGGTGAAATGATGGTGCACATACTCGATGATGATCTCAGTGTCCCGATCGCGGCCGTCGCGCTGTCGATCAAGGATGCTATGCGTGAGCTTGACGTGATCCTGAACGCATTGGAGAGCCGCTACACCGGCAGGGGCGACCGAATGGATTGGCCGGACTATAAGGCCGCGACCTATGCCCGTGCAGAGATGAGGAGCGCAGCCGAGTACATAGACCGCCTGAAAAAAATGGAGGGAGCTCCGTGATCGGGAAACATCGGCAGACCGGAACTCCGTCGGTATGGTATCAGTGCGCCGGCTGCGAGCTCGCATGCATGATGCAGCAGTCGGCGGCCATGGCCGAGCCCGTCGGATGCACCAATGGGCGGGGACCCGCCGCGTGGATCAGAATGCCGGAGGCGATAGCGTGAGGGTCGCGCTGTATGCCCGCGTATCGACACGTGAGCAGGAAACAGACAATCAGATGATCCGCCTGCGCGAGTTTGCCGAGCGGCGCGGATACGAAGTGTACGGGGAGTATCGCGACGTCGTGTCCGGTGCGAAGGATAAGCGGCGCCCGGACCAGGAGCGGATGCTCGCCGACGCACGTCACCGGAGGTTCGATAAGATCATCGCGATCAAGCTCGACCGCGTCGGCCGCTCGCTCATCGACCTGTTTAACATTTTGCAAAACCTTGAGGCATGGGGCACCGAGCTCGAGATAGTCGATCAGCCGATAGACACGTCGACCGCCGTCGGCCGCTTCATCACAACGATCATCGGAGCTGCGGCGGAGTATGAGCGCGAGCTCATCATCGAAAGAACGAATGACGGATTGGCGAGAGCAAGAAAGAAGGGGAAGAAACTCGGGCCGCCGGTGCGCGATGACATCCCGATACACACGGCTGCGCTGCTCCGGCACGAAGGATCCTCATGGAGGGAGGTCGCTGAGGCCCTCTCGATCCCTAAGTCTACGCTCCTTGCGCGGAAGCGGGAAATTGACAATCATATCGCCGCCATCGAGCGGTCGGTAAACGGGGTGGTCCAAAATGCCTGATTTATTGATAAACAAAACAGCGGACGGCAAACGGCCGATTGCTGACCGCCCGAGATTGGATCGTTCATGCCTATGGTCCGGTCAATGCTCGGAAAAAGGGTTGGACGGTTCACAGTGCCCCACATGTTCGGACTATGCGAACGCACGGCAGGCGGTGATGGGCGATGAATGACCTGCTGACCTCCGACCGTCCGATAACGCTCAGAATAATACACGGCATCCGGTCGAACGAGGAAGAGTGCATGGCTGCGGCGATGCGTTGCGATCACAAACTCTATGAGATGGAGCAGCTGAAAAACGTATTCTATTGCGAGCGTTGCGATAATTACTTTTTTTGGGACAAAGAACACGATGACCGCGTTGCAAAGAAGTCCATGCGCAAAGCGGAGGATGATCGCCGTGAGTGACCGCAGATCTCAGATAAAAGCGGAGGATGATCGCCGTGAGTGACCGCAGATCTCAGATAAAAGCGGAGGAGATTGCCGACATACTCTATTCTGCGGGCATCACCGCAGATCGGTTCCGCGGCGTCTTTTCATGGCACCTGTACATGCATAATGTACTTTTGGAGCTGGAGAAACTGGAGGGATCACCGTGAGTGATCCGCCGATTGCTGACCACGGTTGGATCGCCAGATCAAATTACGGAGAGATAGTCATACCCTTCGATAAATCGAATGACCAGTGTAAAGGGTGCGTGTGTGCCGACTGCGATAAAGATTCGTGCTCAGGGTGTCAGAAACATTACCTGGAAGGTGCATGCGGTCTTTGTGCAGACGGCAGCGATAAAAGCAGACTTTGGTATTACGCAGGGCATCCGACAGCGGAGGATGATGCCTAATGTCCGATCCGTCTGACGAATGCATGAACTGCGGCAGCAGCGGCCGCGACCGGTGGGAATACAAAGAGGTATGCCCCACGTGCCGCGGGACGGGACGGCCTCCGACGGACAGGTGCTGCTGGTGCGGTGCCGACCTCCCCGATCCACCGCATAAGTACGACGGATACTATCTGTGCTATTCATGCGCCGAGATGAGATATGATTCCTCCTGCGCACCGAACAACTCTGCGTACCCGAATAAGGAGTACAAGGACGCGGACTGCGTTTATTTCAGCAAGTCATGGGTGAACTTCAATGCGGAAGAGTACACGCCGGATTATGGGTGGGCGACACGTTGCGATCACCCGGACAAAAAGCACGGCAGCGCGTTCGACCGCGGATGCTCAGATTCAGAGATCTATCCGTGCGAGCTCCGGCGGACGGTGCCGCTGAGGCCCGTGCTCTGCCGCAACGAGTTGCGCTTCGATCATTACACTTCGTGCCCGTTCTTTGCTGCGTCTGCCGTGCTTATGGGCACGCTGCCGCCGACGATCGCGGAGATGATGGATGAGTGCCGCTTCCGGTGCGCAGCTAAGAAGGAAGGTGATGCTCCATGAGGCTGTGGAAAGCCGTCTTCCGCCGGTGGGATGATGACACCCTGCACCGGTGGTCTAAGATAACGCTCCAGGTCGCGATCGTTGCCGGTGGTGCCGCCGTGTTCTTTTTCATATTCTTGGAAGAGTTTGAGATCTTTCAGATCCTATGCGCTGTTTTTGCGCTGCTGCTCCCCTGCGCGGGATTCATATCGGCGGGGATGTGTTTCGAACTAAGCGATAGAAGTCTTGATCGGATCGTGGATCTACTCGCGGAGTATGAAAAAAGACACGGCGAGATCGAAATGGAAACGAAGGAAGACTTTGAGCGATTCTTGAGGGAGGGGAAGCGACCATGACCGCCGCCGAGGCACCAGACAGGCTCAACGAGGGCACGGAGGCTGTTCAGCCGAGTATCCCGCCGATGGATCCGGTAAGCCGCCGGATCAGGCAGGAAATGCGGCGCAAAAGGAAAGAGGAAGATCAAAGTCACCTCAGCGACTTCTTCGGCGGCACGTGGCAGCCGAAAGGAGGATCCCCATGACAATATTCTCTGCGGAGATGATCGAGGCCGCCGTGGATGAGCACGGCGTGAAATACGCGATCATCCTAAACAAAGGAAACACAAAATGCATCCCAGAAAGCGAAGCGTATAACGAAACATTATACTCCAAGCCGGAGAAGGCCGTGCTCATCAATGCGATGCATAATCCTACGTGGCCTCTGCCGGCGGTCTTCACCGATCGCGAGAGGTACCTGCACCGTGAAATTGACGATCTCTCCGGTCTGCACCAACGTATCGTCAGATACCTCCGCAAATACGTTTGGTTCAGCGATGATAATTCGTATGACGTGGTTGCGAATTGGGTGATCTCTACATACTTCCGACACGTGTTCCGGTATGCGCCGCTGCTCATTTTCGATGGCGTCACGCGCTCCGGCAAATCGACCGTGCTCAAAGTCTTACAGCAGATCGTATACCGGGGGTCATGCACGTCCAACTATTCGGCGGCGAGCCTCGCGAGACAGATCGAGATGGATCGCGTGACGCTGCTGCTCGATGAGAGCATCGACACCATACAATCGGACAGAGGCCTCGAAGTGTGTTCGTTGCTGAAGTCATGCTTTGAGGACGGCAACCTATGGATCCGCGCAGATCCGAAAAGCGTCCGGATCTACAAGTATCATGTCTACACTTCGACCGCATTGGCGGTCAAGGCCGAAGGCCTGCCGGAGGACATCTATAACCGCGGCCTCCGCATCAACATGGTGGGCATGCCTGATGATCTCGAACTCGGTGATATCGACAGCGTGCATGAGGATGATGTCCAGGGCGATTGCAGCCCCTTACAGCTACGGACGGAGCTCTACGCTCTCCGGTGGGCGTGCATGGGCGGCGTGAACGCCGACAATGTGCCCGTGGACTGGGGATCATTCAAAAAGAAAGCCACCGGCCACTTCACGCAGAAAATAGATAAGGGGGGGTGGAAGGATCAGTGGTACTATGGGTACGTCACAGGCATAAAGGATGCGCCGAGGATCTTCGGACGTGCGCGTAACATCGCGAGCACGCTGTACACGATCGGCATGTGCACCTCATCGGACAAGCCGACAATAGAGGCGATCATCGAAAGCGAAAACGCGAACAGAGAGGTCATCATAGACACCGCTGAGGCCCTCACGTTCTCGGCGATGGTCACTGCCGGCTTTAACATGTGGAATGCCCGCGAGGGGTTCGAGCGCGTCGGCCACACAATAGACGCCGATACATTTGACCGCCTTTACGAGAATATCAGTACCACTGACGTCGCCGAATGTTATAATGCGATCTTAGAGGGACAGGGCAACGCCGGCAGGGACAGGGTATCAACGAAGACCGTCACCGCGAAGCTGCTCGCGCTCGGATTCCAGTATGAGCGGGGGAAGCAAAACAGATCGTATTTCTGCCCGGAACATCCGAACTTCAAGCCGTATTTTATTCGATATCTCGGCATGTGGATGAAGGAATACATGAGCACTTTCGACATACTCTCGGAGGTTAAAAAACCATGAAAAGGTTAACAAACTGTCTTTTTTATATTATTTTAACGGCAATAAAAACAAACATGCTGGCTATTGTTGTTTTAGAGACAAAAAAGTTAACATATTAACAAATTTCGGGCGTGAACGATATGGGCAAAAAGCGAGGTAAAAAGAAGACGGCGACATACCGGAGCCGCGTCGCCGAAGAGCTCAGCAAAGTACGTCTCGGCCGGTATCCGTTCGTCGCCGGCATCAAATATTACGAAGAGAAAAAGTCCATCCGGCTCACGAAGACGACGATCAAGGAATGGTGCCGGAAGCTCAGGTACTACGCGAGGATAATGGAAGGATTCAAGGCGGCGGGAAAGATCGATACAACGGATCCGCGGCACATGGGGCCGGAGGCGATCGAAGAGTTCTATAAGTGGATGAAGAGGGACAATCCGCTCAGTAATTCGACGCAGGGTTCCTACGTCCGCATTTTGAAGAATTACCTGGAGTTTTGGGGAAACGATGTGATCACGATCATGGAGAAAGATGATGAGATCATTATCCCATCATCGGCAGGCGACAGTGAGATCAACGCTCTCTCTATCGACGAGGTACGGGACATCTTCGCGGCCGCCGACACGATTGAAGGCTACACCGGTATAATGGTTCGTTTGCTGCTCGCGCTCGGCGTCGGCACAGGCTGCCGCCCTAAAGAGATGTTCGATGCCGAGGTCTCCGACATAAACATTGAAGCGGAAACGTTCTTTATCCGGCATCCTAAAGGCGAGGGGACGTGGGGGCGGAGGGAAAAGGTCAACATCATCCGGAAGGACATGCTCATACGCATAGATCGCGAATTGAAGGCCCGTGCCGATGCGCTGAAAGCCATCGACACGAAATCAAAGTATCTTTTCATCAATCCCGCAAGCGGAAGGCCCTATGCAGGCAATTCGTTCCGTCTATGGAAAGACCGGGTGGCGGAGTTGGCCGGTGTCGAGTTCCGCATCAAAGATATGCGATCTACATTGTTGACGTTACTGGTCGGCGAAGACCTCTCACGGCTCGGCGCCGCGTCGAAGCAGATCCGCCACCGGAACATCAAGACCACGGAAGATTTTTACCTAAAGATCAACAAACGCAAAGTGGTCAAAAGCGCTCTCGGTGACCGTTGGAAAGAGGACATTATCGAGTAGATTATTGCGCCATAGTCAATAGCGTCATTTTACCGTCTATTGAATCGTGCCGTCGCGCTACTGGACATACTCAACTCAAAAACTCTTCGGATCCACTTTCCACCATACTGGCTGTAAATCAATAGTTTACAACGGCGGGATCTGGATAGTGGGCGGTTATTGGCGCCGCCGGGCGCGGTGCCGTTCGGTCGCATTTCATACATCCGTTTTTTGTTAATTTGTTAACTTTTCTTCGTCTTTCTATACTAAATATAAGAGGGTTAACAAATCGGTTAACAAAAAGTTAACAAAATTTTTGTTAACCACACATCTTAAACGCTGAAAGCCATTGTATTGTGTCCGAGGATACACATGCACTCTGGACGCGCACGCATTCTAACAATAACAATTGCAATGATTATGGTGGCCTCGGCGGCAGCCGTTCTTATACCGGCCTCCGGCAACTCGGTGCCGCAGGAAGACACCTCGCTGGGCGCCGTACCGACCGACGCGATAATGGTTTACGACAATACTTCTCTCGACCGCGTCGGCACCGGCGCGGAATATCCAACGGGCTCCGGTCAGATCTGGAGTATGGACGCGTATTACTATATGGTCCATGACATCAGCTACGATCCCTATTATATGGGGTACTCATTTACGCCGATCGGATCGGCCATCAATCCTTTTACGGGCACTTTCGATGGTCGCGGCTACAAAATATACGACCTCGAATCGTACAGCGATCCTTACGGCATTTTCGGCTATGTACACGATGCCACGATCATCAATCTGTCCGTGGCCCTCGGTGCAGTATTATCTCCGGCGACAGCGGGAGGCATAGCGGCATACTCATCCGGTGACACGACGATCATTAATTGCTCTGTAACAGGATCTCTCGACGGTAACACCGTCGGCGGTCTCATCGGCACGGTCTCATCAGGATCGCTGACGATCGAACGCTGCTCTTTGAACGTTAATGTAATAGGATACCACTATATCGGCGGCCTCATCGGTATCGCGAATGCAGCAACCGTCATCACAATAGCGGATTGTTACGTTTATGGGGCCGTATCGTCAGCGGAGAGGTCCGGCGGCATCATTGGCGCCTTCTCCGGCACAAGCTTCACGATCGAACGGTCATACGTCGCCGGGGGGGTGAGCCCGGACTATAACACAGGGACGGTCGGCGGCCTCATCGGCATGGCGGCCTCCGGCTCAATATCTGTATTCTGCACGTACATGGACCTCTTGCTCGGATACTCTTCTTACGATCTTGCCGGAGAGGTCTTCGGCGCGACGATCACGACCGACGCAGGAACATTCACGCCTCCATTGGCCTCCGGTCAGGAGTCCGGCATTAAGATCACAGGGATGCAGCCCTCGCTCAGTGATGCGCAATCCGGCAACAGCGTCTACTATACGGGCACCGTACAGACACCGTCCGGATCCATCAACGGATGGGACTTTTTCGATGTGTGGACCATCGGCAGCACAGGGTATCCGGTGCTGATCCCGTACCTCGCCGGAGATGATGTCGCAGCGCAATACTTGGTGATGTTTGACGTGCGCGGAGGGAGCTTCGTGTTATCGCAGATCGTCGAAGAAGGGAGCGCGATACTGCTTCCCGTGGACACGTACCGTGACGGTTACACTTTCATGGGTTGGTTCACGGACATATCTCTGTCGACTGCATGGGACCTGAACTCGCCGGTGATCCGCGATATGATCCTTTATGCGGGGTGGAGGGCAGTAGGCGGTCCCGGAGGGGACCCAGGTACCGATCCGGGCAGAGACCCGGGTAAAGAACGGGGCGCCGCTGACGATGACGGCATTGTGAACATACCGGTGGGGATACTGATCGGGCTGTTCGCTGCGTTCGCGGTCGGCGGAGCGATCATCGGCGTCGGCCATTGGATCGCCGGCGTGCCGGTGATCGCTGCGGCGGTTGCCGTGTTCGTCTTGGTAATTTTAGGGGTGATATGATATGGATAAAAGCAAAGGAAAGGTCTTCGCGATCACGATGGCGGCGATGATGCTTTGCGGCGGTCTGGTGGCCGTCATCGGCGCGGAAAAAGATAATGAAGATAGTGTAGCAACCGAAGTGGATGGAGCGCTCGGAGCTTTGCCATCAGATGTATGGATGTTATCCGCAGGCGTCGGTCATTCTCTGGCCATCAAAGCCGATGGCACACTGTGGGCATGGGGATACAACACTGTCGGCCAGCTCGGCCTCGGCGACACAATAGATCGCAATGTTCCGACGCAGATTGGCACGGACACGGATTGGGTATCAGTTAAAACGGGATTTAATAGCTCGTTTGCAATCAAAACCGACGGTACGCTGTGGGCATGGGGTTCCAATAATTATGGGCAGCTCGGCCTCGGCGACACAATAGATCGCAATGTTCCGACGTATTTTGGCGCAGATACAGATTGGAAGCTAATTATGCCTGGCGGCGGTCATTCTCTGGCCATCAAAACCGACGGTACGCTGTGGGCATGGGGTTCCAATAATTATGGGCAGCTCGGCCTCGGCGACACAACCAATCGTAACATTCCGATGCAGATCGTCACGGACACGGATTGGACATCTGTCGAAGCCGGAAATGATTACTCGTTTGCAATCAAGACTGATGGTACGCTGTGGGCATGGGGTTCCAATAATTTCGGGCAGTTGGGTAATGGATCATCTGGTCCTGGAGCGAATAAGAACGTCCCTGTACAGGTCGGTGCGGATACAGATTGGAGGGCAGTATCTTGTAGAATATATCACGCAATCGCCATCAAAACCGACGGTACGCTGTGGGCATGGGGTTCCAATAATTATGGGCAGCTCGGCCTCGGCGACACAACCAACCGTTTCACTCCCGCGCAGATCGTCACGGACACGGATTGGACATCTGTCGAAGCCGGAAATGATTACTCGTTTGCAATCAAGACTGATGGTACGCTGTGGGCATGGGGCAATAACGTCGGTGGCAAACTCGGCCTCGGCGACGCAACCAATCGTAACGTTCCGACGCAGATCGGCATTGGTACAGATTGGGTGGCGGTTGTAGCAGGCAGTACTCACTCATTAGCTCTCAAAACCGACGGTACGCTGTGGGCATGGGGTTCCAATAATTATGGGCAGCTCGGCCTCGGCGACACAACCAATCGCCATACCCCTATGCAAGTAGGTACAGACGATGATTGGTATCCCTTACGCATCACATCCTCTCCAATAACGACAGTCACCGAGTCGAACACATGGAAGTATACTCCGATAACCGTTCCCGCCGGAGCGACGATCTCCGTTACGGGAGCATCATGGCTGTCATCCGACGGCACGATGATCTCAGGAACGGCACCGATGCCATCTGACGCGATCTCCGAAGACTTTCATATTACGGTGACGGCGAGCAAAGCCGGATATGCGGATGCAACGCAGGAACTAACTATCACCGTGGTCGCGAGTCAGATCTTTACTGTTACTCCGACAGTGTCGCTGGTGATAACGCAGAGGGGTCAGCTGACCTTTGACTTTGATCTGAGCGGATCATCCGATTACAAGAACTTAGAACTTTATCTTGGCAATGGGATCACGCTCAAAGATTATGAATTCGTCTCATCGTATGTTTATCCTGCCTTCGGCACGTATACGATCGTGGCGACCGCGACCAATCCTCTCGGCAATGATTACGTCACCGAGACCATAACACTGGCGCCGTTGGTGATAACGCACTCCGTGACGTTCACGACAAGCGGAGGATCGTCGGTCCCATACCAGATCGTCACCGACGGCAGCACCGTCATAAAGCCGGCGGATCCGGTGAGAGCGGGATATGACTTCGGCGGATGGTATACGGATGCATCGCTGACCGTAGCGTACAATTTCGCTGCACCGGTGACATCTAACTTGACGCTCTATGCTGCATGGTCGGACGGCAGCACCGGCCCCGGCAACAACAACGGCGGAAGCGGCGGTCAGGGCTGGGAAGAGACCTATCACATCTACATCATCTGTGCGATCATCGCCGTGACGGCGATCATCGCCGTAGCGATGTGTTATGCGGGCCGATGGTTCATCGGGCTGGCGTTGGCGGCCATAGCGATCATAGTCGCGATCTGGGAGTGGATACTGTGACCGTCGGCAGAAACAAACTGCTGGCGTTTGCGGCGATCGCGGCAATGATGGCGGCAGCATTTGTCATAGGTGCCGCCTCAATGGAAGAACACAATGAAATGGCTGCGGCAGATCAGCAATACGATGTCTCATCCGTCACGTCCGATGTGTATGTGGGCGAAGATGTATATGATGTAACGCTCGGAGCGGATCAGAGTTACAACTCATCGTCTGTTCCGTCCGTGATCTATATGACGCCCGGCGACAGGCTATCGATCCGTCTTGACACATTTACCTCGATAGGAGAAGCGATCTCAGTCAGCGGAATACCGTGGCTTAATAAAATGGACGGTCCCACCAACCAGTATGGTTATGCAGAGGTCGGAACATGGAACGGCACGGCATCCGCCGGTTCCTTTGGTTTCGGTACTGACCGGTATTTCACGGTTCATGTGACCTATGAAATCACATACCGTATCGGAGGGTATGCAGATGCATTATACAAATATCCGTCCAATATCATAGATCTGTATAGCCCCGAGCCTCGAGCCACCGAAGTCATTAGGTGGTACACGTCTTCGGATTATTCCGGCAACCCCTTCGGCACGGCCGGAAACACCGTGACCATCAGCAGTAACATGATATTATACGGCAGGTGGGAGCAGACCACCGTCATACTGCCGGCAAAGACAGCGGACACCTATGTGCATTACAGAGGCACCGTATCCTACACCATTCAGGGCATGATACCGCCGACGGCAACGGTAACCGCAACATGGATCCAACAGAACGATCCGCAAACGTTCCCGAAAATAACCGTCACGGGCAACGTTATTACAATTCCGTATGTAGAGCTCACCGGAGCTATCTATCCGGTCGCCATCGTGGCAAGTGCTCCGGGTATGTCGAATGCGAGCATGATCTTGAATGTGCATGTGTATGCACACTACGAGGATGCATACGCTCCGCACGGGCTGTCATTCTGGTCAGTGGAGGTGAACACGAACGGCAAGACCGCTGACAGACTGGACGTGATAAGCGCCATACGTACCGATGAAGTGACGGGCATTACCGAGCCTGTGGTCGGAACAGTCTCATTCGATGCAGTGCTGAAAAAGATACAATATACATTCACGGCTGAGGGGATGTATGAGTTCACTGTCGGAGTTACGACAAAGGACGGAGATCAGACAACGAGGGTCCTTAAAGTGCGGGTGACAAACACAGTGATCTCCGGAACGCCGTGGGCAGACGGTTTCGACACCTTCCTGGCACCGGACGGGCTGTCATTTTACGGCATTCTGATCAATCCCGTCAATTTCGTTGAGATTCGATGGGATTTTGGCGATAACACCATATTACAGAATACGAGTGCGAGTGTATATCACCAATATCCATCGCCAAATTCGTATGTCGTAAGCGCAGAACTCATAAACAGCTTGGGCGAAAGCTATACTCTATTGTCTACGGTGGATGCCATACAATATATGGTTCCGCCGCTCGCCTTCCTTAACACGGAATATGTGGCGATCGTGCCCGTTAACGCGTCATCCGCATCCGCCGTCACGGTGACGCTGAACGGCGTTCCGGTCACCGGTACCGATTGGATAAATTGGGAGTTTAAAACAACCGCGAACGGCAATGTTGTACGGATCGCCGGAAAGTTTACGGATCCGACGTGGGTCAACCGGATGGATGTGATTGAAGTTATAGAATCTCCCGGGCCGAACACCAATGAGCCGTGGATCGTCACTTTCACCGGAGTAAAGGCGAACATAGTGCCGGACTTTTTGGTTCAGATCAACGGATTGGATGCCCGTATCAAATATACGGGCACGTTTGACGCGGCAACTGATATTTCGGTGCAGTGGGCCACCGGCAGCCCAGGCAGCCTCGGATATGAATCGTACAAACCAACGGCAGACGGGTGGATGTATAACCGGTACACGTCCGAAGGGCAATACATCATATCCGTATCTGCGATCAGAGTGATCGGCGGTCAGGTCGAAGGCACAGAATACATTGCGTCAAAAGTGGTGCTCGCTTTGGCCGGCGGCACGGGCCTGCCGTCGCTCGGCGGCAGCTGGTCGAACCCTGGAGGCAACGGCAGCTGGAGTATGGAGGAAGAAGAAGATGCCGGTCCGAATTATATTGTGTATGCGGTCATCGCCGTGACGGCGATCATAGCCGGGCTTGCGTTCTTCACGGGCCGGTGGTATATCGGCCTGCCGGCCGCCGTCATAGCGATAATAGTGGCGATATGGGAGTGGATACTATGATCTCAAAAAAGCAAAAGATAATCTCGGCGGCCATCGCGATCATGGCGGTAACGGCCTTTGCGCTCGCGACAACCATGACCGACGATGAGCCGATGAAGGCTGTTGAGGACGACGATGAAACGCTTGCGTTTTTATTCTTGCTCTTTGCGGCCGGCATACTTGTGGGCGGTGCGTTGGGATTCAGTTTAGGTTTCTTGGCGGCGAAGCTCCTATCAGATCCGGAACCTAATTATCAGGCGCAGGTGGATGCCGTAATGCGCGAAATGGAATCGCAAAAGGTCCAGATGGCCGGCGAAGCGGCAAGGGTCTTTGCCGGATCCATATTGCCCTCTGACACGATACTGTGGAGCTTCACGCAGGAACACTGGAACAGGGCGGCCGAGCTTACCGTTGCGGACAGATGGATGTACGGCACCGATTATGATCCGAACTACACACTGGAGAGGTCAATGCAACGTGCTAACGTTGAAAATTACCTGTACAACTGGCAGGCATCCTTCGATGAATTGTACACGCGCACGCTTGTCGGCCACGTCAATAAGTGGCTGAATTTCAGTTACATGACAGGCTCTCCGGCGGTCACCGCAGATCTGAAATGGGACAGCAACACACTGAACCTGTACAACTCTGCGATCGATTTCGCGCAGATCGTTTCAGACGTTACGGCGGACGAGACCATATACATCGACACGAGTACATACACGGCGGCGGGAACATATCACCAGGACACGTCCGGCACAATATACAACCTCTCGCTGGCGCCGGTGACGCTGCGGTATATGGGCATCACCGGATACACCGGCAGCACCATCACGCTCGCCCCCGGTGCCAACGATCTGTCGACGATCGTGTATAACAGCACGGTGATCCCGATGGATACGGGTCTCTATCAAATAGAGACCGCCGGCGCCACGCTCGCCGGCCCGATAACACGGGCGGCGGACTACTCCGCAGCGGAGGTCAGCGGCACGATGGTCTTTACCTCCGGGTCCGACGTGGTATGGTTCACGGCAGAGAATGGGGACACGTATGTCAATTCAGTCGGCAGCACGAAGACCGTAATATCCGATCTGTCGCTGCACATAGGATACGAGGATCGCAACGGCATCGCTCAGACCGACGATACCTTTATCACCGGCAACGGCAGCAAAATAGATGTATCCCCGGCCGACCTCATCGCGCAATGGGCCGCGCTGGTCGAAAAGACCGGTCAGACCATCGCCTCGGCGGCGGTCTGCGGCGAGGTGCTATGGGATATATTCGATGTGTGCGAAGTGTCCATCCCCGCGCTCGCTCCATCGGCGATGATTACGACCATCGACGGCGTTCCGATGAACGCTGTGCAGTCCAAAGCGGTCGCGATCGGATGGATGCAGCAGGTGGCCGATGCGTACAATAAATACGGGCCGAACGTGGAAAGCCTCAAACAGACATTTTCCGCAGAATCGCTGTCCCTGTACGTCAGAGCGAACATCTACTACAACGGCGTGACGATGGCGGAGAACGTAGTGTTCACGCCTTATTCGTCGTTAGAGCCTCAGCACTTCGAGAAAAATAAGACCACAACGTGGAAGGGCGCAGGGTACATCATGGTGTGGGGTTATGATGACATCACCGGATGGACAGGACCTACAAACACATCAGAATACATACCCATGTTCGTCGGCACCGGGTATCAGGTGGAAGTGATTGACATAGGATCGAAGGGCAATCCGCTTATGTCAGCGGACATCACTCCGGCCTTCATCGAAAAATCGACGGTGGACGGAACGCCGACGCCGGACCCTCCGGCACCGATCATACTCAAGACGGCGGCCGTCGCGTTGCTGGTCTTCGCGCTGCTGGTGGCCGCAGGCCTCCTCATCGGGCTGGGCGTGCGCGGTCCGTGGATCCTTATCCCATTGGGGTTGATCGTCATACTGGTGGCGTACATCATGTATGACCCCAGCGTCATAGGCCGCTTCTTTGATTGGTTGTGGGATCATACGTTCGGGAGGCTATGGCCGTTTTAGGGGGTAACCATGGATAACGGCGAAGCGGCAGCATATCTTTGGGACAATCTCCCGTTCATCGTAGCTACGGTGCTCGTTGTTCTTTTCGGGATCGCATGCTACATGCGCCGGCCCATCAAGGCGATATGCCT
>Ga0099364_10004067_pt1 | contig 22257 bp, 18 predicted proteins | sample TergutTh196P3_FD_73070 | JGI IMG/M metagenome (GOLD analysis project Ga0099364, IMG submission 73070) | Microcerotermes parvus P3 segment gut microbial communities from Pointe-Noire, Republic of the Congo - Th196 P3 | ecosystem: Host-associated > Arthropoda: Insects > Digestive system > Gut ...
TTCGGTATATCGCATCGCGGCGGGAGGCATGCCGGCGATGGAGCCGAAGTTTCCCTGCTTGTCGATTAAGACTTTGCGGACGACCCATTCCTGTGCCATGCGGACGAGGGTGGGATAAATCACCACGTCGCCGTGCGGATGGTAATTTCCCATTGTTTCGCCGCAGATTGTATTTTTATCCACAGATTACACAGATTACACAGATTGACACAGATTGACACAGATTAGTCTCCTGACATAACTGTTCTTCATCTCCCCATAAAACATTATTGCCGATGGAGAGTTGGAGCAGTCGTGTGCCGTCTTCTTCGGGAGTGAATGCAGTCGGTTCGGTAGTATTATCGCTTTCGGACATTTATTTTGTTTTTGACGTAAGTTCTTGCAACGCAAAGGTTTTTGGCGTTTGTTGTTTACTGCAATATATGGCTTATATTGTATCCGATTTTGCGGAATTTGGCGTGGGCGTGGCAAACCTTCGGACCAGGAGTAAAAAAGGAATGAAGACTTGTGGGCTATAACCTGGGCGATAGCCGACGCAACCGCCACGGCGGTCGGTTGCCTACCTTTTCCACTCCAACCCTGAAACGTGTTGACGGACTGGTTCCTAAGGAGAAACCGAACTCGCTGGTGTTGACGAATTCCTCAATTCACGGTATCATTCGGGACATGAAGAAGTCGTCCGAAACCGATCCTCAAAAAAACAGCGAGACCGGCAGTGCTTTCCGCTCCACTCGGGAACTCCTCGAAGCACTCGGCATAGCACTCATTTTGGCATTCCTTTTCAAGGCGTTTATCGTCGAACTGTACTGCATTCCGACCGGTTCGATGGCTTCCACCCTCATGGGACGGCACAAAGACGTTATCTGCGAAGCCTGTAGTTTTCCCTATCAATTCAGTGCCAGCCAAGAATCGAACGACGGGTCGGAGACCCCCCGCGCCCAAGAAGATTTGCCCAAAGTCATCGGAGGAACCTGTCCGCAGTGCCAGTACACGATGTACGTCGGCGACGACAACATCGCAGGGCAAGTACACATGTCCTTCAACGGCGACCGGATTTTTGTGAACAAGTTTTTGTTTAGTTACCGGCAGCCAAGCCGCTGGCACGTGACTGTGTTCCGCTATCCTGCTAAGCCGCAGGTCAATTATATCAAGCGGCTCATCGGTGTTGAAAACGAAACCGTCATGCTCCGCAACGGGCAAGTCTTCGCCCAAAAGAAAGGAAGTGATCATTTTGAGATCCAGCGCAAACCGCTCCGTTCGCTTCTTGCCATGTTGCGTCCGGTGGATGACAACGACTACGTCATACCGGCAATTCACGAACTCGGTTGGAAAACCCGATGGTACGGCGATGAACATTGGCAACGCTCCGAGGATTATAAATCCTTCACCGGTACCAACGGCGATGAGGAAACGGCGTGGTTGAAGTTCCGGCACATCACCGCCACGTCCTACGATTGGTATCAACTGGTGCAGGGTACGTTACCCGAAGTGAATCCGACCGGTATCCCGCAACTGATTACCGACTCGCTCGCTTACAATACGCAACTTATTCAATCTCCGTTGGGTCCCCGCCGGGATGTGTATAAGGTCGAAACGCCGCAGGACACCGAGGCGCAAATGTGCCGGAAAACCTCCGACGGATTCGGCTTAAACTGGGTCGGCGATCTAGCAATACGATGTACGATCCGTAATGACTACGGAGGCGTTGACGGAAATGTCTCGCTCCGGTTGGTCAAAGGGGGAATCAATTTTCAATGCAGCATTGACTTTCTCGCTGGAAATGCGCTCTTTTCGATTCCCGATGTTCCCGAATTTGAGCCGTTTTCCGTGAGCATACCGGTTCGTCCCTTTCAAACCTATGACATCATGTTTTGCAACGTGGACGAAGAAATGCGGCTCATCATTGACGGCAAAGAAGTTGACACGCAAGGCAGAGGACGTTACGATGCCTTCTGTTTCGACGGCGGTCCATTGTGCCGGGATCGGAGTCCGACGGTGCTCGATCTGGAACCGGCGGCAATCGGTCTTTTCAACGCCGAAGTGCGGGTTGAAAATCTCAAAATAATGAGAAATATGTACTATATTTCCTGCGACGAAACGACCAGAGATCGGGATAATTGCGATCTGATTCACTCGCCGTTCCGGTACGGTTTCTCTTCCGACGAAGAGAGTGTCAAGCGAATTCTTTCCTCCCCGGAGTACTGGGGGAATTTCGGCAAGACACGCCGGACGGTTTTCAAATTGGAGAAGGATCAATTTTTGATGTGCGGCGACAACAGTGCCCAAAGCAAGGACAGTCGGCTTTGGACGGAGGACAAGATTCCGCACTATGTTGATCGGAAGCATCTGATTGGCGAAGCGGTCTTCGTGTTTTGGCCCCACGGACACCGTATTCCCGGCACCAGACTTGCTCTGATCCCGAATGTTTCCAAAATGCGCTGGATTGATTGAAAAATATCGCAATCCTATCGTTACGGACGGCTTCGTCCAGCCGCATGTCAGGCATTTGCCGCCGGGTCCATCATCACCGCACGAAATTGGTCATCACTGGCTCTTCGGACTGCGGCAGCGCGACTTGTCCTTTGCCGTTCTCGACCAGTTTCAGGAGCCACGCCATGTTGCGCCCCAAAGTGCGAACGATGCGCAGACCTTCGAGATCCTGTTGCACTTCGCCGGGCTGGAATCCGTGAACAACGTTCCAATAGCAGGAGCCGACGGTCATCAGTTCGGAAATCTGGAAATACTTGTTCAGTTGATCGAATGACGGCGTGCCGCCGGAACGGCGCGCCGCAACAACCGATGCGCCGATCTTCAAGCGTAATAGTCCGCCGTTGATCCACGACACGAAAAACGCCCTATCCAGGAACGCTTTGATCGCACCATTGATGCCGCAAAAATAGACTGGCGAACCGAGGACAATGCCGTCCGCCGCAACCATTTTCGGCAACAGTTCGTTGACCGCGTCGTTGAAGGCACCGCAACGTCCGTCGCTGTTTTCGGCACACTTGAAACAACTGATGCAGCCGTGAATCGTTTCCTGTCCAATCGTAACGAGTTCCGTTTCGATTCCTTCGTCTTGCAGTTCCTTGAGAAGAAGTTGCATCGCTTGAGCGGTGTTGCCATTCTCTCGAGGACTGCCGTTGATTGCTAAAACTTTCATAAGTAATGAGGGGTTAGGTGTCTCTGAATACAAATTTCGGTAGGTCGCCGCCCGCCGGGCGGCGACGTGCGGTACTCCGCACAAATCTTGTCGGCTGTCGCCGACGCAACCGCCCGGCGGTCGGTTGCCTACCTTTGGGTCGGTTGCCTGCCTTTTCACTTCCGATACAACACGAGCAGAGCGGTACTGTAATTATGGTAATCGTTTTTCCCGCCTAGTTTGGCGTATTCTCCGAATCCGTAGTTTCCGAGCCACGGCGGGACAACACCGTTGGTGGAGAAGGCATCGTGCATCATGGCGATGATTTCGTCCTTGACGATTCGATTGAACAGGAATCGTCCGCGTGCCAAACAGTCCGTCTGGAAAACGGCAACCGGTTTACAACCGCCTATCCGGGATAGAAGAACATCAAGCGTGCGCTTTTGCTCCGCAAAAATTAAATCCTCGTCGCGCGTTGTCAGCCAGACTTTCAGACCGTCTTGACACGTTACCGGATAGTGAATCGTCTCGCCGTCCCGCTTCGTGATCACTCGAAGGGTGTAGGCACTGCCATGTTCCTCGGCGAGTTCCGGCGGCAGTTTCTCCGCAAGGGCACCAATTGGAATCGTTTCGCCGCAGGTTTGCGCTTCGGACAAGCCCAGCCGTTCGGTGAAGACCGTCCATGCACCGCGTCCGTCTAACTCTAAAATTTGGTTTCCCTGCGTTTTCGTGGCAACCATCGGTTCACCGTAAACGGTAAATCCGTGCGTTGCGCGGGTAACGCCGCAGAGCGTGGGATCGGCAAAGCCGACGGCGAAGGCATCGTGTTCACTCATCACGTTGTCGTGGTACTGATAACAGTGCAGTCCGCGCATATTGTCGGATGCTGTCCCGCCGAAAATTTCGACATCTTCACCAAAGGTTTCGGCAAACGCTTTGAGAACAAGTTCGTTGTTGATATCAATGCCGGGACAGAGCAGGTAAATGACATTGATTCCGTTGCAACGGCTTTTGAGCGATAGGGCTAATTCCAACGCTTTTTCGTAGGAATTATGCCCATAGATTTCGGAAACGGCGGCGGATGCGACTTCGTTTTCCGGTCCGCAGACTGCCATGATACCGAGGTCGTGCATCGATTCGCCGATGCCTTCGCGTCCTGTTACGGCACAGCCGGACGCTCCGTACACAGCCACGGACGGCATTGCTTTGTGGAACACGTCGGCGACTTTGCTTAATTGGTGTCCGAGGGTTGCATTAAACAGAATGACCCGGCAATCGTTCCGAATGCCGTCGGGAAAGGCGACTTCGATACACTCGTTGACGGCACGTTCCGAGTTGACACTGCGGATACTCGCTGAAAAAAAATCTAACACAAACGTTCTCCTTTATTTTAGAGTAGAGTTGACTTGTTCGATAACCCAAAGGTTTACAATGACGACATTAGGAGGTGAGTCTAGCAGATTTTTCCCGCCGGGTCAAGACGGGCAAATGATCGGGTGCATAAAAAACAAACAGAGCCCGGAGTGGAAACTCCGGTGAATCGAATCCGCATCTTCCCTCTGCTGCCACAATTTCAAACGTACAGTGCACCTGTCGTCAACCTTTCCGTTTTGAAGAGAGTAAAGTATAATGCACCGCGTAACATCCATCCCCCTCCCTCATTTTGGACGCTCTCCTTCCTCACACACCCGCACTGGTTGCTATGCTCTTTCTGCTGATCTGCTCCGCTTTCTTTTCCTTCAGCGAAGCAGCCCTCTTTTCACTCAACCAGTCCGAACGCTCTGCACTTGTCGAAAAAGGACAATTCGGCAAACTCCTCACGCGGCTCCTCGAAAATCCCGAACGACTCCTGAACTCCATTTTGCTCGTCAACCTCTTCGTGAATGTGCTCTTCTTCACACTGGCTTCCGTTACCGCCTTCCAACTAAAAGACCACAGCGGACTCGCCTGGGGAATCGGAATCGGCTCCCTTCTGGCGATCATCGTCTTTGCCGAAATACTGCCGAAAAATATCAGCGTGAAAGCCCCGCAATTCTGCTCTCTGCTTGTTTGCGTTCCCATTTCCTTTTTGGTTCGGATATTGCAACCGGTCCTACCCGTCTTGGCATTTTTGAATTTGCTTTTGCGCAGACTGGTTTATCCTAATGTTAAAACGGAACCTTATCTTCACGTCGGTGATTTGGAACGTGCCGTGGCTCTCTCGGACAACGATGCCGCCCTGCTCAAGCGGGAACAGCGGTCGTTGCAAAATATCGTGTCGCTTTCCGATATGGAAGCCGCCGAGTTAATGCGTCCTCGATCCTGGCTCAAAACGTTTCGACCGCCCATTACCTTCGATCAAGTTTTGACGGAACTAGGCGGCACACTTCCCCGCAGCGGCTACTGCCTCTTGACCGAGCCGGACTCCGAAGAGATCGTCTCGGCATTAAGTTTAGCCCGCGTAACTGCCGACAAGTTGGAAACAGCCTGGGAAGAGCAGTTCGAAGACGTGATCTATGTTCCGTGGTCCACATCGGTTGCCGAAGTCTTTGACCGCTTGCAACGCACAGACCGAAAGGTTGCCGTCGTGGTCAACGAATTTGGCGAGACGACGGGCATTATTACGATTGACGACATTATCACAACGCTTTTCACTCGGGAACAGGGGCGCAGCCGAGGACTCTTAAACCGCCGGGAACTAAAACGGTTGGACAGGAATCGCTGGCACCTGACGGGATTGACCAGTTTGCGGACATTGGAGCGCAAGTTTAATGTTTCGTTCCGCGAGTATTCGAGTTTGACGGTCAGCGGACTCCTTCGGGAAATTTTGGAACGTTTTCCGCGTGCCGGCGATGTCTGTCGAGTCGCTTCCTTGCAGTTTAGCGTCATCGATGTAGAAGAGGATTACGAATTGGTCGTCCATTTGGAAAGTGTGCCGTAATCTCTATCGACTGCCGGTATCCGGGGATTGCGCTGCGCTTTTTGTGTCGACGAACTTGACAAACGCTCCGTTTTCTAATAGAATGGGAATCGTCTGCGGAATTCCACCGGGAAACGCCGCCCTGTTTCATTCACCCTTTTCATTCAATAATCATGAAACGAAACCTCCTCTTGCTTACCGTAATGATGTTCGCCCTGAGTTCCGCTCTGTCGGCGCAAACCGTCAAAACGCCGTTCAACGGCACCAACCTCGATGGCTGGGCTTTCAAAGGCGGCTGGGAAAACGTATGGAAAGTCGGCAGGGTCCAAGCCGATGCCGCAACATTGGAACTCGCCGCCGCACCCGCCGGCGGCGAGCAAAGACCTGCCGGTGCCACCGCCGGAATGAGAGGCAGACAACCCGCCCTCATCAACCTGGTCGGTGCCCAATGGAACCAAGACCCGCGAAAGGGTGTGGACATCTACACCGAAGAAAAGTTCGGCGACTGCACCGTAAAATTGGAATTCCTCATCACGAGAGGATCGAACAGCGGTGTCTATCTCATGGGAGAATACGAAGTCCAGATTGCGGATAGTTTCGCCAAAAATCCGCGAAGTGCACTCGGACAGGGAGACATGGGGGCAATTTACAGTGCCGCCGCCCCTTCCCGCAATGCAGCCGGTGTACCGGGAACGTGGCAAACGTTCGAAATCGAATTTGTCGCTCCCAAGTTCGATGCCGACGGAAACAAGACTGCCAAAGCACTCTTCAAGCGGGTTGTTCTCAACGGCGTGCTTGTGCAGGAAAATGTCGAAGTCGAAGGACCGACCGGCGGCGGTATCACGATGAAAGAAGCCGCCACGGGTCCCCTGATGCTCCAAGGCAATCACGGTCCCATCGCGTTCAGGAATATCGAAATTATCGTACCGTAAGGGAAAGTTAGGAGTTAGAAGTTAGAATAACAATATCGGCTGCGCCGACGATTCCTCCTATCTTCTAACTCCTATACTACAAACGGCATGAAAATGGACGTTTTTCTTCTTTGTGAATCTTTGTGTTCTTTGTGCCTTTGTGGTAAAAAATGATTAACCACAAAGACACAAAGGGCACGAAGGAAAAAAGGTAAATTGCCGTGCCGCAGTATATCTCCTAACTCCTAACTCCTATCTCCTAACTCCTATCTCCTAACTCCTAACTTCTATCTCCTAACTCCTACCTTCCAACTCCTCTCATGCCCGAATCGCCTACCTATTTTGTTTTCGATATTGAGAGCGTTGCTGATCCTGCGCTTGTGTCCAAAGTCCACTTCGCCGGAAAGGTTCCGCCGGAAGAGGCTGTCCAAAAGTATCGGGAAGAACTGATGGAACGAAACAATTCCGACTTCATTCCCTATACATTCCAAATACCGGTTGCCGTTGCCCTCGCCAAGGTTGCCGAAGATTTTTCGCTGACTGATCTAGTCGTTCTCGACAAACCGGCATTTCGACCCCATCAAATATGCAAAGATTTTTGGGTGGGTTGGGAAAAGTACAAACGCCCGATGCTCGTCAGTTTTAACGGACGCGGTTTCGACATTCCGATGCTGGAATTGGCAGCGTTCCGCTATGGAATTCCGATTTCGCAGTGGTTCGCTCTGGATACCAAGACGTTCGATCAACCCCGCTATCGGTACAACACAAAATTTCACATGGATTTGTGCGATCTCCTGACGAACAGCGGAGCGACGCGGTTCAACGGCGGTCTGAATCTTGTTGCCAGTTTACTCGGCAAACCGGGAAAAATGAACACGAAGGGAGACATGGTGCAAGATATGTACGACGAAGGGAAACTTTCGGAGATCAACGATTACTGCCGATGCGATGTGTTGGACACGTATTTTGTATTCCTTCGGACGATGGTTCTTACCGGCAATTTACCCCTAGTGCATGAGCAGCGGCTTGTCAAGGAGACACGAAACTGGATCGAACAGCAGAGCGAATCGACACCGATCTATCGGCAGTATCTCGAAAACTGGGGGGACTGGCAAAATCCTTGGGAATAGATGGCGTAGGACGTTACGGCGAAAGACCTCTCTCACCAATCTTGTGTGTCCATCCAAATCGTAACGGGACCATCGTTGACGAGTTGGACGTGCATCTCTGACCGAAATGCTCCGAGAGCCACAGGAATGCCGCGCTGCCGGATTTCTTCAACGAACCGCTGGTAGAGACGATCCGCAAGTTCCGGCGGAGCGGCTTCCGTAAAGCCGGGACGGCGACCGCGCCGGCAATCGGCATAGAGCGTAAATTGACTCACCACGAGCATTGAGCCGCCGACCTCCCTAACGGAGCGGTTCATTTTGCCGTTGTCGTCTTCAAAAATCCGCAGTTCGGAACACTTTCGGGCAAGCAATACCGCTTCGCTCTCCAAATCGGACACGCCGATGCCGAGTAGCACCAACAGTCCCCGACCAATGTTGCCGACGAGCCGATGCTCCTCTTGGGGAAGTGTTACCGATGCCGATTGAACCCTTTGAATACAGGTGCGCATAGGGAGTTAGGAGTTGAAAATTAGGGGTTAAAATAACAATCTTCTATACTGCGGCACGGCAATAATTTACCTTTTTCTCTTCGTGCCTCCTTTGCGCCTTTGTAGTTAATCCTTTTTTAACCACAAAGACACAAAGATTCACAAAGAAAAAAGCACAGTCATTGGCATTTTACAGTATAATACCCCCTTGTGACCATATTGTATTCCGTCATTGCGAGTCGCTTTCGTTGTTCCGGTCTTTGACAACAGTTTCCTGGAAAAACATGAACAAACCGATTTTATTACTGTTTTTATGCTTCTACACTGCGTCGCTCTTTGCGTCGGAACCGGTTGGACAGATTCCTGCGTTCGTTCTCGGTCCGCCGGGACGCAACGACGGTCAAGCACTCCGGGCACTTGCCGACCATCCCGAACAGTGGGCGAAGGTTCGTAGCCGTGCCGGAAACCTGCTTTATGCCGATCACGTTTTGCATCGGCAAAATGGAGACGATGATACTCTGACCGAACTGCTCGGCAAGTTTCGGAAAATGAATCTGCCGTTGCAACTCGAAGTCGGTGCCGTGAAACCCTGGGGTAAAACCGGTGCCGAAACGTTCGCAAAACAAAAACCGATGTGGGAGCGGTTCCTCCGCTGCGGCGCGCTGATCGACAGCATCGCATTGGACGAACCTTTCGTCTGTTGTGCATTTTTTATCACGGACGAATTAGGGGGCATCGACCCTCTGGAATATGCCGCTGCGGAAACGGTGGAGTTCATCGCATGGGTGCGCAAAGATTACCCGGATTGGAAGATCGGCAGCATCGAAGGTTTTCCCTCTTTGAGTACAGAGCAGTTGATTCAATGGATTGACCTTCTCGAAGAAAAACTCAAGGCAAAGGGGGTGCGCGGCTTGGACTTTTTCCGAATCGACACCGATTGGATGCACTTCGTTCACGACACGAAAAAGGGATCATGGGGGGATATGAAGCGAGTCGAAGATCACTGCCGCCGCAAGGGGATTCCTTTCAGCGTGATCTATTGGGCAGCAAACTATCCGGCGATGCTCAAACAAAACCTTGCCGACGATCTGACGTGGTACGTGGGTGTTCTCCAGATGGGTTACGCTTACGCCGCCGTCGGCGGAAAGCCGGATCAAATCGTCGTCCAAAGTTGGGTGGAGGGACCGAACACGATCCTTCCCGAAACGAAACCGTTTACGTTCACCCATTCTGCACTGGACCTTTCGGAGCGGTTCTTGCCGTAAACTTCTCCGGCAAACCGTCGTCCCAAAACGGATGATTACTGCACTACCTGGCAAACTCGAACACCATATTTTTGATGCGGTATCCGGTGCCTCGCCTTTCGTAGTGCAGGTGCATATTCGGGCGCACCGGCTCCAAGCCGAGGACTTGAAGCGAATCAGGATATTGTTGATGCTCCCGATGATACCGCTCCAATGCTAACACCAAACGCAAGGTCTGACACCGTGACTCCTCCATGATTTGCAACCGGTACATCTCTCCTGTTGCCCACGAGACCAGTTGTTGTCCCGCGACCGAACCCATCAGTTTTGATCGACCCGGCGTAAAGAGGAAGTCCAACGAACCTTCCGCTTCAAAATGACGAACCAGCATTTGACTTAACTGCTCTTCATCCAAAGGTTTTCTGCGCCGTTCTCCCGGCAGGCGCAATCTCAGTATCTCGAATTGTTCTTCAAGTCCTTTGTCCGCGACACTTTCTAAAAGTTCTCCGTAAGTTTTGAATTCCTGGTTCAATCCTTTGGCAACAAGATTCCAATCGAAGGCGATCACTCGAAGCATGTCCAATGTTTCCCGCATCTCTCTCGGCGCTCGACCGTGAAGACGATTCTGCAAGCCGTCCCAATCGTTCGTCGCCGAGATCATGTCCAAGAGCATGAATTGCATCATAGTAAGCATCGTCTTCCGATCTTGCCCAGCCGGAAGCGACTCCAAGTCCTTTATGGCTTGCTCCAACTGTTCCGGTGTCCAGTTCGGCAATGTCGCCGCTACTTGGAGGACGGAAGTCAAAAACGACTCGTCATCTTTCCCTTCCAGTGCGGCGAGCCAAGCCTGATTGATCGTAACGTACCGAAAAAGCCGGATCGATGTGAGCACATCTTTCCACGCTTCGGCGTTCTCTCCCAATCGGAACCGCACATCAGCACGGAACCGAAGCGCATCGGATAATTTTTCATGAAACGCGTATGCGGCAAACGGTTGCGATGTAACTACTAAATCATGTTCATTTATCCGTTCCCAAGGAATGAAGTAATGCGGCTTTGCGGCGGCAACTTGAACGGCATCCAAGCCTTCGTTCGCTTCGGCAAGCCATTGATGGTCATTGCCTTGCAGCGGCGGCAAAGACCATACGGGCGGAGCTTGCGGATCGATTCCGAATGTATCGCATAACAGAAGATATTGTTGCATGCCGTCATTTCTGGGATGGTCGAACCCGAACACCGCCTGACCGTAACCAATCAGTACGTCGATGAATCCGTTTTCGTCTGCTCGAGCGTCAGGTTGGACCATTGTCTTGATTGCCTCATGGAAATCGATGGTTTTGCCATCCGACTTCAGCGGTCCTACAATGATTGTCGTTTCCGGCGATACTTCGAGCGGCACCCCGCCGCTGAAGAGGCTGTACCAAAGAGCGAAGATGCCTAGCACAAGGAGAAGCAGGAGTGTGAGGCAACCGGAGCAACAGGCAAAAAAACAGCAACCGGGGCGGCTTTTTCGGGAGTGGGCAACTTCTGCATCGAAGCCGATGTTCTGGTAGGAATAATCAATTTCACGATTGTCAGGACGGGAAAAACTCATTGCCGATGGCGAAAAAAGTTGAGAGTGCTTTCAGGAACGGAACGTACAGTATATCCGATTGTGGAAGGTTTGTCAGCGGTCCTTTGATGAAATTAGCGCAATTTTAACAAGTTCTTCATTTATTTTTGACATCGGTTTGTTAGACTGCAATAGATTGTCAACATTAACATAAGGAAGGTGTATTGCTATGAAGAAAATTCTTGTTTCCTGTTTGTGTGTTTTGGTTCTCTGTTCTTCGATGGCATCTGTTTTTGCCCAGAACGAAATCCGTATCGACGGCTCCACGACGGTAGGTCCCATCGTTGATGCCTTCGTCGAGGCGTTCAACGAAAAGATGCCCGACCTCCGGTTTTCCGTGAAAAAGACCGGTTCCGGCGACGGTGCCACCGCCCTAGTCGAAGGACGTTGTGAAATCGCCGCCATGAGCCGATTCATGCGGCACGACGAATACAATAAAGCCGTCGCCGCCGGAAGAATGCCAGTGCCCTTTACGATTTGTCTGGACAGCGTTTGTCTGATTGTACATCCGTCGAATCCGGTGCGGAGTTTGAGCAAAGAACAGGTCAAGAAAATTTACACTGGCGAGATCACCAACTGGCGGGAACTCGGCGGACCGAACATACCGATCATTGCGATCAGCCGGGACACTTCGAGCGGAACGTATGAAGTGTTTTACGAACTGGCACTCGACAAGGAAAAGATGGGCACACGAATCGAATTTGCGAATTCTAATCCGCAGATTTTCACCCGGGTAAGCACCACACAGGGCGCGATTGGATACGTCGGTCTCGGTTTTCTCACGCGGGGAGTCGAGGCGGTGCGTTATGAAAATGTTCTGCCGTCGAAAGTGAGCATTGCGAATGGAACGTACAAACTTTCGCGTCCGCTGTATCTCTTCACGGACGGCTACCCTGCACTCGGTTCGTCGCTCTTGGCGTTTTGCAACTTCTTCCTGACCGAAGAAGGGCACGAAATCATCAGTGCGAAAGGATTCATTCCGCTTACGAATTACTGAATCAAAACTCTTTCAGTCCTGTGAGATAGGCATGGCAATGGGGGCAAATATGGTAGCCTAAATCGATGTCCCGCTCGCAGTTGGGACAAATTTTCACCCTCGCTAACACACTGGAATCCCTGACGGTGGCTGGTTGCCGCTTGGGTGCCAGAACGGTTCTACCGACCTTTTGTGAGGCGGATTTGGCATTGAGTTCCCCAAGAACCGCTACGACGACCGCACTATCGGCGGTTACTGACCGATTGGGAATCGGAATGGTAACGGGTGCTTTGCAGACCGGACATTTACCGCTCTTTCCCGCATTGGTTTCTTTGGCTGTCAAACGATGCCCATTAGGGCAAACTAATTGGATCGACATAACGACACACCTCCCATGACCCTATTATACCACAACTGACTGCCCTTTGTAAAGAGAAAAAGCGGGGCGCGCACGATTATAACCCCGTAACCGACCTAATGACACCGAAAAAACCGAGGGTTTCCGCAATATTTGGGAAATTTGTAACATCGGAAACATTAGAATCGTTACAATCGGGACAGCGTATACTGCCCTGGCGGGAATATTTTAGCGCAGAACAAACAGAGCCCGTGGCGTAAGCCAGGCAGGATTCGTCATTGTTTTTCCTGACGCTTTCTGACGTTGGGTGTGTTAGACTTCGCTTGAAAATTGAAATCGGAGACTGTGAGGCAACGCACGGAGTAAGCCGCCGTGTTCCGCGCTGCCAAAGAGTGACGACAGTGAGGGTTTACGTCGTTTTCCATTGCTCACTGCCTTATTAAATCAAACGATTTTGTTGCCTTTCAGTTTTCCGATCCAATTTTCATTTTTCTAACGAGCGGCAAAACGAAAAACAGACAACACTGAACAAGCAGAGCCCGGAGTGGAAACTCCGGTGTGAGGCATTCGCCGAAAAATAACAAGCAAGACATGAAAGCCGGGAGCGCAACGCAGTGGAGCGACCGGATTATTTAGCCGGTACTCCGGCTGAATCCGGTCACTACGCTCCGTTCCCGGCTTTCATCTTTATCCCAAACATTTCCGCTAGAACTTCGCGGATCTCTTTGACCTTGATGGGCATCGTCATAATGACCCGATTGGGCAACGGCTTTACCGAAGTTGCCCATTCAGTCTGTCCGACATCTAAAATTAACACTGCTCCGACATCCCGTAAACCGCGAAATTGTGAAAAATCGTTAAATGCCCGAACCGCCCGCATCCCCAATGACTGTCCATTAAAAAGAATACACTGCGCCACCAAGTCGTTTTCCGTAAACATCTTGTGAACTCCGTCGGGACTGTCAATACACAGCGTCTTGTACTGCAATTTTTCCATGAGGATTTTCAAACTTTCCTGCGACTGCGGATTGGAATCGACAATTAAAATCGTATTGGTATCCAGATTTCTGATTCGCTCTGCCCTGTTGCTTTGCTGACCGAGGCGTAACGACGCAACCGTTGCCGCGCCTCCTTCTTGCGTTTCGAGCCGTCGCGCCGCATTTCGTAAATCGCTCAACATTTCCCCCGCCTTTTGGTAGCGGTGTTCAGGATTCGGCATCAACGCTTTGTTGATCAGGGCGGACACAACGCCGGGAGTGTCCGGCTCGACGAGTTGAATCGGTTTAATGTCGAAAAACCGGCTGCGTTCCATCCGCTTTGCCCGGTCTTTGGTTTCGAGAAACGGCGATGAGCCGCAAAGCAAATGATACAGAATACAACCGAGGAAATAGAGATCGCTGCGTTCGTCCATTCTCGGCGAGCCGGACGCTTTTTCAAGGGCGATGTAGTCGATGGACTGCTGATTCCGCAAGAAGGGTATATCTTGCGCCGCCTTTCCTTGGGCAATGGATGCCAAACCGAAGTCCACGAGTTTTGCCTGACCGGTTGAAGACAGAATAACGTTACTCAGTTTCAGATCACGGTGCGGCAGTTTTTTCGTCCGCAGCGCATAATCCAAACCGTTGCACGCATCGACTCCGATTTGAATGACGGTTTTCGGATCAACTTTTTTTCTGATTTTAAGGAATTCCCGAAGCGTTTGTCCTTCGACGAATTCCATCGCCATGTAGTGGAGGTTTCCCTGTGTTTGTGCTCCGTAAACGGGAACAATGTTCGGATGCTTGAGTTCGGAGACCAGTTTCGCTTCGTGCATGAAGTGATTGATGAAGGCTTCGTTATCGCTGAATCTTGCCCGAAGGACTTTAATGGCGACGACGGTGTCCGTTTCGGTGTGCACACAGCGGAACACTCTCGCAAAGGTTCCTGCACCGGCAACATAGAGGGCTTTGTAGGGACCGAAGAAAAAGCCTCGATCTTCACCGCTGTTGAGACGTTCGATCTGGTAGTTCGTAATCCAGCCGCGTCGGAGTGATGCTTCCAGGAGGTGTTCTGCCGTCGGATTTTTGACACGGATTTCCGTTTGCAATTCGCTGACCTGTTGTTGCGACATGATGCCGACAGACAGAACACGTTGAACCATTCCGTCGAAGGAATACGCGGACATATGAAGGACGAATCTTGAGAACGTAATCTTTCCCCTGATTATTAACGATTTTGTACCAATAATCAATTCCCCCCACCGGCAAAACAGGTTAACCGCAGGTTTCCCTATCAGGTCGGTAAAGGGCTATTCGTGCCGAGAGTCGGATACCCCAAAAAATCGTCAAAACGTGTTACAATGTTCCCATGCTCACTTGGGAAGCCATCCAATCCAATGCCGTCGCCTTCGCTATCCGATGGAAAGACGCAAAGAATGAAAAGTCCGAAGCACAAAGTTTTGTGCGGGACTTTCTTTCCATCTTCGGCATCGACGATGCCGCCGCCATCGGTCGCTTCGAAAATCCCGCCACGAAAGAAGAAAGTCACGGATATATGGACTATTTTCTGCCGAAGAAAATCGCCATCGAAATGAAGTCCAAAGGAAAAGACCTTACTATCGCTTACAAACAATTAAAGGAGTACATTGTTCATCTGCCCATCGACGAAATGCCCGAAGTCCTTATGGTCAGCGACTTTGAAACCATCGTTCACTATAACCGAACCACCGGCAAACGCACACAATTCAAAACCAAAGATTTACATAAACACGTCAAACGCTTTGCAACCCTAGCGGGCTACACTGCCCAGCGAGATCAGGAAAGGGATGATCAATTCGAAGTCAATGTCCGAGCCGCCGAAAGGATGGCACTGCTCCACGATGAGTTGTTAGAACATGGTTACGAGGGACACGACCTCGAAATTTATCTGACTCGCTTGCTCTTTTGTTTGTTCGCTGGCGATACCGGCATTTTTCCGAAGGGCAATTTTTACAATTACATTGTCAACTCCAAAGAAGACGGCAGCGATCTTTCGCACCGGCTTTCCGACCTGTTTGATGTTCTCAACATGACGGAGGAGACCAGAGCAAAGCGGAAGTTGTTGTCCGATGAACTCAAGCAATTCCGTTTTATCAACGGTAGGCTTTTTGTGGATCGGCTTCCGCCTGCCGACTTCAACGAAAAAATGCGGAAACTTCTTTTGGAGTGCCGCAGTTTTGATTGGAGTAGCATTTCGCCTGCCATCTTCGGGGCGATGTTTCAGGGCGTAATGAAAAAGGATTTGCGACGAGAACTCGGGGCGCACTATACGGACTTGGACAACATACTAAAACTTCTCAATCCGCTCTTCTTGGACGATCTTTGGCAGGAGTTTGAACGTGTGAAAGCCACGCCTGCCGCTCTCGATAAGTTTCACGACAAGATTGCGTCGTTAAAGTTTCTTGACCCGGCGTGCGGTTGCGGCAACTTCTTGATGATCGCTTACCGAGAATTGCGTTTGCTCGAACTGGAAATACTGAAAATGAAGGTCAGCACCAACCAAAGGCGGCTTGATATTTCTTTGCTCTTAAAAGTGAACATCGAGCAGTTCTACGGCATAGAGATTGAAGATTTCCCTTGTCAAGTGGCGATGGTGGGAATGTGGTTGACCGATCATCAAATGAACATAAAGGTATCGGAACAGTTTGGACAGTATTATGCTCGCTTGCCATTGATGCAGTGCGCTACTATTGTGCATGCTAATGCCTTGCGGATCGATTGGGAGAGCGTAGTACCGAAGGATGAGCTGTCGTACATTGTGAGTAATCCGCCTTATGTGGGACATCAATACCGTAATGCTAGACAGCAAGAAGATATGCAACTCGTTTACAGGGATAGTAAGAAATTCGGCAAACTGGACTACGTTTGTTGTTGGTATCAAAAAAGTGTTGACTATATGCGAGGTACACGAATTAGTACAGCATTTGTTTCCACAAACTCTATTGTTCAGGGGGAATCGGTCGCTACTCTATGGAAACCAATTTTTGAGCAAGGCGTTGAAATAAATTTTGCATACACTCCGTTTGTTTGGACAAGTGAAGCCAAAGGTAAGGCGGCGGTGCATTGTGTTATTATCGGGTTTGCGCATTCAGGAGTTAGAAACAATAAACGGATTTTTACAGAAAAAGCATTTATTGAAGCGGATAATATAAATGGTTATCTTCTTCCTGCACCAAGTGTATTCATCCAATCACGAGGCAAACCGTTCATTGTTGGGATGCCGGAAATGAGTAAAGGCAGTCAGCCGACGGATGGTGGAAATTTAGTACTGTCAGTCGAGGAGCGGAAAAAGTTAATCGCACTCTATCCGCAAACAGCGAAGTGGATTAAACAGTATATTAGCGCAGACGATTTTATAAACAACAATTTGCGCTATTGCCTGTGGCTAAAAGGGGTTGCTCCAACGGAATATCGTTCTATTAAGCCTATTATGCAACGACTGGAAAAAGTTGCAGACATGCGCAGAGAAAGTCCAACTGTTTCCGTTCAGCGAGATGCAGATAAGCCCATGTTGTTTACACAAATTCGCCAACCGGAAACACCTTATTTAGTTATTCCTGAAACGTCTTCAGAACGCCGGAAATATATCCCTATTGGCTTTCTCTTGCCAGATGTAATTTGTAGTAATGCTGTTCAGATTGTTCAAAATGCTACGCTTTACTACTTCGGCGTACTTACCTCAAACGTACACATGGCTTGGACTCGTGCAGTTTGCGGTCGTTTGGAAATGCGTTATCGTTATACTCCAGCCGTTTACAATAATTTCCCCTGGGTGGAAATAACGGAAGAGCAAAAAGCGGCTATCGAAAAATTAGCCCAAAATGTTCTGGACGTTAGAAAAGATTTTTCTAACAGTTCTCTCGCTGACTTGTATGACCCATTAACCATGCCGCCGGAACTTTTGAAGGCACACCGGAACCTTGATCGGGCAGTAATGAAACTGTACAAATTCAAAAGCGGTATGAGCGAGTCTGCTATCGTCGCAAAGTTAATGGAAATGTATCAAAAGTTGACCGCTCCACCGACGATGATTCCCGAAGAAGAAACGAAAAAGGTACGCAAGGGTAGGAAGAAAAACAAATAGTAGCGGTCAATGGAAAGCATTCGTGAGACAGTTTGTTTGCCGATGGGTGTCATTGTGTGTCCCACGAATGCCTTTCATTGACCAGTAGTTTTTCAAATACGACCTCGCTTTCAGAATCTCTGCTCGAATCGTTGCGAGAAAACAATCCGTTTCGGTCAGGCGTGATGCCTGACCCTTGGTTTGAAGGTTTTCCCGATGTTAAATCGATCAATCGGCAGGCGTTCGAGGGCATCACTGATCTGATCAAAAACATCGCGGCAAGTCCCCGAATGCCGCTTACAGGCACCATACTCGGCGAAGCCGGCGATGGAAAAACACATCTATACCGTGAACGGCATGAAAGTGGTCTTTGTGCGCTCCTTGCGTACTTTGCGGCAAAAGCCTACGGCGAAAGCACTGGAATGAGAGGAACAGACTGCGGACGATAAAACGGAGAACGACCCACCGCTTGTTTCAACTGTTTGCCAATATCGGTATTGTCCCTAACGGCTTGAGCAACCGGCTCCGCTTGATTGCCCCAAGCCGCCGTAATCACGGGCATTCCAGTATGCCCGCCGCTTCCCCAAGTCAGTCCCGACTTGTTGTTGAGTAGGCGAAGCATCGTCCGGGCAACTCTATCTCTGCCGCTTGCGTTTTCTTCTACCGCCTTTTTGGACGAGGAAAAATCGGTTTCCAACTCTCGCATCTCGTTTTGAGTCAAGTTCAAATTACCTGCCCGCCAGCGTCCCTCGTCTGTGAAAACCAAACCAGTGTTCTCCGTGATGATCGGCTTGAAGTTTTCGAACGTTGCGTTTTCTCCGCCGGTTCTCATAAACCTTTCAGTCAGTGGAACAAGAACGTCTCTCGATACCTTCTGATTCGCTAAGAGAGGAATATAAACCCGAGAACCCGTACCCGAATGACTGACAGAGAGCATGCCGGTCTCATGATCGCCAGTAACAACGATCAAGACTTCGCCCGGATTCTTTTCCGCAAAGTCAAACGCTGTCTTGACGGCATTGTCGAACTCGATGATGTCCCCAATTGCCGCTGCGCCGTCGTTTGCGTGGCACGCCCAGTCGATTTTGCCCCCCTCGACCATAATGAAAAAACCATTGGGATTATCCAAAAGTTCGATTGCCTGCTTGGTAAATTCGGGCAAGCGTATATCTCCTTCCTTGCTGTCTATGGCATAAGGTATCGCACCGCTGTGGGGAAAAGCCATGACTTTTCCTCCGCCCGGTTTGAAAGCCCGAATGTCCGCTGCCGAGCGGGCAACGGTGTACCCCGCCTCTTGGGCACGAGCGTAGATGTCCCCTTTATAATGTTCGTTGTCTCTGTCATTGTTTCGGTCCACTCCGCCTCCGCCGAAGTAGTCGAAATTGGAGGCTATCATATCCAAGCCGATTTCGTAATAATTGCCCCGGCTACGATTGTGCGCATAAAAAGCGGCAGGCGTTGCATGGTTGATCGTTACCGACGAAATGATTCCGACTTTGCGTCCGTTTTTTTGAGCAACTTCGGCAATGGTCTCGACTCGGTTGCCTTGGGCATCCAGTCCGATGCCTCCGCTGGTGGTTTTCGAACCGCTGGCAATGGCGGTAGCAGCGGCTGCCGACTCGGTAACGAACACGTAGGCACCGTGAGTCGTGGTGATTGACCTAAACGGCATGGCATTGATTACCAACCCTCGATTTTCTGTCTTTTGGACGAACTCCTCTGTCATTTGCTGTTGGGCAAAGGACATTCCATCGCCGATGAAGAGGAATACATATTTGACGGATTTAATTTCCGGTGAGGGCGGCGGGACGATCTGTGCCGAGGCGGACAGAGCGGTAAGGACGAGAAGCCAGCAAAGCGCAAAGGAGCGAACGAGTCGGATCACGATTTTTTCTCCGGGTTAAAGGGTGTGAAAGCGTACAGCATTATAGCCCTCGGGTATGTTCTTTGCAAGAGCCGTAAGGTTGCGGTTGTAACTACTGCCAGTCCGTCGATACGTTTGCAGGTTAGAGCGGAAAAGGTAGGCAACCGACCGCCGGGCGGTTGCGTCGGCAACCAACCAGAGCCGCGACCGGAAGGTCGCGCAGCGCCGGCGCAATCTTCCGATTGCGGCTCTGATTCCTCGTAGCCAACCGGCGGTCGGCTACCTACCTGCACACGAATTTTGTGTAGATACTATTGGTTAAACCCACTGTTCTGGATTCCGGCTTGCACGAAAATGACCTGTTATGCAACAAGTCACGCCCTACTCCTTCGGCAACCTAAACTGTTCCGGTCGTTCCTCCACCACTCGACGCAACCACGAATCGGGATAGGGATCACCCGCACGAGGATACGTCCCATCGTCCGCTCGAATGTAACCATCGTTAAACTTTGTGAATATCTCGATAGCAAGACGCTGCCAACGGGCGGCGACAAGTTCTCCCGCTCCTACACTGTACCCTGTCAATAGCGCACGACGCGCTACGTCGTGTAACGCTGCTTGAGCGGCATCATCGCCGCTCGAGGCAATTCGTAGTCCGGTTACACTTCTTTCATGGTGAGGTTGCGTTTCAAGAAACATCGTCTCCAACTCCTGCTGCACTTTCACAATCTCCGGCGCAATGCGGTCGAACTTCAAGTTCGCATAATTGGCGACAAGATTGAACACCCACCAAGCACTGTCCCACGAAAACTCCTCGATAGAACCCGTCGCAAACGGCTTCGGTACCTCCGTAATCTGGCAATACAACGGAAAATAACACGTCGTATAGGTATCATCCACGCCGTACCACAATACGCCGCCGACCATATCCGGCAAGTGCGACCGCGACTGCGACACCACCGAAAAGCCCGTCTGTTGCGTCGAAATCGGACGCTCCCAAGCATACTCGGTTTCGTCGTCGTTTTCGAGTTTCCAGTAGAGCGGTCGCCAACGCAACGGCAAGCCAAACGCTCCTGCATCGGCACCCTTCGTCATATCGAAGTCCGTCCCTTCGTAATGATCCCGCTTCAATGCCATGACATCGGCAACCGAAAGTTTTTTGTCCGGTTTGATCGACCACGGATAAGGCTCCGCTCCTGCCACGCCCCGATGATAATCCGATGAAAACTCCTGCGACGGAGCCGCCCGGTGGTACATGCTCCACACTCGGGCTTCGCACACCCGCTTCGACTTCGCCGTGATTTCGTCGTAAATGTAATTGAACCGGAAAGGCTCTCCCGATGCCGGATCGTACCAACCCTTTTCAATGGCGAAACTGCGGATGTTGTCCGAATAGAAAAAATTGTCCCTGTCAGGCTCATCGGGAATGATGCCGATTCTCGCTTGATTGGCATGAGCGGAAATTTCGCCGTCGGGGACTTTTTTGGCAACCCAAACGACTCCGCCCCCCAGAGTAATTTGGGTCAACGCATCCCGGCTTTCTTGAAAATGAACACCTTCTGGAAACATATGCATCGATTGTCCAAAATAAAATTTTGCCTCATCCAGACTGTCGCTCCGCAGGCGGCTTTCATCCCAAGCAATCATTCCAAGATAGAAGAGAACATGTTCGAGTCGTTGATCTTGCGGTTGCGGTCGTTGATCGACAAATCTTTCCAAGAGCGGTTTGGCATTAAAAAAATTACCAGAGATATACCAACTCTCCGCTTCTCTGAAAAGGGCTAGGGCTTGCTCATCAGTGGTAATCGGCGTAGTCAACAGATAATTCTGATAGTCCTGCGGCAATACACCGGGAGGGGGGGAAGAAATCCAAACCGTGAAAACCTCATTGACACCGGGTAACTCTCGAACCATCTGAGCAACCGATTCAACCATTTCCTGCGGAGTGTTTTGACTGAAGGAAAGTGTAATCCTTTTCCCATCAGTAGTGCCAACTCCAAACGTGTTGCCAAGTTCGAGGGTCGTCACATTGGGGAAACGTTCTCTAACGGCTCTGGAAATTGCGCTCACTATTTCTCCGGCATTGTCGGCTTGTACGAACTTTCTTAACGGAGGCAGTTTGGGTCCCGTACCGATGAGTTCCAGCACCCAGGCTTCCTCTTTATCGGCAATCGAAAAGGATTCGCCGGTGTCGTGATAGCCGTATTCTTCGGCGAGCGAAGTGATAACATCAATCGCTTCTCGGGCGGTCTTGGCACGTTGCAGGGCGAGCGTGATGAGCATAGAATAACTGGTCAATCCTTGCGGATTGCGGAGTTCCGGGCGACCGCCGAAGGTCGATTCGGTAATCGCAACTTGGTGTTCGTTGATGAGTCCTTGCTTGAGCCATTCGCCTCGTCTGAAGCCGGGTTCGGGATCCCAGGTAACGCCGATGACGTGATAGGTTTTGGGGGCTTGTTTGATGGCACCGGCGGGTCGGTCATCGGTTTCGGGAACTTCGATGACGGTTCCTTCGGGATGTTCTTCGGCGGGCAGGACGATGAGTCGAGGATAGAATCCGGCTGCATCGGCAGGTTAG
>Ga0099364_10004068_pt1 | contig 22250 bp, 23 predicted proteins | sample TergutTh196P3_FD_73070 | JGI IMG/M metagenome (GOLD analysis project Ga0099364, IMG submission 73070) | Microcerotermes parvus P3 segment gut microbial communities from Pointe-Noire, Republic of the Congo - Th196 P3 | ecosystem: Host-associated > Arthropoda: Insects > Digestive system > Gut ...
CAGTCACAAAGCGCATGAGCTGCTCCACACAAAATATGTGGAACGACCGCTCTATATCAAGTGAAATTACGGCGATAGATGACTTTAAAAGTTGTTTATCGCCGTTTTTAATTTAAAGAAATTTTAGGAGGAAAGTTATGGAAAAGTTTTTCAAACTTAAGGAAAACAACACCAGTGTAAAGACAGAACTTATTGCGGGTCTGACGACATTTATGACAATGGCGTACATTCTCATTGTTAACCCCAATATTTTGTCTGTTACAGGCATGGACTGGGGCGCTGTCTTTACTGCGACAGCTGTAGCTTCGGTTTTTGCTACATTGTTAATGGCGTTAGTGGCTAAATATCCATTTGCGCTTGCACCCGGCATGGGGCTTAACGCGTTTTTCGCGTTCACCGTTGGTTTGGTATGGGGCTGGCAGGTAGCGCTTGTCGCGGTATTTGTCGAAGGTATTTTGTTCATAATAATGTCGCTGTTCAATGTTCGTGAAGCGATTTTTGACTCAATCCCCAAAAATCTAAAACTTGCGGTCAGTGCGGGTATTGGTTTATTTATCGCATTTATTGGTTTTGTCAATGGCAAATTGGTAGTTGTAAATATTCCTGATGTACCCGTAACTATTGGCGATCTTTCCAGCATTACAGTAATTCTGATGCTTGCAGGTGTTGTTATTACAATGGCTCTTCTTGCTTTAAATGTTAAAGGAGCATTGCTTTGGGGGATTTTGGCTACATGGGTTATTGGTATAATTTGTCAGCTTGCGGGATTATATGTTGTTAATCCTGAAGCGGGTATGTATTCTTTAATTCCGGCAGGGATTTTTTCTTTGCCGCCGTCTGTTAAAGGAAACAATTTATTTGCCGCTTTTGCTCATGTTCAGGGCAATTTTAACATAAATATTTTTAATTTTATAATAATTGTTTTTGCATTCCTGTTTGTTGATGTATTTGATACTATTGGAACGATAATCGGTGTTTCTGAAAAAGCCGGCTTTATGGATCAAAATGGGAAACTTCCCAGAGTAAAGCAGGTTCTTTTGGCTGACGCGGTTGGTACTGTTGTAGGATCAACTTTGGGAACTTCAACTGTTACAACCTATGTAGAAAGCGCTGCGGGTGTTGCCGAAGGCGGCAGGACAGGTCTTACAGCTTTAACTGTTGCGGTTCTGTTTTTTATAGCGCTTTTCTTCTCGCCGATATTTGCAGCAATTCCGGCATTTGCTACAGCTCCTGCTCTTATACTTGTCGGCTTCTTTATGATGCAGAATGTCGTAAAGATCGACTTTGCCGATCCTACAGAAGGTATCCCTGCATTTATAGCAATTGCCACCATGCCTCTCATGTATAGCATTGCAGACGGTATCGTATTTGGCGTGCTCAGCTATGTAATTCTTAAGATTGTTTCCGGCAGAAAAAAAGAAATTAGCCTTGTAATGATTATTGTTGCTATACTTTTTGTCCTTAAACTTGTATCTATGGCTGTACTGGGTTACTAATGATTTACGGTGCAGTATTTTGGAGGAATAAATGACAAACGAAGAAATACTGCGCTGTATTGATCACACTCTGTTAAAAATGACCGCCTCATGGGAGGAGATTAAAACTCTCTGCGATGAGGCGGTTCGCTTTAACACAGCTTCTGTATGTATTCCGCCATGTTACGTGAAACCGGTAAGCGATGAATACAAAAATAAGCTGAATATTTGTACGGTCGTTGGTTTTCCTTTGGGGTATAGTGTAACGGCCGCAAAAGTTTTAGAAACACAGGTTGCAATAGCAGACGGCGCTGATGAAATTGACATGGTAATTAATGCCGCTGGTATTAAAAATGACAACTTTGAGTTTGTTCTTGAAGAAATCAAATACATTAAAAAAACCTGCGGAAGAAATATCCTCAAGGTAATTATCGAAACCTGCTATTTAACCGAAGAAGAAAAAATCCGCATGTGCGGCGTTGTTACAGATGCAGGCGCGGACTTTATTAAAACTTCAACAGGTTTTGGAACAGCCGGCGCAACATTGGCGGATATAGAACTGTTTAAAAAACACATTGGCCCTAATGTAGAAATAAAAGCCGCAGGCGGCATAAAAACCCGCGAAGACCTGGAAGCGTTCATCAACGCAGGAGCAACAAGAATCGGTACAAGCTCCGCAGTAAAACTGCTATCCGGCGGAAATACAACGGGGTATTAACAAGAAACACGGATTTTCACGGATTATGTACCTTCGGTACGACACGGATTACACGGATTTTATTTTTAAATTTTAATTTTTGTGATCTATAAAAAAATTGTTGGGAACAAAAAAATATAATCAGTGAAAATCCGTGGGCAATAATTACCCCGCCTTGTTAGTCCCCGTCGCGGACGATCTCAATCTTTATCCCGTCACTCTGATCCGGCTCGTCCTTAGGCGGTATGGAAACACGCAGTATACCGTTTTTGTAAACTGCCTTTACATTTTCCTGCGCGTATTTATCCAATGGTACAAAGTATTTTTGCTTTTCTATGTCCTTTAGTTTCAGACGGCGTTTAAAATAACGGACATTGTCTTCCGGTTGAAACTTGACAGGGTTATCTGCTTGGTCGCAATATTGAGCATTTGGGTTTTCTATCTTTGCAGAGAAGACCATGTAATCTCCCTGAAAAGAAAGGCTGATATCTTTTTCATCAAACCCGGCAAGGGCGAATTCAAAAGCCAAGGTCTTATCTTCAGCCATAAAAATATTCATCGGCGGGTAGGAGTAGTTAGGGTAATAGTCAACATTCTCATCGCAGAAATTTCTGAATGGGAAAGAGCCATGTTCGTGGCTAAAGTTGTGGCGGAACTCTTCCTTAAAATTCTGGGCTGCATCAAATATTTCATCAAAAATACTGCCCAGATCCATGTAATTTTTTTGTCCTTTCATAAAAGACCCCTTTCAGGAACGCTGCAATCCTGACGGAACGCGTATGCGCTTCCTATAATTTATATTGAACCCCCATGCGGGCGATTCTGCATTGTCTATTGTATATAATCTATAGTAAATTAGATAAAAAATCAAATAGAAAATTTATATTTAGGGCGCTTGAACTGGAACACGGATACGCTTGATAGAAAGCGCTTTGCCGTCTTTATCAAGTTCAAAGAAAACGCCTTGCAGCTCCAGGGCATCCCATGCTTCTTTTGTCCAATCAGGGATACCAGAAAGGTATTCTTTGATACGGGAGTTTATTTCGCAGCCGCCGACCGACTGAATGCTTCCTGTTCTGCCTGCATCGCTTATGACAGCTGTTCCGTTTAGTATGGTTTCATCAGCGCTTTGAACCCTTGTGTGTGAACCTATTACGGCCGAACAATGCCCTGCAGCGGCGTAGAAAATAGTCTTTTTCTCCGCGCTTGCCTGCGCGTGAATATCGATAATTATAAACGGCGTTTGTTTTTTTAACCGTTCAAGCAGGTCGGGCAAAACAGTAAAGGGGCTGTTGGCGTGAAGACGGTTAAAACCATTTTGGCCTAAAAGGACAACTACGGCTATTTTCCCATTGTCTGTTTTGAATATTCGTGAACCTGTGCCGGGAGCGGTAGAATTCAAATTTACTGGACGAAGTACAAACGGCATTTTTTCGATATTTTCTGTTAAATCCTTTTTGTAAAAACAACATTCCCCAAGGGTGACGGCATTTGCGCCCAGCTTTTGAATATAGGCGGCATGACTGCGCCCAAGTCCGTTCCCGCTTGTTGCGCCGTCGCCGCAGACAATGAGAAAATCCCATGAAAGGCTTTTTTTTAGTTCGTCCAAAGCTTTTTTTAGAGTAAATATCCCGGCTTTGCCAACAAGCTCGGCTATATAGAGTATTTTCATCTGGAATGTTCACCCAGGCCGGAAAGTACCCGTTCAAATTCCGCCGCAGCGCGGTAATCTCCAAGTTCTCTGCAAGTATCACGGAGGTTATACAGCGCATCGTAAAAATGAGGGGAAAGGCTTACTGATTTTTCAAAACAAGTGCGGGCTTCTTCAAAATTATTATCATTAAAATACAGAACACCCAGATTATTCCATGTTTTTGGATCGTCTTCGCTGCAGGACAGTGCGCCCAGATAACATTCCTGCGCAAGCTCAAATTCATTCATTTCATAATAAATTAAGCCCATTGAATGCCAGGCTTCTGTAACTTTATTATCAATAACTATTGATTTTTTAAAACTTTCTATCGCTTCGGTATATTCTCCGGTCTTTTGCTGGGCAATGCCCAAATTAAGCCAAAGCAGGGGGTTTTCCGGCTCTATGGCAAGAGCTTGACGGAACAGGGGTATTGCTTCATAAGGCTGATTTGCTTCTGTTAAAGCAACGCCGGAATTATTTAAGGTTGTGGCAGTTTCCATTAATCCCCCCTAATAATATACATTATTAGGGATAGACAAACAACTAATTTTATTATTTTTACTCTATTATTTTATTTGAATATACAGTATAATATTCTTAAGAATAATCATAAAAATGGAAAGGTAACGTGAAAGATATCAGCGAGTATAACAGCGGAATGACCGAACATGAGTTTTTCTCATTCCTGTACGAAAAAATTATTTCTAAGGAAATTACCACCTTTGCCAAACTCAGGGAACTGGTTACACCGGTTTTAAAGGACAAATGGACCCACCCTGTTATTATGAGGGCGTTTAATCTGTTAAAGCGCTTGAACTGGACTTTTTTCTCCTCTATTTGTCCGAATACCCATAAAAAACTCTGGAAAGAGATGGTTATTGCCGACAAGGATTTTCCAGAAGCCGGCGATTTAAAAAAGACGCTTCAGATTTCCAACCTTTATATTGCGATGCTGGATATCCACGGATACACAAAATTCTGCATGGAATCCAGAAAAAATCTTTCTATGATGCATACTCTGGACTGGGCCATTGAAAATGAGATCAGGCGCATTTCTACCCAATGCGGTGCGATCAGCCAGAGAGAACGCGGGGACGAAATTGTTATTGTTGCCGCAAGCGCTACCGATGCATTGATGACCACATTATGCGTAATTGATTATTTTGAGAAAACCGATGTTGTAAGTGATCCCAGTATTTCCACAAAGAGAACCGGAAATGCAGAAGCTTTGCCAATCTTTAAAATAACAGCAGGCATTACAGGCGGCAATACTCAAAGCCCGTTGATTATCACAGAAAGGGGAAACCTTGCAGGTTTTCTTTTAAACTCCGGAGCCAGACTGCAAACAAGGGCAAATGAACTTTCTCCGCAGGATTCAAGAGTGATGATAGCCAAGCAGGTTATGATGAACTATGAAAAAGAAAACGCGGGACAAAGATGCATTCTTGCCTCAAATGATTCAATATACTTTTTTGATACCGGCCACATAGAATTTAAAGGGGTAATGATCCCAACCTGCGAAGTTGTCTTTAGCAAAAGTGAACGTTACAAAGAAAAATTTTCGGAAGAGATGACTAAACTTTTAGGTTCTGCCCGCGACAATCTTTGGGAACAGAGAATTTTTCAGGATTTAATGGAACTTCTTACAAAGGTAGCTCACGCTATGCCCAATTTTGTTGTAACTCCCGCTTTGCCGCTTTATGGCATGCAGACAATTATAAATGAATCTTATGTACAGCTCTGCCGCAAGGCGATGAAGGCATATTGTGTTGATGAAGATTATCACACAGCAGTAGAGTTTCTTCAGTACCTTATAGATATCAGTGAACAAATACCTAAATTTGACAGGCTGGTTCTTGATTATCTTAAGGGAGTTACTGAAAAATATAAATTTCTTCTTTCTGTTTTTGAGTCTCACATAGACAAGGAAGTTGATGAAAAAGCCGCGCATATTTTTCACGGCGATCATTATAAAACATGGCTTGCTGCCAAAAACGGTTCTCAGGTTTATGAAAAACTAAGGGCTATCGGCCGCAAGAGCAAGGATATCTCTAAAAAGAAAAACCTGTGGCTGAGTATGCTGGCCCAGAATAAAGAGCAAATGGAATTTACCTTGTATTCGGGGAAGAAGTAAGTTTTCCCGCCTTTCACCACTTGTAAAACAGGCATTAAGCCGCTATCATTTCTCCATGAAGAAAATATCCTTAACTGGCATAAAACCGACCGGCGATTTGCATGTCGGCAATTATTTTGGCGCGATTAAACCCGCTTTGGAACTTGCAAAAGAATACGAAGCGCGTTATTTTATCGCAGATTATCATGCTCTTAATACGGTTAAAGACCCCGCGGAGCTTAAAGCCGCAATCAGGCATGTCGCCGCCGGCTGGCTTGCTTCGGGGTTAGACCCGGAAAAAGTTATCTTTTACAGGCAAAGTTCCATACCGGAAGTTTTTGAACTTACAACGATGATCATGGCATTTACCTCTAAAGGATTGATGAACCGCGCATGTGCCTATAAAGCGGCGGTACAAGATAATATCGAAAAAGGCGGAGATCAGGATGCGGGAATTAACATGGGGTTGTTTACATATCCTGTTCTTATGGCAGCCGATATAATTATTTTCGATTCCGATGTAGTGCCTGTCGGAAAAGATCAGGTGCAGCATATAGAAATGGCACAGGATATCGCCCAGTCTGTAAATGCCAACTACAATAAACAAATATTAAAAGTTCCGCAGGCTGCGGTACAGGAAAGCGTCGCTGTTGTTCCGGGTTTGGACGGACGTAAAATGAGCAAAAGTTACAATAACGTAATTCCTCTTTTTGCTCCGGAAAGCAAACTGAACAAAACAATTATGCGTATTGTTACAAACTCGCAGCCTGTAGAAGAGCCAAAAAACCCCGATGAAAGCCAGATATATCTTTTGTACAAATTATTTGCAGATAATGATGAGCAGCAGGCTCTTGCGCAGCGTTACCGGGCAGGGGGCATGGGCTGGGGGGAAGCCAAAGAAGAACTGTTCCGTGTTGTTAACCGCCTCCTTACACCTATTCGTGAGCGTTATGACGCTATCATGTCGGATATTCCGGCTCTGGATAAAATACTTGAACAGGGTGCAGAAAAGGCGCGTCCTATTGCCGCCGCTACGGTAAACCGTTTTAGAAAAGCTGCCGGAATATGAGTATCATAACCTGTATTGGTAGCGGCAATATGGCCTTTGCCCTGATGAAAGGAGCATGCAGCGTTCCCGGTACGGATATATTTTTTACAGATGTAGATACGCAAAAAGCCAATTCTACGGCAAACTTGTTAAACGCAGGAGCGCTAAAAACAAATATCGAAGCCGTAGAAAAAGGCGATTATGTTTTTCTTGCGGTAAAGCCGCAGGTTATGTCTCAGGTATTAGCTGAAGTTTCGCTCAAAGCTAAAGAAAGACTGTCAGGCGGCAGCCCTGCGGTATTTGTCTCTATGGCGGCGGGCTGGTCTATAGAAAAGATACAGGCTTCTATTGGAGCAAAACTACCTGTGGTACGCATAATGCCTAATACGCCGTCACTTATCGGAAAGGGTATGATCGTATTTACCTCTTCGCCGGAAGTTCCGCGCGACAGGATAGATGAACTTACCAGGATACTTTCCGGCGCCGGAGATGTAGACATACTCGACGAAAAACATTTTGATGCGGTAACCGCCCTTTCCGGTTCAGGGCCGGCGTTTGTTTACCTTTTTATCGAGGCTTTGACAGACGGGGGAGTAAAAGCAGGGCTGCCAAGAGACAAGGCTCTTCATTATGCTGTCCAAACCGTAATTGGAGCGGCGTCAATGTTACGCGAAACAGGCAAACACCCCGGCGAACTTAAAGATATGGTAACGTCTCCCGGCGGAACAACGATTGCGGGCATTGCCGCTCTGGAAGACGGAGCTTTCCGCGGTGTTGTTATGAATGCCGTAGAAGCCGCCCGTAAACGTTCGATTGAACTCGGCTAAATTGAACCAAGTTAATCAATTTAACTTGATTAATCAATAACCGTAACTTTTGTAGCGCGGAAACGGGGAGCGCCGTCTCGTTTGCTTCGTTCCGGATCTTCTTCTACGCTGTATTTAACCTTCATTCCGAATTTCAGTTCGAAAAATTCACAGTTTGTAACCCTGCTGTAATGGAAAAATATATTGTTTCGTTCTTCGTCCTTTATAAAACCGAAACCATTGGGATTTATACTGTAGATAGTTGAAACAAATTCTTCATTTGCTTCATCAGGCATGTTGTCCTGCCTTGCAATGTTCAATTTTTCAAAATTTTTCTCCGGTACAAACAGGTCTTTTATGTATTCATTGTCATTTTGTTCAATACGCTGGTGCATAAACACCGGAAAAAATACTTCTTCCTGTAACTGCCGGGAAGTTTTTGTTTCCACGACATCGCCGTTTTCATTGTGATATGAAAAGTCCCAGCAGACAAGCATAACCTGTGTGCCTACGGTATGAAGCTTTCGTACAAGCGGAACATAGTCTCCGTCTCCCGCGACAAGAACAAGAATATCAAAATGTTTGTAAATTGCAAGTTCATAAGCTTCCAAAGCAAGCCATACATCAATACCTTTTTCCTGTATGACATTATGATCTCCAAAACGAAGAGGCAGATAATGGCTTACGATATTTTCACGCATCAGGATATCTTCAAAAACCCGTTCGCTTTGTACCTTTTCACCTAATTCTTTTGCCGACGAACGTCCCTTAAAATAATGGGCGTCAATTATCCGGCATCGGCGTATGTCGGTTTTTGTAAGGTTTGCTACTTCGTTCCTGATAAAATCATGAAGGCCGCTGATACTTATTCTGGATCTTTTTTCATGTTCGTATTTATAATAATTGCTAACTTTGTAAAAATAATACCCATCATAAAAAATTCCTATTCTTAAAATATCCAATAAATTCTTTTCCATACGTAACATATTAATATATTATATGAAAAGAATCTATTACTTTAATAAGCAGAAAAGGGGATTATTTCGATTATTTGCATCCTGAAACGTGCGACAGCAGCCCAGCGGCCGCTGTCTATAAAATAACGGGGAAATGAGGCAAGGCTGATAAAACCCGTAACTTCTTTTGGGCGGTTTCTTTCACTGCCCCTTAAAGCTGCGCGAAGAGCGGATCTTGCGGCATCCTCAAGGGCGGATTTTTTGACGATAAGCCAGCCTGGGTATTCATCAAGGCTTGAGGCGCTGTAACCTAAACCCTGCGTATTCCTGATTGTTCCTGTACGCCACATCGACATTCGCCTTTGCTGAGCATCGTCCAAATGGTAATCTGTCCACATTCGCAGGCGGGAATCTCTTATTTCTGTCTCTGTAACTTTTAAGCCCGGATCTCCAAATTGAATTACCGCGACCGGTTCAAGCTCAAGTCTTTCTTCTATCAGCCTTGCCCTTTCTCCAACTTCATAATGAAAAGACCAGCCGTAAATCATGGCCGAATAGAACATGGCGGCTTCTTCAAGGGCGCGGAGGCTTGCGGCAGGGATAGTCAGAGGGTATTCTTCGTCGACATGCCCTGCATAAATTGGTTCAAGGTCTACAAAGACCTCGCCCCGAATGGTATAGGCATGATTCCCCTGATCCAAAAGCTGGGCGGAAAGGTTTAAAATGGCAAGAAGCAGAAATATAAAGTAAAAAAGGCTGAGCTTCATGCTTTATTATCGGAATATAATACCTTATGCTGGATATTATGAAGCGTCCGTTAATAAAGATTGCAGATATATTGATAATTTCGCTTGCATTTGGCTTTACAGTTTTTTCAGGTTATATTGCTTATATTAAACCGCAGGGATAAACATATATTTTTATACAGGGGCAGGGCAGTGAATGGACTTTTCCCCTGAATGTCGAAGAAACAGTTATTGTTCCGGGTCAGTTGGGGAATACCATTGTAAGAATCCAGGAAAACCACGCATGGGTAGAATTTTCCCCCTGCGAAAATCAAACTTGCGTTGCTACTGGTTTTGTTTGGCGGCAGGGACAATGGGCGGCCTGTCTGCCCAATAATGTACTGTTAATAATTAAGGGTAACAATGAACAGGATATTGATGCGGTTGTCTGGTAAGGCGTTTGATCGCAACAGGGCAGCGCTGTTGGGGGCTTGTTGTCTTTTTCTTTCTGTTGTTGAATACATGATCCCAAAGCCTGTGCCGTTTATGCGCATTGGTCTTGCCAATCTGCCTCTCATGCTTGCTTTGGATATCTTTCCGTTTGGTTCTTTTTTGGTTTTGGTCTGCATTAAAGTTTTAGGACAGGCATTGATAACAGGAACTTTATTTTCGTATATTTTCCTGTTTTCGATAGCGGGGACGTTCTCTTCTGCAATGGTTATGTATGCCCTTCGCCGTATTTTTGGAAAAGATCGTTTAACTTTTATAGGTATTGGCACAGCCGGCGCAATGGTTTCAAATATTGCGCAACTGGGTCTTTCCCGGGTTTTTATATTCGGCGAAAATACACGTTTCCTTGCGCCGCCGTTTTTGTTTATGGGTCTTTTTACCGGCATAATGCTGGGACTATTTTGTGAAGTTTTTTCCCGTAAATCCCAATGGTATGCGAATATGGCGGAAAAAAAATGAAAAGATCAGAATTCTACGAAAATACATTTTGCGCAAAAGCTTTATTTTTTGCGGGTCTTATAATGATGCCTGCCCTGTTGTTTAACCCGAGTACAGAATTCAGAGCGGTTCAGTTTTTATTTTTCTTTTTTTTAGCCTGGCTTTCCGGAAAAAAAACCAATATACTTTTTACTTTTGTTTTTTTAACCTCTATTGTCGTGTTTAACCTGATCGTACCCTATGGAAAAGTTTTGTTTTCTATAGGAGGGTTTCAAGTTACACAGGGCGCATTAAAAGCGGGTATTCACAGGGCTTGTACATTCGGCGCTCTGCTCATGCTTTCTAAAGTAACTGTAAGACACGATCTAAAAATCCCTGGCTCATTTGGCGGATTACTCGGCGAATCGCTTCGTATTTTTGCTGTTATGATGAATGAAAAAAAGCGTATAACGGTTAAACATTTTTTTACGGATATTGATAATTTGCTTTTGGAATTAAGCGCCGGCGATGTATCTGTGCCTGCACCTGAAGAAGTACGCACAAAACCTGCGGGATATGTTATTCTTGCGGCGGCAGTTATCCTGTCATGGCTGCCGTGGGTAAAATTATAATTAAGGCTCAAGCCTAAAAGATGTATCCGTCAGTGTAAAATGAACGCCGGAAGTTTTCCTTATACTCAAATCGTCAAAAATAAAAACAGCTTCCGTTTCAGGAAGGGAATCGATCAGGGCTTTTCCGCTTTCATAGCCCATAACAAAAACTGCGGTAGACAAAGCATCGGCATCTATGGCGTTACGCGAAATGACAGTAACGGACAAAAGGCCGTTTCCCGCAGGATATCCATGCGAGGGAGAAAAAATGTGGTGGTATTTGTTATCTTCGGTTTCAAAAAAGCGTTCGTATACGCCTGATGTTACAATGCTGACATGGGAATCCCGCGATTGTATTTCTAAAACCCCCAAATAGATACCTTTTATTTCGTTGGGGTTTTGTATCCCCACCCTCCAGGGAGTTTTATCTTCTTTTTCGCCGTAGATAAAAATATCACCGCCCAGATCAATTATTGCACGTTTAATTTTTGCTTTGCCGGTTACTGCAGCCGCTTCATCGGCGGCATAACCTTTGGCAATCGCCCCTAAATCAAGCGCCATGCCGGAGCGTTTCAGAAAAACACTGAGTGCAGCGGCATCAATTTCAACATCACGCCAGTTTATCAATGATAAGGTTTCTTCGATTTCCGCAGGCAAAGGAACGCGGGGATTGTCAATGTTGATTCCCCAAAGAGAAACCAGCGGGCCTATCGTTGGGTCAAACGCGCCGCCGGAAATTTCTGCAAAGTATAAAGCGCGTTCTATCACTTTAAAAACATCTTCATGAACCTGTACAGGCTCAATTCCTGCGGCGGCATTAATACGGCTGATATCACTTGCGGGAATGTTTACGCTCATAAGGTTTTCTATTTGGTGTATTCTTGTAAAAATATCGTTAAAAACCCTGTCTTTTGCCTGATCATAAAGATTAACCGAACAAACAGTTCCAAGCGCAAATTCAATACGATAAGATTCTGCCTGTTGTTTACATGAGGAAAATAAAAAGATGATAATGACTAAAAAAAATGTATTTCTATAATCCAAAGCGTTCTGTAAGTTCCTTAAGGTGGCTGCCGATAAAGAATGCGCCGTAAACGGTCAATACAATGCCGACTGTTATACTTACAGGCAGAAGGAAAGAAGTTCCTACTTCATTTACTATGTTTTGAAAATCAAGCCCAAAGAAAGCGGTTGCCAGTGATATAAAAATGATGAGTCCTGCAATTACCCAGCCGCGTGTGGATAAACCACCGGGAATGGCAAAAGCCGCTGCATTTTCCAATTCTACTTCGACAGCAACTTTCCTCATTATGGATTCTTCAAGGCTTGGCGAAGACGGGAAAAAATCCTGGCGCATTATATCCCTTGTTGTTTCATACTTTTCTATTTCCCTTGCGCAGTTTTCGCAGAAAAAGGCATGAAGCCAAATTCGTATCTGAGTAAACAGCGGCATGGAGTCTTCTGTTCCATGGTCATTATCTGAGTAATGATAAACCATTTCTAAAACTTTTGAACAATCCATTCTGAACTCCTCTATTTTGTTAATCCACTAAAAGGTCAAGCTTTTCCTTAAGCAGTAACTTCGCCCTGAATACATGAGATTTAATCGTATTTACCGGAATACCGGTAATCGCCTCTATCTCCTGATAAGAACGATCGTAAAAAAAGAACAAATCAATACATACCATAAAACGATGCGGAAGATCTTTTATTGCCGCGCGTACAGCTTCTTTTGCCGCATTACGGAGCATGGCCCGCTCAGGGGTATCCCCCGAATTGGTCAGCTTGTCAATGTCTTCTTCCGCAAGGCTGTAGTATTCCTTCCTCCTGTTTACTTCGTTTATAGCCGTGTTATAGGCTATTTTATAAAGCCATGTAGAAAACCGGCTTCTGCCTTCAAAACGGCTAAGATTCCGGTATGCTTTAAGGAAAACTTCCTGCGTAAAGTCGGAAGCATCCTCTGGATTACGGAAAAAGCTTAGGCCCATTCCGTTTACCGCTTTTTCATGCCGCCGTACCAGCAGCCTGAAAAGCTCCTTTTGCCCGGACACGATCTGACTGACAATCAACTGATCGTTAAGATCAGACTGATCATTAAGATCAGATTCGCCTGTCTTTTCCTCACGAGGCCTAACTTCCCCCAATGGGGATTTATCAGCCATTTTTCTTATCGCTGCGTTTTATAATGTAATAAGTTGTAAGCCCCACGCCCATAGAAAGCGGAATTATTCCGCCCAAAAGACCGTAAGACGCTCCTTCTATAATTGCAAGTAACACTGTCAAAACAATTCCTACAGAAGTTAAAAGCAATCCTGACAACAGGCTGAACGAAAGAAGATCAAACTCCTGTTTTTTATACTGTCCGGCCTGTATTAATAAAGTTCTTTGCCTATGACTCCATAAAAGAAAGAAAAAAATTACAACCGACCCCATTACAATTCCGACAATGGGAATTATTGCGATTATTATCTGTGCTGCAGATGCCAAATCATCCATATAAAAAGCTCCTGAGAACTATTTTATTGTTTATCCTTTTATAAGTCTACCTTAATAACCGGTATATATTTTGACACAGTTTATCCATGAAAGTTGCGCTACAGGGCGGCGTCAATTATCATCATGTCGCTGAAATAAAGGGCTTCGATTCTGCCAAGCCGAAGAATGGCATTATAACGCCTTAGTATTTCTGTTTTTGCCGCTTCTTCGTCAATCACAGTGATTCTGTCCGGCGGAAGAGAAGAAAAATAGTCGTTTGCTATTACCTTAAAATCTCCGATTTTAGCGGCCAGCTCTTCTGTAAAGGCAATATCACCGGCATTGTACGGGAATGCGATTGAAAGAATCAAAATTGATGAATTTGAAAGGGGGATTCTTAACCGTCCGATACCTGAAAAAACACGGGTATCGTCACCTTGTACTTCTGACAAAATTGGCGTATTTGTCGCATTCGAGCCCAGTGTAAAAAGAGGTTTATCGGAAGAACGGGCAAGCCCAAAAATAGTGCCGATTAATAGAATTACGATCAAAACGCCTACGATTGAAAGCAGAGCAATATATAAAATACGCGACAGCTTTGTGTCTTCAGTGAAAATTCTCAGCATAGGGTAATAATAAAGAAAACTGCGGAAAAAGTCATGTAGTCCCGGTCGTTTTCCGCGTTTCCAGCGCCAGTTTTGCACATGCGCGTACTGCGCGGGCTGAGGCTTCGGTTATTTTACAGCGTTTTGCCATTTCTGCAGGGTCTGCGGCTGCGATATTTGCTATGGTTTCATAACCTTTCATAATTGCCGCCGCTCTGTTTGGCCCAATTCCTTCGACAGATTCCAGTATTGGAAAGAAAATATCTTTGGAACGAAGACGGCGGTTAAAGTTATTTGCAAACCTGTGGCTTTCATCGCGGATAAACTGTAAAACTTTTAATGCTTCCGACTGCCTGGAAAGAACAATGGGCTTTTTGGCATCCGGCAGCCATATCTCCTCATTTTTTTCCGCAAGACCTGCAATGGCGCAGTCCACTCCTAATTCGTCTAACACCTCTTTCGCCGCATTTGCCTGCCCAATGCCGCCGTCGACAAGTATTAAATCGGGCAGTTCGATTTCCTCGCGGATCAGGCGTGAATAACGGCGGCGGATAACTTCACGCATTGCAGCATAATCGTCCGCCTTTCCAATTACAGTACGCAGTTTAAAGTAACGGTAATTTTTTTTATCCGGTATTCCATTTTTGAAAGAAATTAATGAGGCGACAGGGTGTTTACCTTCGATGTGAGAAATATCAAACCCTTCTATTTTTTCAGGTCTTGTTTGTAAGTCCAGTACCCTGGCCATTTCATCTAATGCAGGGCCTGCGCCTCTTTCTCTTAACCTTTTGCGTAAATCTTCTGCGGCATTCTGCCGCGCCATAGCAAGAATAGCCGTATGGTGTTTATCTTCCGGCGTAATTAACTCAGGCTCAAAATCAAATTTTGTTTTGAACCAGTCATTTAATAAAATATTTGAAATATGCTTTTGTATATATATCTTCATTGGAGGGGGGCGGGAGGGGTCGTAATAAGAAGTTATGAACACTTCCAGCGAGTCAAGTTCATCGGCGGCGGAGCGGGTGCGGAAAAGATCCCGGCCTGTCATTTTGCCGCCGCGCATGGAAAAAACCGTAAATGTAGCAAGTACGCCTTCTTGCGCCCAGGCGATATAATCCCTGTCCTGCAGGTTAAGATCTTCTACAGAGCTTTCTTCTCCTGTTAAGTTTTCTATCGCTTTGATTGCATTTCTTATCTGCGCGGCTTTTTCAAATTGCAATGCTCTTGCCGCTTCGTGCATTTGATAAGTAAGATCGATTATTAAACTGTCTGTTTCACCTGACAAAAGTTTTTGCACACGCAGTACATGTTGGCGGTAATCATCGATATTGATCTTGCCGCAGCAGGGGGCCATACAGCGCCCGATATGGTAGTACATGCACGGAGATTCTTTTTTCCTCATTCTTTTGCATTTTCGCAGAGGAAAGATTTTTTCGATAGTTTCCAGCATGGCATTTACACCCTGCACATTGGGGAATGGGCCAAAATAAAGACTGTTATCCTGAATTATCCTTCGGGTACGGAAAATTCTTGGAAAATCTTCATGCGTTATTCTGATAACGGGATATGTTTTACCGTCTTTCAGATTGATATTGTACTTTGGCGAGTGTTGCTTTATCAGCGTATTTTCAAGCAACAAGGCTTCGTACTCGCTCGATACAATAATAGTCTCTATACTGCGTACATGTCGCATGAGAGTGGCGGTTTTTATATCCTTTTCGCCCGATAAATAAGACTTTAGGCGGTTTTTAAGGGATTTTGCCTTGCCAATATAGATAATCTCGCCCTCGCTGTCCTTCATTATGTAAACTCCGGGTTCTGACGGGGCGTCTATTACGGTGTTTTTCAGGTTTTCTGTCATTTTTTCCGTATTTATTTGAATATCCATATCATTTTATGCCGATAAGAAAGGGGAAACCATGAAAAAGAGTAAAGTCTTCATTAATATAGTATACATCTTCCTGTTAATTTGCGGTAGTGTATATGGGGTTGGCGAAAGTACCATAGTTTTAGGCGGCAGCGCTTCCTGGAATATGGCTGAATCGAGGAATGGCATTACAGAAGCGCACTCTGTACGGCCTCAGTCTGTATTGGTCATTTCATCGGCGACGGGAACTTCCACAGCGGGTTATTCGGCGGCTGCGGGTGTATTGGGTAATTTTGCTCCATTGACAGAATCCTCTTTGGATTTATCTATTTCGTTTGATGAAAATAACCCCGGCTTTTACAGAGACAGCATTGGCCATTACAGGGTTTTAGCTCCGCCGGAAATTGAAACAGTAGACCGCCGCCGTGCAAGAGCCGGTTCGGGTGCGGCTCTTTTTAATGGTACAACACCTATTACAATAGAGCCGCAAAACATAAACGCTTTGTTTGCTTCCGGCAGCCGCATCAGGGATTTTACCATTGAATTTTGGCTGTATCCCCTGAACATGGAAAACGGAGAACAGATACTTTCCTGGGTTTCGGTTATACCGCAAAACAGGGATTTTTTTGTTCAACAGATACAATGTATGGTTTCAAGAAACAGGCTGCAATGGTCGTTTGACAATTTTTTCGCATCAACCAATGGTTCTTCTTATATTGATATTGAATTTTCGGGAACTACGCCTGTTGTTCCAAAAACATGGAGTCATCACCTTATCCGTTTTGATGCGACAACCGGAATGGTTGAATACATTGTAAACGGCTCTAGCGAAGCTCTTGTATATGCGACAACCACAAGAAGAGAGCCCCTGTCTTCCCGTCCTGCAGGCGAGGTTTATACCCCCATTGCGGGTAACAATGGCGTTTTTATGCTTGGCGCACGTTATATGGGTCTTATCGATGAGTTTAAAATCCACAATGTCTGCGCAGGAAGATCTTCTGTGCAAAAATATACTTCTTCCGGCGGCAGAATGGAAACCCGCGCGATAGATTTGGGCGGAAGCAACAGCGGAGTAGTCAGGATCGATGCAAACGGCGGGAGAGTGCGCATAAGAGATGCAAATACCGCAAATATAAACAATGAATTCCGTGAAAACGGCAGGTTTCGTTTTTCCGATGATTCGGAGATGAACTTTTTTATACGTTCTTCCGATAACCCTTACCTATTACACGAAAGTACATGGAGAAGTTTTACGCCGGGAGTAAATATCACTGGTATTCAGGGACGTTATGTGCAAATCGCCGTTGATTTTTATCCTTCGGCGGACGAGGAAACCAGCCCCTACCTTAGTGAACTGCGCGTTGTGTATATGCCCGGAGAACCGCCCTTGCCGCCCCGTAATTTAATAGCAACTGCCGTTGACGGCGGCGTTCTTCTTCGCTGGAGGCACAGCCCCAGTGCGGAAACAGCGGGGTATCTTGTCTACTACAGCGCGGTGCGGGGAGAACTCTTTGGCAATGACGCTTTGGCGGGGGCTTCACCCATAGATGCGGGGTATAAGGACAGCCTGTTTATAGAAGGGCTTAAGAATGGAACGCTTTATTATTTCAGGATTGCGTCGTATGATTATATTAATGGTACGGTAAATTACAATGCAGGTGAATTTTCCGCCGAAGTAACAGCCAGACCGCTTGCGGGGCTGTCGCTTTCAGATATTTCATCGCAGGGTTTGGAGGCTACGCCGGTTAGACGGTAATTGGATTCCAATGAAACAGGGTAATTTTAAAAATAAAATAGAAAGATACATTTTGGAAATGCCCAGTCTTCCGGTATCTGTGGGAAAAGTACTTGAGATATGCAATAATTCAGATGTTAACGCTAAAGATCTTAATCAGGTAATCTCTCTTGACCCTGTTTTAACAGGTAAACTGCTTCAGCTTATCAACTCGGCCTATTATGGCCTTAGCTCTAATATTACATCTCTTATTAAAGCCATTACCATGCTGGGTATTAATACCGTAAAAAATCTTGCCCTGTCTACGGCAATATTGGGTACTTTGCCAAAAAATAAGAAATCTACCGGACTCAATATGGAAGGTTACTGGCGGCATTGTCTGTGCGTAGGGGTAACTTCCAAACTTCTTGCCGTTAAGCAGGGAATTGATCCAAAGTATCACCAGGAATATTTTACAGCAGGTTTGCTGCACGACATCGGAAAAATTCCGCTAAATGCTGTCTTTGCCGCAGATTATATGCAAATAGTTTCAATCGCAGACCGTGAAAATAAACCGCTTGCTGCTGTGGAAAATGAAAAATTGGGAATTAACCATTGTACCTCAGGTGCGATGATAGCTAAGGCGTGGAAACTTGACAACTCTGTCCATGATGTTATTACATGTCACCATGATATAGGCGGATATTCAGGTGAAAATCTGCACATTCTGTACAATGTAGCTATTGCGAACTTTTTTTCGCTTGTCTACGATGTTGGGTTTGCCGGAGACAGGAAAGCATCTAAACCGGAAAAAAAAATCTGGGACACTATAGGCCTTACAGAAGATTCCTTTAATGAGTTAAATGATAAGGTTTTTAATGAAATAGAAAAAGCTAAAATCTTTTTAAATATTTCTTCCAGAACTTAAATATTTAAATCAACCGGATAATTATTGAATTTGTCATAAAATCATTGTATAATTAAATATGTTTTCAGTGAAATTTTGGGGGGTAAGGGGTTCTATCCCATGCCCGGGGCCCGATACCGTTATTTATGGCGGAAATACTTCCTGTTTGGAAATACGGGCAGATGAAAGGCTTATTATTATCGATCTTGGCACAGGTATCCGGGCCCTTGGCGAATGGCTTGCGGCAAATGATCTAAAAAAATACGGGAAGATAAGCGCCGATATTTTTGTTACCCATACCCACTGGGATCATATACTTGGGTTTCCTATGTTCAGCCCGGTTTACATTCCGGGTACGGAATTGCGCATAACAGGCCCTGTTACTTTTGAAAATGACTCTCTTAAAACCATAATAGAAACCCAGCTTTCATACCGCTACTGGCCTGTACGGGCAGGCGAACTTGCCGCGCATATTGAATACAATCAGATAAAGGAGACCACCCTTGATCTTGGCGGCGGCCTTGTTGTAAAAACAAAATATCTTAATCACCCTGTTTTATGTCTTGGCTATCGTTTTGAATATCAGGGAAAATCCATAGCCGTAGTTATCGACCATGAACCATTTTATAATCTTTTTACGACAAATAAAGATGATGATGACTATGATGAAGAAACGGCAAAAGAAGGGGAAATTGCCGCCGCAGAAGAAAATGAAAAAGTAAGGCAGTTTTTAAAGGGTGCAGATATTGTAATTCATGACGCTCAATATATGGAAGACGAATATTCTACGCACATTGGCTGGGGACATGCTTCCTATGAACATGCGTTAAACTCCATAGCCGGCTCTGATGTAAAAAGGCTTGTTTTTTTTCACCATGATCCTGTGCGGACAGACAGCCAGCTTGACCAGATAGAAAAAAAATATGCTGATAATCCTGAGACGGAATTTATTATCGCAAAAGAAGGACTTGTTCTTGAAGCATAGATAGCCGGTTTTTAAATTTATAAAGTAAAAGCGTGTTCAAAGGAGGGGGAATATGCAAATTGATACAATTAAAATAAGGCAGTTTTGCGAAAAACTGTTTACAGCCTATGGCTTTTCTGCAGATGAAGGCAAAATAATAAGTGATATACTGCTTCGCGCCGATCTTTACGGGATAGAATCTCATGGAGTGCACAGGCTTGTCCGCTACCATGAAGAAATCACCTGCAATCAAGTTGATGTAAAAGCTAAACCGCAGATCGTCCACGAAACCCCCGTTTCTGCGGTAATGGACGCGAATAAGGCAATGGGGCAGCTTGTCGGCGCGCAGGCGATGAACCTTGCGATAGAAAAAGCGCGTAACGCCGGCTGTGGAATGATAACGGTACGAAACTCTAACCACTACGGCATTGCCGGCTACTATACAGAAATGGCAGCCGCGCAGGATATGCTCGGTGTGTCCATGACAAATACAGAAGCTATCTGCGTACCAACTTTTGGTTCTCAGGCGATGACGGGGACAAATGCGATAGCTCTTGCCATGCCCGCAGAACCCTTTGTCTTTTCCTACGATGCTTCCACAACGGTTGTTCCGCGCGGAAAAATAGAAGTTTATAAAAAAAATGATCAACCCTTACCTGATCTTTGGGCATTGGATATAAACGGCAAACCCTGTACGGACGCTTCCGAAGTAATAACCAATATTATCAATAAAGCAGGCGGAGGCATTGCTCCCCTTGGGGGAATGGGTGTATTACACGGCGGGCATAAAGGGTATGGACTAAGCGTTATTGTCGATCTTTTTTCTGCGGTAATTTCCAATGGGCTTACTTCTAATTATGTAAACAGAAAACCAGATCATACAGGTATCTGTCATTTTTTTATGGCGATTGATTACGGTATCTTTGGCGACAAGGTTTTAATAAAAGCGGGTATGTCCAAGTTTTTACAGGAATTAAGGGACAGCAAAAAAGCAGAAGGACATAGCCGCATTTACACGCACGGAGAAAAAGAGGCGGAACTCATGGCTCAGCGGGAAAATACACAAATCCCCGTTAGTGAAAAAACTCTTGAGGAAATGAAAGTTATCGCTGAAAAACTCGGCGTGGAGTTTTTACTTTAACCAATTGCTTTTTTAAGCGCTTCGACTTTGTCCGTCTTTTCCCAGGAGAACTCAGGTTTTCCAAAGTGGCCGTAAGCGGCTGTCTTTGTATAAATTGGTTTTCTGAGATCCAGTGTTTTGATTATTCCCGCAGGGCTTAAATCAAAAACTTTTAACACCGCTTTTTCGATCAGACTTTCGCTTACTTTTGCCGTGCCAAATGTTTCCACCATTACGGAGACAGGGAAGGGTACGCCGATTGCATAAGCAAGTTGTATTTCGCAACGGTCTGCAAGTTTTGCGGCGACAATGTTTTTCGCCACATAACGGGCAGCATAAGCGGCAGAACGGTCTACCTTTGTAGGGTCTTTACCGGAAAATGCGCCGCCGCCGTGGCGTCCCATGCCGCCGTAAGTATCTACGATGATCTTTCGCCCTGTAAGCCCTGAGTCTCCAAACGGGCCGCCCACGACAAAACGCCCTGTGGGGTTAATGTAGTAACTGGTTTTTTTATCCAGCAGTCCTGTCGGTTCAAGTACAGGTTTTATTATTTTTTCTATAACTGTAGATTCAATGTCTTTATGGGAAACATCGGGATCATGCTGATGTGATACAACAACTGCATCAATGCGTACAGGTTTAAAACCTTCGTATTCAACCGTTACCTGACTTTTTGAATCCGGGCGCAGCCATTTGATAGTTTTGTTTTTTCTTAATTTTGTCGCGTGAATCAAAATTTTATGCGCAAGCGTTATTGGCAAAGGCATAAGTTCTTTTGTCTCATTGCATGCAAAGCCAAACATCATTCCCTGATCTCCTGCTCCCTGCAGCCCTTTAAACTTTTTAAGACCTTTACCGGAGACGCCTTGTGAGATATCAGGCGATTGGCTGTGGATCATGTTTAGAACTGCCATGGAATTGCAGTCAAGGCCGTAGTCAGGATCGGTATAACCGATTTCTTGGGCTATTTTTCTTACTACCTGCTGAATATCAACAAATGTATTGGTGGTAATCTCTCCGCCAACCAGTACCAGTGAGGTAGACGAAAATGTTTCACAGGCAACCCTGCTCTGCGGATCATCTTTTAAACAAGCATCAAGGACTGCATCAGAAATCTGATCGCAGAGTTTATCGGGGTGGCCTTCGCCAACCGATTCTGATGTAAAAAAATACTTTTTTTGTTTTGTTTTGCCTGTGTTGTTTGGCTTCATTTTTTTTCTCCTGTTGTTATCTTGCGTGGTTTCGCATCATTGCAGCAGTTTGAGACCTGCCGCGCTGTTCTTCTATTGGTGCAATCATCCGCCAGCACGACGACCCTGGTCAGCCCGGCCGCGTCGCCTCCCGCCTCGCCGCCCTGCCCGTAGTAATATTCTGCGTTCATGCATATGTGTGGCGCCGGGCGCCAAAAACCGCCGCCGCCTTGGTTTTCCCATGTCATGTTGTCGGAACGCCCGATGTTCCACATCGGCGTAAACACGTCAAACAGGAACAGGCCGCCCGGTTTCAGGGCGCGGCCCACATGGCCCAGAAGGACCCGGCGCTCTTCG
>Ga0099364_10004069_pt1 | contig 22250 bp, 14 predicted proteins | sample TergutTh196P3_FD_73070 | JGI IMG/M metagenome (GOLD analysis project Ga0099364, IMG submission 73070) | Microcerotermes parvus P3 segment gut microbial communities from Pointe-Noire, Republic of the Congo - Th196 P3 | ecosystem: Host-associated > Arthropoda: Insects > Digestive system > Gut ...
TCGTCGGAAAACCCGAGCATGTGCCTGAATTCGTCAGACCATGTGAATATATTCATCGGATTTACAGGGTCGTCCTTAACTACTTCCATATCCCACAGGCCAATTTTCGTACCCTTGACTACCAGGTTCAGTTTGGTCAGCTGCAGCTCGTTGAGCTCTCTTGAGCGGGTCAGTTCCATCTCGCGTTCGTGTATTTCCCTCATAAACTCTATCTCGCTCTGGGCGGTCATATAGTGCTCGTGCTCCGCCCTTGCGGTTTCCATGGCATTGATGATGCAGTTGGCGGGAATGTTAACGCCAAGGGCTATCTGCCTTGCCATAACGTTGCAAGTCGCATTGCCACAGGCCCCGCAGTCGATCTCCTGCTTTTCGCTGTCCGTTTTGCCAAGCATCTGAAAAGCTCTCTCAATGTCCTCTTCGAATATCATGGGGAACGGCGTATTGATCGCATTGTATTTCCGCATAAAAATGGAAAGGTCAAGTTTGGCGTCATACATCTTATGCACGGAAATGTAGTGTTCCCTGTCGCGGTCTGAAAGTGCCGCATTTCTGCTGCGGTCCATCCGGCGCTTTATAGAAAATACATTTACCGCATGCGTGCAGCCGGAACCGTTGTTACAGCCTTCGCTGCAATTGAGCACATCGAATACCCGTGGCAGGAGCCCTGGGGCGGTTTTGGAATATGTGTCCAGTAAATGATACACATCTTTACCTTCCGCAGTATCGATGCTTATTGAGTTGCCCAGAAAAAACTCAATGTTTTCCTTTAAACCGCCGGGCTCGGGAAATATCGCTCCTAATCCGCCGGGGGGATGGTCAAAATCGGTTTCCTCTTCAGGAAGCCGGATGTTGTTGCTTGTAAGGTGCTCCAATAGCTTGGAAAGCGTTACATTGTACTGTGCCAGTCCGGTATCGCTGAACTCCACGGATTTCGCCGCGCAGGGAGTTATGGCGGCTATTTTGTCCGTAATGCCCGCGTACTCTTTCATATATATCGATGTGCATCCCATCGGGCTTTGAATCGGAGAGAGATACTTCAGCAAATCGTGCTGATAAATCTCACAGTATTTTACAATTGGCGGACATGGCTGAGTGATAAGCGGTTTTTGATCCCGCTTTTCCAGATGCCTTATATGCGCCCAGATGCATATGTCAGCGCCGATAGTCACGTCGTAAATCTTGCCGATACCCATTTGCTTGAGATAAGTAAACAGTTTTTTATAGTTCGGAAGATTTGTCTTGACTGCAGGGGCAACGATTACGGATATTGGGATGCCTTTTGATAAATCATCGAAAAAACGCACGGCGTCGTTTTCGTAATCTCTCGCGTCATGCCTGCAAACGAAAAGGCATCTGCCGCAGCCGATACATTTTTCATGGTCTATGCGCACTCTGACGGCGCCGTCCTCGTCCTGGCTCACTAAATTTGCCATTTCAAGCGGGCACTCTCTGACGCATCTGCTGCATCCCGTACAACAATCGTACTTTGTTTGAACTATCACGCTCATTTTCTCCACCTCCGGCACTTTCGGGTTACTGGTCACAGGGTGTCGATACCATAAGTGCGGTGCATGGAAAAGAGGTGTATTTTCTGCCCCTTGTCGCTCGCCGGCGCGTCCTTGCGCCAACTCGCGAGCGCTCCACCGTCCTTGGTTTCGCTCTGCGGGGCATAAAACACACCTCTTTTCCAGTTGGGTCTGTCCAGTAACACTTTCGGCGTGTTGTTTACTATATTATCATAATAATCTTGAAATCGCAAAGGAAACGTGATAACTTTACTATTAGGGGGATATGTATATATGAAAACTATTTTTATCGTCGACGACGTCGATACTAACCTAATGACGGCTAAGACAGCACTTGCAGGTATTTATAAGGCGTATGCAGTGCCGTCGGCTCTAAAGATGTTCAAACTTCTGGAGAAAATCACGCCGGATCTTATTTTGCTGGATATAGATATGCCGGAAATGGATGGTTTTGAAGCGCTGCAGATACTAAAATCAAACGACAAGTTCCAGTCCATACCGGTGGTTTTCCTCACGGCAAAAAATGACGCGGAAACAGAGGTGCGCGGCTTTGAAATGGGCGCGCTTGATTTTATCAACAAACCTTTTTCCCCGCCGGTGCTTGTCAAGCGCATCGAACTGCATATTGAAACAGACAAGCTAATAAAAGAAAGCCAGCGCGCCGTCCGTGACATCCACAACGCGACGATCAGCGTAATTTCGGATATGGTGGAAAACCGAGACAAAACGACGGGCGGGCATATCGAGCGGACACAGGTATACCTGACGCTCCTTGTAGCTGAGCTTGAACGCACCGGCGACTACGAAGAAGAAATATCATCTTGGGATATGAGCCTGCTATTGCCATCGGCACAGCTGCACGACGTCGGCAAAATCAGCATAAGCGACTTGATCCTCAACAAGCCCGATAAACTCACCGACGAGGAATATGAGCTGATCAAGCAGCATTGCGCCGAGGGCGAGCGGATAATCGACAAGGTGATGGACAAGGTAATAGACGACGGTTTCTTGCTCCATGCCAAAAGGTTCGCCGGCTATCACCACGAAAAATGGGACGGAACGGGATATCCGAGGAAGCTCGGCGGCCTGGATATTCCGCTTGAGGGCCGGATCATGGCTGTCGTGGATGTTTATGATGCCCTTGTATCCGAGCGTCCGTACAAAAAGCCGTTTTCCCATGAACAGGCGATCGAGATTATCAGCAACGACAGCGGAAAGTATTTCGACCCCGTGATAGTGGCCGCTTTTTTGGCTAAGGCGGATGATTTTTGGATGGAATTAATGAGCATTAACGCAGACGAGTAAGAGCGCCTGCGGCGGAGTGAGACGTCATGATATTATGAATGAACTAAAAAACAGTGCAAGTGAAACCCGCGATGCTATGGCCGGCGCCGCCGATGTTTTGTTTTCGTATTTGCGCGACGTAATTTACGCGCCTCAGTCAGCGTCGCTGGACATCGGCAAGCTTCCGGAGGAGTTCGCTGATTTTGGAAAGGGCTTGATGTATCTTGTCGAGCTCATATCAGAAACACGGGCGCTTGCGCGCGAGTTGTCCAAAGGCAACCTTGAATGCCCTGTGCCGCCGCCGACAAATGAAATAGCCTCGCCCCTGAAGGCATTGCATTCGTCGCTCACGCACCTTTCATGGCAAACGCAGCAGGTGGCAAAAGGCGACTACAGCCAGCATGTTGACTTCATGGGCGCGTTTTCGCTTGCGTTTAACAATATGATCGACCAACTAAAGAGGCAGCGGGAAAAAGACCTTGACGAAAAGGAACGGCTTGAGCAGTACGTTCATCTTATACTCGAAAGCACCACAAATCCTCTGCTGGTTTTTGACGAAAAAGGGAAGCTCATATACATCAGCAACTCTTGGTTTCATTATTGCGAGCATTTTTCGGAAGAAGAAGCATATGGCAAGGAGATCCAAGAAATGTTCTCTCCGGTAGTCTCTGAGGAGCTGACAAAAGAAATAAGATGCCTCTATGATGCCGCAATCTTAGGCAAGCAGCCTCTCGAAGCGGAGCAAGATATCGATTTCGGCCACTACGAAACCGGGGACCATTTCCGCGTGCAGTATACGCCGATGGTAGATTGGGCCGGGAGCGTAAGAGGCGTCATGGTCTTTCTGTTTGACTTGACAGAAAGTGACTACGCTCGCAAAATGGCCGAGCAGGGGCGAGAGGCGGCGGAGCGGTCGTCTCGCATGAAGTCGTCTTTTCTTGCGAAGATGAGCCACGAGCTGCGTACCCCCATGAACGCGATAATCGGCACAGCGCAGATACAACTGCAAAACGAGAACATTCCAAATGAATACTCTAAGGCTTTTGAGATGGTTTACGATTCCGGCAGCGAGCTGCTCGGGCTGATAAATGAGATTCTCGATATGTCAAAGATAGAGTCAATGGATGAAGAATCCGCCGGCGCCGAGCCTTCAGAGCAGCTTCGCGATGCAGCTCAATCAGGCGGCAAGCGGGACGAGCAGAATATCATACGCGATCCGATGCCGTATGGCAAAGTTTTGGTCGTTGACGACGTTGAAACAAACCTATATATCGCGGAAGGCTTTTTGTCGCTTTATTCGTTAAATATCGAATCAGTCGACAGCGGGCTCAAAGCGATAGAGAAAGTTGAAAATGGCAATGTATATGACGTGATTTTCATGGATCACATGATGCCTATTTTGGACGGCATGGAGACGACGCAGAAGCTGCGGGAAATGGGATATCAGTCCGCCATAGTGGCGCTGACCGCAAATGCACTGGTGGGCGATGCCGAAACGTTCCTGCAAAACGGTTTTGACGGTTTTATGTCAAAGCCTATTATCGCGCAGGATTTGAACGATGTGCTGAATGAATTTGTACGCGATAAGCACCCGGAGGAGGCGAAGAAATACGAGCCACAGGTGGTGCAGCCGCCGGCCGCATCGCATCAGGAAATGAATCCGAAGCTGCTGAAGCTCTTTGTGCGCGATGCCGAGAAGGCGGTATCGGCGCTGCGTGAAACTATCGCCAAAGATGATATCAAGCTGTTTGCCACTACCGCCCATGCCATGAAGTCTGCGCTTGCGAACATTGGCGAGGACAAAGCATCCGCTACGGCTGCTTCACTCGAAAAAGCGGGCCACAGCGGGGACAAGGCGTTTATTGACGCGAATGCGCAGGGCTTTATAGATGAGCTTGAGCGCCTGATAGCGCATCTGAGCCCTGAAGAAACAGAAGATCTGCCTGCGGCGGACGTTCAGGAAGACAGGGGGCTTTTGAAGGAGCAGCTTTTGATAATCCACGCTGCCTGCGAGGATTATGACGATGCTGCCGCTTATGAGGCTCTTGATCTGCTGGGAGGGTCGCAGTGGGCTAAGGATACGTCCGACGCCCTCGAGAAAATCCGCGACACATTGTATCTGCACAGCGATTTTTCGGACGCGGCGGAACTGTGCTTGGAGCTTATTGAAGCGATGTAGGAACGCGTCACTGTTCAGGGCCCAATGTCATTAAGTTAACGCAATACCTGCATAGGGGATGGTCTTGCCCATCCCGTAATGTATGCAAATGCCTGCCCAGGACGGGACGGGCAAGCCCGTCCCCTACGAACCAACCAACGATGATTTCCTTAACTAAATGACATTGGTTCAGGGCCGCTTTCGTGCGCGAAGGGGGCAACGCAAAGCGCTGGGGGGGCGTGGCCTTGTGGGGAGCAACCCCCGCCGTCTGCGGACGGCCCCCCTTCGTATGCCTGTCTGTGGACAGGCAGCGAAGGGGGCAGAGTTAACTTAATGACATTACCCGTGATTAGTAACCTGAATTGTTAAATCGGGGCAACTATGCCGTCTACAATATCCCTGATTAAATCGTTAGGTGCGACACGCTCGGCACGCGCCTCTTGGCTTAGTATTATGCGATGCCCCAAAACAAAAGGCGCCAGATACTTAACATCGTCTGGATAGACATGGCTGCGGCCGCGAAGCAAGGCCAAAGCTTTAGCAGTTGCGCTTAACGCCAAAGAGCCGCGCGGGGAGCTGCCAAGCGAAACTCTTGAGTTGCTGCGAGTAGCAGCCACAATCTCTACAATATACCTCTCGATATCGGGATTGACCCAGACACGCTCGGCCATATCAATAAGCTCCAGGATGTCAGCGCGCGAAACCACAGGGTGAAGCGCCGCCCTGACGTCTCGGCCCGCCCGCACAATGAGCTGCTCCTCATCAATATTAGGATACCCCATGGATAATTTAAGCATAAACCGATCGATCTGCGCCTCCGGCAAGGGATATGTCCCAAAAGACTCGATTGGATTTTGTGTAGCCATGACCATAAACGGGTCGGGCAGGACATATGTGACGGAATCAACCGTCACTTGTTTTTCCTCCATAGCCTCAAGCAGAGCGCTTTGGGTCTTGGCTGAAGCCCTGTTGATTTCGTCCGCCAATACTATATTGCTCATTACAGAACCGGCGCGGAACTCAAACTCGCCGGTCTTTTGATTATATATTGAAAAACCGGTCACATCAGAAGGCATTAGATCGGGTGTAAATTGAATACGCTTAAAATCGCAATCCACGCTTTTTGCCACCGAGAATATAAGGCTGGTCTTGCCAACCCCCGGCACATCCTCCAACAAGACATGCCCCCTCGCCAGCACGGCAATAAGAACAAGCTCCACAGCCTGTCTTTTGCCAATTATAACCGTCTCTACATTCTCCACAATCTTAATAAGCCGCTCCTGCGCGGCGCCTAGCTCCAAATCCGTATGCCCACTCTTATCACTCATAACAAAACCTCCAACCCGGACAAGCCGGGACGTACAAAATGCATTTAAGCTCCAAAAACTACCCAAGGAAACCTAAGGAAATATCTAACTCCGCCCTCCAAATGGCGGTAATTACGCGCAAAAATCGGAAAGAAAGCCAAAAACCCCTCATACACATCATCCTCAACCGGCAATCCGCCGAAGCGCACCCTCAGATAACCCTCTGTCAACCGGTCAAAACCCATTGCACCCTCGGTATAGCGCGAAATGCGTTCCCCTCTTGCGGACAGATATTCTAAGGCGGTTTGCGTCGGGGCGCGGGACAAACCGATGCGCTTGAGAACCTTCAAATAGCGGGGAAATAACGCAAGGACCAGCTCCTCCCGCCCAAGCGCCAGTAAACGCGCCCTCATTCTCCGCCGCATGAAACGGGGAAGAAGCAAAAGGGATACACACAATAAAAACAGAAAAACAACGATTGCGATTATGTATGAAAAAATGCTGTCCTCATAACTTATAGATGCATACCTGTCGGCGTCGGATGGCAAAGCAGCCCCGGAATCCGGCCGTGTAAACTCGTCGTCCGGCAAATGCACTGCGTCCGTGGGATGGTCGTCCTCGCTCTCAAGGAGCAAATCTGATTGATAATCTATATCCTCCTCCGGCTGCGAACGGAGCATCTCATCGGGAATCGGATAGTTTCTCGCCACACCAATACGCTCCAGGATATCGTACCGCATAGTGCGGCTTATAAGCCGAATGTCCAGCGTCGGGGGCTCAAGAGGCCTGATCACAAAGAAAAACAGGAGCATTGCCAAACCCAATCCCACGACCGCCGCACAGGCGGCAATCGCGCTAAGACGAGAAAACTCAGGGCGGACCGTGCTTGACCGCAGGGCGTTTAAGCGATACTGCCGCAGCGGAAACAGGCACAGGCAGGCAAATGTAAAAACAGCGGTGCACCAAGCCATTACATCATATGCCAAAAAGTCGATGATACCGTGCAGGCAAATCCCAATGAGGAACAATACGGCGATTCCTAAGCGCGTCCGGCTCAAAGAAAAAACCACCAGAGGAATCATTGCGGACAAAATCCAATAAATATTCAAAGCGTCCGCACCCTCCCCGCTGCCAATATCCACGCCGCTCATACGCAGCTGAAAGAAAAAGCCCGCAATCAACGCCAATGATATCAGCGGAAAGCAAATCATAGTAACCTTATTATAATTCCCAATAAAAAAGAAAAGCAACCAAACCCCTGTGACAGCAACGGCCAAAGGCACGCTATCCGCAGCCCAACCGGGAATATAAAACCCCCGGCTTAAATTCAGCAAAAGAGGCGCGCCAACAAGCAAACAAGCCAACCACTCCCAAAAGTGGTATTTCACATAATTTCTCATATACCGCCTCTACTTCATTAATTCCATCGCCGAAGACACGACAAGGCAGGGTATAAGCGCATACCTCAACTGCTTAAGAGGCGACAAAACCTCGGCGCGAGTCTTCGGATCAAGGTCGTCCGGCAAAAGATAGCATAAAATAGGGTTTTTTCCTGAACGTTTCAAACTCAAAAGCGCTATAATCAACGCATCCGTCAATAAAGCTGTGCAAAGTGCGACATTCGCCTGGGCATAAGCGGAAGAACACTCCTCGCGCAGCAGCTTAGCCACGCTGTCCGCACGTTCATCCGCCGCGAAAACACGCATGCCTGAAACCGCCTCGCTGAGGTTATGAAACGACTGCGGCGTACTCCTGTGCTTCTCCCCGTCCCGGGCAATATACCTCAAATCGTAATCCATGCCGCTTTGCGAGGCAAAGTCGCCCATGGCGGCGCCGGCTTCGACTACCCCGTCAAACATGCAAAGCCTTGTGTCCTCCTCATAATCCGGTATATGGAAATCCAAGACGACGGATAGCCCGGTGTTCGTATAGCTCTCTGTCTGCTTGGTCATCAGCCCCATAGAATGTGCAGAAAGCTTCCAGTGAATCATTTTTATCGGGTCGCCTATAGCATACTCGCGCACCCCGACGTAATCCGAACCGGATAGCTCCACAGCCGTTACCGCACGGCTGCTCTCCGTCTGCAAAGCTGACGACACCGGCAGCGATCGAAGCGGGTACAATCTCGGCAGTATATCGACCCGGCAAACAAACTCCTCCGGCCTCGTGGCCCGAAACAACCCAAAAAGATCAAAAGCGGCGAGATTCCGTATGCCCACGCGATAAACCCCAATATGGCTAAAATCCGCAGATAGGCTAAAATCTCTCGTCTGCCTTGGGGAGAGGGTCATATAAAGCGGCAAAGACTGTCTGTCCCGCCCGTCCAAATCAGACAGGCAAATCTCCGCCCGGAGAGCCGGCACAGGCAGCGCGCTGCCGTTGTTCACGCGGATGGCAAACTCAATCGTATCCCCCCGCGCACACAAGCCCTTTCCGGCGTTTGCCGAAAACTCTATACGGCCCCTGACAAACAGCAGATGCAAAAGAGAAGTCAAAACACAGCAGAGCAGGGCCAAGAAAGGCAGATAACCGCTCACGCTGTTGACAAAGAGAGCCGGCAGCAATGAGAGGACCAATAAAAAGCCAAACGGGATCAGCTTCCATGTCGCACCGAACCTCATTCCCATCCCCGCCTTCCCCGTAAAAGCATAACCATGAGCAGCGGCGTAGCGACCAAACTGACGATTATGCCGACAGATATAACGCGCAGATACGGATAGAAAGCGAAATAAGCCGTAACCGTGCCGCAAACAAGCATCAAAAGCGCTCCCAAAAGCAAGCTTCCCGGCAGCAAATCACGAAAATCAGCTCCGAACATATACCGCCCAAGGTGCGGCGCCAACAAAGCCAGCAAAGCGACGTCGCCGGCATGAATCAGCGCAGCAACTACAAGTATAACGCTGCAAACAAGCCCGATAGCCCGGAGACGCGCCGCATTGATTCCAAAGCCCTTCGCGCTTTCATCATCAAAGCTGACCCCGTTAAAGGAAAACCGCGTCAAAAACAGTGGCAAAAGCCCCAACATCAAAGCGACGGCCAAAAACACTGCGCCTCGGGCCGATCCGGTTCCTGTTCCATAAAGGCTCATCTCCTGCAAAAGAATAAAATCCTCCTCAGTCATCGCATAGACTTGTATAGCGTTGCTGATTTGACCGACCAAGCGCGTAATAATGCTGCCGGCCAAAATCATGTCAATAACCGAAAACCTCTTGCTCCCCATCAGCCGCCCGGTCAACAAAACCATAGCCAAAAGCGCGAGGCTGAAAGCGTACCCATATATAAAGCGCTGCGCAGTCATGGATAGGGCAAAAGTGGAGTAACGCAGCACCAACATAGTGTTCGCGGCGCTGATGCCGCCGGACACGCCCAACATACCGGGCATAGCGATAGGGTTGCGAAACGCCATCTGAAAAGCGGCGCCTGCAGCGGAAAGGCACGCGCCCAAAGCCACGGTAAGCAATCCGGATTGAAGCCGCGTCATAGTTTCCAGATAATATGGGGTTTCCTGTATTACCGAGAGCCGCCTGTCGTACAGCGGCAACCTGAAAAGCTGCGATATGCCGAGACTGATGGCCGTATAAATGTTTCGCAAAGTGTATGTCACCGGAATAAATCCGATAACAGTGCTGCGCATGCTCAAATACGCGAAAAACAGCACAAGCAGCGCAATAGCCGGCAGCGCCATGCGTCTTCGCGCATGCGCGCGGTCCGCCCGCCGCAGAGAGGCAGGTGCGTTAACTCCAGTCTGCATTACCCTTCCTCCTGTAGCGAGTCATAAAAACGAAGAAGACGACAGCTCCGACAATGCTGACAATGGATCCGGCATTGAGCATCCCATTTAGCATATAGGACAGAACATGCGCTAAGAGCATAAAAATCCCACCAAGGAACGCGGACGCGGGGACAAGGCGGCGAAAATCGTTGCCGGATGCCATACGCGCAAAATGTGGGACGACCAAACCCACGAAATTGATCGAACCGCAAAATGCGACGACAGCCGCTGTCATAAGCGCGGAAAGCATCACCAGAATATAGCGGTCACGGTTAATGCTCACGCCCATGACCCGCGCCTCTTGGTCGCCCAGGACAATGACATTCAAGCGCGCAGAGAAAACGAGCATCGCGGTAAATGGAACCAAAACAAGCACGGAGAACATCAACAGCAAAGCCGGCGAGGATATATTCTGGAAGGTCCCCAGTTGCAAGGCTCTCACAGTCTCCGTGATCATAGGGCTTCCCCCTGAAGCCATGACATAAAACTGGGCCATTGAAATCATTGAGGTGATCGTACCCGTAAATACCATACCGCCCACTATCATCGGCGTCATGCCAACCCGCCCCCTGCCCGAGGCGTTTAGAAGCGACATTACAATCATTGTAACAACGACGCATCCAATAAGCACAAAGAAATACTGGCCGTACTTCTGCCATGCGGTCATAGCCCCAAGCTCGATGGCATACCCCTCGTAAGAAGTCCTCAGAAGCATAGCCAGAGGAGGCACGTAGAAAAACAATGCGTATATAGTCGCGCCTAGCGACCCGCCCGCCTCCACTCCCAGCATCGTAGGCGACGCGATCGGATTCCTGAAAACCCCTTGGAAACAGGCGCCGGAAGCCCCAAGGGCGACTCCTGCTATCATGGGCGTCACGAATTGGCACAGAAAAAAGTGGATGCCGCTTTGCAGGCGATTGCCGGAGAACAAATCAACAATGTCGCGCATACGCCTGATAACCATCTGAGATACCCACGCTGCAGAGAAATTAGGATGCAAAAGGTTAAATGTAAAAAGCACTGACAAGACGAATACCGCGAGCATGGAAACTCCCATAATAACAGTATTGCGCGCATCTCTATTCAAAGAAAAACGCTTTCGTTCATCGTCTGCAAACAGGCTCTGCGCCCCCTCTGCCATACGCAAGCGCGGAGTCTCGTTACTAGGGGTCCAGCCTTTGTTGTCCTTTCGCATCGCAAACCTCCCTCAGCTGCAGGGATAGGGGCCGGACTGTCTGATAATAAAAATCAAATAGCAATTTACACAAGATCCGAACCAAATCTCGTATGGGATGGGATGGGCTTGCCCATCCCGCAATGTATGCAAATGCCTGCCCAGGACGGGACGGGCAAGCCCGTCCCCTACGGTGGATTTGTGCAAATTGCCAATATGCGGTTGATTATCGGACGGTCTGGGGCGATTGATAATCGCCCCTACACAGAAACAATTAATTCGCGCTAAACCTGTTGACATTAGTCCCTAATCCCTTGGGTACGGAGCGCCTGAAAGGATTTCGTCTAATTCGGCATCAGAAAGCGCCCAGTTATAAAACAGCGAGTAAAACTCCATAATATAGCCGCGCATGTCGTCCTCTGAAATCGCGTCAAAAAAGCGCCACGCAGCCCAGACAGACAGCAATATGCCCTCACACCCGCTGTCCGTCCAACTGCAAACCCCCTGAGGAGGGACGACGACTTCGTACTGTGCAGAAATCTGCGTCCGCACAAGGTTGCCCTCCTCATCCAAAAAACCGTCCGAGTTAAAACTGCCATCTCCGGAGTTTATACGAGGATAAACAGCCCAGAGTTCACAATTTGCGATGTTCTCCGCTGTCTGAGCATCGGGAACCAGCAGAATTCTAAAGTCCGCCGTACCAAGGCTGGAGCTCCCCTGCTCCAAAAGCTTTTGCCCGGCGGTAACCATGCCGTCCGCCCTGTGGCCCGATACATCCATAGTGCGAAATGCGGAAATAAGGGGCGTGAAATAAAGATTCCTCGGAGAAATCCCATAGCGGGAGATGGTGTTGTCAATGTTGGCATACGCGAGATAGGAAGATATTGATCTTGTTGAGTTTGCAGCGGAGCTGCTGACGACAGCGCAGCCCGTACCGGAAAGAGTCGTAAAGCTCTCATTATACAGCCTGTAGCGCGCATCTTCATCCCATTCGCTAATATACAGCGTATAGGCAAACTCCTCCTCGGTGGCGCCGGAAACCATCCTTTGCGTTTGAATCAGCCATGAAACAAATTCGGAAGCGCGCTCGGGCGCATTCATGCCGCCATCTGAAGACTTATTTCCCAACACCGTCCCAAGCGCCTCTGCTGCTGTTATCAGCCCGGGGAGATTTGTAAGCGTAGGAAGCACAAGATACGCAACGCCTGCTTCGCGCAGCTGCGATATCTGTTCATTAGTAAAAGTGCCGCTGCCGCTTTCCTCAAGAACAAGTTCCGGGCTAAGCTCCAAAAGCCTGCTAAACTGCGCCTGCGAAAGATGTGAGTCCCCCTTGCCGTCCCAAAGCGATGCAGTTGCGCCAAGGCCATGGAAAGCGCTGTTCACCATAGGGGAGTTCAACAAATCCGCATTTGCAGCCGATAGAATGTCCGCACCTCCCAGAATCAGCGTCAGCACGGCGAGTGAATCTACGGCAGTCACCGCTCGCACATCCTCCGGAATAATAACGGTCCTGCCATAAGCGTCAACTACCTGCTTGTAAGTATCGGCAAAAGCATCCGGTCTCGCGATCTCCCCCTCCGTGCCAAGCCCACCCATTCCATCGCCGCTATGCCCCTGCGCATCCGTTGGTTCCTCTGCGGGCTCAGGTTCAGCTTCAGCGTTCTGCCCCGAGCTGATTTGGGGTGCATCCTGCTCCAACGGGACAGCAACGTCGCTTTCCACTAACGGATTATACTCAACGCCCGAGGCGGGGATATCATCGTCACCATAGAGGTCCGGGAGAGGGAGCTCCCTCGACAAATCATCGGCGCGCAGCGCATCCTGTGAATAATCCAGCGTCTGCAAATCATCACTGTGTTCTTCATTTTCCTCATTGTTCCGGCTTATGTCAAAAGGCGGGGTAAAGTTGATCTGCCCATCACGAAACTGATCATATATGATCTCCTCAAGCGTATTGCTATACCTGCAGGCAGCCAGGTTCAAAAGCAAACACGCAGCCAGTATGAAGCAACCTGTCCGTAATAGGCTTCTCATCTCTCCATTCACCTCAAATGTCAATAGGTTAAGCGGCATTTCCCATACGTCATCCCGTGCTTGACGCGAAATCCCATAAGCGGCCCGTACCACAGGGGATTGCGGGTCAAGCCCGCAATGACGCGGGGGGTGTGATTTGCGCTTGGTCGTGGACGGTCTGGGACGTCGAGGGGACGTCCCAGACGCCGATTCGACAGAATTCTCTTGAGAGCTGTTGATATTGCTTCTGCAGTTATGCTTCTCCGTAAAACCGCATTGCCATCTGCGCGGCTACAGAACGCATGACCGGAGTCTTTGGAGCAATAGTTAGAGAATCACCCGTCGTCCCCTCGATCATGCCGGAACCAACCGCCCATGAAACGGCATCGCGCGAGTCGTCAGAGATATCCTCAAAATCTACCGCCTCTGACAAATCAGCGGAAAGTGACATGTCAAAATCGCCTGTCAGCGCGCAGGTTTTATAAAACATAACGATAAAATCCTCACGGGTAACGCCGGCGGAAGCTTCAAAGGAGCCCTCCTCCACCAAATCGTTTTCAATCGCCCACGCAAGCGCGGAAGCGTACCAAGGTGTCTGGGCAACAGTCGTGTTCCCGGCCAGTCGGTAGCACACAGTTACAAGCTGTGCCATAGTCATGCTTTCGCTTGGCCCAAAGTTGTTGTTTTGGTCGCCGGCAAATAAACCTTTATCCGTCGCGAAGTAAACCGCCTCATAAAACCAGGATGAAGGATCCCTGACGTCGTCGTATTCAAAAGCCGGGACCGGCTCCGGGGCCGCCGCGCTCATGCCAAAACTGTAGCTGCCCCGTATCGTAGTATCCGGCGTCCATACATGAGCTACCATCCGGTCGGCATATTTCTGCAGCGTCGCCGTCAAATCGTCGCCATAACCGTATACGCCGCTGTTGTAATAGTCGATAATCGCCTGGTAGCTTGTGCGTACCGTAGCGAACTGGCTGGTTGATTCGGGTTCCTCAACTTCCTGACCTAACAATGCCGTCAAATCAAGATATCTCGTCTGCCCGCCGATTCGCAGCGTAATATAATCATGATCGGCAGGGGGTACGGCAGCGGAAGCATTATTTGTAAGCATAAGGTAAGCAGTGTCAGTATCCCTGAATGCGGGCAGCATAGTGTTGCCGTTTGCGGCTGCTCCACCTGAAAGGGCAAAAGTAATACCTTTTGCGATTGCCGCTTCGATAGCTGCTTTGTCATATTCATAGTTTACAATGTTTGGTACTTTGTCATACTCCTCATCAACAGAGTCCCAGTTGGATCCAATGTAGAAAAGTGCGACATTCGCTGTTGAAGCATCGGTGACATGCAAAAACTCGTTCACCATAAACTGCACCATCGCGGCGGGATTGATTGCCTCGTCGATGGCCTCCAGCTCATCCATATAGCAGTATGTCTGGATATACGGCAAAAACAGCGGTGTCAGCGGGGAGAAGTTATAGCCGTTCCCGCCGATAGTCACATTTGATGCTCTGTCGTCCATAATCATAGGAACCTGATCGGGCCCATAGCCGAGAGCCGCGATGTCGGCAAGGAGCGTGGGCTTGTCAGAACCTGTCGTCGGGCCGGTGACGGTCCCGGAACCAGTGTACCCATAGCCGGAAGCGCCAAGTATGATTATATCGACATCTTCGTCCAAAAGCTGCGAAATCGTGTAGCTTCCATCAATAAAATTGAGGTTCCTGACGGTTGCGTATGTATCAGCACGGACATTACCAAGCGTCCCGGGATCGACGCAGGTCAGCGTGTAGCCGTCTATACTGCTCACATACGCAGCGGTCTTCTTGGTTATGGCGCCATCCGCTATCAAAGAAGCGATGTAATACGGGATAGCCGCGCTGAACTCCGTAAACCTTGCGGCGATGGTAGTTGTGCTGCCATACCGCACAGCAAGGCCGGGGTGCTCATCAAGATAAGCGTCAATGGCCTGTCCCATTTCGTTCCATGCATACAGCCTGCTGGATACAGAACCTGTTTGCACATCAATTATCAGCGGGCTGTAGTCCTCGTCGCCATCGATATAGAAATCGTCTCCGGGGCTCCAACTGTTGACCATATCGATCTGGTCAACAAGCGCGGAGCTGAAACCGAGAATAACATCGCTGCGGTAGCCGACCGCGTAACCGACTCCGCCCATCTCGTCAATCGGGGTGGCAAAATGCTGATTCGCGCCGCCGGAATTGTAAAGCCCGTTTGCATTCGACAAAACATTGCCAAGCGGCATGTAATATGAACCCACAGGCAATAGTTCATTGCCTACCAAAGCCGGGATCATATCATCGGGAAACATCGTGCCGTATCCGGTCATCTCTTGTTCATTGAGCAAATAGTTAAAGTTCCAGATATACGGATCGGGGTTTTTATTCACCAACGTACCGGCAAGGTCACGCAAACCATTGAACATATTCCCACCAACGACATTCATGCCAAAAACCAGCGGAATCTCAGACCCCGCCCTCTGCGTCAGCGTCCTTAGATACCTGGTCCCCGCGCCCGTAGTGCTGTTTACATCCAAAGGCGCCTCCGGGTAAGTAAACTCAAAGTCGCTGGCTGCCCAAACCGGGACAAGCCCAAACCCAACTACAACAGAAACGACAACCAAAAAACAAACAATCCTCTTAATAAAACGCTTCAAAATAAAACACTCTCCTTTTATATATTTTTTTTACTATTCACATCCAATGTCATTTAGTTAATGAATACGGTACGCGCCATTTAGGGGATTCCGTGTCAAGCACGGAATGACGCAGGGGTATGATTAGCGCTTAATTTAATGACATTGATTCACATCAGACTTTTGGCGAGCACATACGCACCAATCTCCCCCCTGTATCAAAAAACTCAATAATCTTGACCTCAATCCCATAAGCCTCGCGCATATATGATTCAGTAATGACATCGGCTGCTGCCCCGTGGATCAACGCCTCACCCCGGCGCAAAAGAGCCACATTCGAGTCATACATAAATGCCTGATCCGGCGAATGCGTCGTCAAAATAACACCGTACCCCCCGTCGCGAAGCTCGCGGATTTTCTTTACGACCTTAACGATATTCCCATAATCAAGATTAGCCGTAGGCTCATCCATCACAAGCCACTGCGGTTCTTGGGCCAGAGCTCTTGCAATCATGACCAGTTGCCGCTCCCCGCCTGATAAATCAGTATAAACAGAGTCTGAATAATGGGTAATCCCCATATCCGACATCGCTTTCCCGGCTACTCGGTAGTCCAGCTCAGAAACTCTGCCGAAGTACCCCGTGTGGCTCACACGGCCCATAAGCACAACGTCGCGCACACGGTATGGGAATGGCGGGTTATGAAACTGCGACACATAAGCAACATGCCTTGCCATCTTCTTCGCTGACCATGACAAAATGCTTTCGCCATCAATAGTGATTTCGCCCCCAAGCGGCTTTAGAAGGCCCAGAATCGTCTTGAACAATGTAGTCTTGCCAATCCCGTTTGGCCCTAAAAGACAGCAAATATCACCCGTCTCTACCGAAAACCGCACCCTGCTCAATACGGGCCGCCCCTTATCATAACCACAACTAACGTCCCGCAACTCAAGTCTCATCAGATTGTTTTCCACCAAAGGACGAAGCTTCTTGTCTCACGGCGAAAAGTCACGGAGCCATCCGCGTTTTTAGTCATATATGGCTCAAGATTCTTTTTGAAAACAGGTATGTATTCATCCTCAAACGCCCTAATCCTGCGCAGCCATGACACAGCCTCGTCCTCGTTATCAAATGTCTTTGTAAAACCATCCTTCACATTGCGGATATTTGGCTCCGCACCCATATCATAAACTATGTTCCAGTTAATGTTGTAGCTTAAACGGCGATCCTGCCTAAACATCGGAAACGCCGGCCTGTCCCTCTCCGGTTCCGTATCTTTAAAAAGTTCCTCAATAATCGGCGGGATACACGGTGCATTAGCCCAGCCGATAATCACGGCATACTTGCTTGCCAAATCGTTGAGCTTTCTTACATCAAACATAGCAGGGTTGCGCGAAGCGATAACGATATCGTGCCGCCCGACATTGACGCCGGGATCAACATCATTCCAATCCATAAGAACAGTGCTGACGTTATCAAGCCCGCGTTCTTTGGCATTATTTAGACAGTAATCGAGGCAGGACTGATTTATATCCAACGCTGTCACGCTTTTCGCCCTTTCTGCCATTGCGCAGGAGACGCGGCCGGGTCCGCACCCAATATCCAACACCGTATCACCGGGTTCGACGTCAATGCAATTAACCTGATTGTAAGTATACTCCCTTTCCATCTCAGCCATTATGTTATACATATCGGCAAACCTTGCAGGGTCCGGCCCGGTTGGGCCAACAGGAACCCCGGGTGCTCCCGCCCTGCCGCCCGGCCCCTTACCCGGCATCGGCTGAACAGGCGGCATAGGCGGCATAAATGCGGAACGCAATGCCTCCCAGTCAATAAAAGGATTTGGTTTTTTTTCCATAATTGTTATCATCCTTTCTGTTTTTGCAACTGCTCTTAAACCTTGCGCTCGGCGCTCGGACGGTTATTTCTGTTCACGCAATCGCTCGGTGGCACCTCCATGCGCCAACTCGCGAACGCTCCACCGTCCATGGTTGCGCTTTGCGTGAACAAAAACAACCATCCTCACCGGTTATAAGAGCTGTTACCCGATTTTTTGCAAATAAAAAAGCCCCATCTCAAACCCGGTCACTAAATACTCAGGAATACACATGTAGTTCCCTTGTCAGCACAGAGTTTTCAAAGAAAGGCTCGTCCACCATTCCAAAAATCAATATTCAACTTTCATGCGTTTTTGCCGGATATTTACTCAAGTATAGTTCGTCCACCGTTCCAACTAATCCGACGCATAGAATCAAGCGACAACATTTTACAAGCAAACCAACCTACTTGTCAATAAGAATTTTTAAACATGCGACATTGCGAGGGGACCAGCAATCCCCTGCGGGTCTGATTGATATTACGGTTTCCTGTCACTAAATCTGCCACATCCCATGGGGGATTCCGTGTCAAGCACGGAATGACGGGGGTGTGATTTGTAACGTATGACCTTTAGCGCCCCTATATCTCATGGATTATAGGCCAATTCTCTTTTATTATTTCACAGATAATTTTCATAATGCTATAATTGATTATATTAGATAAAAAGCAATTTCTATAAGAAATACTTATTAAAAAAGGGGATTTGTCGTTGTGTCGGAGTTTAAGGTTGTCGCCCCGCTTGGCATCGTTAAGGAGCGTGAGATCGTCCCGGCTGCACCGCTTGATTTCCTGGACGGAAAGCGAATCGGTATGGTGTGGGCCGCGTTTGGCAATGGTGATGTGCTTTTGGAGGCGCTGGGCGAGCTGATCAAAAAGCGTTACCCTACTGCGGAACTTGTCAATATGAACCCCGGAAAAGATTTAAAACCTTCCGAGTATTCCGATCCTTCCATTATGGAGGTTGCCCGCGAGAGCATGATTGACGCGGCCATAGTCACGGTCGGCGGCTGCGGCACTTGTACGCCCGGCGTCACGCGCGCGGTCTGTTGGATCGAGGAGGCCGGCATACCGGCTACGGCAGTGATTTGCAAGGGTTTTGTGAACCCTTGCCGTTCTATGGCAAGCATGGAGGGGCTCAACGCCATTCGCATAACGGAGTTTCCTCCTCCGAACATAGTGACGCAGACCCGCGAGGAGGTCTTCCGAAACGCGGAAATCATCTTTGACGACCTCGTGAAGAATCTGACGAGCAGCCCCGCCGAGGGCCGCACTATAAGAAAAAAAGCTCGCAAGGCTTCATGCGAGAGCGACATAGTTTTTACAGGCGGATTTGAAGATGTCAACCAGCATTTTATGGCAATGGGCTGGGGAGACGGCCTACCTATAGTCCCCCCCACCATTGAGGCGGTTGAGAGGATGCTCCAATATACGGACTATCCGCCGGAGGATGTCATCGCCACGCTAAAGCCCTCCGGAACCGGCGTTACGCCTTGGTCTGTGGCGGTCAACGGCGTTATGTCCGGGTGCCGCCCTGCTTATATGCCGATCCTTATTGCGATTCTTGAAGCGGTTGCCGAGGAGCGGTTTGCCGTATACCATGCCGGGAGTACCGCAGGTTGGACTCCTGTTATTTTCTTAAACGGCCCCATACGCAAGGAGCTTGGCTTCAACTGCGGGCAGGGCGCTATGCGTCCGGGCAATCAGGCCAACATGAGCATCGGCCGCTTTTTGCGTTTTGTGTTCACCAATCTCGCCGGTTTTAAGGTAGGCAGCACCGACCTTGCCGCCATAGGGCGCAATTTCATGCCGGTGCTCCCTGAGAACGAGGAGCACAGCCCTTACGAGCCTCTGTCCGCTGATTTCGGTTTCCGGCGCGGCCAGAATGTCGTAACAGTCCAGTCCTGCGGCAGCATGACTTTTCATTTCACAAGCGAGGCTACTCCGGAGGAGCATCTTGAAATATTGGCCAGGGAGATGAAAAAAGAGCTTCAGGGCGAGTTTATCCACTGCTTGTCCGCTTTCGGGGAGGAGATACGCCCAGCTCTCGTTCTTAGCCCCATGGTCGCCGGCATCCTCAGCGAAGCGGGCTACTCCAAGCAGGATATACGTGATTACATTTTCGAGCACGCGCGCGTCACTGCCGCGACTTTCGACTTTGAGCTCAACCGGCTGTATCCCGGGTACAATGTCGCGAAGATAGTCGCTGACGGGCTGCTGCCCAAGTCCTATGCCGAGTCTGACGATCCGGAGCGTTTGCTGCCCCTGACGCACAACGCTGAGGAGCTTGTAATCATAGTCGCAGGGTTTGAGTCCCGCAACAGGAGCTGCATACTTCAGCAAATTGCTCATCAGGGCCTGCCCTGCGCCAAGGAGATAAAGCTCCCCAAGGCTTGGGATTCCCTGCCTAAGTGATTGTTGGATATAGATAGGATATGATGTTATGTTTGATTATGATGCTATTGTTATTGGCGCGGGTCCCGGTGGGCTCACCGCCGCGCTTTATTTGGCCAGGGGCAATGTGAGCGTTTTAGTTATATCCGAAAAGATTTACGATGCCCAGGTCGGCCTGCTTGAGATGGTGGAGAACTACCCCGGCTTCCCTGACGGCGTCTCCGGTGCTGAGCTCATTGACTTGATGGTCACTCAAGCCTCCAACTATGGCGCGGAATTTGAAACCGACGAGGTTACAAACGTTATAAAAGCGGAAGGCGGGTTCACCGTTTGCTGCAATAGCGGCGCAAGTTTTGTTTCAAAGGCTGTAGTTGCGGCCAGCGGCGCCCGGCGCAGAAAGCTCAATGTACCCGGAGAGGCTGAATTTGAAGGGCGCGGCGTCTTCAGCTGCGCTTTTTGCGACGGCGGCAATTTCTCAGGCAAGTCAGTGGCTGTCGTCGGGGGCGGCGATGCGGGCGCAACGGAGGCGCTGTATCTAAGCCGCTTGTGTTCGCATGTTTACCTATTTGAGATGCTCCCGAAGCTCAATGCCTCCGGCGTGCTGCAAGATAGGCTTTTTGAAGCCGCCAATATCACCGTAAGATGTTCAGTCACTGCCGATGAGATACTCGGCGTTGCGGCTGTCAGCGGGCTAAGGATAAAAAACGAGTCGGGCGGGGTCGAGGTCATTGCTGTCGATGGCATCCTTGTTGACGTTGGGCTTTTGCCAAACACAGGCTTTTTGTCAGAAATCGCGCGGCTTGAAAAAGATGGTAGGGTATCTGTGGATCAGATGCTCTCCTCCGACGTTCCGGGCTTATTTGCCGTGGGCGATATCAGGTCGTGCTCGCCGGGGCAGATCGCATCCGCAGTCGGGGACGGCGCGGCGGCGGGCATTGCCGCTGTAAAGTTTTTACAGCTGTAACTGCTCCTTACGATAGTTCTTGCTTGAGGTATTTGACAAGACGGTTTAGGGCGGGTGAGGCGGTTCCTGCGCGCCATGCGGTGACGACATTGTGCCCCAGCCCCGTGGCTATTGCTGAGTATCGATCGTCCAGGAAACTGACACATTCGTCCACTAATGTGATGCTATGCCCTGTGGCTACTTCCGCGAAGATGGACTCAAAGTTTCTGCAGAAGCGCACCTGTTCCCTGCGTATCCCCAGTTCCTGCGCGGCGCCGGCGATATGCCCGAAGATGCCCGTGTCGTCAAAGCGACCGCTGTTTGAGAATATGAATTCGCAGCTATCTATATCTTGAGCGGTAAGTTCTTCCCTCCCGGCCAGGGGGTGCTCGCACGATAGTATGTACATGAGGCGCGACGTGAACAATGGCGTGTGCTCAAAGCCTTTTACATTGTCCAGGTGGTTGTCAAACAGCAGCGCTGCGTCGCTCTCGCCTGTGAGAACGTCTTCTTTCAGGTCGTCAGAACTTGCACTGTAAAAGTTCAGGCTCAAGCTCGGGTGATCAGTCCTAAAAGTGCGCAGGCACTCCAACGCACGGCGGAAGTCCATCCCCATGAGAAGCCCCACGCTTAGCTTCTCGCTCTCCCCTGCCTTGAGCGCGAGCTTCAGCGATTGGTTTATGTCCCTGGAGCACCGGTTAAAGCTTTCCAGCATTATTTTCCCGCTTTCAGTGAGCACGATGCCGGTGTGGCTGCGCTCAAACAGGCGCACCCCAAGCTCTTTTTCCAGCAATGCTATCTGCTTGGTTATCGCGGGCTGCGATATATACAACGCTTGAGCCGCTTTAGTGAGGCTGCTGTACTTGGCGGTCTCGAAGAAAGTCGTTATCTGTTGAGTTGTGAAAGCGAATCTCCTCCTTTTTGTCGCGGAAGATTTTACTCTGCTGTTGATTGTACTATTTATGCTGCATTGTGTCTATACAATCTTTAGTGGTAACTGCCCAGAACCTTGCGTTCGGACGGCTATTTCTGCTCACGCAATCGCTCGGTGGCGCTTCCATGCGCCAACTCGCGAGCGCTCCACCGTCCTTGGTTGCGCTTTGCGTGAGCAGAAACAGCCATCCTCACCGGTTTAAGAGTAGTTACAGTAGACGA
>Ga0099364_10004070_pt1 | contig 22249 bp, 15 predicted proteins | sample TergutTh196P3_FD_73070 | JGI IMG/M metagenome (GOLD analysis project Ga0099364, IMG submission 73070) | Microcerotermes parvus P3 segment gut microbial communities from Pointe-Noire, Republic of the Congo - Th196 P3 | ecosystem: Host-associated > Arthropoda: Insects > Digestive system > Gut ...
AGTCTGCTTTCTTGTCGGCAAAAAATTTATGTTTACAGCGTCGCCTGTATTCAGCGCGGGAAGCTCTTTTTTTCCTTTATCTTCTTCCGGTTTTTCAATCGCGCGCCAGCCCTTTTTAATAATAACTTTTCCGGTTAAGGTAAATTCTTCCCTGTCGCCAACCGCGATAACAAGTTTTGTTTCAGATACGATACATTCTTCCGCCAGAAATACTGAACAAAATCTGTTGTATATCGCCTCGTAACAGACTTTTTCATCTTCTGAATTAAAATCATTAATTCCCGGAAATTTCAGTGTTGGCGTAATCGCCGAATGACTTTCTATCTTTGAATCGTCAAAAATCCTTTTAGTGTCCTTAAATGCTAAAATGTTGTTTTTGCCGTTTATCGCGTTTATGATGGCTTTTGCCTGATCTTTTTCAGCCGTGGCAAGGTATTCAGTCGGAGTGCGCGGATACGAAACATATCCCGCTTCGTAAAGGTTTTGTACAAGTTTTAATGTTTTATCCGGCGAAAACGCAAGACGTTTTGACAGGGCATTTTGTAAACTGGACAGGCTGAATAACTTCGGACTGTGTTCTTCTTTCTCAACCGTTTTTTTATCCTTTACCATTGCGCCGAGCGCGTTATATTCTCCGCACAAATTTTCTACCGCCGTATTGTCGTCGGCGGGGAATTTTATCTTTGATGTCAGTTCGATTTCGTAACCATTCGTTTTTTCCCTGCTTTCGGCGACAAGGTATATTTCCGGTACAAAATTTCTGATAGCCCTGTCTCTGTCGCATATAGCCTTTACAATCGCGCCGATTACACGGCCTATGCGTTGAAATGAACCGTATTTTACAGAGGCGTAGCGTGAGAGATTACATCCGTAAAGCCAGTCTATAAACATTCTTGCGTAGCCTTCGTCGGCAAGGGGGTCATATTTGGCGTCAGTTTCCATTTTTCCGAGTTTGCTTATAATTGTCTTTTCCGTCTGGTCTGGCAGCCACAGTCTGTAAACAGGTTTTTTATTTCCCGCCTGTTCCAAAATAATGCGAATAATTATTTCTCCCTCACGGTCACTGTCGCCGCAATGGATAATTGATTTAACTTCGTTCGAGTGGATTAACTTTTTTATAATCCCGAACTGTTTTTTTATACCGTCGTCCGGTTTATGTCTGTTTTTTGTGTCCGGCGCTATCTTAAATTTGAATACGTCCGGCACAAATGGTAAACCTTCGATTTGCCATTTTACTTTTTTATCAGGATCGTAGTCCGGGCTGTATTCCTCAATGTCGCACAATGTAAACAAATGCCCGAACGCCGGGACAATAATAAAGCCGATACTTTCCGAATAACCATCTTTGCGTTGTACTCTTTCGCCTGTTATTGCAATAGCGTTGCTGATATTTCTCATTAACGATGGTTTCTCACAAATGATTAATTTTTTCATTGGCTTATCCTTTTTTAGAAATATGTTTCAGAAGCCCACAAGGGGATGGATTTGTCGCCATAAGCATTTTCGTTTTGTTCGTGTTCTTCATAAGTCATTCGGTAATGTTTTTTATACCGCTTTGGCGATTCTTTTTCCGGATCATATAAATTGCGTTGTTCCTTGTACCAGCTTTCCATGCGAATAAACCATGTGGAAAGCGCGGAATCTTTACTAATACTTTCCGTGGGGTAAATTTCTTCTTCAATAACTTTAATACGTTGTCGGATTGCGGCATATTTATAAATACGTTCAAACTCTTTTGCCTGATACATTATACGTCCATAAATTTGTCGAATCCGACACGGTGAAACTTTACAATGAGTAGCAATCTTTTTATATGATTTCCCTTCATTGAGACGTTTTTCAAGTATAAACATATCTCTTTGAGATAGTTTTTTTGCAAAATTCACATGAAGATCGAACTTTCCATGTTCTTCATATTTTTTCATTGGCCTGTTTATCCTTCCCTGTTTATCGCCTGTTTTTGTCTTTATTGTCTGAAATACTGTTGTTATGGTTATCTTCCTTATCTTTTGGCAGACCGCCGATGACAATATTCGACGGGAGTTTTCCAAAATCATTTTCAAGTTTGTCCCGTAGTCCCTGCCTAAAGGCTTCGTCAGGTGTAGGCTTGTTCGATTCGTTCGGTTCCGTACCTGGTTTGTCATATTCCGCCTCACCGTCCATGCCCTGCGCGGGATATGCCGGTTCCGTAACCATTTCACGTGTATCGTCGTCCGGTTCATGGAAAACCTGCCCGTCGGTTTCGAGAGTATCCTTACCTTTCATGCCTTCCGTATCTTCCGGCGCTTCTTTCGGCGGCTTTTCGGCGTCAAGGCTTAATTCTCTGTCAAGTTCCGCCAGTCTTGCGCTTTGCTTCATAAACTGCTCTTCATGTCTGAACGGCTTTTTAACTTCCTCGCCAGCCTGCTGCATTGCCTCTTTCGTACTTTCCAGTTGCTGTTCCGCCGTGGTAATCAGGTCGGGTATTTTTTCAAGCGCGTTATTCAATCGGGTGATGTTTCCGTGAACGTCACTCCCCAACGTTATTGAATAATTCATTGTCCCTTTGAGCGTCGCCGCAACCGTTTGAGTTGCGGAACTGAAAGAAACATCTATTTTGAATCCGCGATATTCGCCTATTTCTTTCGCTTCGCGCCCGATTACGGATTTACAGGCGTCAATTAATGCCTGTCCCGCTTTGGCCTTTTCCGTGTAAGTTATATTTTCGATCTTCATTGGCGAAAATCCGTCTTTGTTCGGCACGGTTTCGGTTTTTACACGTTCCTGATCGTCAAGGTATCCAGCAATCTTTTTTTCCGTCGCGGCTATCGTGCGCGGATAATGAATCGCTATCGCATCTTCAAGTTTGTATTTCTGATTCTGGAAATCCGTCTTTGCGGCTTTAAGCTTGGATACCTCAATTTCCAAATCCATTTTTTCCTTAATGCGCGGATCGCCTATGCACAAGGCTTTAATTTCAGCATACGAAAGTACGGTTTCGTCCACATCGGCGCAATTTCGCACGGGGCTTTTGCTTGTCATAATCTGGCTGATGAATTTCTGCTTGTATTCAATCGTCTGGTAAAGGTAGGCGTCAAAAGTGCCTTCCGTGACGTAATTCGATATTCCGACTTCCTGATTGTTGTTTCCCTGCCGCAGGATGCGCCCGTTACGCTGTTCAAGTTCAGCCGGTTTCCACGGGCAATCAAGATTATGCAAATGTATCAGCCGGTCTTGTACGTTTGTCCCGCTTCCCATTTTCGGCGTACTGCCCATCAGTATACGCACATGCCCGGCGCGTACATCCGAAAACAGTTTTTCCTTTTTCTCTTCCGTTGTCGCGTCATGTACAAAGGCAATTTCCTTCGCGGGAATACCCTCGGCAATCAGTTTATCCTTCACATCCGCGTAGATGTTGAATTGCTTTTTGCCGGTTCCCGGCGTTGACAGGTCGCAAAATATCAACTGCGTCAATCGGTCTTTTTCAGTATCTTTCCAGATGTCGTAAGCCTTCCTTACGCAGAGATTAACTTTGCTGTTCGGATCGTCAGGCAGTAGCGGGTTTATTACTCTCTGGTCAAGGCCAATCTTCCGGCCGTCGTTCGTTATCACAAGCATATTATCTTCTTCCGGCTCAACATCTTTATTGTGAACGGCGTAAGCGCGCTTGGATAACTCGGCAACCATTTCCTTTTGAAGTTCCGTAGGCTGCGCCACTACGGTTTCATACTTCACCGCCGGGCGCGGCAAATTCATCATTTCCGCGGTTTGAATATCCGCAACATTCTTAAACATTGTTACCAGTTCCGGCAGGTTGCTGTATTTGAAGCGCGTCCGCGCCCGATACCCGCCGCCTTCGGGCGCAAGCTCAACGGAAGTTGTCGTTTCTCCAAAGGTGCTCGCCCATGCGTCAAAATGCTTTAATCCCTGTTTTTCCAGAGCGTCATATTGTAAATACCTTTGCATGGTATAGGTCTCCGTCATGGAGTTGCTGACGGGCGTTCCGGTGGCAAATACAATGCCTTTGCCATTGGTGATTTCGTCCATGTAACGGCATTTCATAAAGAGATCAATTGTTTTGTCGGCTTTTGTTTGAGCGATTCCCGCAACGTTTCGCATCTTTGTATATAAAAACAGATTTTTGAAACCGTGCGCTTCGTCAACGAAAAGCCGGTCGCAGCCTAACTGCTCAAACGTAACTACATCGTCTTTCTTTCCCCCTTCAAGCATGGCCGTCAGTTTTGCAATAAGCGATTTTTTAATATTTTCCATTTCTTTAACCGTATACCGGTCGCCGCCCGCCTCTTTTAATTCCCTGATACCTTTCGTAATATCGTCAACCTGGTCTCTTAAAAACTTTATCTGCCGTTCCTGGGATAAAGGGAGCTTTTCGAGTTGCGTATGGCCTATGATGATGGCGTCGTAGTCGCCGGTGGCAATTCTGGCGCAGAATTTCTTTCTATTTCCCGGTTCAAAATCCGTTGTTTTTGCGACAAGGATATTTGCGGCGGGATAAAGTTTCATAAAATCACTGCCGAACTGTTCGGTAAGATGCTTGGGCACAGCAATCAGCGATTTATTACATAATCCCAGCCTTTTACCTTCCATCGCCGCGGCTATCATTGCGTATGTTTTACCCGCGCCCACCTCATGGGCAAGAAGGGTGTTGTCGCCGTAGAGCATACGCGCTATTCCGTTCTGCTGATGTTTTCGCAGTTTTGCTTCCGGATTCATGCCCGGAAAAGTAATATGCGAACCGTCAAATTCACGCGGACGGATGGAATTGAATTTTTCGTTGTAGGTTTTTACAATTTCGCGCCGCCGCTCCGGGTCGTTAAAAATCCAGTCTTTGAACGCCTGTCGAAGCGTTTCCTGCCGTTGCTGCGCTTTGTTTGTTTCGTTTTTGTTGAGTTCCGTTACCCTTCTTCCGTCCGGCATTTCGTGGGTATCGTGTATTAATATGTCGCGCAGGTTAAGCGATTCCTCAATGATCTTAAAGGCATCGGCGCGGGCGGTTCCGTAAGTAACGCCTGTAATAAACCTGTCAGCGGACGGCAACCGCGATACGTTCCATCTGCCAGAGTGTTCGCTGTAATTGACAAGCGGCTTTGAATGGTATGGCAGTTTCAGCGTCTCGTTTACGAACTGCTCAATATATTTTTTGTGTACCCACGTCGCGCCGAGTTTAACGGAGATTTCCGAAGCGTCGAGGTCTTTAGGTTGCGCCTGCTGCAATGCCGCGATATTCGGCTCAATCGCGGCGGACTGTTCAGGCGTCAGGGCTTTTACGAAATTTTGAACCAATCGCAGCTTTTCGCGAACATTGCCCGAAAGATATTCGTCGGCGGTAACAAACGGGATTACATCAAAGTTTTTAACCGGGTCTGTTCTTCCGCCGTCATTCCACTGCCGGATGGAGTCGTCAATCACGCGGAAGATGACGCCTTCAAGATCGGAAATGATTTTTTCTTCAGGGAATCCGGTCAGTTCCGACATGTAGGGTAAATCTACTTTGGCTTTTTCAGCCAGTGAAACGGCAAGGGCTTCGCTTGACGTTTCAACGTGGGTAATGATCTGTTTCGCTGAAACGGTTCTTTTTGTGAAAATATCCGCCTTGCGTTCAAGTTCGCCGTTTTCGTTCAGGACTTCCAGCGCGGATAGCAGGTGGTAGCTATTATCCTCTTTGAACGCGCGCTTGTTGGCTTTGTCGCTGACAAGGCCGTGTTTTTTTGTAAAATCCTCGTAACGTTCGTTCAATTCCCGCCGCTTTGCGGCGATGTCGCTTTCGTCGTAATCGTCAAGCTGGTAGTCGATCAGTTCCCTTGAGCAGTCGCGCAAAGCAACCATGTCTTTTATTCGTTCCTGCGTTTTAACCGGCTTGTCGCTCGGAATCATCAGCGAATCCTGCCGGAAATAAACAGTGTCGTTTATCACGGCGTAACTGTGATTTCGTATATTCGGGTCGGCGGGGATTGCGGCGGTTACGGAAGATTCCGGCACGTCGTCAAATGCCGGTTCAGTGATAAAACCTTCTATACGCGATAAAGCGCCGCGTAGATCTTCGGTAAGGTTGGCTCCTTCAATCGGGTGGCAGGACGTACTGTTGTCGTCCTGTCGGCCATACATTTTGTTTCCCCGTTTCATTTCGCCGAGGATTTGCTCTGGATGGTCTGCGAAGTAGCGGTTTACGGGAATACCGTTTTCAAGCATCCCGCGATGTATCCAGTCGGCGTCAATGTCTACCTGACGTTCCCGCCGTTGTAAAAAAATGATGTCCGTGGTTACATCCGTTCCGGCTGTTTTCTGGAAAGCGTTGTTTGGAAGGCGTACCGCGCCCAGAAGCTCGGCGCGTTGGGCGAGATACCGCCGCACGTCCGGCGATTGTTTATCCATCGTGCCCTGCGACGTGATGAAAGCGACGATTCCGCCCGGGCGTACCTTGTCGAGCGTTTTTGCAAAGAAGTAATCGTGTATTTTGAAACCGTGCCTGTCGTAACGTTTATCGGCTACGCCGTAGCCGCCGAATGGGACGTTGCCGATGGCAAGGTCAAACGTCGCGTCCGGCATGTTGATATTTTCATAGCCTTTTATCTGTATATTGGCGTTGGGATATAGCTTTTGTGCGATACGGCCTGTCAGGTCGTCAAGTTCGACGCCGTAGAGTTTTGAATCCTTCATTTTTTCGGGCAGCATACCCAGAAAATTTCCAGCGCCGCATGAAGGCTCAAGTATGTTGCCGTTTTTGAATCCCATGCGTTCGACGGTTTCGTACATTGCCTGAATGACGGGCGGCGATGTGTAGTGCGCGTTAAGAGTGCTTGCCCGCGCCGATTCGTATTCATCTTCCGCCAGCAGTTCTTTAAGTTCGGCGTATTCGCGCGTCCATTGGGAATTTTCGCCGTCGAAAGCTTGCGGCAAGCCGCCCCATCCTACGTATTTGGAAAGAATGGTTTGTTCTTCCGGCGTAGCGTAGCGGTTTTCAGATTCCACCTTTTTCAGTGTGCGGATAGCGTCGATATTCCAGTCGTATTTTGTCTTTGGCCCTCCGATGCCAAGATTCATGTAGGTAATGCGGTAGTCAACCGGATCGCCGTTTAACGGCTCTTTTACAGCTTCGTGAGGTAATACCGCCGGGATGTCAACCGATTGTAGCGGCGTTTCGGCGGATTCATGCAAGTTACTTGCATGATCGGTACTTACTTCGCTTTCAGGCGCGGGGGTATGTTCCGGCGTTGTTTTTGGCGGGCTGTTAAGCTCTGCCGGAATGACGGGTCCGGCCATTGCCGGCGCGTCCTGCCCGAACAACGATTTTTGTACGGACGGCATTTTGTGCGGTTCCGCAGGTGATGGCGTTGCCGATCCTCTTTCCGTAGCGGTTTCAGGCGCGGGCTTCGGCGCGGTTTCCTGTTCTGCGGCTTGTTGGTTTTCCGGCTTCAAGTCTCTGAAAAAATCTATCGGTTCATTGCGAAAAATCGGAAACCCGGTGCTTCGCGCAAAGGTGATGTCTCGCATACTGACATTGGTGCGGGTAATTTCTTCAATCTCGAACAGGCGTCCGCCGATTTGATATTGGTCGCCAAGTTTCGGTATGTGCGGATTATCTGACGGCGGCGGGATTTCAGAATCGGGAAAGGCTTCGGTTGTATGCGCCGCTTCCGGCGCGGCCTCCATCGCCTGTTCAGACGGCTCATGGATGTTTTCATGAGTTACATCCGCGTCGATTGCGGTTCCGGGATTCGGTGCGGAAACCGCAATATCAGATGCTATTTCGTATTCATTACCAGAGGCGACATCGTGGATCGCTTCATATCCGTTAAAATCAGGCTCCGTTGCGATCTCCGGCGTCTGCGCCTGATCCGGCGCGGTTTCAATGGTTTTCTCCATTTCCGGCGCGGTTTCCGGACGGGCTTCGTATCCAAACGTTGTGTAGACAACGGGAATGTTTATTAACGCTCTATTTGGATCGTTGACGTCGGTTAGGCTTACGATTCCGCTATCATCATGAACTGTAGCGGGGGATATTCCCTGTACCTCGAACGTCCTGCCGTTTATAAGGTACTGGTCGCCGGGGTGCGGCATGTGAAGCGCTCTGAACCTTGACACGAGAGATGGTGTTTCATGCCGGATTCGACCCGGTGTTACGCCGTTGCGTATAGACTCGTTGATGTGTACGTCCGATGTGATGTCGCGTAAGGTTACGCTTTCATCGGTGATTTCCTGTATTTCGTAAAATAACCCGTCCATTCGGAATCGGTCGCCGGTGCGGGTTTCGTAATTTTCGGGTGTGCCGGGCGGGGTTAAGTTTGTTCCGTCTTTTCTTTCAATCCGGTTCCAGTAGGTAAGGCCATCGGCTATGCCGTCAAGGTCGATTTGCGCGGCTTCCGGCGCGGATACCATAGTTTCATTATTATCCGCGCCCGGTTCCGTCTCTGCTATGCGTAGATCAGTTCCGTCAACACTATCTCTTCCGCCTGCGCCTGTAACATGTTCATGTGCTGGACGTGTCCCATAAAATCCGTCGCGTTGCTCGGCGGCGGATCGCTCTTCTGAAATTCCTCCATCATCCGGTCTACCCGTTCCATTGCCGTCTCCCCGATCTCGTGCAGGTGTTCGTTCAGCGTTCCCGTACACATCAGCTCGTTCCAAAGTAGCGGCTTGTGTTCCTTTATATATTTCATCCGCATCCATCCGTACTTGTTCACTTCTTTCTGTTTCGGCAATTCCAGATTCGGAATCAAATAATCCCCGTCCTCTGCCTGTCTGTAGGTCAATTCCATTCGTTCGCTCATTCTCCAATTTCCTTTCATGGTTTTTGATTGTGTTTTCAATTTCACGTAAAACTCGTTCCGACTGGCTGCTTACCGCCCGGCCAAGATTTTCAATCCCGTCCTGCGTAAGATTGGCAAGCCTGAAATTGTCCGGGAATTTCGCCTCCAGTCCGCAACGGGCGCGGATGGTGTAGCTGATGCTTGCGGCCGTAAATTCCCGAAATTCGTATTCCGTCGTATACGGAATAGCTTCTTTGATTTCATCCAGATTATTATCAACATACTCATCAGCCAGCGTATAGGATATTTTATCTACGGCTTCCCCTACGCTCTCCGCGTCCTCTCCGTAGGCGTCGCCAAGCATACGCAGCATATCCGCGTCATGCTCCGGCGCATAATTCCACAGTTGGAATTTTTGCGTGTTGCCGCGTCCGGGAAGTGTATCGGCAACATCAAAGACGTAGCGCAGTTCCGGCGGACTGCCAATATTGGAACTAATCAGCGCAATACCTTTTGAGCCGCCTCTGATCCTTCGATTCATGGTTTTGTTCCACAAATCGAAGGACGCGCAAGCGGTCGTTTCCGGCCGCTGCGCGTAGATCATAAGCTGATCCTGAAACGGGTATTTGTACATACGCGCCGCCGTATTCAAAAATGACGGCCATTCGTCTTTAACGCGCTCGGCTGTCTCCGCGGCCAGACTGGAATAAAATTCAGCTTTGGTTGCCATAAAAAATCCTCATATTTAATTAAGTTGTTTGTTTCTTATCTTTATTGTCTTTTTTGTTTTTCTTCTTCGCTTTCGCCGGTTCTGCGGTCTCCGGCGTTGCCGGTTTCACTGGCGTTGCCGGTTTCATGGACGTTGCCTGTTTCACGGGCGCGGTCTGTTCTTTGCGTTCAAGTTTGAAATCCCGCTGTACAAACTCCGGCTGCGGCGTCGGTAGAAAATCCTGTTTCGTTTCCATTTTGGTCACGCCGTAATTGGCGATTTTCAAATACGTGTGAAAATTCGGCAGATTCTGAAATTCCGTAGGCAATACAATTTCTTCCACCTTTTCCTGTTCGCCCAAAGTAAAGCGGTCGCCAAGATCGCTCGGAGAAAATGAACTGCTTCGATATTTTTTGATAACCTCGCGCTTGCCGAAACCACGCGCCAGAAACTCGCTGGTTGTCGGGTCGTTCAGCCGAAAAGTCAGGTGAATATTGAAATTGTTGAAAAACGTCTCCTTCTGATCTTGCCCGTAGACGTTTGACACAGATCCCAAATCCTGATTGGCAAGTACCAGAAATCCGCCCTTTGATCTTCCCATCGTTAGAAAACCGAATATCGACGACATTTTTGCCAGTGAACCAAATTCGTCTATAACAAACGTGATTCGCCGTTTTCGGCTATCCGTAAGTGACAGCACTTCTCGCGACATGATGTCAACGACAAAGGTCATCAGCGGGCGGAAGATGGATTCGTATTGCTGTATGTTCATTAAAAACAGCGTTCCGATTTTCTTCTTTTTGTCGCTTATGAAATTGCGGAATGAAAATGTTCCCGGCGCTTCGCCCGGTTCCTCGCTCAAGTAGCGGAAAAATGTCAAACGTTCCTGCACAATCGAAATAATCGACGACGCCTGATTGGTTTCAGGGTTTTGAATATGCTTGAGCGCGCCCTGGTCTCTCAAGTCTAACCCCGTGCCGTCCGTCGCCTTGTACATCTTCACCAAATCCTGAACCGGCGTTGCGAAATGCTCCCAGATGTCGCGGTTTTTGGTCAGGCCGTTTTTGTACAGGTAGATTATGCCCGTGCGGAATACGTCCCTCGCGGCGTTGTACCAGTAAGTATCCTTACTGTCTTTCGGCGGTTCGTAGAGTGAAGTAGCCAGAACGTCGAAATCCGGGTAATCCCTTACTTCATTAAAAAAACACCATCTGACGCTGCGCTGATCGAACGGGTAGAAAATCAGATCATTTCCGTTTTTCGGGTCGTAATGCTTTGCGCAAAACTCGCCTTTCACGTCGTAAATAATGGATTTTCCCTTGTTTTTCAGGGTTTTGATAAACCTGTTCAGGCAGACGGATTTTCCGGTTCCAGACGTTCCGAGAACCAGCATGTGAAGCCGCGCTATGGAATCAGGCAATTCCACCTCTCCCAAACGGAGCGGGGCTGTCGTTCCTTCCATTGCCATCTTCGCGTCAAGATTGGCCTTCATTTCAGCGAACGGTATTAAGTCCGCTCCCCGGACAAACTCCGTTTTTTCGGTCATTTTGTTGATCCACGCGAAAAGAATGAAATATCCAACGGCAAAGACAGGGAAAAACAACAGGCTGTAGGGAAATACGCGCCGCAGTGTTTTCACGCGGTCTTGAGTGACGATTTCAACCGCCCGCCGGTACATTTCCCTCGGAACCCTGCCTTCGCCAAGCAGCGGTACAAGTTCCTTATCAACCTTTTCATAAGGGACGAAAACCGGCCTTTTACCGCCGATGCTGAATCCGCCACCCATGTAGGTCTGTAAATTCAGAGACACGTAATATTTCAGAACCGCCCGCATGGGCAGTTTCTTACTGTCCTCCGTGACGACAAGACGGTCGCCGGTACGCAGTTCAGGCACGGGAAAGGCCATATAGGAAAGGTGAAATATGTACATCCCGCACCAATAAAGGATTATGGCAATGAGCAGTCCGACCATTGCCATACGGAAATACATCCGCGTTGCGGTAACAACCCTGTCATGTGCGATAAATGCGCGTGTCGGCATCGCTTTATTCCTTTCAGTCGTTTCATTACTTGCTATCGAAATGATCGCAGACGAACAACATATCTCTGCGAAAGTAGATGAAATGTTGTTCACAGAATCGCAGTTCTCTTTTGTATTCTTCGTCGATTTCCGCGTGCGTGCATAAATGGCAACAGTCAACATCTACTTCGCTAATTTTAAACTCACCATAAATAGGATCATTCATCTTTCACCTCTTCTTGTTTAATCTAAATAAGTGCGTCCACCGGCTTTACCGATGGACGCGCTGAATCTACCTAAGTTGAATAACCCCGGATTTTCTGGGGGATGTGTAGCCTTCGGCATTACTGATGGCCAGTCGTATTTCTCCATTTTCGCCATACTGTAATTCCATGCGGCGGTTTGCTTTCGATAGCTCGTACAGTACGTCCTGATTGTGTTCGATCTGTTGAGCTATGCTGATACGGTTCTCCGCTATTTGAGCTTCGTATCGGAAATGCAAGAAAGCCCATGCCGAGAAAAACGCAATCAGCCACACGCCCGCGAACAGGCCGTACTGTATCTTTTTACCGGCAAAGGCGTTTTTTCGCAGTTCCTCGGATATTTGCGCATTTTCCGAAACAACGCGAGAAAAGGTTTTGCTTGCTTTTTTCAGGTTTGACAAAGGCAAGGCTTCGTTTATTGCGTCTTTTAAGGACGCTTTGAGCTGGTCGCCGTACTCATTCATTTCGTCCGTAACAACGGCCATAGTTTTTTTTCCGGCTTCTTTTATATGCGCTTCCATTTTGTCAACCATAGTTTGAAAACTTTGGGCGACGACATTGAGCGTGTCTGTTATATCGTCGATTGATGCCTCGGATTTTTTGATGGCATCGACTGATTCTTTAACTGATTCAGGAAGCGTTTCAATATATGCTTTAAGGAGATGAAATATCCGCAATAACTGGAGTATTTCAAAATCGCGTTCTGAAAGTCCAATGTCGCTGATATTCAGAAGTATCTCCGTTTTTTGCTCTTCGGTAAAACCCGTTAAAAGGCTTATTAAGAGCTTGTTGGTTGTTACTGTATCGGCCATGACGGTTGTCCCTTGTCCGCTTTTATTGATGTTAGAATCGGCTCAAACTGATCGTAAATGCCATTCTGAAACCGACGCAGCCGCGCCCTTACCATGATGCGGCACAGAATATCGCCTATCGGTTTATTCGGCTTTTTTCTGCTTGCGTCCGCTACGGTAAACGCGGCTCCGTTCGCTTCCAATACTTCCGATATGGTTAAGTTCAGCCTTTCAAGTTCAGTCATGTATTCTTCGTCGATACGCGGCATCAGAATTTCATGCGGATCGTGCTTTTCGCGGAACGCAAGCGCTTCCTCGCTTATGTCGTAATCGGGAAATACTTCGCCGTCTTTACAATTCTTACATATAACGTAAGAAACCCGATCTTTAAGCTCACGCGCCCAATTAAGAGCGGATTGTACGGAATCCGGCGAGCTGGTAATAGCCGCAATACAGGTAAACTTAACATTGGACAATTCCCCAAACGGCACGTCCATCCACCATTTAAGGGTACTCTCGCCCGTTCCGGCTTTCAGGTCGGCAATAATCAACTCTTCGCCGCCGTGTACTACTTTTTCAACCATAACGTCGTTTGAAGATACTTTCTTCATTTCAACCTGTTGCGCTTCCGGAAAGAAGCGCGTTAAGGTGCGGTTTTCGTCGTCCATGTCCATAAGATATGGATTCAAACCATGTTCCCTAAGATAGGTAACAATGAAACGTGTTATAGTGGACTTGCCGGTTCCGCCTTTTGCGCCTGCTGTAAAAATAATCGTAGACATTTTCTATAGTATCCTTTCTTTTTGTTTTAGTTTTTTTCTTTCTTCAAGTCTTTTGTTTCTTTCCGCCGCCTCTTCATCCGACATGCGGGTAAGGTTATAGGTTTCACTGAACTGAAATATCTCGTCAAAATCCCTTGATTTAGACTTAACAGTTTGTTCAGCTTCTTTTACTTCCGGTTGTGTTACTTCTTTTTGTACTGCTTTTACTGAAACCGTCGTTTGCGGCTTTGCCGAAACTGGCGGCACTTCTGTAGCTGGTTGATTCGCAGCGGTTGCCAGCTTGATGCTTTCCGTGAGCTTGCAGGGCTTAAAACCCTTTGCAAGAGTATTGAGAAAGCTGTGAATAGCCCCGCGCCGTACTGAAACACGATGTTTTTCCTTTAGTATTTCAGCGATTTTAGAATAAGGCGTCGGCGGACTTGTTCCGCGCAAAGTAAGTATTTCATCCTTGAACGGTGCAAGACATGATTGATATTTTTTCCCGGCCATGTAAATACCTCATTTAATAATATCCAGACAATCTCTGAACAATATACGGACGACCTTTAGACGACCTCTGGACAACCCGCAGACAACCTAGAGACAACGTATGGACAACTTGGAGACAACTTATGGACGACCTCTGAACGTGTTATGTTTTACGTCCCTTTGTCCAAAGGTTGTCTTTAGATTTTCGAGACATTGTACAGATGTTGTCAAAAATCCGAACTTTGACGCGAGGTATTGCGTCTTAATGTTTGAAAAGGGTAGGGTTCCCTTTTCAAACGTTTAGAATTTCCATCATCAGGCGTATCGGCTCTGCCGATGCGCCGGCGTCGGTTCATTAGAACCGGCGCAACATGGCAAAACACATTAGGGTTTTGCCATGCCGGAAGGTGAAAAACCGTACAGGTTTTCACCTTCCAATCCTTTGGAATGGCTACCATTCCAAAGGACATTAACGAGGGCGAACTATTACTGATTGCCGCGTTCAAGATCACTTGCCGCCTCCGGATTCATTGGAATATGAACTATGTTTGTAACAAAAGGTTCTTTGGCGGCTTTCGCGGCTTCCATGTCGTCGGATGGATTGGCAATAATTACTTTGCCAAGTCTGCCTTCGACGGTATCCTCATAAATCTTTTTAAGCCGAAAACCGGATATTTCGATTGTGCAGGATGAGTAAAACAGCTTCAATATTTTACCATCTTCCTCAATCTTTGCCCCGTGTAACCAGCGGTCGGGAATCATACGATAATTTCCGTCCCTTCCGTCATTCGTAACAAACTGACCGCCGATATAATGTCTGCCCGGCCGTGATTCGTAACAAATCATATACTTACTCCTTGTCTCTCTTGTTGATATTGGTTTTTGTAATCGTCGTTGTACATGTCATCACGTACAAATTCATTCGCCCTTATTTCATCGTTAATCCATACGCCGTTACGGTGTTTTGCGATAATATCCGCGACGGCTGTTCTGTCCGTAGTCACTCCAAGCCGATTAATAAGATTTTCTTTATCAGGCGTGAAAATGTGCGCTTTTTCTCTTCCGCGTGAACAGGCGACATAGGCGGATTTAGCATCAAGACTTTCAGCCGCTATTATTACTTCCTGCTTTGTGTGTCCCTGCGATTTATGACTGGTAACAACATAACCGTATGTGTAATGTCTAAAGTCCGCCGGGATATTCGTACCTTCGCGGGTTTTAATTGAGCCGTCCGCATTGACTTTATCGACTGTGAGAATGTCGCCGTTGGTGAGTATTCTGGTTCCGTTCTCACTTCGATTTTGCCGGATTAAAATCCTGTCTCCGGCGCAAATATCAATCGTGCGCGGATACGAAACCGACACAATTTTGTCGGCTTTCTTTTCAGGATCAATTTGTCTGTTATACCCTTTAAGCCATAGTTTCCCGTTTTCAATCCGGTCAATCTCAAATGTTTTTCCGCCTAAAGCGGATTTTTTATCCGGCGTAAAAGTAACAAGCATCCCCGGCTGATAATTCTCCGCCGTCTTTATTTGCTCTTTAGTCCAATCGAACGGATCGCATACCGTTACAAAAGAGTTATCGTTGCCGAGTATTTCACGCTCTTTTAGCCGTTGCCTTATGGCGTCGGTGAAAGTAAGGATTTCATTCCACGTTGGCGATACGGCTATACACCGGTCAGGTTCGGTTCCATTTTCGCTGGCTTTGATGTAAGCGTCGGCGGCCTTGTCGATATAGTCGCCGCGCCCTTCATTAACCCAGCCAAGATCGTCCAGTTGCTTTATTCCGTCGGCGGCCTTGCCTTCAGATAACGTCCGTACCGCCGTGTTGTATTCCTCGACCTGCTGACGCTGTATGTCTTTCAGCTCGCTGTAATTCAGCTTTGAATACCGCTCCAGAACTCTTAGAAAATCCCCGGCTTCAACGGAAACATGCTGGCGCGTGTCGCCTATGAGCAAAATACGGGCGTTTCTCGCGGCGGCAAATACGGCTGCGCCCATTTCAGTAGATTTCAAGCTGGATTCGTCAATGATAATAACGGCGTCATTCGGCAACTCCCTTTTTCCCTTTACCAGAAAACTGTCAACCGTCGCCGCATTGGTAAAGCCGTCACCCTGCAATACCTTTACAGCGGACGCCGACGGCGCAAGGTAAACCGCTTCGCGGCCTGCGGCCTCAAGCCCTTTTCGTACTTCTCTAAGACATGTAGTCTTGCCCGCGCCCGCGCATCCGCGAATGGCATACACCCGGTCACGGTTATTCAGCGTCTCCAGTACAACCCGACGCTGTTCCTCGGATAGAAATTTGAAGGCAACGTCTTTTGTCTTTCCCAGAGGCTTACATCCGCCCTGTGACTGGTTCACAAATTCAATGGCCTCGCGCTCAAGGCGTATTCCGCGCCGGGACGCCCATTCGCCGGAAAGCGTCGGATTTTTTTCATTAGCCGCCAATTGCATGATGTCGGTTTGCCTGTTGGCCAGGTAACGCTTAGCGCTTGATAGATGGATGAAGCCAAGCCCGCGATTCAGTGCTTCGGCTAACACTTCGTGGCCTTTTACAACGGTTTTTCGCTCAAAAATATGCTCGGAAGCCCGCTGTAGGCTTTCTTTTACGTAACCCATACGCAGACGTGTATTATTCGTCAATCGTTCGATGGCGGCTTTTATAGAGCGGTTTTTCACAGCTTCAAGCTCGGCAAGGGTCGCCGATGCAAGTTGTCCGCGCTGTTGCTCGCGGACTTCCGCAGTGGTGATTTCAGCCATTTTCTGCCCGCGCGTTTCGCGTGTAATAACGTTAATTTCTCCCGCGGTTGGCGGACGTCCTTTTTCTTTTTCAAACCGTGCGATTCCGGCCTCAACCTCGGCGCGGCGCTTGCTGTAAAGCTCGCGGACTTCTTTGGGTACGCCGACAATTTCAAAGCCTTCAACCACGCCTCTGGCGTTGCGCGTAGCTTCAATTTCGTATCCAAGCGCCCGGCACTCATGCGCCATCTGATTTTGGTAAACCTTTCCGGCGTAGCGAATGGCGCGGAACATTTCACAGGTGTCAAGCGCAAGCCAGCGGTTGTTTTTTGCGTCCCACGTCGCGTTGGCTACGACAAAATGCGTGTGTATTTGGGGGTCAAGCGCGCGGCTGGCGTCATGCCGGAACGCCGCCGCGCAAAGATTCCCGGATAACTCCGTTTCGCGGGATTTTCCAGACCGGAAACCGGCAAAGCGTTCCAACTCGGCGAAAGCGGCGGCCGCCGCCCGGTCGTGCGCGTCATACAAACGCTCGTCGTCCATGACAACGGCCATTACAGAAACGCTCTTTTGCGCGGAGCATTGAAAATCAAAGAATTTGACGCTTTTTTTGTTATGGTTCGGCGTAAGGGTTTCTCCGCTGCCGGAAGGATGCAGATTGTTCCTTAACGCCTCAAACGCCTTGTCCTTTGCCTTGATCGACCGGCCTTCAATTTCAAGCCGTTTCGCGCCTTTGCCAATCCATTTACCAGTAACCTGCTCATGCTCGTTATAGTAATCATTGGCCGTAAGGTGTTCGCCCAGGTACGTTCGTCCGCCTCGTATTTTTGCGCAGGTAAACATAGCGTTACATTCCACGATCAATTTCTGTGACGATATGTGAAACTTCGCCATGTTTCGGACTGTCAGACGGGGCGTCCGGAGATTTTATTTTTTGTTCATGCCCGCCGCCCTGATTGTCAATCAACCTTTGCGCTTCTTTGGCTTTTTCCGGGTCTGCGTGATACCACTGTTTTTTATCCGGGTCGAACCTGCATCCAATTTCTTTAAGCTCCACTCTGACAGCGAAACCGATTCCTTCGATGTAATGCCGTTGTTTTTGTCGTTCTGTGTTCGATTTAATTAAGTCATCAAATGGTAAAGGTTCGCCGTTTTCGTTCCTTAAAAATCCGTGGTCTATCCTTATTGTATCCCGCGGTAATTTATCATCAGTTTTAGGGCCGCTGTTGCACCATGTCATGCCTATATCAAAATCGGACGCGCCCAGTTTTTCCCAGCTCTTGAAGATGCTGTCCTGTATATTTCTTGCAACATCTATTTTCGTGCAGTCATAGCGAACCGCATCTTTATCTAATCCCATAGTTTCAGCAACATTGTCATAAAACGAAACGAGGCTGGTAACATTCATGGAATCTTCCGGTTTAATTCTTACATCCATTGTTTGAATAGTTGCTTCCCGCTCGTTAGTGTTTTCCACGTGGTTCTCCTTTCTGCTTTCCATTTTTGCCGTTTTCAGTTTTCATCTTCCAGACTTCAAGTACCGCGTTAAGCGCATCTTCCTCTTCTATAAGCACAAACGGGCAGAACTTAGGCTTTTTTGTGTTTTCGATATTGATTTTTTTATGCGGCCTGGTTGCGGAACAATACCACTTTTCTTCCGTTTTCACGTTCCGCATGTCGGCAAACATACACCTGCAGCACTTCGCAGGTGTGTCAAGTATCAATAAACTTTTACTCATAACGATAACCCTCCATTTATCCAAAATAGTTTTAATGTTCCACAACGTACTGAACACCTGTTCCGCAGTCATCGGAACATATTAACTTGCGCGTGGCAGATTACATTCCACGATCAATTTCTTTGACAATACGAGAAACACTATCGCCGCCATGTTTCGGACTGTTAGCCGGGTCGCCCGGCTTCGGGGATTTTATTTTTTGTTCATACCCGCCCTGATTATCAATCAACCTTTGCGCTTCTTTGGCTTTTTCCGGGTCAGTGTGATACCACAGTTTTTTATCGCCATCCCATTTGCAGCCCATTTCTTTAAGCTGGTCTTTGATTGCCAGTGTTTCTCCGGTGAGATAATGTTTTTCAATCTCTTTTTTCCGTTCTTTTTCCGGCGCATTATCAATTAGAGCTTGCGCTTCAGCAACCTTCGCCGGATCGGTTGTATACCACTGTTTTTTTACGCCGTCCCACTTACACTCAAGGGCTTTTAAGTGATCTTTGACGGCGTAACCGTCGCCTTCCAGATAATGACGCGGTTCCACTTCCTGTATCCGCTCTCTTGCCTTTTCAGCGACATTTTCATCACTGTGATACCAACCGGTTTCCTTACTCCATTTACACCCCATACCTTTAAGTTCGTCGGTCATTTCTCGCGGGGCTTCGCCGATACCGTGTTTCACCAGATTCGCCGGTACTAAATCCTGCGCTTCTCTGGCTACCTCCGGATCGGTGTGATACCACTTCTTTTCGTCGGCATCGTATTTGCAACCCATTTCTTTCAGCTTATCCTTGATAGCAAAGCTATTTCCCTCGATGTAGTGGCGCGGTTCTCTTATTTCATGTTCTTTCGCGTTGTTCATAGCTGATGTTTCAATTTCCATAATCTGTTTCGCTTCGGCAACTTTCTCCGGGTCGGTTGTATACCACTGCTTTTTATCCGGGTCGAATCTGCATCCAAGTTCTTTAAGTTCCACTCTGACAGAGAAACCGTTTCCTTCAATGTAATGCCGTTTGTTTTCTTCGTTCATAATACTGTTCTCCTTATTTAAGTTTTTTTGTTGTGATATTAGTGCCTGTATTTCTTTATGAATTTCCGGGTCGGTTGTGTAAAATTGTTTAGCAAACTTGTTAAAATAGATTTTTGTTTTCATGCCCGCGTCGGCAACTTTATACGGATTTCCTTCAAAATCGTATCCCTTGTAATGTTCCACATTAATTTGTGATTCAATAAACTGGTTTCTTTCCTTCTCTTTATACTCATCAAATGTAATGTCTTTGAAATCAATGCCTGCCGTTAAAACATAGTCGTAATAACTTAAATCCGATATATTGGGTTTGATATTTATATCAAAAATTTCGCCCCAAAGTTCGCGTTCATTATTTTGAAATTTATCATTTGATGCTTTTTCGCTATCCATAACAGCTTTCTCCGCTTGTTTTGAATTTACATGTGAAAGCGCCTTATTAATGGTTAATTCAGCATAAAATCGTGCATTTGGTTTATCCTGACGGGATAACTCCAGCCATGTTTTTACATCAGCGGGATCGTCGCCTTTTTCCAAACGATGGCATACTTCAAACCAGTCGCGGTGTGATTGCGTATCAGCACCGACGTTTTTTGATTCTCGCGTTATGTTCGGCTTACGTAATTCAAATAATGATTGCTCATGCAGTCTTTCAACGATGTTAAAATCTTTAGGCGTATGAATAAGGTTTGATTGTTTTTCAGCCGTCACCAGATATGGCGTATCGTATTTATGGTTAAGAAAGCCGGGAATCCGTAAAACCCGTGAAACATCGGTCGCCGCCCGATCCGCGCCGTATTTCAGGCACATGGATTTTTGCAAAGCCTCTGCCGCCGCCGAACTGAACCCTTCCGTTTTCCATATAACCTGAATTTTTCCCGGCGAAGTGGAAAGAACGTAGTTCGGCGGCGGCGTGTTTGCATCTGCTTTAATGCGTTGCAGAACAGCATCCGCATCGTGATCTATATCAAGATATACATTCCGTACTTCGGCAATGTCGTCTTTTTTCCGGGTATTCGCGTCTGGTTTCAGCGGATTCATACTAACCCAGACGTTAGCGCCGTTCGCGTTCTGTTCCTTTAACCACGTCTGAAATTGCGGTTCAAGAAGCTCATTCCGCGAAACAAAACGCTGTTCCGTTCGATTTCCGGTCTTTAGAAAGACGGCCAGCCGATCTTCCGGCTTAAAAATATCTTTGATATAGATGGTGTCCATTATAGTTTCTCAATTAACCACAGGTAATCAGGGTCAAGAGCAATACCGAAATTACGCCCATTTGATACCGTAACCGGTGAGCGCAGGTAGTATTGAGTGGATACAACGGGGCATCCCGCCGCGGTTGAATAACTGATTTCCCGCGTCCATCGCCTCCCTTGTGTGTCGGTGCATGTAACCTGCTTCCATAACGACAGTGAAGGCGACGATGATAAGTCGCCGAGAGTGGATTGCGTTTCAAATCGACCGGCGTTTAGAAGTCTTGATACTTCGCCGATATTTGGAGAGCTTATCCAAAGCAGGAAATTTTCTCCGCTTTGCCGTATGCTCGTGATGGTGAAAGGCCGTTTTGCCGGATCAGCGTCCTCGCCGGACAAATGCCCGACGTTAAACCCGCTTATATTGCGGACGCTGTCCTCTGCATAAACTCCGGTCGTACCCAGAGTTAAAACCAGCATTAAAAACAAAAGTTTTTTCATTTTGTATTCTCCTTATCTGTTTGTTGTTTGTTCTGCCAAAAATCAGGGATTTTGAAATTAGGCAATAATTTCAAGTTCCCTATCCATGAAGGCGGTTCGCCTACAAGAAACTGTCCAACGGCTTTTTCGTTTTCGTCGTAATGACTAAACTCATACTTGTACAGGCTTCGTGTTTTATAAGGCGGATTGTCCTGTGAAACGGCATAATCCAATCCCTGAACCTCAATTATTTCCTGTATCTTTCGGGAATAATCGGGCAATTCACCGGAATAAACAACGACATGAATGGCGCGCGCTACCATTTCCTTTGCCGCTCGCGGCGAGTTAAATTCGGATTGCAATAAAAGACTTTCCAGCGCAAGTAAAGCGTCATAAGCGGAGTTTGCGTGAATCGTCCCCATGCCCGCGTGTCCGGTATTGAAAGCGCGAACAAGATCAAATGCTTCCTTGCCGCGAACTTCACCTACGATAACCCACTTTGGATTTATGCGTAAACTGGCGCGTACAAGACTGCTCAAAGGGACTTCCGTATCTGCGGAATCTTTTGGTTTTTTGCTTTCAAAAGCAGCCCAAAGTTCATTTGATATGGAAATTTCCCGCGCGTCCTCAATGGTAACAACAGGACTCGCTTTCGGAATAAACCCGCACAAACTGTTAAGCAGTGTGGTCTTTCCGCTTCCCGTGCCTCCGGCAATCAGAATGTTTTTTCTCATTCTGACGATGATTTCCAGAATTGCGATACCGTTATCATCAATAGAGCCAAACCGGGCAAGATCGCTTAACGTAAAATTATGTTCCGGAAATTTTCGTATGGAGATGCAAGCCCCTTGATCATAGCAGGGATCAGTAATGATGCTTACCCTGCTTTTGTCAGGCAACCGCGCGTCAAGAATAGGTTCCTGATCGTCAAGGTTTCTGCCCATACGCCGGGCGATGGACTTTGCGGCCGTCATTAGCGCGGTTTCGTTCCTCCACTTTACATTTTCTACCCGTTCAAGCTTTTTTCCGCGCCGCTGGCTGTAAACTTTTTCGTGACTGTAAATACTTATGTCGGTTACTTCCGGATCGTCCATCAACCCGGCAATCGGGTTTAATGTTATTTTCAGAATGTCGGGGCGAACCGGTTTGTTATCATCAGTCGTTTGACTCATAAAATCCTTCCAGTTCAGCAATAAGCATTTCAGCGGACAACCTTAACGCAGCCGAAAGCCCGCGAGGGCTGCCGGCTCCATAGCGAATAAAGAAAGATTTTTTTGTTGCGGCGTTACGCAGATATG
>Ga0099364_10004071_pt1 | contig 22246 bp, 20 predicted proteins | sample TergutTh196P3_FD_73070 | JGI IMG/M metagenome (GOLD analysis project Ga0099364, IMG submission 73070) | Microcerotermes parvus P3 segment gut microbial communities from Pointe-Noire, Republic of the Congo - Th196 P3 | ecosystem: Host-associated > Arthropoda: Insects > Digestive system > Gut ...
TATATCAAAGAACTTTATTCTATTTTTCAAAACCAAAACGCATTTTGGGGTGCGTTTCAAATTTGAGGGCGCAAAGATACTGCTTTTTTTTAACATGCAAACTTTTTTCAAAAAATTTTTGCATTTTTTTTGAAAAAAAATTGCAAAAAATGTAGATTTGTTATGTAATTATCTAAATATCACATGATTGTATGCGTGTCAATAAAGTTGCACTTGTTTTAGTTCGTCTGCGAAATGATAAAGCCTGTTTTGTATTTTTCTGACGGTAGCTGACTTGGATCTGCGTAAACCCGTTGAATAGTACTGTAATTCCTTTTGATTAATGCCGGTTATTTGAAAACTGAATATTTTTAAAAAAATATTCGATTTTTTTAAAAATATTCGTATCTTTGCACCGTGTTGTTAAAAATAATGTAAAACGCATTTTATGTATGACACAATTAATATCAATATAAAACAAAACAATTATGAATTTATTTTTTCTGAATATCATTCTGAAAAAGCTCGTTAAACGCGACGTTTTTTCGGTAATCAACCTTCTGGGCCTGTCTATTGGTTTGGCGGTAGTATTGTTGATAAGTCTGTTAGTTTTCAATGAACGCTCGTTCGACAAAGCGTTCAAGGAAGGAAATAATATTTATCGCATTAATAGTTTTCTTACAGGATATAGAGCCGGCGAAACTTGGTGCGGGCTTGGATCGGCTGCGGGTCCTGCATTTAAAGAAGCCGTACCCGAAATTCTAACAGCAGTTAGAACTATCAGGCGGGAATTGGCTATCAAGATTAACGACAATCCCATTAGAATCGAGGTAATGTATGCTGACGAGGATTTCTTCCAACTGTTCGATACGCCTTTTCTTTTCGGAGCGCCTGAAACAGCCTTGTCACGTCCAAACACGGTAGCCATATCGGAAGAAGAGTCAAAAAGACTGTTTGGTACCGTTAATTCTGTGGGAGAAACATTTTTAGTGGATAACCGAACTCTTATGGAAATTGCAGCCGTATATAAGGATTATCCCAAAAACAGTTCCTTTTGGGAATACAAAATGATATCCTCATTACCTCACATGATTGGAACTAATGTGACTTGGATGAACGCCGTTTTTGAAACTTTTTGCCTGTTGCCCGAAAAAGTGGATACTGCTCAAGTCGCCGCAAAATTGCGGAATGTAGTTTTAGACGCTAATGACGGGTGGTGGTGGTATTATCCTTTATTGCAGCGATTGGACGAAATTCACTTACATTCGGCAAAATTTGTCCGTAGTTATACTTCTTCTCAAAGCGATATAGGTAAAGTGAAAATGATGTCGTTGCTGGCGGTTATTATTCTTGCAGTGGCATGTATCAATTATATGAATTTAAGCACCGCGCGCGCCCAAAAACGTTCAAAAGAAATAGGGTTGAACAAAACGCTTGGCGCAAAACGCTATGAACTTGCGTTCCGACTGTTTATCGAAACAGGTATCTTTACCCTTGTTTCCTTTATTTTTGCCTTCTTGCTGGCTTGGGGACTGTTGCCAAAATTCAATGATTTGTTGGGCGAACATTTGCAAATCGGATTGGCGCTACAACCGATGTTTTTATGCGGTGCGTTGCTTATATGGTTAGCAGCCACCGTGCTTGCCGCAGCATATCCCGCCATATATCTGTCGAGTTTTCCTCCTTTGATGGCAATAGGCAGCGGTTTTATGCCAACGTCAAGCCATGCCGCTGTGCGAAAAGTTCTTAACGTCGGACAGTTTGCCGTTGCCGTAATCCTTATTTCATGGGTATTTATTATTCAAGCGCAAATCAATTTTATGAACAACACGGATCTCGGCTACAATCCCCGTAACTTGATGTATCTTTCGCTTGGCTCATTAGCATGGAATACTGATATTGGACCATTAGTAAATGATTTCAACGCCGAAAGTTCGGTTGAAATGGCTACGCGCCATAGCAGTCCCTTCTTTTCTGGGACTACAACGACTATTGCTATAGATGAGACTGACGATAATGTAGGATTAAGCGTAGTAATGCAGGTAGCCGATCCGAATCATATTGATTTTATGCAAATGAAGATGATTGCAGGGCGTCCGTTACCTGAATGGCAGCCCGGAGACAGCATTATACGAGTCATACTCAATCGCGCGGCTGTGGAATATATAGGAATGACCCCCGAAGAAGTAATTGGAACAAATGTGCGTTTATGGAATTTCGACAATAACGAAGTATGCGGCGTTGTGGAAAATTTTCACTTTGAATCACTGCATACTCCCGTCAGAGGATTTGGTTTTCATAACAGGGGACGCCCAAATTCAGTAATAATGCTTCGTTTGAGAGAAGGCAATTTGGCTGAACAGTTACAGCGTTACGAACAAATTTTCAAGAATCATTTTCCCAATGAATTGTTTGAGCCGCAGTTTTTCGATTCACAATTGGCAAAAGCCTACGAAGACGAGCGGCGTACCAACCGCGTAGCTATCGTTTTCTCTGTGCTTGCTATTTTTGTTGCCTGCATGGGCGTTTTCGGATTGACGGCGTTTATGGCGGAACAGCGCACAAAGGAAATAGGCGTCCGCAAAGTATTGGGAGCAAGCATAGTGAGTGTTGTGAGTTTGTTTACGGCTAATTATGTAAAATTGCTGCTTATTTCGCTGTTAATAGCCATTCCTGCCGCGTGGTGGGTAGGCGAGCGGTATCTGCAAGAATTTGCCTATCGCATTTCGCTTTCGTGGTGGATTTTTGCATTTGCAGCGCTCATAACAATCGCGCTGACGCTGCTAACGGTATGCATACTCGCTATTAAGGCGGCAATGGCTGACCCCGTGAAAAGTTTGAAGACGCAGTAAATTTAAATACGCAAATCTCGTCCGAAAAAATGTAAAGCATCTGAAAATCTTAATGCAAAAAGTTTAAGGCTGTTTTGCCAAAAACATCAGCCGAAGAATGCTATCCGCACTTCCTTGTCGGACTACAGACAGGAAGAATGGATGTGTAATGTGCCTTTGTACGCGATAAGCGTAATATTGTCCAACGCCCCTGAACGGCGCAGCCCTCAACTGTGGTAAATGTACCCTTTTTTTTACAATTAAATCGTTTTTAAAAAAAAAGTGTTATCTTTGCGCGTTGAAAAAGTTTAAAAAACTATGAGCCATTGGGAAAATTTTAGTAAAGGCATAATCAAGGAAAACCCTGTATTTGTGATGGTTTTGGGGTTGTGTCCGGCATTGGCTACCACCACTTCGGCAATAAACGGCATGGGAATGGGGTTGGCTACGACGTTTGTTTTAATATTGTCAAATGCTGTAATAGCCTTGATTGCAGGAGCAATTCCCGACAAGGTGCGTATTCCTGCCTATATCGTAGTAATTGCATCGTTTGTGACAATGGTGGATATGCTGATGGCGGCTTATGTAAATATGCCCGGTCCTAACGGCGAGCCAAGCCTCTACGACCAGTTAGGCATCTTCATACCGCTGATTGTCGTGAACTGCATCGTACTTGGTCGCGCCGAAGCGTTTGCAGCAAAAAATAAACCGTTGTCGTCAATAATTGACGGCGCTGGTATGGGAATAGGCTTCGCCTTCGCATTGACGCTATTGGGCGCAGTTCGGGAAATTTTGGGTAGCGGCTCGGTATTCGGATTGACGCTGTTTCCGAAAACAACAAATATTTTAGTTTTCGTTTTAGCGCCCGGCGCGTTCATCGCATTAGGCTACTTGATAGCAATAGTGAAGCGAGTTGGAGAAGAAAACATCTTATCGTTTGTAAAACAGTTTTTTAAGTCTATTATTAGAATATAGTTAAATTAATATATGGAATTGCAATTACAAGACAAAACTATTGGGCAGTGGTTAGAACACTGGGCAGCCACAACGCCCGACAAGGAATATTTAGTTTATTCCGACCGAAATCTGCGTTTTACGTGGAAGGAATTTAACAAGCGCGTGGACAATATGGCTAAAGGCTTGATGTCTATTGGAGTAACGCACGGTACGCACGTTGGAATTTGGGCTACTAATGTACCCGACTGGCTAACGTTTCTGTTTGCAGGCGCAAAAGTTGGAGCTGTGCTGGTAACGGTGAACACCAACTATAAGCAAAGTGAGTTGGAATATTTGGTAAAAGATTCTGATATTCACACTCTTTGTATCACCGAAGGCGTTTTTGACGGCAGTTATGTAGACATGGTTTACGCGATGATGCCCGATTTGCGGGTTTCGCAACGCGGCTTTGCAAGCAGTGAAAATTTTCCTATGTTGAAAAACGTGGTTTATATCGGTCAGGAAAAGTTTCGCGGAATGTACAATACCGCCGAACTGCTGCTGCAAGGTCAGAATATTGACGATGAGGCGTTAGAAAAGGCAAAAAGCGAGGTTAAATACACCGATGTTGTCAATATGCAGTACACTTCTGGTACGACGGGCTTCCCGAAAGGCGTGATGCTGACGCATTATAACATTACCAACAACGGATATTTTACAGGAAAGGGAATGGGCTTTACCGCCGCCGATAAACTCTGCTGCTGTGTGCCACTGTTCCACTGCTTTGGCGTTGTGCTGGCTACCATGAACGTTCTGACGCATGGCTGTACGCAAGTGATGGTAGAGAAGTTTGACCCGTTGGTAGTGCTGGCTTCTATTCACAAGGAACGTTGCACCGCGTTGTATGGCGTGCCAACGATGTTCATAGCCGAGTTGAATCACCCGATGTTCGACATGTTTGACCTTACGTCGCTTCGCACAGGCATCATGGCTGGCGCTCTTTGTCCAATAGAACTGATGCGCTCGGTTACTGAAAAGATGCACATCACGCACATCACCAGCGTTTACGGTCTTACCGAAACATCGCCCGGAATGACCCACACCACCCTCACCGATACGTTTGAAAACCGTTGTACTACCGTTGGGCGCGAGTTTCCATTCACCGAAGTGAAAATTCTGAATCCCGAAACAGGACAGGAATGTGGCGTAGACGAGCCCGGCGAAGTATGCTGCAAGGGATATTTGATAATGCAGGGTTATTACAAAAATCCGCAGGCAACAGCCGAAGTCATTGACGAAAACGGTTTTCTCCACAGCGGCGACATAGGTACAAAAGACAAAGACGGATATTACCGAATTACAGGTCGCATAAAGGATATGATTATTCGCGGCGGCGAAAATATCTATCCGCGCGAAATAGAAGAATATTTGTATAAACTTGACGGTTTGAAAGATGTGCAGATAGTTGCCGTTGCCTCGCCAAGATACGGCGAGGAAGTGGGCGCCTTCATTATTCCTCAACAGGGCGTAACGCTTACCGAAGAACTGGTAAAAGATTTTTGTCGCGGACAAATAGCGCGTCACAAAATTCCCAAATATATCTTCTTTGTTGATGGTTTCCCATTGACGGGGAGCGGAAAAATTCAAAAATACAAATTACGGGAACAGGCGCTTGAAACATTGAAAGAGCGAGGCGTAGAAATAGTTTAAAATAATAATATTAATTATCATGGAATGTATAACAAAGTCGAACGATGCACATAAAAGCGGCAAAGCCGGTCGTCGTTCATTTCTCAAAAAACTGACGTTAGCCGTTGGCAGTTCCGCAATATTGCCTGTATTTGGCAAGGCGGGTAAATTTGAGCCAACTCAAAACAATGAGATTGTAACTCAACTCATTAATTATCCGGCTCCCAAGATGGACATAAGGGCATTCATGGCGCATCCAAACAGGGAGGGAAGATTTCCGGCAGTTGTCGTAATACATGAAAACAGGGGGCTACAGCCTCATATTAAGGACGTAACCGAGCGTTTTGCAAGAGAGGGGTTTCTTGCAATGGCTCCCGACGCGCTGACTCCCGTTGGCGGAACGCCCGATAATGACACGGCAAGGGCGGCAGAGTTAATCAGAAGTTTAGATAATGACGACACTGTAGATAATTTGGTTGCAGCGGTCAAATATCTGAAGACCCACCCGCGTTCGACGGGAAAAGTAGGTTGCACAGGTTTTTCATGGGGCGGAGCAATGACCGGTCATGTGGCGGTACACTCGCCCGAACTTGATGCGGCAGTCCCGTATTATGGACGACAGCCCGCTACCGAAGACGTGGCGAAAATAAATGCTCCGATAATGGCGCACTATGCAGAAAACGACCCCGGAATAAATGCGGGAATTGCTGCATTTGAGGAAGAACTGAAAAGACTTGATAAAGATTTTCAGATATTTATATACGATGGTACTGCTCACGCTTTCAACAACGACACAAATCCGGATAGATACAACGCCCAAGCCGCAAGGTTAGCATGGAACAGAACAGTCGAGTTCTTCAAGGAGAAATTAAGATAACTTTTTAATCTTAATTATCCATTATTAACTCTTCATTATTAATTTTCAGTACTCCAAACCTTTGCTACCGTATCAACAAACGGCTTGCAGTGGTTGAAAAAATATTTGTAGCCTTCGCACAGATAATTCAGTCCGGGTTCTCCTTCGGGCGATTCGATAAATCTGTTTTTGGGACATTCGCCGTTGCACATGTTTTTAACATCGCACCTTATACAGTATTGGGGTAGAGTTTTCGATTTTGCCTGTCCAAACGCCTTCTGTTCAGCGTGATTAAGGAAATATCCCAAGTCGCGATCGTTAATATTCCCAAGTAGGTGATCATTATCAACAAAAAGGTCGCATGGATAAAAATCGCCGTTATGTTCTATTACGGGCGTTCCACCGCATTGCTCTCTGAAAACGCACCATGAATGTTCCTGTTTGAATGCAGTCCGCAACGCTTCTTCAAAAATCTGAATTTTTACCGCGCCAATATCTTTTTTTATCCATTCATCAAAAATTGCTGACAGAAAACAGCCAAACTCGCGTGCAGGAACAGAATTTTCCGAAACACGCCTATCGCCGTTCTCCATTTTTTCTACCAAAGGCATAAAACTGATATAATTTGCGCCCAAATTTTTGAAAAAATCATACACAACCAACGGATACCCTACATTACGAGAACTTACAACACACAATATCTCTGCATTTATACCGTATTTTCGGAGCAACGCGTAGCCGCCAATAGTTTTTTCAAAACTACCGTTTAGATTAGAATTATGGCGCAGGGCGTTATGAAGGTTTTCCGGACCGTCAATACTTATTCCCACGGCAAACCCGTTTGATGCAAAAAAATTGCACCATTCTTTTGTTATCAACGTTCCGTTGGTCTGAATACCGTTCAAGACACTCTTTCCTTGCGGCAGGTATTTTTTCTGGATTGACAGTACCTTTTTATAGAACTCAATCCCCGCCAGCAAAGGCTCTCCCCCATGCCAGGTAAACACAACAGTATCCCCCGATGAAACCGAAAAATGTTGTCTTATACAGTTTTCCAGCGTCTCATCATTCATTACAGAATTTAAGCCTGCTTTGCCCTTCCCCCGATAGTAGCAATAGGTACATTTCAGGTTGCAACGCGAGCCAACGGGTTTTATAAATACCTGAAAATCGTCTGTCGTCAGCGCTAAATAATATTTAAGTTAACTCTTTTGTTCGGCAGTATCTTTAAAAAAGATGTAAAAGAATGTTATCAACGCAACAGTTGCTACCGATGCGATTAGGAACATTAATTGCCAGTCGGTTTGACCATTAACTTGAAAATTATCTATCATTCCTGCCGTTATCTGATTTCCAACAAAAATGCCTAATCCCCATACCACGAACTGCAACAAGCCTTGCGCCTGCGCTTTGTATTCATGTGGAACAGCCTTATCTGTATATACCTGTGCTGCAACAAAAAACAGTCCGAATATCAAGCCGTGCGTCAATATTCCAATATAATACAACCATTGTTGTTCAAATCCAACGCCGAGATAAAGAGATATATAACGCACAAGCATCGCCGACAATCCGAAAAGCAATGCCTTTTTGATGCCGTATTTTATTAAAACGCTGGTAGTTATAAACAGGAAGAACAATTCTGCAAACTGTCCCCAGTTCATCGTTACGGTGATATACTCGAAACCCTTGTCATTTAAAAATATTGAGCCAAACGAATAAAACATTGCAAAAGGTATTGCCGTCAAAAACGCTATCAATATAAACATATTGAAATTTTTGTTTTTCAACGTTGTTAAAACTTTTAGCCCAAACATATCCTGAATGGAATATTTTGTTGATTTATCCACAGTTGGCGGCGTTTTTGGCAAAGTCAGATTGAAAAGCGCCGTGACAAGAGCGGCGGCAGCGCCACAATAAAGCGGTAGCGGGGTTACATCAAAAGCCGGAACTTTGAAAATGTTGATTGCTACAATGCTTACAAGTCCCGCAGATACCCAACCGATCGAGCCAAGTATTCGTATTCTGGGAAACTGTTCAGATGAAATGTGCGTCATAGCAATAGAACTTGTCAGCCCCCATGAGGGAATATAACACAACATCGCTAAAGTAACCGTAACCATCAAACCTGCAAAACTTGTTTGCGTAGCGGCTAATAACAGGAAAACAGCCACCAATAGATTTAGCGAGGCAAGCAGTTTTTCCGAAGATACATAACGGTCGGCTATAACTCCTACCAAAGGCGCAGCAATAGAGCCAATAGCCATTGAACTTATGATTAACGCAACCTGATATGCGCTGAGTCCCAAATTACTAATATACGGTCCCAAGGCTAACCACCATACAGCAAACAACATGTACTGCATGAACATCATAACTCCCAACTTTACATAAATAAATTTTTTCATATACATCAATTAATTAAGATTATTATTAAATTTTCAAAAATATTTTTGTACAAAGAAAACATTTTTTTTCAAAAAAAACAAAAAAATTTTTTTTAACGAAAAAAAGATGTATTTTTCCCCTATAAATTCCTCACTTTATTTCAAATAACGCACCAAATTTTCGCCTTTGGCATGCGATTTTCCCCTGCGAGTTTGGTTTCATTACTGAAACATTAGGCTCTATTATTACGTTCATTCGAGCGCCTTTGACCAGATAAATTATTGCAGCGCAATATGTGAGTAGAAGGGGAAGTCTATTGCGTGCCGTGCCGCCCAAACCGCCAATTGTGCGCTGACCCCTTCTTTCTGTCTTGTATCGGAGGGCTTTTTTATTCTTCAGGCAAATCAAAATACCATGACAACCCAGCAGGCTCTACCATAGAATAACTTTCGGTACGGGTAGATAGGGTATTCACTAAATAGATTTTGTTCCAACCCTTTTTCAAAGACAGATCAAATTTGAAATTGTTTGTACGATCCCCATCTTGTTCCGAATGTTCACCTTTAATGGTGAAGTCGCTTTTAGCGTATGTAAGGGATAGCACTGCAGTTTCTGCTTCATTCCTAAAAACAAACCATCCTATCCTGTTAGCATTTTCGCCGGATCCATCGTAGCAGACTAATCCTATTTCCGATGACATCAAAGCATCTGGATTGCTAACAACTACACCGGGACTAAATCTCGAATCAAATTTGTACAGATAGTTATCTGATACAGTCTCGGGTAAATCAATTCTAAACTTTTCATTTGAAAATGCTGCGGTCTTGAGAACTTGGGTATTTCCTGAAAAGACAATCAATCTTACCTCTTTAACATCTGGACTTACACCCTGCAACGTTACATCAATGGACGTAAACGAACCGTCTTTATCGTCTTTATCCTCATCATCGCCACACGAACTGACAAAAATCATCACTGCGGAGCAGGCAACTATAGTCGCCACATTCTTCAATTTAAATCTGAAATTTTTCATTTTATTACTTTTTTAAATTACTACTAACATTAACTATTTAATATTTACAATATTACTGTTTTGTGTGCTGTAAGCATGACAATGTTGTCGGGCTGTACTCTTTTCTCTAAACGCACTGCTTTTTCGACCGCGCTCTCGCCGGTTTGCGCACAACGTCCGAGTGGGTTGCCTTCGGCGCTACTTCGTGATGGCGCAGCGGCGGTTTACACTGCCGTTCATGTTGGCTACTACCTTTCAATTTTGCACTACCTTATCTGCAGGGTTACTGCCGCCGTTGCGCCAACTTAGCGCAGCGATCTCAACGCAGTTAAACCGCCAGTTGTATGTAGGCATCTCTGTCAATTGCTCTCAAACCGAGTCAAACTCTGCGTAGTGGAACAATTTTTTATTGAGTATCAATCGTAACTACAACTGGTTTTGGTCAAATCAAAACTGTATACATTCAGCGTTACCAAAGTTTCGTGCAAATTGGAATCAATTTGAGAATGCTTTTTTGCAATAGGCATAAAGTCTATGATACCTTCCTTTATGTTGTGCCTTACACTATCCGCTACAAAGAGTACATAGGTATTGTTGTTACTACTCCTTACCAATACAGTTGCTACTCTTAACGTACTAATACTGTCATTAACGGAATTACTTTCCATTCCCATTTCAAAAACATCCAATCCACGCCCGAATACATTCTCATAATAATTATATGAGCCCAATTCCATGTTGAACTTTTGTAAAATAGGTCGCCACCACTCTGCCTCTTCGCACATCTCGCCTATGGCTACTTCTTCTTTTGGTATTGTTTTGTTTGAACAAAAACTTGTCAACACCACTCCGCAAATCAATGCGGGAATAAACATCATAACTACTTTTTTCATTTGACTACTTTTTTTTAATTACTACTAAATTAATAAATTACAACTCTTTTGTTCGTATTGTTTGCCTCGCAACGTTGTCGGGCTGTACTCTTTTCTCTAAACGCACTGCTTTTTCGACCGCACTCTCGCTCGGCTTACGTACAACGTCTAAATATACGTACTTTTCCGCTCAAACCTGCTCGCGAAAACAACCCCCTGCAAACTTTTTTGAGTTCGCATCAGGACGTAACTTTTCCTGTCAACCTATTATACGTAAAAAAATGAAAAAGGTTACGTTTTGGGGGAGAAAAAAGTTAATTTTGGTTTTATCAAAAAAAAAAGTTTTCTTTGCAAAAAATTTCAATGAGGTTGTATCAAAAGCCTCTAATTTTTACAATTTTTTTATATTTTAAAATTATTGTCGTAAATTTGTGGCGTTTAAAAATGAGTTATTATTCATAAAAATATACAATAGAACAAAAAGAGAATATATGAACAAATATGCAATTCTGACAGCCGAAGAAGCGGCGAGTCTTATTAACGATGATGACAATGTCGGTTTTAGCGGATTTACCGCTGCGGGAACTCCAAAATCCGTGCCAATAGCGCTGTCTAAACGCGCCGAGGCTGAACACGCCGCAGGCAAACCTTTCAAAATAGGTATGTTTACAGGCGCTTCAACGGGCGACAGTATTGACGGGTGTCTTACCCGCGCAAATGCTATCAAATTCCGAACGCCGTATCAATCGCACACCGACCTTCGCAACTCAATCAATTCACAGACAGCGCCATATTACGATATGCACCTGTCTCACCTTGCGCAAATGCTTCGCTACGGATTTCTGGGCAAAGTAAATATTGCCGTCATAGAGGCTGCCGATATTAACCAAAATGGCGGTATAGTGCCTACCTGCGGCGTGGGAATATCGCCTACCATTTGCCATTTGGCTGATAAAATTATCGTTGAGTTAAATCAACAACATCCCAGGTCTATTCGCGGTATGCACGATATTTTCGAGCCATCGGCGCCGCCCAACCGCGAGGCAATACCAGTGTACAAACCGTCTGACCGCGCAGGTGATAATTGCATTAAAGTTGATCCTGCAAAAGTTGTAGGCATAGTAGAAACTAACCTGCCCAACGAAGGCGGTAGTTTTGCGCCGGTGGACGAAGTTACAGCAAAAATTGGCGACAACGTGGCTAACTTTTTAGTTGGCGAAATGGCGGCAGGACGAATACCCAAAGATTTTTTACCCGTTCAGTCGGGTGTGGGAAACATTGCAAACGCAGTGCTTGGCTCTATGGGCGAAAACAAAGAAATACCAATGTTTGAGGTTTATACCGAAGTAATTCAGGACGCAGTTATTTCGCTGATGAAAACAGACAGAGTAAAATTTGCCAGCGGCTGTTCCTTAACTGTCAGCAATCCTGTTATTGATGAAATTTATGCAAATTTAGATTATTTCAAACCCAAACTGTTATTGCGTCCGCAGGAAATATCGAACAATCCTGAAATTATCAGACGTCTTGGACTAATCACTATCAATACGGCTTTGGAGGCTGATATTTTCGGAAATATCAATTCTACGCATGTTACAGGCAACAAGATGATGAACGGAATAGGCGGCTCGGGCGATTTCACCCGCAACGCATATCTTTCAATATTCACAACGCCTTCGGTAGCAAAAGGTACAAGCATCAGCGCTATTGTGCCGATGGTTTCGCATTTAGACCACAATGAACATTCAGTGCAAATACTGATCACCGAGCAAGGCGTTGCCGATTTGCGTGGAAAATCGCCTGTGCAGCGAGCCAAAGCCATAATCGAAAATTGTGCGCACCCGGAATACAGGCAACTTCTTTGGGATTATCTGAAATTAGGAAAAGGACACACTCCGCACAATCTGCGGGCATGTTTCGCGTTCCACAACGCTTTCATCGAAACCAAAGATATGCACAATGTGGACTGGGGAAAATATACGTCTTAATCGGGATATATAATACAGCCCTGCGTGGGCTGTATTCCGTTGATACAGTCGCCAAGATAAAAATACTCAACTCGACAGTTTTTTTCGGCGGTACATTCTTCTATAATAGCCCGAAATTCCGCTGTGTCAGGCTCAAAAACGTGGTCGTCATGCCTGAATGGGTTTTCCGTGTTGTGATAGAACTGATTGAACTCTATGTTGGGCGAACTGATAAACAATTTGTTGAAGTTGTATTCAAGCGCCTGTCTTATCAACTTCTTTGCATCTTCAATGCTGTTGTGTTCAATTACTTCAACAAGCAGCACGTTCAGTTTTTCCTGCGATTTAAATCCGTCTAACGATTTGAAAAACGAGAGTTTGTTTTCCTTGTGACGCTTGGCAACGCTGCGACACAGCGTCTCAACGCGCTCGTCGTTGTCCACTGCGTAATACGTCTCTTTGAAATCGAGTTTTATCATATTTTTGAAAAAGTCGAAATCGCCGCAACCAATATCCAAAATCGGAACGTCCAATTCCAATCTTTCGGAAATATACTGTATTCGTTGCTGTTTCGTTCCCTGCCACTGCAAATCTACCTGTAGCCCCGCCCCCGCCAAATAATTCTCAAATACGGGCTTGAGGTCGTAAAACTGTTTTTCGCATTTCATACCCCTCTGAACAAACAGATAAAACACAAAATACGGCACATTTTTGATATTTGACAGTACTATTCCGTATTTTTGCGCAAGATTTTCGTCTAATTCCGATGAAACGCCGTGTTCGTTGGTGATATGCGTGAACAGCGACACAAGGCTCAACAGGTTTACGGCGTCGAAGATGGAAGGCGCCGAAACGGTAAGTTTAAAAACACGGCTCGTTTGCTGCTCAACCTGTATGCCGTCAAAATATTTTGCCAACAAAAATTTTCCATCGCGAAACCATTTAGAATCAATGTACAGCGATGTGATTTCGATGCTGCACGGTTTTGTATCAACCTCGCCCTGTGTGCATCGCAATTCTGCGATTTCCTTTTTCGCATACTCTTCGCGAAGTTTAAGGATATGAGCAAAAAGTTCATTGCATATATGTAAAGCCGCCAATGGCGCACAATAACTCTGAAAATCAATCTGATAATCGCCTTCGGGCTGAAAACTGTCTTTTTCGTCCTGAAAAACTATTTCGTAATTGTGCTTATCTACTGCATTACCTGCTATATGTCCGTTTTTCAATGGCTTAAAATACAAGCCAAAATCAGTATCCGGATTTTTGCACAGTATATCCATCAAATAATCGTTTTTACATTTAATTTTTATGATCATAATTTAAACATAATTAGTGTTAAGTTAAATAAAAAATGGCGTATAAGCCTCTCCCCTGCCCCTCTCCTATGGAGAGGGGAGAAGTACAGAAAAGAGCTGAAAGACCATCAGCAATTCCAAGCGCTAATATCCCTCTCCTATGGAGAGGGGTAGGGGAGAGGTAAAACCGCGATGTTGATCGAATTTGCGTCATAATAAGATTTACATAAACATTTAGATAATTACATGTCTAACGTCTTCAATAAATCCGTTACGGCGTCAGTTGGCTCAACGGCGGCTCCCAGCAATTCCATAAACTTACTGCCTACGATAGCTCCCGAAGCGTGCGTCATAGCCATTTGAAGCGTTTCCCTGTTGCTAACGCCGAAACCTATCAATCGCGGATTATTCAGTTTCATGTCGCTAACCCTCTGAAAATAACTCTGTACGCTGTCGGAAAAACTTTTCTGAACTCCGGTAGTGGCGGCGCTCGAAACCATGTAAATAAATCCGCCTGTATTTTCATCAATCAGCCTGATCCGCTCCTCTGACGTTTCAGGACTTATTAACATAATCATCTTAATATCATACCGTTCGGCGATTTCCTTATAATCAGCCATGTAATCGGCAAACGGCAAATCGGGTATAATCACTCCGTCAATTCCTGTTTCTGCGCACGAGCGACAAAAAGCCTCAAATCCGTACTGCATCACAGGATTCAGATAGCCCATCAGAATAGCGGGAATATGAATCGTTTGCCGGAAATTTTTCAACTGTTCAAACAGCAGTCGCTGCGACATTCCATTGCGTAGAGCCTGATTAGCGGCTCGCTGAATAATAACGCCGTCAGCCATGGGGTCGGAAAAGGGAATGCCAATTTCAACCACGTCAATGCCTTTTGTTTGTAAGGCGGCAAGTACTTTAAGCGTGTCATTTAGAGCGGGATAACCCGCCGTAAAATATACTGACAAAATTCCGTTTTTTTTTGTTTCAAAAAGTCGTGTAATTCTATTCATTAACTAATGTTGTTATTGACTTTTGTTTATTTCGCCACAAAAATAATACTTTTGTTTCAAAAAACCTATTTTTTGGTTAAAAATATGGTTCTACGACTTTTTGTGAGGATAGCATTTCAAATTTTTTTTTAACTAAAAAAATGTGTTTCTTTGTCTTTTTAAAATTTAAAGATTTCACTAATGAAAATATCGAAAAATAAAGTAGTATCGTTGTCCTACGAGCTTCGCATTGACGGCAAAGACGGCGAAATCATACAGACGGTATGCGCCGACCAGCCCATGAAGTTCATATTTGGCTCTGGCAGCCTTATTCCCGGCTTCGAGCGCAACGTTGAAAATTTAGAAACAGGCGATAATTTTGCTTTTTTGCTTTCGTGCGAAGAGGCATACGGACCTGAAATAGAAGAGGCATTCGTTGAAATTCCGAAAACTGCGTTTGCTGTGGACGGCGAAATAGACAGCGATTTGTTTGTTGAAGGCAACGCTATACCTATGACCGATTCGCAGGGCAATCGTTTGAACGGCGTTGTTGCCGAAGTAAAAGACGATACGGTTGTAATGGATTTCAACCATCCGCTTGCCGGCGACGACCTGTATTTTTCAGGCACGATAATCAGTGTTCGCGAAGCCACCCCCGAAGAATTGAACTGTTCATCAGGCGGTTGCAGCGGCTGTAGCGGCAGTTGCAACTAACCTGAAACTTTAAACCTGAAACCTGAACGGCGTAGCCCTCAACGAAGTTAAACCTGCCCCCCATGCTTGACCATATAAAAATTGAAGATATTCTGTTTTTAGACATAGAAACGGTTCCTCAATGTTCGGAATTTTCCTTGTTAGACGAAGCAACGCAACGTCTTTGGGAACATAAGGCTGTTTCAATGTGCAAAGACGGTCAAACCGCTGACAGCGTGTATGAAAGAGCCGGAATTTATGCAGAATTTGGAAAAATTATTTGCATTTCCGCAGGTTTTGCATACCATCTGAACGATGGTCAAATGGCGTTCCGATTGAAATCCTGTTTTAACGATGATGAATCGGACTTGTTAGTAGAATTTTCGGAAACTATAAAGCGATTTGCGAAGCAACGTAATTCGATTTTATTGTGTGCGCACAACGGCAAAGAGTTTGATTTTCCGTATATTGCAAGACGCATGTTGATAAATGGCGTCAATCTGCCTGCCGCATTGGACGTTGCCGGCAAAAAGCCATGGGAGGTGCAATTCATAGACACTATGGAACTGTGGCGATTTGGCGATTACAAAAACTATACCTCGCTGAAATTATTGACGCATATTTTCAACATTCCTTCGCCCAAAGACGATATTGATGGTAGTCAGGTAGCAACGGTTTACTGGCAGGAAAAAAATATCCAGCGAATTGTTCGCTACTGCGAAAAGGACGTTCTGTCTATTGCACAGTTATTGCTTCGGTACAAAGGAATGAAACTTATTGAAGCCGAAAATGTAAGCTCTACAACGGAGTTTTTTTCTACAAAAACGTAACCTTTTTTATATCATCTACGTGACAGCGAATTGCAGATAAATAGTTTTCAGTTTTCAAAAAAAATGCGATAGTATATAATAAATGTTTATTTTTACCGTTTAAAGTTTAAGCGGAGATGTATAAAGTTTGCAAAAGATATTATACTTTCGGCTGAAAAGTTTTTAAAGTTATAGTATTAAAATTCAGTAATATGAAAAAGATTGAGTTTAAATCAAGGAAGATGTTAAGAAGGTTGTTTAACTGTTTCAGTTTGACGGCTGTGGCTTTCGCGTTTCAATCTTGCTACGGAATGGAGCCTGATTTTCAATACGATGTAAAATTATCGGGTACTGTAATATCGGGAGCTACAAACGAGCCGATTAAGGGAATAAAAATTTCAGTTGTTGACGGACTGAATTATTCTTTTACTGACGAGAACGGAAATTATAGTTTTTATGCGTCTATTGAAGGATACTGCAGCGATCCAAACGGGATCAATGTCCAATTTGCTGATATTGACGACGTTGAAAACGGACATTTTGCCAACAAAACAATAAACGTGGCGAGCGATTGCAAGGACGAAGTCATAATAAATGTTGCATTGGACGAAAAAGAGTAACGCTATGAAACGAATTATCGTTAAGACATTATTTTTGCTTTTAACGTCTGTTTTGTGCGCTCAAGATTTAGCCGAATTTTACAGGCACGAAGTTAGGGTGTCGCTTGGCGAGGCGAGTATTACATCAAATTTGAGAGATTTTGATGGGAAAAATTATACTAACGTTGCTTTTAGTTATTTTTTCCGCCCATTAAAGTTTTTTTGGATAGGGATAAATCACGCTAACTATCTGGGCGTCAGGACATACGAATGGCGCGAATATGGAATTGACGGCAAGTTTAAGGATTTTTCAAAATCGAACTTAATATACTGTGCTTTCATAGCTCCCGAAATAAGATTTTCATGCCTGAACAAGAGGGCGGTACTACTTTATGGCGGATTTTCGGCAGGTGTTGGAATACGAACCCGCTATGTTCGAGAGCAAAAACGTACAGATACATTTAGTAGCGTTCATATCACGTTGCTTGGAATAAGTTGCAATTTCGGCAAAAACAGCAACATATTTTTGGGCGGCGAGTTAGGATTTGGTTTTAAAGGTTTAGCAAGTATTCATGGCGGCTACAGGTTTTAAAGCATGAACAACGTTTTCACAAGGGCTATTCATAATGTTTTTCGCAAAAACGAAACGAAACTCCACATTCTAAACTATTTGTTTTGGGAATGTACCATGCGTTGTAATATGAACTGCCTGCATTGCGGCTCCGACTGCAAGAAAAGCAGCGCAATTCCCGATATGAAATTTGACGATTTTCTTAACGCTATAAAACCGTTGAAGAAAAAATATCCCGAAAATTCTATTACTGTTGCTATTATGGGAGGCGAGCCGCTCCTTCGCAAAGATTTAGCCGATTGTGGTAAACAGTTGCGCGAAAACGGTTTCCGCTGGGGCATCGTCACTAACGGCTACGAATACGACCAAGCAATGCACGCAAAATTGATTTCGGCTGGAATGGGCAGTATTACAGTTAGTTTGGACGGTCTGGAAAAGAACCACAACTGGTTAAGAAATAATCCGCAAAGTTTTGAACGCGCCGTCAATTCTCTGAAACTGATAGTGTCATACCCGCGTCTGAACTTCGATGTGGTCACCTGCGTAAATCAAAGAAACATTGCAGAACTGCCAGCGATGAAAGAGTTTTTGATTTCTCAAAACGTCAAAAAATGGCGTATATTCACGATAGCGCCTATTGGCAGAGCCGCAAAAAATCAGGAACTGACGCTCACTAACCAACAAACGCGACAACTGATGGATTTTATTGCCGAAACGCGCAAAAACGACAAGCGGATTGATGTTTATTTCAGTTGCGAAAGTTACGTCGGCGACTACGAAAAAAAGGTGCGTAACAGTTATTTCTTTTGCCGTGCTGGCATCAATATTTGTTCCGTGCTTATTGACGGTTCTATTTCAGCCTGCCCCAATATAGACCGATGTTTTGTTCAAGGCAATATCTACAACGACAATCTGTTAGATGTTTGGGAAAATCGTTATGAAGTTATGCGCAATCGAAAATGGTGTAAAACAGGCATTTGCAAAAATTGCGCATCGTTCAAACATTGCAACGGCGGCGCTATGCACCTCTGGAACGAAAAACAGGACTGCATTATGACATGCTTGGCTAAAAAGACATTTTGTGTGCGTTGCGATGCGAGTGTGAAGATTATAGAAGCGTTTGAGAAGACCAAGGAGAGTTATTTTTTTGAGTGAAGAATATGGACTTTTTTATACGTGTAATCAATGATAATGTAAATGCTATGTTTATAGTATTGGGGTTGGTTTTAAGCATTATTGCCATTTTGATTGGTTTTTTAAGCAGCATTGGCTTATGGCAGGCGTAAATACTATGTCTGAAAAAGAAAAGGCTAAATTTGATTTAGATTTTATGGGAAAATATTTTGGAATATTTTTAGGATTGAAAGGAATATTTATTACGTTAAGCCCTTTTATTTTCACCCTTCTAAATATGCAATTAGAACACCGTGCTGTTATCATTTTAAGCATCTTTATTTTATGGTTTATCTTTATTTTATGGTTTTTTTATATATTCAAAAAAGACAGAACGTATAAGAGATGAAATGCTTGAAAATATTATTTGTAACACATGTAATACTGACTTTTGCTGCCTCTTTTGCTCTTATTGTTGTGCCGACAAGGATTTGGAAACATTATACTTCGGGTAGTTATTTCGTCATTGTTCTATTTTTTTGGAATACATACATGAATGAAGTGAAAATAAATATTTTTTGGTTTTAAAAAAAGCATTATCTTTGCACTATGAAAAATGTTGTAAACATATTACACTAATAGATGAACGATTACAGTAAAAAATACGATTGCGAGAAGCGGAAAATAATGATAATAATAATGCTTTTTAGCACAAACTTATTCGCTCAACCACAATGGCATTTTGAAGCAAAAATAGAAACATACAATGGCATTTTGTTTGAAGGCGCTATTGCTGATAGATACCCAATAACAATGTATTTGGAGTATGACGGTTTTTGCTCGTATGAAAACAGACGGAATTATTCTTACCGTCTAAAAGGTTGGTATTATTATAACAACAGAAAAATAAAGCTACCTTTGATAGGTACTGAAAAGATAGATCTTGAGAATGGAAATACAATTACGCTATACGTTCCTCAAAACATATTAGATGATATCACTGAAAATACGTGCAATTTGGACGATTTTGGAGAAATATTTATTTCACAAGATACGGAAAATGGCTTTGCCTCCTTTGAATCTATGAATTGGAAAACAACAAATAGCAGTACATTTATGCCCGTAAAACTGAAGAGAATACCTCCTCAATCCTCAAGGGAGGCTTACATTTTGCTATATGTTAGAGAAATAGAAATGTATGCTTTCAATCTTATTGATAAATTATGCGAACTGACAGATTGTAAAAGTAACCATTTAGATATTATTGAATCAATTGAAATTTTAGCCTCGAAAGCGGATAACAACGATTTTTATTTGATATTTTCATTTTCTCACCGCAGCATTCCAACGTTTGACGGCAGGGGGTATTGTGGTGCAGGATATGAAGTATATTTAGGATTTTTGCACATTAGTTCTCTTGAAGTAAAGAAATTCGAGTATTTTAAAACAGACTCATGTTTCTTTGAAATAGAAGAAGAATATACGTATGATGAAAATGCAATAGAAAAAGGAATAATAGAAGTTAAATAATTGTATGACAGCAGAATTATTAATAGAAAGTTTGCAAATGTTGGCAGACAAGGACAAAGCGCAGTTTTTGCAGCGATTTTTCAAGACAGGAAAAGGGCAGTATGCGGAAGGCGACATTTTTTGGGGCATAAAAGTTCCCGAAACAAGGCAGGTAGCCAAAGCGTATAAAGGTATGCCTCTTGCTGAATTGGAGAAAATTATGAAAAATCCAGTCCACGAAGTTCGTTTTTGCGGATTGATGATTTTGGTTGAAAAATTCAACAAGGCAAAAGAAGCCGATAAAAAACGCATAATAGACTTTTATCTCTCAAATACACAATACATTAACAATTGGGATTTAGTAGATTTGAGTTGTTATAAAATTCTGGGAAATTATTTGTTGGACAAGCCGCGCGATGTCCTTTATCATTTGGCAAAAAGCAAAAACATGTGGGAACAGCGCATTGCAATTGTCAGCACGCTGTCGTTCATTCGTAATTGCGAGTTTTACGATACATTGGCGATTTCGGAAATGCTGATTGACCACCGCCACGATTTAATTCACAAGGCTGTTGGCTGGATGTTAAGAGAACTTGCCAAACGAGACCAATATCTTATGCTTCAATTTATTGAAAAACACTATAATAGACTGTCGCGCACAACTTTGCGATACGCCATCGAGCATCTGCCTGAAGAACAGCGAAAAAATATATTGAAAAATCGAACTTGTAAGAAAAATTTACAAGTTCGATAAGATTGATATACAGAGCAATATTACGTATAATCTAAACTCTAATATCTAAACTCTACTCTCTACTCAAAGACTACCCTCAAAGTTCTGTCGCCTGTCTGAATGATATAAACCCCTTGCGTTGTAAGGTTTATGTCTATTTCGGCGCTGTTGGGTATGCTTTGATACACTAATACTCCGTTGGAAGTGTAGATGTTCAAGGTTTCGTTAACTGCTACGCCTGTGACGTGCAATAATCCGTTGCGCACCCACGCGCGGAGCGGATTTTCGGGCGTCAATTCGGGAACATTGGTGACGCTGCCGCAGCCTTCCGTCAATTTAGGTATCGGGCGGGTTTGTTTTTCGCTGCAAAGAGAACACGTGCGTTCTTCTTCGCCGGGGGCTTCGCAGGTGGCGAGGGCGGTTACTGTCCACGCGCTCCATTGATGCTCGCAGTTGGGATCGCCGCAGCCTTCCGTCAACTTGTCTATCTTGCGGGTATCTTTTTCGCCGCAAATAGAGCAAATGCTCTCTTCTTCGCCGTCGGCTTCGCAAGTGGCGGGAGTGGTTACAGTCCATGCGCCCCAGTCGTGGTCTAATGCAGGTATTTCAAAGGTGTTGGCAAGGTCGTTCATGCCGCATTTTGAACATTGTAAATGTCCCTCACCGGCTTCGGTGCAGGTCGGCTCAACGATGGCTACAGTTACACTCCAATCGTGGTCGCAATCTACTACCTTCAATGTGCCTGCCACGTGAGTTATAGTGTAGTTTGCTGCCGCTGCGCCGCTTGGCGTGATGATGAACTCGCCCTCCTGCGTATTGTCAAAGGCAGGCGTGAGCGTAAAGATGGGCTGCGTGGTAATGACCGCGGCAGTTTCGTTGTTTACAAGTCCGTCTAAACGGAATGTGTATTCAGGCTCGGGGTCGCCTACGTTGATGACCCAGTCATTTGCCGTGAGCGTGAGCGGGGCGCGGTTGATAACGCCGTTGGTAAACGTCGGGGCTGTTGTTGGCGCAATATAATTACCCGCGCCTGTGCCGCTAATTCCCCAAGAGTCGCCGGTGGTAATGGCTATGTCTGTGTCGGCGTTGGCATTAGCAAAGGCTACCGTGCCGTTTGTTACGGTTACGACATCGCTACCCAGAACGCCGCTCAAGGTGGGCTGCGTGGCTATGGTAGCAGTGGCGGTACCATCGTAGGTTTTGGCGTTGACCGTTCCGTTGGCGTTCCATGTGAGTTGTTTTCGCGCAATGGTATAATTGCCAAGCGAAACGTTTGTAACCGCCGCATAGTTGTCGCCGCCTGCAACATCAACCGTTACGGCGTAAGCGCCTGCATTTCGCGGAGCATTTGTCGAGCCATTATACTTAACCGTAATTGCGCCTGTTGTTGCCGGGA
>Ga0099364_10004072_pt1 | contig 22244 bp, 17 predicted proteins | sample TergutTh196P3_FD_73070 | JGI IMG/M metagenome (GOLD analysis project Ga0099364, IMG submission 73070) | Microcerotermes parvus P3 segment gut microbial communities from Pointe-Noire, Republic of the Congo - Th196 P3 | ecosystem: Host-associated > Arthropoda: Insects > Digestive system > Gut ...
TTTTTGTGGAGAAAACTGCCTGATGCCAGGCGCGTATGGCACCAGGCCGCCGCAAAAATTGCTTGATATAGCCCCATTGCCAAACTCTAAGTTTGCATTTAGGCGTAGTCATTTTATACAAGTTGGCTGCGTTTTATACAGATTTAAGTAACTATGTGCCCATGTCCTGCCGATGAGGGTTGAACCGGAGTAACTCAGTGCATCTTAGGCCAAAGTGAAACGCCATTCTGAGCATCAGACCAAACCTCGTATTTTTTACATCTGCCATCCTGAAGAGTTCATTTATGTCCAGGTTCACGGAAGCAGGAGTCTTTGACTTTTTTGCGGCAAATTCGATCTTGAACAGTCGGGGATCGACTTCCGGAAGATAGCTCGCTATTGAGCCAATGATTTGTGGCCTGTTCATCATTTCGGCAAAACGCTTCAGTCGTGAAATGTTGTGTTGCAGGGTTTTGGGGTGGAGTTTTTTCTCCAGCCACCAGTGTCTTACAAGAGCGCGTATGTGCTTTTGACGCAGTTCCTGCGCACTTTCAAGTCTGAAGCCAAGCTCATAGAGCAGCCGGAATGATGCGAGGACGACGTCCCGGGTTGCTTCCTGGGTCCTGACACTTGCTTTTTTTCCATTTTGAAGCACACCACCTTCTTCTCTCAGGAGAATCTCTATTTTTTGTATGAAGATTTTGTTCATTTTCAATTCCTCTTAAAACTTCGTGAACAAATGTATTTGACCGGCAGGACAGTGGTCCTGTGGGCCAGTAAATTCAGTGTAGAGGGAAAAAAATGAAAAGACTCCGCAAAACGTGGCCTATTTTGCCTGTGTTTTGACACTCACTTGCAGACCGTTGTGATCTATATGCATCAGCATATAGAGAGGCTGAATATTCCGGGCATGAAGAAAATGTGTTTTTTACGTGCATTTTTGAAGGCCGAGCACATGGAGCGAAGCAGAGGGGTTATACCGCAACTCACTAAGCTTTGTCTGCCAGGAGCAGATAACCTGCTGAATCATTTGCACTAATGTTCTACCACTCAGTTAGTTTCGGCGATTTTCGATATAAAAAGTTCAAGCCCAGGCGCTTTGTTTGATGTCAGTTTGGGGTCTTTGATATTGAGTGTTGGGAGAGTGAATTTGACGAAAGCAAAGTGAAACGCGATAATGACAGTGAAGTTTGCAGGATCAAGGGTAAATGAAACCGTCAGGTCAGATAAAGATGCTAAAATGGCCACTGAAGATATGAAGCCACAAAAGAAAATAGAAAAGGTTTTTGCTGGCGGCAAAATTTTACGATTAAAGACCGGTACAACTATAAGCAGATCTTATACATTTGCTGGGAAAGGCGGTAGCAAGCCCATTAGAAAAGAAGCCCAGTTAATTATGAAATATGGCGGAAAGAAAGGGCAATGGTCTCATGCAAAGGGTCGAGGGCAGGTTCACCATGACGATAAAGTAAAAGAAGCTGATATACACTGGTTTTACGAGCCATCTGTTGGCTATGTCGAGGTGAGAGTGAAACATTGGTTCGATTAAAAGAGGCATGAATATGAAAGTCAGATACTTGGCTAAAAACGATATTGGTATTGCTACAGATTTGACAGATGGCAAGATATATGAGGTCTTGTGTGATATGGGCGATGAATATCTGATTACTGATGATAATGATGATGATTACCCATATCTCAAGGCAGCTTTTGAAGTTATAGAAGAAAAAGTAGCTGCCTAAGAGCTTTTTTCTCGTGTCTGGCTGCAACGCAATGACACTCAGACGTTAAAAAATCTGTCGCATAACAACAGGCTTTTTTATTTCAGGGCAAGGTTTTGTGAGTGTCCCGGCGAATGCCAGCTATCCTGTCAGCAATCACCCTCCAGTTCCCACAAGTTCTACCCCAAAATCCCGGCTGGTATTATACCTACACCGGTTCTTTAATTCCAAATGCATTGTAAATCTCACGTTGCGCCTTGGTTACCGGAAACAGTATTCGTTCATCGTTTACCATCTGTAGCTTCAGACTTGATAATGTCAATATGAGTTTTTTCATTGTCATTTTTGCATACAGTTTTTTTCCAGCCATGACTTTGTGAATTCCGGAAAGGAGTATCAGGGAGATAAACCCGACAAACAGCTTGCTGTTCATGTTTCTTTCGCTGTGTACACGGAGTCTCCCGAGGTCAAGGCTGTTTTTCAATCGTAAAAAGCCTTTCTCGACGACATCCTTGTCCCTGTAGATTTTTATGGCCTCTCCCGCACTGGTTACGCAGTTGCTGATAAGGACAAGCCATCCAACGTATTCCAGTTCAGCGCTCACCACATCTTCCCGAATATTTACCGTGTATCCGCTACTTTCTTTTTCTGACCGCCGGATGATCAGGTATTTTGTGTAATCAGGATTTTTCACGAAGTCCTTCGGTTTCTCCAATGCCTGATAGCGCAAAGAGGCAACTTTGGCATACAGTTCCTCCCGGGTCTTGTGCGCTTTATTGGCGTTGTAGTAAACATGCGCATAAATCGGGTTCTTTTTCCATTGACGTAACCTGGTAACACCACGCAGGGATACCGCGCCATGTACAATTGTGTTGTGTATCGTATCAATATCCTTTTGCGCACTCTTGACCAGGTCCGTGGCAAAATTGCCTGTGAATGGAACTGCAACAAGAAAATCGGTATGCCATTTTTCTGAAAGCATGGCGTTGACATTTTTTTCGCTGAAAAACCCTTTGTCCATCACAGTGATCAGCTTTTCCCCTCCAGTAAGGACTCCAAATGTGTTTATTGTCGTCTTCAAGGTTCTTACATCATTGAGGCTGCCGTTGTATGCCGTTTGATAAATCGGATATCCGGTTTCCAGGCCCATCAAAAGACAAAGGTTGATTTGCGGAAGTTTATCACCGTCTCTGTTGTACCCCCAGGCCACACTTTCAATCAATTCCGAGTAAGATGATATGGAGGTGATGTCCAGTGCAAGATATTCCTTCTCGCTCCGCAAGGAGCACCACAAATGATAAAACTTCTCCCGCTCAACCTCAGTGATTTTTGTGAGCAGTTCACTTATCCGTTGAGATGCCATTGATCCGACAGAATAGGCCTCTGTACTTTCCAGCCAGTCCTCACAGTAGGCAAACGGATCGCCAGTGGAGACAAGATAGGCTGACAGATTGAAGACCTCTTGCCAATAATCAGGCAAGGCTTCACGCAGTACCTCAAGCAGGCCCATTTGCTGCGCAAGATGCTCATAGAGATAAAAGGCACCATAGGACCGTACTGTGGAACCTCTTATGTCCTGGACAGTCAATGCAGGGGAAATGACAGCCTGCGGGATTTTAAGAGGACGGCCTTCAGCCTCCATGCGAGCCAGATACTCCGGTATATAAATGGCATCTCCTGTGATCGGGTCAATTTTTCCGATATAGTGCCTTTTGTTTCTCGGCTTGCCTTCTTCATTAAATAGCAAAAAATAACGTAAAATATGTCAAAATGATCCAGAATGTTTCCTGGCGCAGCTATATCTTAAGTGTTTCTGCCTGAAAACTATGGATGGGTCCATAGAGGGCAAGACGGGAGTTTTGTCAAGGGCGGCTGTAAACACGCCTGATGTCGAGTTGAATCCTGCGATTCTTCTACAATAAAGCCTGCGACTTCAGTCGCGGGTTGTTTACAGTGAAAACAGCAGTTTTCAAAAGCCGGGAAGGCACCTGGTGGCAGTGCATCCCACTTAAAAAATAGCGATGACTCAAAAAATTAGCGGGCAAGTTCCGTTTACCCGCTAATCATTTATGGCTTGATACAGGCTCCTGGAGCTGTCTTCAGTGCTGCGTGCAAAAAAAACGGCATCAGAAAATCAAAATCATCCAGCTCAAAAAGACAGACAAGGATCTGCGGATTCCAGGCTGTTGTGGATGTTTTGTCGTTTTCTGCCTTATAATTTATTTTTTTCCCAACCATTTTCGTTATATTTTTTACGCAGTTTTTCCCCGCCCGGAAAAAGCAGGGGTTCCTTGCGAGGACTTGATGAAAGAAAAAGCGAAACAGCCATGCAGGGCGATAGCCGTATACAACGCTGACGGCTTTACCATCGACAGTATCCACCTGGAAAAAGGTGATGATCCGGTTTTTCACACAAAATTCCATGACAATATAAAGAGCAATCCATGGAAGACGCTCTATGAGCTGGCATTCGGCAACAAAGCCATAAACGACACACAGCATGAGGCATCCATACTGTTTATGACGGAGATTGCCAGACAGGCTGTTTATGACATTTCTCACAGCCCCGAAGTTGATCTGACCCGCCTCGCATTGCCGCCGACTGATGAAACACTCCATAAACTGCTCCGCAGCGTGCCCTTTGTCACGGGTTATGAATTTGTCAATTCGCTCTGGATCAGAAATATATACACTGGAATTACCGATATTTTCAATGCGGAATTTGCGCATTTTGACGGAGGCATAGAGGACTATTTCAAGTCGAAAAACTCCGAAATCATTGTTGCCGGAAAAGTGCATTTTCATCTTGTAGAACACCTGAGCGAGGATTATCCGTTCGCGTTTCTGGCAACCTACTCGGATATGGACCCGGACAAAAGAGTACGCCACGTGCCCCTGAAAAACGCACTGGAGCGACACAGAAATCAGGAGGAACTGCTGGGGTTGCTCTCGGCGGTAAGCCGTGCAGCGGACAAAAGCAGCTTTATCTCGGAACTGCTTGAAAGTGGTGAACTGTTTTCTCCGCTGAAATTCACCGCCGACGAAGCCTACACATTTTTAAAAGAAACCCCGCTTTACGAAGAATGTGGCGTACTGTGTCGCATTCCGAATTTCTGGAAGAAAAAATACAAAACGCGTCTGAATATTTCGATTGGCGAAAAAGAACCGTCTGCCGTCGGGCTGCAAGCGCTTATGGCCTTTTCACCGGAAATTTATCTCGGTGGCGAACCATTCACCAGGGAAGAGGTGCAGGCACTGCTTGCTGACACAAGTGGCCTGGCTTACCTCAAAGGGAAGTGGGTGGAACTCGACCGGAACAAGCTGCAAAGTCTGCTGTCCGCCTTTGATGAACTCGATGGCAAGAACATTTCTCTGGCAGATGCAATCCGTATGCAGTCAGGTCTCATGGATACGGGAGTCGAAACAGAGGATACGGAAATTGAAATCACAAACGGAGAGTGGCTGAACACGCTGCGGGAACGGATGCAGGACCCGGCGAAAATCGCCCGGGAAAGCACGGGCGTGAACTTCCAGGGCGATTTGCGGCACTATCAGGCAGACGGACTGAACTGGCTGAATTTCATGATAAAGTCGCGCTTTGGTGCGCTTCTTGCCGATGATATGGGGCTGGGGAAAACGGTGCAGGTACTGGCGCTGCTCAATTCACTGCGTCCCGGCTCGGTGAAGACATTACTCATCATTCCCGCTTCTCTGATCCAGAACTGGAAGAAAGAGGCGGAAAGATTCGCACCCGAACTGAAAGTGAGAATTCTGCACAGTGGGGAAACAACGTTTACAACCGATGAAGCCGATTTGTTTATCACCACATACGGCATGGTCTACCGCGTTGAAAAACTGTTCGATATTGAATGGGATCTGCTGATTCTGGATGAGGCGCAGGCTATTAAAAATCACGGTAACAAGCAGACAAAAGCCGTAAAAAGCCTGTCAGCAAAAGGAAAAATCGCCATGACGGGAACTCCGGTTGAAAACAGGTTAAGCGACCTGTGGTCGATTTTTGACTTTCTGAATCAGGGGCTGCTTGGCTCGGCAAAAGAGTTTGGAACCTTCGCAAAATCACTGAAAGAGAACATATCCGGATATGAAAAGTTGCGCCGGACGGTCAGTCCGTTCATTCTGCGACGGCTTAAAACAGATAAATCCGTTATTGACGATCTGCCGGACAAAATCGAGATCATGCAGTTTACGACCCTCGCCAGAAAACAGGTTGTCCTGTATAACCAGCTGGTAGGCGAACTTGCCCGTGCGATGGAAGACAAAGACCTGCAAGGCATCAACCGTCGCGGACTGATTCTGGCCGGAATCATGAAGTTCAAGCAGATCTGCAATCACCCGGACCATTACGTAGGCAGTGGCGGATTTCTGCCAAGGCATAGTGGCAAATTTGAAGCGCTGGAGGAAATCAGCCGGACAGTACGCGAGAAACGCGAGCGCATGCTGGTTTTCACCCAGTTCAAGGAGATGACAAAGCCTCTGGCCGATTTTCTGGAAACCGTATTCGAGCGCAAAGGCCTTGTCCTGCATGGAAGCACCAGTGTGAAGGAGCGGGGCAGGCTGGTGGAACAGTTCAACGGCGAAAGTTATGTCCCGTTTATGGTATTGTCGCTTAAAGCAGGGGGTGTCGGACTTAACCTTACCGGAGCCAATCATGTTGTTCATTTTGACAGATGGTGGAATCCGGCTGTGGAGAACCAGGCTACCGACCGCGTTTTTCGTATCGGACAGCAAAAAAATGTGAATGTCTATAAATTTGTCACAACCGGCACGGTTGAAGAAAAAATTGACACCATTATTGCCCAGAAGCAGAAGCTGGCCGATGATGTGATTTCGGTTTCCTCTGGAGAAAACTGGATAACCGAAATGAGTAATGATGAACTGATTGATTTGTTCAGGCTGGAGGTTTGACGTATGACATGGTATGGTTACAGAGAATATGTTCCGGTGGCGAAAAAGAAGGCAGATGCCCGAAAAAAGCTTGAAAAGTTGCAGAAAAACAACCCGGACATGTCACCGGTTCGCATTGAAGGCAGAAAAATAGCCAAAACATGGTGGGGTATGTCGTGGTGCAAAAATCTCGAATCCTATGCCGATTACCGTAATCGCATCGGCAGGGGCAGTGCCTATGTGAAAAACGGTTATGTTCTGGACCTGAAGATTGAGCAGGGAGCAATCGGAGGGAAAGTCATGGGCAGCCATCTTTACGACATAAGCATCCAGATTGATAAGCTTGACGACCGGAACAAGGAGCAGCTTACTTCTGCGGTCGGACGCAAAATTGACAATGTGGAGGATTTGTTGAGCGGGAATTTCCCCAAGGAATTCGGCGAGATGTTTTTAACGCAGAAAAAAGGGCTGTTTCCCTCTCCCAAGGAGATTCGTCTTGAGTGCAGTTGCCCCGACTGGGCGGATATGTGCAAGCATGTGGCCGCCGTGCTGTACGGTGTTGGTGCCCGTCTGGATACGGATCCCCTGCTGTTTTTCAAGCTGCGGGGCATTGATGTCAGCGAGTTCATCAAAAAGTCAATTGATGAAAAACTGCAGAATATGATGAAAAACGCAGGCCTGGTTACAAAAAGAGTCATTAAGGATGATGATATTGCGGACATATTCCAGTTGAACTCCCTGGAAGAAATCTAGGCGGAGTGTCTTCAGTCGCCATTTTGCGCCCTGGCTTTTCTGCTCCTTTTTTCGGAGCTGCTGGTCGCGTCGTTGTCCGCCTTCCGACTGTCGGAGCCTGAAGTCCGGCAAGGGCAAAAATCAGCCTGTCCGGAGTCATTCGATCAGACAGACTCTTTTTTCTTGTCGTTTTGCTGATTGCCGATAAGATCAGCGCAACGAAAGCAATGAAGATTCTGTTTTCCATTTGCCCGTCGCCATGGACGCGCAGTCGGTCAAGGCCAGGATTGTTCCTGTACCTCATGAGGTTTTTCGCCATCCCGTCCCTGATTCTGCAGATGCCCTGAGCAGTCCGGGCACCGTCAATATGATTGCCCAACAGTACGCACCAGCCTGCAGTGGCAACTGCTTTGTCCAAAGCCGTTTACAGTCCCCTCAATTTTACATATACAAAAGCTAACGGATCACCCGCGTTCTGACTGAGGCGTTCAGCGAATCCTCATCTGCCTGTTGACAAGCACTTTATATTTCTCGTGATCGACTTCTGCTTTGCTCATGAACAGTTCGAACAATCCCGGATGCATCTTGCTGATGCCCTTCTCCCAGTCCTGCCAGATTTTCGTTCTGGTGTGGATCAGTTTTGCGGCTTTTGCCTGCGTCAGGCCGGATGCCTTTCTCATGGCTACAATCTGGACAGCGTCCGGGTTGTCGTTCGGGAAATAAAATTCCAGACCCTCCAGCAGTGATCCACTCGTACCTGAAAAAAGCAGATTCTGATTTTTCAGCACTTCTTTTTGTTGCTCTGTCAGATCGATTTCAACAACCTCCCCCTTTTCTGTGGCAAAAGACAGTTTTCCTTCAGGATTTATCCCGAAGCTGGTTGCTTCAGAGGGAACTTCAATTCCTGTACTGTACAGAATTTCAACTATTTCCGTTGCGTTTCTCATCAAATCCTCGCAAGAAGCCCCCGTCCTTCAGGCCGGGGAGGAATTGCGTTAAAAAAAATCGTAATTACCGTTGCGCTCAACGGTCCGGATGCACTGTGGATGTTGTCATGCAAGCGCAATGTTTCCGGTTTCTGTTCTTCCGGGCCTGACAGGACATTGCTGTCTCAAACGCGCTCTTTCGGGCGTCTCCTCCCGGGAATGTTGTAAACCGGATTTTTGCAGGCCTCACTCTTCCGGGAGGGGTGGCTGACTTCAGGCCAACAGATTGATCCTGCAATGTGTATTATGCCCGAAATTCGGCTAAGGCAACCCGATCTTTATCCAGCAATTTTCGTCAGCTCCGTAGTGGAGACCCCCTTTGAATCGAGGCAGGCAAAGCCTGCCTGGCCCGGGCAGAGGCCGGAATGGTCCGGATGGGAAGGAAGGGTCAGTTCCTGATTTATTTATGCCCTGAGTGGTGCGGGATTTGTGTGATATTCGAGGAAAATCTCTGTCCTGTTGCTTACAATACCTGCCGATTTGGTTTCCCTTTTGGTAGAAATCAGAGTAAAATAGGAGATACCCGATTAATACCCTATTCTCGACACTCACTGCTTATGTGTGTGCCACCGCAAGTGATGGGCACACGCATTTTTGTGTTGAAAAAAGCATGTAAACCCCTGTCAGGGAATGTGAGTTTCCCTATGACAGATGGAACGCCATTTCAATCCACTATTATTCTTCTGCATGGAAAATTTCTGGCAAAACTGTCTGAATCAACTGGAGCATGAGTTGAGTCAAGAGCAGTACAGTACATGGATAAAGCCGCTGGCCCCCGTCAGCTATGATGATGGGATATTGCGCATCTCCGCGCCCAATCGACAAAAGCTTGACTGGGCCAAGAACCGGATCACGGACCGCCTGACCGCGCTGGCAAATGCACACTGGAGCTGTTTTGCTGAAGTGCGGTTCCTGCTTGAGCCCAGGCAGGAGCAGGTACAGGTAACAGCGGTCACACAACCTGCGGCGGCCTTTTCCCCTGCAAGAAATGTTTTGTCAGTTGTTGCTCCCGTTACACCGCACGAGCAAAGTGGTATCAACACGGATATGACATTTGACAGCTTTGTCACCGGGAAAGCAAACCAGTTTGCAAGAGCAGCGGCAGTTCAGGTAGCCAACAATCCCGGCGTTTCATACAACCCTCTGTATGTGTTTGGCGGAGTGGGCCTGGGAAAGACCCATCTGATTCACGCCATTGGAAATCAGATAATACAGGACAAGCCTGGTACACGTATCCGTTATCTGCGCGCCGAGCAGTATGTCCGGGATGTGGTAACAGCCTACTCCCGGAAAGGTTTTGACGATTTCAAGCGCTACTACCATTCTCTGGATGTTCTGCTGATAGATGACATCCAGTTTTTTGTGGACAAAGCCAGAACACAGGAAGAGTTTTTCCACGCATTTGAAGCGTTGATCGCCGAACGGAAGCAGATCATCCTGACAAGCGAGGCTTACCCGAAAGAAATTGTGGGTCTGGAATCGCGTCTGGCTTCACGTTTTGATGCGGGACTGGTTGTTGCAATTGAACCTCCCGAACTTGAGATGCGGGTCGCTATTCTGTTGAAAAAAGCACAGATGCAGGATGTCGCCCTGTCCGATGATGTTGCCTTCTTTGTTGCAAAAAATGTACGTTCAAATGTACGGGAACTCGAGGGGGCGTTAAGGTCCATTCTGGCTTTTTCCCGTTTCCACAGTGAACCTGCCATCACGATTGATCTGACAAAAGAGGCGCTCAAGGATTTGCTGGCGGTGCAGAAACGGCAGGTTTCCGTTGAAAACATTCAAAAGGCAGTTGCAGACTTTTACCGCATCAAGGTCTCTGACATGTATTCCAAGAGGCGTCCTGCGAATATCTCGCGACCACGCCAGATAGCCATGTATCTTGCCAAGGAACTGACCCAGAAAAGTCTGCCTGAAATAGGGGAACTGTTTGGTGGACGTGATCATACAACGGTTTTGCATGCTGTCAGAAAGATAACCCAGGAGCGGATCAAAAACCCTGATCTCAATAGCGAATTGCATGTTCTGGAGCAGACACTTAAAGGCTGAAGAACATCGTTTTTCCAAGATTAATAATCCGAATTGAATTTTGAGGGAAGAAACATGCAAATAGTAAAAACCGGCAGAGATAATCTTTTACGCCCGTTGCAGACAGTCACCGGTATTGTGGAGCGCAGACAGACAGTGCCAATTCTTGCTAACGTCCTGATCAGGAAAGACGGCGAGGCAGTTTCTTTTCTGTCGTCTGACACGGAGGTCCAGATTACAACGCACGCCGAGGTCGGCGATGGCACAGAAAGCGCAGCTACTACTGTTTCTGCGCGAAAGATTGTGGATATTTTGCGCTCTCTTCCCGAATCTGCCGATGTGACATTGACTCTTACTGACAAACGACTGACAGTCCAGTCGGGCAGATCCCGCTTTGCACTGCAGACATTATCTGCGGACGATTACCCGATGGTCAAGGAACCGGCTGATCAGATAACCAGTTTTGAACTGCCGCAAAAAGCTTTCAAAAACCTGCTTGGAATGGTTCACTTCGCAATGGCCCAGCAGGACCTGCGCTACTACCTGAACGGTCTTTTGCTGATTGTTGATGGCAAAAACCTGAGTGCGGTATCAACCGACGGGCATCGCCTGGCTTTTGCCCAGATGGAAATGGACTCGGAACTTGAGCGTCATGAGGTCATTGTTCCGCGCAAGACCGTTATGGAGATGCACCGTCTTCTGGAGGAGAATGACAGCGTGGTCAACGTCGAAATCAGTACGGGTCAGATCAGGTTCTCCTTCAGTGATACCGTCCTGATTTCCAAACTGGTTGAAGGTAAATTCCCGGACTATACCCGCGTCATTCCCAAAGGGTATAAAAACCGCTTTACGGTCCATCGGGACGAGTTGCTTCGAGCGTTGCAGCGGGCAGCAATTCTGGCGACAGACAAACAGAAAGGTGTTCGTTGCATAGTTGATACCACCAGCCTGAAAATCAGTTCATCCAACAGCGAGCAGGAAGAAGCTGTTGAAGAGATGGAACTGGATTATACCGGAGACGAGATTGACATCGGTTTCAATATAGCCTATCTGCTTGATGTTGTAACCAATCACAAGGGCGAATCGATCATCTTTGAACTGGGAGACTCCAATTCATCTGCACTCATTACGATCCCGGATGATCGTTCCTTCAAATATGTCGTGATGCCTATGCGCATTTGATTCGGCGGATTCATGGTTTTCTTCAGCAGCCCACACCAGTAGCGAGTCTGCGCATGATAAGGTAGTTTTATGTCACTAATACAAAACAGCGGTAACCCGGAAAACGTTCGCGAATATGGAGCAGAATCGATTCAGGTTCTGGAAGGTCTGGAAGCGGTACGCAAGCGCCCCGGCATGTATATCGGGGACACATCGGACGGCACCGGGCTTCACCATATGGTGTTTGAAGTACTTGACAACTCCATTGACGAAGCACTTGCGGGCTATTGCACGGAAATCAATGTCATCCTCCATGAAGACAATTCTGTCTCTGTCGTGGACAATGGTCGTGGTATCCCGACTGCCATCAAGCTTGATGACAAAAATACGCCCAAGCGCAGTGCGGCTGAAATTGTGATGACGGAGCTGCATGCCGGCGGGAAATTCGACCAGAATGCATACAAGGTCTCTGGCGGGTTGCACGGCGTTGGTGTTTCCTGCGTCAACGGGCTGTCCTCTCTTCTGAAGCTGACGGTCAAGCGGGAAGGAAAAGTGCACTACATGGAATTTGTCCGTGGCATCCCGCAGGATTCCGTTTCGGAAATGATTGATGGCGTGGAGTGTTCACCGATACAGGTCATAGGAGAAACGGGAAACACCGGGACGAAAGTGCACTTCTGGCCGGATGAGACCATTTTTACAACAGTTGAGTTCAACTATGACACGCTTGCGCGGCGGCTTCGTGAACTCTCGTTTCTGAATGATGGTGTTCGCATCCAGTTGACCGATGAGAGGATAGGTCATACCGAAGTGTTCGCCTATGAAGGTGGCACCCGTGGTTTTGTCGAATACATCAACCAGAACAAGCGTGTATTGCACCCGCATATTTTCCAGGCAACTGGCGAGCGCATCAGTGATTTGCATACACCGATATTTGTCGACATTTCCATGCAATGGAATGACAGCTACATCGAACAGGTTTTATGCTATACCAACAATATTCCCCAGCGCGATGGTGGAACCCATCTGACAGGTTTGCGTGCTGCCGTTACACGGGTAATCAACCGTTATATTGACGAACACGAACTGGCAAAAAAGGCCAAGGTTGACGTTACGGGCGATGACATGCGGGAAGGTCTCACCTGTGTTCTCTCGGTCAAGGTTCCTGAACCCAAATTCAGTTCCCAGACCAAGGAAAAGCTGGTGTCGTCAGAAGTGCGCAGTCCTGTTGAGGACATCGTAACAAAGACCCTCACGGACTACCTTCAGGAGCGTCCGAATGATGCCAAAATCATCTGCGGCAAAATTGTGGAGGCAGCCAGAGCACGCGAAGCTGCCCGGCGTGCACGCGAGCTGACCCGAAGAAAGGGCCTGCTTGACGGGCTGGGGCTGTCAGCCAAACTGGCCGATTGCCAGGAGAAAGATCCGGCTCTGGCCGAACTTTACATTGTCGAAGGAGATTCTGCGGGGGGGTCTGCCAAGCAGGGACGTGACAGAAAATTCCAGGCGATTTTGCCTTTGCGTGGCAAGGTGCTCAATGTGGAGAAGTCGCGCTTTGAGAAAATGCTCTCATCCGAGCAGATTACCACATTGATTGCGACGCTGGGAACCAGTATTGGGCCGGACGACTTTGATATAGACAAGTTGCGCTATCACCGCATTATTATCATGACGGATGCGGATGTAGATGGCTCTCACATTCGCACTCTCCTTTTAACGCTGTTTTACCGCCAGATGCCCTTGCTGGTCGAGCGTGGTCATATTTACATTGCCCAGCCGCCGTTATATAAAGTCAAGGCCGGGCGGGAAGAGCGTTACCTCAAGGATGATCTTGAAGAAGCCACGCACATGATGTCCATTGCCCTGCAGGGTGCTTCGCTTACACCGCATGCGGGTGCGGAGCCTGTCAATGGTCATGCGCTCGAGGTCATGGTGCATCAGTACAACCTTGCCCATGGTGTCATCGCGCGACTTTCCCGCCTTATTGATATGGAAGCCATGTCAGCCATAATGACCGGTACGAAGCTGAATCTCGATTCACCCGATATGGCAGCGTCTTCGGCGGCGCAATTGAGTCTGGCCATGAATGATTCCAGTGTTGGAGTTCACGCGAAAAGAGATGATTTCACTGGAGAGTGTTTTCTGCAGATCGAGCGTCTTTTGCATGGCAATACCCATATCAGCAAAATTGACCGGCAGTTTTTGCGAAGCGCTGATTATCGGGTGCTCACGACAGCTGCCAAAACGTTTGATGGTCTCATAGGAGAAGGCGCGGTGGTCAGACGGGGTGAAGGAGAGCGTATGCGCGAGATGCCTGTGAAAAGCTTTCATCAGGCCATGCAATGGCTTCGTGCTGAAGCCGAGCGCGGTGTTACCAAGCAGCGTTACAAGGGTCTGGGTGAAATGAACCCCGATCAGTTGTGGGAAACAACGATGGATCCGGGTGTCCGTCGTCTGCTCAGGGTGAGAATCGAAGATGCGATTGCCGCAGACAAGATCTTTACGACGCTGATGGGTGACAATGTTGAGCCGCGCAGAATGTTCATTGAGAGCCACGCCCTGATGGCGGGCAATATCGACATTTAAATCTTCAGACCGTATCGACTGACAGTGGCGGTGGGCGGAAAGGAGCATTTCAGGCTTTCAGACTGATCTGAAAATGGAATACAGATCGGAGCCGGTTTCTGCGAAGTCTCGCGGGTAGGCGTGTACACCGGTTTTAAATCCTTTTACCCATTCCTTCAGGGCAGGGATCTTTTGTGGATGAGGGTGATTGACCTGAATGCCCTGTTTTGCGATGAGGTCTTCAAATTCACCGGGCACTTCAATGGCATTTCTGCCGAAATACCAGAAATTGCGTGATGCAAAAACGGGCGGGTTGTGTCGCGTATCTTTTTGTCTGTGGGCCTCGCCACGATGGTATCGTGTTTCATGCTGAAGCCAGATGCCGTTTTCAAAGCTGTAAAAATTGTCGCCACATTTCTGTTCGTCAGTTCCGTGTGGGTCAGGTTTTTTGTTCTGGAAGTCGGGGTGGTGGAAATACTCTTTTAGGGTGAGTCGAATCTGGACTTCCATGGCAAAAAGCAGGCTGTATCCTGTGTCGTCCCGGAAAAAGCCTGCAATCCAGTCTCCGGGCCAGGCTCTTGCATGCATGTGATTCGGGGTAGCCAGTGCGAGCGTAAGCCACTGGAAAAAAGGATTGGGAGCAACTCCCGAGTCCTGGGCAACAGTATAGGTATAGAGTTTTTTCATGGTTCCGGGCAGGTGTTGCCTGCATTTCAGCCTGATATTCCTGTTTTTCGTTTGCACTCCGAATATTGTAAACGAGTTGTTGTTTTATGTTTTTTTTTGATATTGGCATAGTAAACTACCCTACTCCCCACCTCACCCTGAAGGGATGAGCTTGCGTGCGCAGCGAAAGGGAGAAACATTCAGCAACTGTTTCGCGCAACCAGGCAGAATATATCAGGTTAAACAGCCATAACAGACGCGGGATCGGGACCAGTGCCCGGAAAGCCCGGTATGGTCTTGCCAGTGAGACTGGCTTTTGTCGAATGAGGTGACAAAAAACAACAGGAGAAAGAGTGAGTCCGGATCAATTCAAAAAACAGTGTAAAGCCCTTGGTGTTACCGTCAGATGGCTGTCAGAAGAGCTCAAAGTTCCATTAGCTGTCGCACAAAAATGGCTGGAAGGACGAGAGCAGGCACCGACAGCGGCTATCAGACGGCTACGGAGGCTTGATAATTTCGTGGGAGAAAAATCCAACAGGACAGTTGAGATGGTTCTTGAGGCTGGAGCTCCGCATATTCTCTGGATGCTTTGCTTTCCAACAGATGACCTGTTGTGGGAATCTCACCCTCAACTCGGGAATTTGCCCGCTGCTGCTCATCGTGCTTATGTCAAAAGGGTTGCCATGAAACTGAAACCTGTGGGTACTGAAGTTGTTCAGGTTGAATTTGACAAGGATCATTATTTGCGATGGCTTGGGGATCGTGAAGTGAGTGAAGCCACACGTGTTGAATGGACTCTTGCACAGGGCAAAGCACATTCGGGCAAAGAAAAAGATGCCTCCAGACGCAGATCCCCTCCAGCTCAGGCGAGTAGGCCCAGGAAAAAAAACTGGAAACTCAAAGTCAAGAAAGGACTGGCAGAAATTTTTGCAATGATGGAACCAATTTCCGGTGCCGAGTACAAAGCACTTCGAACTTCGCTCGGACTGACGGTCGAATGTGCTGCATTCATGGCGGATGTTTCTGTTGACACAGTGAAGGAATGGGAGTCAGGGGAAGCCGATCCTGACAACGGAGGTGGGCTCATACTCCGAAAAATGAACGAACTGCTTGACGAAATGGCAGGCGATTATTTGAAAATAATCAAAGAAGTAGCAAAATCCGAAGGTGTTGATCTGAAAAACGTGGAGCACTTGTTGGCGATGTATTCCTCTGACCACGACTTTCGGGTTTTTCGACCGGACATGGCACCGCTCCCGGCCAATTCGTTCAATTCAGTCACGAAGCGTGCTCTGAAAAAGCTTCGCGATGCTGGGTGCGACGTCAAAACAGTCATGATAGAACACGAGGAGTACAAAAAGTGGCTTGGCCCCAAAAGAGACACACAAGACTCAAGGGATGCATGGCATCAGATGAAGTTGAAACATTATGGACTGGATGCTCAGCGTAGCGTTATAGAGCTAAGCAAAGAAGAGTTTCAGGCCAGGCGAGAGTCTCTTGGCCTGAGTGTTGAAGATTTTACACGCTTTTACAGCGTGGAACCTTCTGTCGTGGTGGAGTGGGAGTCTGGAAAGATCGTCATTCCGGATGTCGCAAAGGAATTGCTCTTTCAAATGGAAGAAAAGCTGAACGCGGAACTGGAGGCCATTCGTGAAAACTGGCGCGAGTATAAAAATGAGGGTGGTGCAGCACAGTTTTTTCCAGTCCCCCGGTTCAGGAGCGATGAAGATTTTTGGGAGTATTACCCCTCGGAAGTTCCGTTCCCCGTTGGCTTTTATAACGTGATGCTCGTCGGGATTGAAAAAATTCTCCTGGAAGCGGGTGTGTTGCCTGTAGTTTTTACATATGACCGGGAGCAATATTTGGGGTGGTTGGGTAACAGGAAAGACTCCGAGCGACTGCGTGCGGAGTGGAATGATCTTCAAATCCCAATGGTTCCTTCCGGCTCAAAGAACTGACTGACCAGGTCAGAGAGGTGCTCAGAAATAATACTGGTTGGCTCAAGATCCTGAAAGGTCCTCGCGCATCAGACCGAAACAAGAGTTGATGCGTCAGGATGAAGCAATTCCCGGTGGACAGTTGGGCGAAAGTTGCCCGGAGCAATTTGCTCTCGTGGGCTAATATCCCGCGCTGTTTTTACTCGGGAGAGCAGCTTCACGTCACAGGTTACGGTTGGCATGCTCGTGATAAATGTTGCACGTCAATCAATTCATGGGGGATTTTCTTTGAATTTTGGGGCAAGTCTGCCCGGGCTGAATGTAAAATGGGCTCTCTGATGGTGCCCGAGTGAAACCGGAAGCTTCAGATGGGTATTCTGCTCGTCCGGGAGCAACCAGAATACCCGTGCAGCCGGCGCATTTTACCTGGTATTCAAAGCAGTCATGCCTTTTATTTTTTTCGCAATCTTTCCCCATGGACAAAGCGAAAGGTGCGTTGACCTGAATTTGCACAAGAGCCACCCCAGGTAAGTTCCGGGTGGATTTTTAACAACCTGGAGCCGGGGCGTCAACAGTGCATGACGACTCTCCGGTTTCTTCCCCGCCCTGAAGGACGGGGTCTTCACCGGAGGTTTTGATGAATACCTCAGCCACAAAGCCCTTATCCGAGTTTTCTGTTCATCTGCAATCCTGGGGAGCGATGGCCTTGCAGGCAAGCCAGCTTCGTCCGGGTATTGATTTTGGAAGAAAGATGAACCGGGTTCTGAATGACTGCCATATCTATCTGTTGTGCAGGAGGCCGGTATTTTCGTTTGATCCGGACAGCTTTACGTGGTCTTCGGGTCGGGTGAGCGGTGATTTGCTGTACAGGGAAAAAGGTGAGGTCAAGTCGCTTCCATTCGGGTTTGACCTTGCGCTGACGGGAAATGAAAGCACGGTAGAACTCGCACCGGCACCACATCGGGATATGTGGGTACTGGATGACAAAGGTGAGCGTGTGCGCACCATGACAGCGCAGGGTACCAACAATCTTGAAGTGTTGTATGTTGGTCATGTTTACAGGGAAGGTAAAATATCTGTTTTTGACCGGATATGCCAGAGTGAGCCTCTTCAGAATCTGATTGCCCAGATGCAGGGGGCGCTGCCGGATGATGAAGTCATCATTTTTGTCTTTGAATATCTGCCATACAAGCTTCTTGCCATGCCAGGAAATATGCGGCATGAAAGTAAAGAGGAAGGGCCTGGAGAGAGCCGGTTTGTTTCAATCCATGAAAAAAAACTGACAGAGCATCAGAAAATCTGCCTGGTGAAAGGCGGTCTGGTCACTTATTTTCAGCCGGAGTGGCAAACCAGGGGCGCTGAAATAATGCCGGCTTCGAGTCAGGGTATTCTGGATTCCTGTGAAGAACTGGATATGGCGGGTCTGATTCTGGAGATAACATCGGAGCGCAGTCATCTCATCATATATACTGCGCACTCGGCGGTTATACCGCATCATATGACCACCATCAATCTGACTGATCCCACAGAGAGAGCGTCCTTTTTTGCGATAAAAATGTGACTTCCTGTCAGAGAGGGTCAGTGTGGTCGTGCACTGGCAGCATATGCCCTGTTTTTTGTGTCGGGGTCTGATCCGGCAGATGTGTCCATTTATGGTTGCTGCAGATCTTCGTCAGCGGCGTCTCATTACTTTGGCGTTGTAGTCGTCAAAGAGGGGTATTCCGTTTATGAAGTGCAGTTCTTTGATATCCGGGCGTGTCCTCTTGAGAAGGGGATAGAATGTCACAACGGTTCTTCCTCTGTGGCAGTTCATGATAACGGGGCGGTCGCGCGGTATTTCGTTGACACGGGCGATGAGTTCGTTGCTGGGGATGTGATGGGCACCGATGAAATGTATGGTCTTGAACCGCTCTGCGGTGGTGATATCCAGTATAAACACATTCGGTGTTTTCAGCATGTACTCGAGTGCTTCTTCAGGCGACAGGGAAGGGCGGGGTGCCGGATCCTGGGCAAGCGCTGAACTGGAAAAAAGCACAAAGACACAGGTAATGAGCAATAGCGCAGCAGCTTTATTTCGGGCTGCTGCCATTTTTTGCCCGCATTGTCCGAGTGATGTTTTTAGATGTGTAAACATTGCCACCGTATAATTTTTAACGGGAAACTCCCGATTCTGTCAGGGAAGGGGGGCGGTCAGGAGGCTTTTTGCAGCCATTGTCGCGCTGTTGTGGGTTGACACAGCGCTGTTGACTCGCAACCGCAGTTGTACGAGCCTGTCCATCAGGGGGGTGCCCGTACCGTACTCTGGCATTTTGTAAAATCAATGGTATTTTATCACAGCCTGACGTTACCTTGTCAGGTTGCCGGCACTTTGAGAGCGCATCCCAAGGTGGGGCCTGACCCCGTTTGCAGCGGAGCCGGGTGCTGCCTGCACAGGTAGTCAGGCGCTGCTTTCAAAGGCATCCGGATTTCGCCGCTGGTGATTGCGTTTACCATCTTTGAACTTTCCAGATTATTACAACGAATATCTTACCATATATGTATCAGGTGAGGATCCGGAATTTTCAATTTGTTACACCGAGTGAAACTGCAGTGAATGGAGCAGGCAGAGCCGTGAACAAACCAGGCTTTATGCTATTGTTGCGATATGCGCTGTCTGGCAAAATGAGTGTCGATGCGTGCATCATGTTCCTGACTCTGGTTAAGCAGGCAGACTGCTTGTGCAGTTGATGAGTGGACCTGTCCAGTATGCCCGGTGACGCATTGTTGCAGATTTGGTAGCAGTCAGTCGCAGATCCGGGATGGTGTTTTATGTTTTTTGTACGCCCGGGTAGAGCACGGGAATTCAGTTTCAACAACGGGGAAAAAATGTAATGGAAAATATACAGTTGACCTATATCCTGCCTCCACCTGAAGTGGATGGCTCAGTAAGCGTTGAAAAGTCTTTGGTGAACCGGCGCTCCCGGAGGCGTTTTCAGAACAGGGCAATAACAAAAGAGCAGTTATCGCAAATTTTATGGGCGGCTTATGGTGTTGCGAACACAGCTCCTGGCTATGCTCGCCTGCGAACTGCCCCTTCAGCAGGAGCGTCCTATCCGCTTGAAATTTATGTTGCAGCAGGAAATGTGAATGAAATTGAGCGGGGTGTCTATAAATACATATCGGAAGATCATACCCTCATAAGGACCATCGGCGCAGATGTAAGGCGTGAACTTTGTGCTGCTGCACTGGGCCAGAAAATGGTGGAAGATGCACCTGCAACCATCATTTACTGTGCTGTATTTGAAAGAATAACGGGCAGGTATGGCAGGCGTGGCCTTGAAAGATATGTCTGCATGGATGTAGGTCATTCTGCCCAGAACGTTTACCTGCAGGCAGAAGCGCTTCTGCTGGGAACCTGTGCAATAGGCGCATTTTCGGATGATGCGGTAAGTCAGATTCTGCAGCTTCCGCAAGCGGAAGAGCCCCTGTATCTTATGCCGGTTGGATACGCCTGAAGGGCTTGTTGCTACTAAAAAACCTGGGACAGTTTCTCCCCAGGTTTTTTTAGTCATGTGCTGACATTGGCCAGCAGTTGATATGTGCCGTTCCGGATGTGCCGGGGCGCAGACGGCGTTATCTCCTCAGGCCTGAGAGTTGCCGGTTGACCTTGCTATGGATGTCTCTGGCCCTGTCGGAGCTTGAATAAATTTTATTCAGTTCCTGCTGGCACTCCCAGGACTTGATGTTTTCATAGCAATTGGCTGTTCTGCTCAGGTGATCCTGGGTAAAGAACTGGTTCCAGTACATGCGCTGCAGGTCGCCAAATCCCGGCTTTCCGGCTTTGACTTCGTTGACAAAGTTGCGCAAAGACTCTTTACCAGCGTCCAGGGTGTCGTTTAAGGTAATGCAGTTTTTGTAAACAACCCGACCGTGTTCCGTGCCGACCAGCTCACAGCTTGCAAACAGGCGTTTGTCAATGGGTGTCTGGGTAAAATCCTCGAAGTTTTTGAAAGAGATGATTACATTTTTGTTTCTGAGAAAGTTTCTGTCCTCTTCTTTGTGGAAGAATCTTTCCGAAACTAGGAATCTTTGCCCTTTGTGTTGTGCGTAAAAGCGTGCCCGTGCCTGGCTGTTCTGCGGAACTGCATCATCGGTGTTGAGACCCAGAATCTGCAGGATCTGTTCACGTGGCACATCCGATTCGCGGTTGCGGAGGGCTTCATTGGCGTCCTGCCATGCCCATTTGTAAATCGCTTCCATTTTGCGTTCTTCAGACGCAGCCTCCCCTCCGCCAGAGAGCCGGTCGCATCCGGTCAGGATCAGGAGGGAGGAGGCAATAGCAATTAAAAGTAGTCGTTTCACGTTATTCTCGATGTTTCACAAAAGAAGTGTCAAAACTAAGGCAAAAGAGTCGCAAAGTCAACCATTTGTACTCAAACTTGACCTGGAAGGCCAAACGGGCTCCATGTTGTCACAGCAGGAGGCTGGTACCTTCCAGCATTTCCAGGTAGCGTTCTGCGGCCTCTCTGGCAGGTGCAAGATCCAGTATGTTTTCACGTAGCCATGCCCGCTCGAACCGGTCTTCCTCTTCATTGGGTAAAAGCAGCAGAAGCGGTCTGATTTCAGGCACAAAGGATTGTTCATCCTCGAACGGTCCGCCTTGTCTGGTTGTAAAGAATTCTCTTTTGGCCTCTTCGAGTCTGTCAGAAAATTCTCTGTAATTATCCCAGTGGTAAAAGGCGTATCCTGCCAGAAAATCCGGGTGATTCAGGATATCGGCAATCAACTGGTTCAGAGTGGTGATCAGGTGATCGACGCTGGAGTCAAGGTCCCATTCAATATCAATTTCGTTGTAGGGATCAAGGATTCTGTGACTGAAGCGCACGTGTCCAGTGCTGGAGATGTCCAGTGCCAGAAACCAGGTGCGTGAAAAGTCTTTCAGAACCATGCGTCCATGCCCTTGTGTCTGCAGGTTTTTCAGCAGGGTTGCAAGCCCTGGCAGGCCATCCCGGGCAAGGCTGTCAAAGGTCAGGTGCTGTTTGTCGTCACCCCTGGAAAACTGCAGTTCGATCCGACTGGAACCGAGTTCAACGAGTTTTATAAAAAAAGACGAGCAGGAAGGACGCTTCTCCCAGGAGGGGAGGGCGATCAGCTCCTTTTTTTTATTGCCTATACTTTTGAATTGCATCTTTACTCACCAGATCAGCTGATGTTCCGCAAGGAAACCATTGGCTTTTGCCAGGGGAAGAAACCGTTTTAATGAAGCAGACCTGTTTCGCGTATGGAGCAGGTTGTCGCATACGTCTTCAGGCAAGCAGGTTCAGTCTGGCATTTCGTCACTGCCATGAACAGACCACTGGCAGGAGTCTGAAATTATGCACCAGTTTAAATAGCAAAAAATAACGTAAAATATGTCAAAATGATCCAGAATGTTTCCTGGCGTAGCTATATCTTAAGTGTTTCTGCCTGAAAACTATGGATGGATCCATAGAAACCCGGTATTTAATTTTGGAGTTTTTTAGGTAATCATAAAGAGTCCTCCAGTCCCCCTCCCAATCAAAGTAGACCTTCAATACTTCCAACGT
>Ga0099364_10004073_pt1 | contig 22243 bp, 14 predicted proteins | sample TergutTh196P3_FD_73070 | JGI IMG/M metagenome (GOLD analysis project Ga0099364, IMG submission 73070) | Microcerotermes parvus P3 segment gut microbial communities from Pointe-Noire, Republic of the Congo - Th196 P3 | ecosystem: Host-associated > Arthropoda: Insects > Digestive system > Gut ...
CGTGCATTATACAAACTGCGATGGAACAGGTTATTTTGATTACAACACACGCTTTCCCGGCATGCTTGCAGACCTAAAGCGCCGTTACCTTGAAACACAGTCTCCGGGTGTCAAGGAGTGGCTTGAAAAGTTTATGAGCCATAAGGACTGCGAAGAATGTTATGGCAAGCGGCTTAAAAGGGAAGTCCTTGCAGTAACAGTTGGAGGCAAAAACATCTGGGATCTTACAAGATTGTCTGTTACAGACTCAATAAAATTTTTTGATTCATTAAAATTAAATAGTAATGAAAAAAAGATCGCATATCAGATCCGCAAAGAGATTGTTTCGCGCCTTGGTTTTATGAAAAACGTGGGGCTTGATTATCTTTCGCTTGAGCGCAAGTCTGCAACACTTTCCGGCGGCGAGGCGCAGCGCATAAGGCTTGCCACGCAGATAGGGTCAAGCCTTGTGGGTGTGCTTTATATTCTGGATGAACCTTCCATAGGCCTGCACCAGAGGGATAACCAGCGTTTGATAGATACGCTTATTTACTTAAGGAACCTTGGTAATACGCTTATTGTTGTTGAACATGACGAGCAGACATTGCGCACAGCAGATCATATCGTAGACCTTGGGCCAGGCGCTGGTGTTCACGGCGGCAGGGTTGTTGCGCAGGGCACTCCTTCGCAGGTCATGAGCGTCAAAGAAAGCCTTACAGGCCAGTACCTTGCAGGTAAATTAAAAATGGAGGTTCCGGGTTTAAGAAAAACAGGGAATGGTCATTTTCTTAGTCTTTATGGTGTAAGGCAGCACAATCTAAAAAACATTGATGTAAAAATTCCTTTGGGTGTTTTTACCTGCATAACAGGAGTTTCCGGTTCAGGTAAATCAACACTGCTTCAGGACGTGCTTTACCCAGCACTTGCAAACAGGATCAATAAAAGCAATCACCAGGAAGGTAATTACAAAAAACTTGTTGGTGCGGAGTTTATTGATAAGGTAATTGACATTGACCAAAGCCCCATAGGACGCACGCCGCGCTCAAACCCCATTACTTATGTTGGCGGTTTTACTGCCATAAGGGATTTGTTTACAGGCCTGCCTGATGCAAAGGTCAGGGGATACAAGGCCGGTCGTTTTTCGTTTAATGTGCGGGGCGGCCGCTGCGAAAATTGTGAGGGGGACGGAACCATCAGGATAGAGATGAACTTTCTGCCTGATGTTTATATAACCTGCGATGTGTGCAATGGCAAGAGATTTAACCGCGAGACACTTGAGATTCGCTACAAGGGAAAAAATATTGCCGATGTTCTTGACATGACCATTGAGGAAGCTGCGAAGTTTTTTTCCGTAATTCCACAGATCGCACGCAAGATGGACACACTCCTTTCAGTTGGCCTTGGATACATAAAACTAGGGCAGTCAGCCCTGACACTTTCCGGCGGAGAAGCCCAGCGCGTCAAGCTTGCACTTGAACTTTCAAAACGCTCAACAGGAAAAACACTTTATATACTTGATGAACCAACAACAGGGCTTCACTTTGCTGATGTTATGCAATTAATGGAAGTATTAAAGCGCCTTGTAGATCAGGGTAATACTGTTATAATGATAGAACATAATATGGATGTGCTTTTACAGGCAGACCATCTTATAGACCTTGGTCCTGAAGGAGGCGACCGCGGCGGAGAACTTGTAATGTCAGGCACACCGGAACAACTTGCAGCCTGCGAAAAATCATATACCGGTAATTATATTAGGGAAACACTTAAACAAAGGGGCAAAAAGAGTTCTGCTGCAGCAGGTTCACGACAGGGAGCTAAAAAGCGTACATGAAAAAGCTTGTTCTCTTGGCAGTAATTTTTTTCTTTTTCTGCCTGTCTTTGACAGCACAGGAAGCAGAAATTACAGCTGACGAACAGCTTTTTGATCGGTCTGTCACCCAGAATAATAATATAATAGAACTGGATATAAGAACATCATCACTTATGGAACTTGCATCCTGGGCAAGCAGCCTTGGGCTGTCTTCAGGAGGTACGCGCAATGATCTTGCAAACAGGCTGCGTATTTACTACGGCCTACCCATCCCCTATATGGCTGTACAACCTGCCCACAGAACCATAATCATAGAGTCTGCCAGAACAACAGAGTACTTTACACTCGAAGCCATAGACGAAGAATACGCCCGCCTAAGCGGAAACGTCTCTGTAAGCCTGCGCGACGGGGAGACGGTTCATCGCATAACAGCCAGAGAAATTCTTTATAACCGCACGCGCAATGTCATGACAGCGTCCGGCGGTGTTGTTTATGTTAAAGAAGACGGCGATACCATAGAGACATTCCGGGGGGAATCCATAACAGTAAACCTTGACAACTGGTCAGGCATATTCCTTGACGGTGCCAGCGAGAGGGCCATTGCTAATGCAGATATTGATAGTGCTTATCAGTTTGCAGGAACCATTGTATCGACCAACGATGAAGAAGTTACTGTTATGACAAATGCCAGGATTACAAATCCGCGCAACGAAGATGCACTTTGGTCATTAAGCGCGTCAAAGCTGTGGCTTTTGCCGGGCTCTGACTGGGCTGTATCAAATGCAGTGCTAAGAGTAGGGCATGTACCTGTTTTGTGGATACCTTTTTTTTACTACCCGTCTGATGAAATTGTGTTCCATCCTGTGCTTGGAGTTAGGCAAAGGGAAGGTACTTTTCTTCAGACTACCACATACATACTGGGACGCCCCAAGACAACAACCACAGTAGAAAACTCACTTACAAGAATTTTTGGAGGAACCCCTGACGGTGAAGTTGTCAGGGAAGGTCTTTTTTTAAGAGCAACAGGAAGGAGAGTCCTGCCAGGTGATACACCGAGGCTTTCAGTGTTATTCGATGCTTATGCAAACCTTGGTTTTTATATTGGCACGGAATTATTCCTTCCAAGGAATGAATACTTTGGGGATTTTGATTTGTCTTTGGGTATTGGTTTTACAAGGAATATATATCAAGCTCCTTTTGGAAGCACACCTTTTGCAAATTACGACGGAACAAGCGAATGGAATTCAAACAATTATTTTTTTCTAATGGAAGTGCCTTTCCGTTATCGTATGGAAATGACCGGCTCTGCATCACTTGGACAGGGCAGACTTTCCTGGGAAATTCCCCTTTATTCTGATCCCTTTGTTAACCGCGATTTTATGACCCGCTCTGAAACACTTGACTGGCTTGCCATGCTTAGAGAAGGTCCTGTAACATACGGTTCGGAATATATTGATGAATCTATATCTTCCTACCAGATGAGGCTTTCGGGTAATTACAGGCCGGATATAAGAGGTCTTTCACCTTATATAACTTCTCTCTCTGTCAGTAATATCTCCAGCAGTCTTTCTTTTTTATCAAGGGAGACAAGACCGTATGCAGGCCCGCTTTACGGCAGTTCTTTCCCGGCAAACCCTGACAGTTCATTTTTTTTCCCTGATAAGTGGGTAATATTATCCGTTAACGCAAATATAAGCGGGACTCCCTTTAACAGTTCTCAAGTTTTTCGCATAACAGAAGAGACCTTCCCTGCTCTTGAATCCATACTCCCTGCCAACCCGATCACGCCATGGGAAACTTCTTTGGATGATGAAGAACACTCAAGTCAGTATGACTCCCAAGATTTGCTTCCTCCTTCTTTAGGGCAGGTGTTTTCCATCTCTGTTTTTGGCGGGCCGGAAGTTTCTGTAAATTATTCTTTAAGCCCCAGTACAATGTCAGAGCTGCAGTTTCACAATTCTGTCAACAATTGGAGGGCTTCCGATCAAATCGACTGGACTGAAGTTTCATCAGTTTTGTCCAGGGTAAGAAGCGATATGTCTTTGGGTCTTAATGTAAGGCAGGCAGGCGGCAATGCCTATTCCAGCACTTTTAGCCTTTCAGGGACTGGTTCATGGCAGGACTATAATTTTATTGATGAACAGAATGTTGCCGGCGGTATTTTAGCTGCAAGACGGCGCTCGTATAACGAGACTTTTCTTGATACATTTTATAATTATTCAGCGCTTGTAAGGCCTTTTACAAGGAACGATATTTGGAGAAATACCAGTTTCAACTATGATTTAAGGGGGAACCTGGCCAGGTACTATTTTGACAGGGACAGTTTTGCAAGTATATCTGATACTCCGCAATGGAACTGGAATATTCTTGGGTGGGAGAGTGACAGGGTTCATACCCATAATATAAGCGCCAGATTTGAAGCTTCCATAATGGATCAGGCGCAGAACTATACTGTTACAACTGTTCTGCCTCCCCGTACCCCACAATTATCGCAGGATGCGGTTTTTCGCTTCTGGATTTCAGAAACCAGAGTACGAAATACAATACTTGAACCATTTAATGATGAAAAAAGAACTATACTGCCTGTTCATTTTACGCAAATTTTTAGATTTACAAACAGGATTTCTTTTGAACAACAACTTAGCTATGACCCTGAAATCAATGAGTATCTGGCTTTAAGTTCCAGATTGGATATGTGGGGATTCAGTACAAGGTTTCAGATGTCATACATGATTCCCTATATTCTTAATACACCTCAGCGCCCGGATTATAATCCAGGTTTACGCCAGGGATGGGTACAAACTGGCAGTAGGGAATTTGTGCCTCTGGAATGGAGCCTCTCCTATATTCATAATATTGATAAAATGACATTTGGGAAAAGAGAGATGTCTTTATCAGCTTTTTTAAGAACAGACCTTGTTTTTGATTTGCAGCGCTATACTTTTTCCAGACTTAACCTTTCCTTTGGACTGGAATATGGATTATCAAGATTTATCGATATTCAGTTTATTACAACATCAGAAAACGAGCAAATGTACAGATATTTCAGGAATATGCCGTTTTTCAGTCAGGATGTACCACTCCCTGCCGGTGCAGAGACCAATATATTAGCAGATTTGATTAATTCATTCAGGTTTGATAATGATAATCTTCGCAGACAGTCTGCATTTAAATGGAGGTCTTTTGAATTTAACCTGATTCATTATCTTGGAGACTGGAATGCTATTTTGGGTATTAAACTGTCACCATACCTGGATCTAAACCATATTGGTCCTCTGGGTCGTATGCCTATCTGGAGATTTAATCAGGAAATTTCTTTTATGGTGCGCTGGATCCCCATTGAAGAGATAAGGACTGAAATAACCCATGACAGGGATGTCATTCAATTCAGATAATGAAATCGTAACCTTGAATACAGCTTTATTATATGGTATATATTGAAATATATTGATTATATAGGGGTATATTTGGACGACAGTTTGACAATTGTTTTGGATGACCGGGATATTCTATCCGGGGTCTGCGGTGCAAATGACGGGAATCTCAAGCTTATTGAAAAAACCCTTGGAGGGCGTATAGCTGCTCGGGGGAATGAGATACGCCTTGAAGGTGCTGATAACAATGGCCAGGAACGCTTTAAAACTGTAATGGATAAGTTAATAACCCTTGTAAGGGGAGGCGAAAACCCATCACCGGAATATGTAATGACTCTTACCGGCTCGGATCTTCCGGCAGATGAGGGTATTATCCATATACCTAATGGGTTCAGGCGTATTTACCCCCGTAGTAAAAATCAGGCTTCCTATATCCGCAGCATCAGAGCCTGCGATATTGCCTTTTGCATAGGTCCTGCTGGAACAGGTAAAACATTTCTTGCAATTGCAGAGGCATTAAGACTTGTTTTATCAAAAAAAATGCGAAAAATGGTTCTTACCCGCCCGGTCGTGGAAGCAGGTGAGAGCCTTGGTTTTCTTCCCGGGGATCTGATTCAAAAAATAAACCCCTATTTAAGACCCTTATACGATGCCATGGAATCCCTTGTACCCTATGATGTGATTCACAAAATGGAAGAGACAAGAGCCATAGAAATAGCTCCACTGGCTTATATGCGCGGCAGGAGCCTTAATGACTGCATAGTAATTCTGGACGAAGCCCAGAATACTACCCGTGAGCAGATGAAGATGTTCCTTACCCGTATAGGCGAGGGAGCAAGGGCTATAATTACAGGGGATATTACACAGGTTGATCTGCCACGAAGACAGGAATCCGGGCTTTTACATGCCCATAAAATTCTTTCTCCAATTGAAGGAGAAGGACTAGGTTTTAACTGGCTTCATACTGATGATGTGGTTAGAAATCCACTGGTCAAGAAGATAATTCAGGCTTATGAATTAAATGAATAATATTTTAAAACACCGGAACCTCCTGAACCGGATAAAAAATCTTATACCTCCGTTCTTTGTTTCAAGACCATTTGTTGTATGCCTTTGTGCTTTTTTGTTTTCTCTTATTGCTGTTCTTGGAAACCTTAATGTAGGTACAGGCACAGGAAACCTAGATGAATTTGAAGTAGGCAGGGTAGCAGAACGTGATGTAATTGCAGAAATTGCTGTTTCTTATCAGGACATGGAGGCTACAAGATCAAGACAGGAAGCCAGAGAAAACCTTGTTTCTGCTGTGTTTCATTTTGATAATTACTCATCCAGTCAAATAATTGATAACTGGGAAAGATTTTCGTCAATGGTAATTTTATTGTCAGAGGGTACAAGGGAAGATTTTATAAATACCATTCAAACTGAATATATGTTCGCTTTCCCGCTTGATACTCTTGTGTTTCTTTATAATAGTTCTTCCCTGCCTGATCTGATGAATCAGTTACGCGTAATATTAACATGGATTGTTGAAAACGGGATTTTTTATCTGCCTATAAGCCATAACCTTGAAACATATAATCCTTTGGTTTTAGAACTTGTTAGAAGCTCCGGCAGCCGTGTAGAGAGGGAGATGATCCTTTATGACAATATTATAACAATGGATAATATTGAACATACAATTGGTTCCAGGTTTGCTTTAAGTACTTTAACCCCCGAAGAATCTCTTATGTTTACTTCTTTGATTGGTTATTTTGCGGGGAACAATGTATTTTTCTCAAGAGAAGAGACTTTAGATCGCATAATGGAAGTCCGTGCAAATACAGAACCAGTGATGAATTATATAGAACGCGGAAAACATATTATAAGAAGAGGATTTATTATTACTGAACAAGACATGTTAGAGCTGAGTGCCCTAAATATGTCACGTGCACATGATCTGCGTATTATTTTTGCCCGCTTTCTTCTTCTTTTTCTTGTTTTTGTTTTTTTGATGTTTTTCTGCGGAAAACGTGTTGTAGGCCGTTCTTTAACAGAACCTGAGATATTTTTGATATGTATACTGTCTGTTTTGTATATAGGCGGCGCGGTTTTGGCGCATAATTTTATCTGGGGCACTGCTTCAATATCCGTGTCCCTGATACTTCCTACAGCTTTAATTATTATGCTTCCGTCCATCTTGATTCATCCGCGTCTGGCCTTGTTATTATCGCTGGCATTGCCTTTGGCTGCTTTTTTCAGTGATTCTTTTGATGAAGCAGCGTTTATTTTTGCACTTGTATCAGGTATAACATCCTCTTTTGTTTTACATCATGCCCAAAAAAGGATGGATCTTTTAAAGGCAGGCCTTATCATTGCTGCTGCCAACTGTGTTGTTATAGTTGCCATTATGCTGGGTCAGCGTATACATGGCAGTACATTTCCTGTGATGATATTCTGGGCAGCTTTTAACGGCATTGCATCCGGAATGCTGGTGCTTGGATTCCTGCCTCCGCTTGAGCAGCTGTTAAGCGCAGCAACTTCTTTTAGACTTATTGAGCTTTCAGATTTAAATGCACCCATACTGCGGAGGCTTTTTACAGTAGCGCCGGGAACATATAACCATTCAATCATGGTTGCCAACCTTGCAGAATCAGCATGTCAGGAGATCGGAGCCAATGCGCTTTTAGCCCGCGTTGGAGCTTACTATCACGACATTGGTAAAATAGAAAGCCCCAATTTTTTTGTTGAAAACCAGGGTGAATATAACCCCCATGATGATCTAACACCAAAACATTCAGTTACCATTCTGCGAAATCATGTAAAACTGGGTATAGAAAAAGCCCGCCAGCTAAAACTGCCGCGTGATGTCATGAATATTATTGCTGACCATCACGGGAATTCACTTATTGCCTGGTTTTACAGCAAGGCGCTTAATCAGGACATAAAAGATACGATAAAGTCTCCTGTAAATACAGAAGATTACTGCTATCAGGGTTCACCTCCTCAAACAAGGGAAAGCGCTGTTGTAATGCTGGCGGATATGACAGAGGCAGCAGTAAGAGCACTGCAAAAGCCAACACCACAGGATATGGAAAAGCGCATAGATGAGCTTATTGCAGCCAAAATCGGACAAAGGCAGCTTGCTCAGTCAGAACTTACATATAAAGACATGGAAATTATCAAAAAAACATTTATAAGCGTATTGATGAGTTACCATCATTCAAGAATCGAATACCCCAAAATAGAGCTGCCAAAAGAGGAATCATATGTACAGGATTCAGAAAAAGAAAAGGAAGGGGATAAATGAACCGCGTAAGTATAAGTGCGGAAGATATTCCTTTACCCTTATATAAAGACAAGGCAGAAAGCTATATCTTAAATATACTGGATCATATTAAAAAGCATAACTGGGATGTTTCGGTTTTATTCTGCGGAAACAAAAGAATTACAGAACTCAACATGCAATACAGGAATGAAAACGAAGCAACAGATGTGCTTTCTTTTACGCTTGGCGAACAAAGAAAGGGGCGTTATATGGCAGGGGATATAGTAATTTCCCTTGAAACAATGGAAGAAAATGCCGCATATTTTGGTGTTTCGCCTGATGAAGAACTGCGCCGTCTTTTAATTCATGGTATACTTCATCTTGACAACATGGATCACAAAACAAATGAAGCACATGAGCCCATGCTAAAATTACAGGAGAGCATATTGACTGAATTGACCGGAGAGATTTTTTTATGAGTGCTAAAACCCGTTTTAAAAAAAGCAGCGGTGAAATAGACAAAAAAACCTACCAGGCTCTGGAAACAGATCAGCAGGAGATGATCCAGGGGGTAGTAGAGCTTTCTGATACAACAGTCAAGGAAGTAATGGTTCCAAGAATTGATTCGGTTTTTTTGTCCGCTTCTTTTTCAAAAGAAGAACTGCTTGGCCGTATAATTGAAAGCGGACATTCGAGGTTCCCTGTTTACGAAGAAACAATAGACAAGGTAATAGGCATACTTTATGTTAAAGACCTTCTAAAAAGCCTTTTTCTGGAAGAACCGTTTGACATTCATAAACTTCTGCGCAAACCTTTTTTTGTTCCTGAATCAAAGCATATTGATGAACTATTGCGTGAGCTTCGCCGAAAAAAAATTCATATAGCTGTGGCAGTGGATGAATACGGCGGTGTATCAGGAATTGTGTGCATGGAAAACATTATCGAGGAAATTATTGGTGATATTCAGGATGAATTTGACAATGAAAAAGAAGATATTGTTGAACTTGAAGAAGGCAGCTGGCTTTGTGATGCCAGAATTAACCTTGATGATCTTGAAAAACATATAGGTATAAAACTTCCTGCAGAAGATTTTGATACTCTGGGCGGTTTTGTTTTTGACCTTTTTGGCAAAATTCCTGTAAAATATGAAAAGACAATATGGCAGAACCTGGAATTTATTGTTCAGGATATGGATGGGAGAAAGATTAATTCTGTAAAGATAATAGTGATAAAGGAACCTGCGATTTAATCGCCGTTCGATAGAAACGACGGCTGCTTAATGCTGGTTCATTAGAGCCTTAGAGGGGAGGGGCTTATGTATAAAAAATTAAATGTTTTTCTATTTGCAGTAATTCTTTTAATTACAGGCGCTTCTATATTAAACACGCAAAGTGTAAATCCGTCTCAGGTTTACCAGCGTGGAATGACTGCCATGCTTGCAGAAGACTGGTATGCAGCTGCAGAATCATTTATAGAAGTCCTTCGTTTAAACCAAAATCATGCAGAAGCAACAGCAGCGCTTGCAGAGTGTTATTACGAGCTTGGTGAGTATGACGAAGCTCTAAGCTGGGCAAGAAGGGCAAGAACCCTTAACCGCGGGAACATGAACCTTGCTGGCCTTGAAGCATTTACCCTTATCGCAATGGGACGTCTTGATGAGGCATCTGCTTTAATTTCTGAGATCCTTGCAAGGGAACCAAATAACAGGGAAGCTCTTTTTGCTGCAGCAGAACTTGATATTGCACGCGGCAGAGCAGGCGATGCTGTTGCCCGTTACAGGGAAGCAAGCCGGCGCTTTCCGGATGACAGGCGGCTTTTGGTTTCCATGGCTCTGGTTTTGGGATCACTTGGAGATGCACAGGGAGCAAGGTCTTATATAGAGAGGGCTCTTGTACAGCATCCCGGAGATTTTAGGGTTTACTATTACGCAGCGTATCTTGCTTCAAGGGAAGGGCGTATAAGGGAAGCAACCGAGTACACAGAATACGCACTTTATTACAGGCCGGGTTTTGTTCCTGCCATTTCCCTTATGGCTTCGCTGCATTACCGCTCCGGCCGTTTTGAAGATGCAATACAGCTTGCAGATGAACTTATAGCCATAAACCGCGAAGATGCAGGCGCCTGGTATTTAAAAGGCATGTCATTGACAAGAAGGGGACGCAATGCAGAAGCCATAACCGTGCTTTCAACAGCATCCGGCATTGCGCCTAACGATGAGTTTATACGCTATGCGCTTGAAGAACTTTTGATATCCACAACCAGGGTGGAAGACCCAAGGCGCGCTCAATGGGCTTCCTGGCATTTTTCAAGGGCAAGGGACTTTCGTACCAGAAATCTTATAGAGCAGGCCCTGTTTGAATACCGCCGTGGCTTAAGACTTAACCCCTATGCACGCGATCGCCGCGAATACGCTGACCTTTTAAGGCTCCAGGGTTATCCGGCGCGCTATCTTGAAGAACTGCGCTTTTTGCAGGACCTTGGCTTAAGCGACACTGCCCTTGATGACGCAGTAGAATCCTACGAAGCTGTCCTTGGCACAGCCTTGTTCAGAAGCTGGGGCATTGACCCTGTAAATATAACAAAACCGCACTGGAGGGTTGCGGTTTTTTCCATTGCCTCCCAGTCAGCCTTTATACATGCTGACGCTGGTACAGCAGGCGCAGCATATATAAGGGAGATACTTGTACACGAAAGAAATATACTTCCCATGAACCTTGAAATAAGACAGGCTTCGTTTTCAGATGCATTCCGCACTGCAAGGGAAAACAGGGCAGATTATTTTTTATTGGTTTCGATTTCTGAAAACGAAAGGGATATTTCCATAAGGGGCGAGTTTTTTGTTGCAAGGACAGGCGCGCCTGCTGCGGTGTTCCACACATTCCGGGCTGGCCAGGACAGGCTGCGCAATGCCAGCCGCCATATTGTTGACCAGATGCAAAGCGCTCTGCCCTTCCGTGCAGAATTAATTGCGCGCAGACCCAACGAAGGCCTTATAGACAAGGGTCGTGCAGATGGGGTAAGGGATGGAACTGTTTATGATATAGTACGCAGGGGAAGCATGGAAATTCAAAACCAGGGCATAGGCGTTAATTATCCAGGCGCTGATGTATTGGGAAAACTGACGATCAACAGGGCTGACGAGGAAGTTTCCAGCGGAAGTCTTGAGCGCGTTGGTTTTTTTGATCGCATAAGCCCGGGGGATGAGGTTTTTCTTGTTCTGGAAGCGCAGAGCAATGTCAGGCAGCCCGGGGCTGTAAGCATACAAGACCCTGAATTGCGAAACCTTTTAAGAATGTTCAGGTAGTTTATTAATTTAAATGATTAATTATTGATCAGTTATTGTTAAGCGCAATCAGGGACATCAGGGAAGCTTGAATCCATTCAGCGCTTTCCTCGGGGTAAACTGCATCAGCTTTAAGAAAATAAGCAAGAGCTGATTCTGATTCATTCATAAAATAAAAACACTGTCCCAGATAGAACATTGCTCTTGCTTCTGTACTCTGGCTTCTTGGCTCGGATGTAAACCTTAAAAGCGCGTTCCTTGCCTGTTCCCAGTTCTGTCTTGCAAAAAGATCCTGGATAATTACTCCCAGATCAAAATCGTCTTCTATATATGAAGGCTTGAGGTCCTGTGTAAATATACAGCTTGTTAGTTGCGGCAGAATCTGCCTTTCAATATTTGGGATAAAGCCAAGTGCGCTTTGTATTGTTGGATTTAATCCTGTATTAATAGGGCTTGTTCCCAAAGAAGGGATGCCAGGAGCTGCATGCGATCTTGTTATAAGGGGGAGTGGTATTTCCCTTGAACTTGCAGTTCTTGCAGCTTCATTCATAATAATTACAGGTTCTATTGTAGTATTTATGCCAGGCAGTATGTGTATATAACCCTGTGATAAAGCTGCTTCAGGTATAAGGGCGTAATAATAGGGGATGCCAGGAACAGGCTGATCTATTATTGGCGAAACAGCATTGTCCCTGACTATAAATGCGTTTACAAGGTCTTGCGCGGTTCTAATGGGACTTGTTCCCCTAAAAAGAACGTTATTTGCAAATTCTGTTGAGCTGAAGTTTATAACTACCCTGCTGCTGATTACCCTGGTTGTCAGATAATAAATACCCAAAGCAGTAATACCAGGTGTTTCGTGAGCAAGTCCAGGGCTGTCAATATATATTTCTAGTGTATTGCCCTGATTAAATGAAATATGCCTTGCTCCTGTTTCATCGCTTGCAGCCACAAAATAATGGTAAGTACCGGAAAAGTCAATTTCATCAATATAGAATTCTCTGCCATATGGAACAGCTATGGGTCTTAACCTTAAAAGAGCTTCTGGTTCATTGAAGGGAGAGAGGGAGCGGTAAATATATACAGCCCCCCTTAGGTTAGGGGAGTCAGTCCAGCCAAGACGCAGCATATTGTTCCTTACCTCAAAATTAAGTCCTGATACAAAAGGGGAGCTTACTGTGTTTTGTGCAAAAAGCCCTGTGTGCAGTAGAAATGCCGCGGTGATCAATAAAATTGTTTTAAAAGCAATTTTTTTTCGAGCGTCCATATAAATAATCATAAATCAGCATTTTGCATAAGTAAAGTGGTGATTAGGTATTTCTTAAACCTTTACAAAAGCTGGTTTTTACCTTAATCTATGATTATGTTGTTAAGCGAACTGGGTACTCCTATCGAGGATTTAATGGCCCAAATTAATGAGACCTGGAGGCGTCTTTGAAGACGCAAATTTTTCCGGGCGTATAAAAGAACTTGAAGAAAAAACCAATACCGAAGATTTCTGGAAGGATTCCAGCCGTGCGGAAAAAGTGATTGGGGAGTTAAAAATCCTCAAAAACCGCTATGAACCGTGGAAAAACCTGCGATCCGGCATTGATGACCTTTTTACCCTGCTTGAACTGGCTCATGAAGAAAAAGATGAATCCCAGACCCAGGAAATAGAAACCACATTTAAAGATCTGGCGCAAAAGTTTAAAAAACAAAAAACACTTGAACTTATGAGCGGAGAAGTTGACAGAAATTCCTGTTATCTTACTGTACATTCCGGGGCTGGCGGAACAGAAGCCTGTGACTGGGCACAGATGCTTTATCGCATGTATATGCGCTGGGCAGAGAGGAAAGGTTTTTCTGTAGAAGAGCTTGATCGTCTTGAATCCGAGGGCGGGATCAAGTCTGCTACAGTAAAAATCGAAGGTGATTTTGCGTTTGGCTGCCTCAAGGGAGAAGCCGGAGTGCACCGCCTTGTCAGGATCAGCCCTTTTGATTCCAATGCAAGGCGTCATACGTCATTTGCTTCTATATACGTGTTCCCGGTTATTGACGACACGATCGAAGTGGAAGTGCGGCCAGAAGACCTTCGTATTGATACGTACCGTGCCGGAGGAGCCGGAGGCCAGCATGTAAACAAGACAGACAGTGCAGTACGTTTTACACACCTTCCCACTGGCATTGTTGTAGCCTGCCAGAACGAACGCAGTCAGATAAAAAACCGTGCCATTGCCATGAATATGCTTAAAGCACGGCTTTATGAACATTACCGTATTGAAAAAGAAAAGGAGAATCAAAAGTTTGCCCAGGAAAAAAAGGATATATCCTGGGGCATGCAGATACGTTCCTATGTTTTTCAGCCCTATACTCTTGTAAAGGATTACCGTACAAAAACAGAAAGCGGCAATATTCAGGCTGTAATGGACGGTGATATAGATGTATTTATCGAAGACTATCTTCGGTTTGCCTGGAATAATGCCAATGCGTAAAACTGTTTGTAAATGTTTATTGTTATGCGCCGTGATTCTTTTATCGACGTTTCCTGTTTTTGGCAGCGGAACACAGGCTTCTGCAGCACAGGATCTTTCCCAGGAACAGGAGCTAATTCACAATAACGAATGGGTTATGTCAGTTACTGCCCTTGATGTCTCTTCACTTCCTCCTGCAAGGCACATACTTGGAAACGTTATTCTAAGGCAGCTTGTACAGTCGCTTGATAATATAGACCGCCGCGTTTTAAGCGATCAGGAGATTCAATATTACGAAAACTACGCAAGATTTACTGCGCGTAACAATGCTGCAAGGGCTCTTTCTGACAAACAGAACGAGCGCGGGCTTTTACTTTACAGGGGAGATACAGGTTGGAGATACAACAGAAATCTTTCTAATATAGAAAATGAATTAAGAGAACTTGAAGAAAATTACATGATTCAAACAGCTTATGCTCCAGTAATAAATCCAACACCGGGTTTCCGCCTGCTTGAACAGAATACTGGTATGTTTCCGGCAGCCCCGGCAGAAGGCGAGGAATACCGTTATTGTATGGACAGGGGAGCAGATGCTTTTCTTTCAGGGTCAGTTTCCGAAGTTTTTGGAAGGATATATCTTACACTAAGATTATATACACTTTACACCCGCTCCTGGTCCTGGGAAGACAGTATACTTTTTTCTCCGGAAGACTTTGATATAGTAATCGCAGAAATGTCCAGCCACTTAAGCAATGTTATATCAGGTATAGAGCCGGCTTATTTGACAGTAAGAGCCAATCCTGAACAGGCCATGATTGTTATAGATGATGTCTGGGCAGGCAGGGGAGAAACATTAATGATTGAACAAGCTCCCGGAGAACTTATTGTTTCCGTCTCTGCTGATAACTATGAATCAGAATACTATGCATTTGAATTATTCCCCGGTGATATTGTTGATATGTCGTTTAACTTGACACCTTTAGCGCTTTCTTCGTTTGTTGTTGATGTTCCTGACCATCCCGGCTCGTCGGTTTTTTTGGGCACCCGCTTCCTTGGACTTACTCCGCTGGAGCTGGAACTGCCATTAAATCAATATGCTTTGATCAGCGTGGAAACGCCGTCAGGTGAAACAGGATCATTGATATATCACAGCCTTAACAGCATAAGACTAAACACTGATTTTGTTGATGAAAGGGGGTTTTTAAATATCACTGCGAATCCTCCGGGACTTGCGGATTTTAAGCCTGTTGAAACTGCCAGGCGTAATTTTTATTCAGCTTATGGCAGATTATGGATAGGCCTGCCTGTTTCGCTTATTACCATGGGGATGGCATCAAATTATATTAATTCTTACAATTATATGAACCGGTATGGGCAGGCAACACAGAATATGTTTGATAATGCTCAGACAGCACAGTATTTTATTATAGGTGCTTCTGTTGTTATTGGTCTTGTATTGACAGAAACAATATACCGTATATTCCGTTATATAAGTGCTTCAAGGACAGACGCAAATCCGCTTGGTCGAGGCGCTGTCACTCCTGTTACTGCGATTGAACAAGCTGTAACTGAGCAAACTGTTACTGAGCACATACCAGTTGAAGAAACGGAGCCTTTACAATGACAGTATTCAGCGAAAAGATAAAATCTTTTTTTGGTATTTCCAGACAGCTTACAGAAGAAGCGTTTGAAGACCTTGCGGATCTGCTTGTAGAAGGTGATTTTGGCGCTTTACAGGCTGCCAGTATGACTGACATGTTAAACGAAGCATGTAAAAGAGAAAAGATAAGCGACGGCGAAGGTGCAAGGAACATCCTTGCTAAACTGCTGGAAGAAATGCTTTTAAAGGCCGGGACTGCAAAAGCTTTTATTGAACAGCCTGCATCAACAGAAGCTGATCTTCAAATTGCGCTTATATTGGGTGTAAACGGTGTAGGAAAAACCACAACAGCCGCAAAGCTTGCCAATCTTGCTCTTACATATAACAGGCGCCCCATACTTGCAGCTGCCGATACATTTAGGGCTGCTGCCATAGATCAGATAAAAATCCACGGAGAGCGCCTTGGAGTAAGGGTTATTGCACATCAACAGGGGGGTGATCCGGCGGCTGTTATCTACGACGCGCTTGAAGCAGCCATAGCAGGAGCCGGCAATTTGATTATTGCCGATACAGCCGGACGCATGCATACAAAAACATCTTTGGTGGAGGAATTAAAAAAAATTGACAGGGTAGTAGAATCAAAAGCTCAAGGCTGCCGTTATATGAAATACCTTGTTCTGGATGCCACTACCGGCAGAAACGCTGTTGCCCAGGCAGAGGCTTTTCATGGGGCAGTTTTACTTGACGGCATTATACTTGCCAAGTTCGATTCGAGCGGCCGCGGCGGCGCTGTTTTTTCTCTGGCAGAAGATCTTGGGTTGCCGCTTGCTTTTCTGTGCACCGGGGAAAAATACGGGGATATCGAAACATTTGATCCTCATGTGTATGCTCAAAAATTTACAGGCCTTGCCTAAAATATTTATGCGTTTTGCTTTCCCTTGTATCATGTGCAGAGCATTATGTGTTTTTTTATGCGCTCTTTTTTTTACCGGGTTTTTGTACGCCCAGACAGGTAATACAGAGCCCGATGATATTCAAACTCGCTGGTACGTGTCCAATGCCGCAGGAATGACATTAAGGTATGTGCCTTCAAGGCTTGAAGCATTAAGGCACGATTTTGCGGTTTCTGTCGATGTAATTTCGGCTAACGAAGTTCCGGCCCTGCTTTTACCATATTTTCAAAGCGGGTTTATTGTTGAAACAAGAATTCTTTTTGAAAACAGGAATCCTGTTAAACAACAGTGGATATTCCGTAATGAGAGAGGCACTGCAAGGCTTAATGCATCTGGTCTTTTTTTGGACCAAATATTGTTTATAGAAGTATATAACGATAATTACTTTCTTGTTGAAGAAAGGCAATTTATTCCTGATTTTGAACTTTTGACCAGGTATATTTATTCCAACAGAATTCTTGTAAGAGCAGAAAACTGGATTCTAGAAGATGGTGATAGAACAGTAAATTTTCAATTAAATAATCTAACACCTGATTTTACGGATTTTTACAGGTATACACGTTCAGGATCACTTAGAGCCATAGAGCGTATATTTCATTCTGGTATCAGTGAACGTTCAAGCGAACTTATACGATTTCCCGGTATAACACCAGGCGTTTCCCGTGAACCTGAGTTTGTTGTTCCTCCGGGTCAGATTCACAGCGTTCCATTGATAGACGATTCGCTTATAACAGAAAATACCAGGGTTAATTATACAACAGACAACAGGGGGAGAATTCTTACAGAAACATGGTACGATGAAAACGGAGAGGTATTTGCAGAATTGCGGAACACCTGGGCTGGGGATCGCCTGTCGTCAATACACAGAAAAACAGAACAGGAAGACAGTATTACTGAATACGAATACGATTCACGCGGTAACCGGATACTGGAACGTAATTATAATCATGGTATACTGGAACGTGTTGTCCGCAGTGAAGGAGCAAGAGACATTGAAGAAATTTACATGGGTGGCAGGGTGATACTTAGGGCGATATGGGAAGACGGACGAAAAATCTCTGAAGAAAGGGTTCGGTAAAGGGATCGTAATAAATATGAATAAGCGTTGGATAGGATATGTCGCTAAAAGATATATCTCCCGGAACAGCAAAAACTCGCCTTCTGTGGTTTTTTCAATCCTGGGTATAGCAACAGGTGTGCTTGCGTTAATCGTAATTATCTCTGTGATGAACGGCTTTCAGCTCGGCTTTATAGAAAGCATACTTGAGATTTCTTCCGGGCATTTAAGGATCGAAGACATTCCTCTGGATGATGAAACTGTTAGCCGCATACGTTCCCTTGATGGTATTAGTTCGGCTCTTCCCTTCCGGGAAACAAGTGTTTTGATGCGTGGCAGGTTTGCCAACCCAAGAGGTGTGCTTGTCCGGGGTCTACAGCAAGATGCGTTGTCTCTTGATCCTGGTCTTGAGAGCAGGCTTTTAATGGAAAGCGGTTCGTTTGACCTTTCCCGCGAAGACAATATTGTACTTGGTTCTGAGCTTGCAAGGCATCTTTCTGTATATACAGGTGACCTGGTTTCCATGCTTGCAGTTGCAGGCGGCGGACTTTTTTTGGAAGATGAAGAAGAAGACCTTTATTACCAGGTGTCAGGCATCTTTCATTCTGGTTTTTACGAGTATGATTTGGGCTGGGCTTTTATTAATATTGACAGGGCAGCAAAACTTGCCAATCCTGAAGAACATCCGGTTTTGCTGATAAAACTTGATGACCGCTGGCAGGATCAAAAGATGCTGGCTCAGGTAAACAATATACTCAAAGATATTTCTGTAAGTTCATGGCGGGATTATAACCGTTCTTTTTTTAGTGCTCTTAGAACAGAAAAACTTATGATGTTTATACTTGTAGGACTTATATTTATTGTTGTGGGTCTTAATATATATCAGTCGCAGCGCCGTACTGTTTTGGAACGCCGGGAGGAAATTGGAATGTTAAGAACCCTGGGCGCTTCTGATAAAGCAGTACGTCTTGTTTTTGTTTTTGATGGGTTTATAATCGGGTTCAGCGGTGCCATAGCAGGTCTTGTATCAGGGATTCTGATTGCAGCTAATATTGCTGCTTTTTTTACATTCCTTGAAACCCTGGTTAATTTTTTTATTACCATTATAAACGAGGTCGCTTTTCTTTTTGGCTCTGACGGAGCGGCTTTTTTCTCTGTGTTTTCTCCGGCAATTTTTTACATAAAAGAAATACCTTCAAGGATTATCCCCCATGAAGTTATCATGATCTGCCTTTTCGGACTCTTGTCTGCGCTTGTTGCAGCATGGTTTGCTTCCGGCAGGATTTCCAAAATGCGTCCAGCGGAGGTTTTGCGTTATGAGTGATGTTAATATCAAACCCTTGATCAAGGTTGAAAATCTAAACAAGAGCTTTATGTCGGGTACAGAAAATCTCCATGTGCTTAAGGGGATAAACTTTTTCGCCTATGAAGGCGGATCTATAGCAATAAACGGTTCCAGCGGCAGCGGTAAAAGCACTTTCCTAAATATAATCGGCGGTCTTGATCGATGCGATACAGGAAGCGTAGCTGTTGATGGGATAAATATTACAGGTTTTTCCGAAAATGAACTTTCTATATTCAGGCAGAATAAAATAGGTTTTATATTTCAGTTTCATTATTTACTAAAGGATTTTACTGCTCTTGAAAATGTGATGCTTCCAGCTTATATGGCAGGAATTAAAAAAAAGGAAGCTGTAGAAAAAGCAGCCATGTTGTTAAGAGAGATGAAACTTGATGCAAGATATAATCATTATCCTTCGCAGCTTTCCGGCGGCGAGAGGCAGCGTGTGGCAGCAGCAAGAGCTATGGTAAATGATCCGGAGCTAATCCTTGCGGACGAACCTACAGGGAACCTTGACCCGTATAACAGCTTGCTTACAGCAGACCTGCTTTTCTCCGGCACGGAAAAATTCGGAAAAACGCTTATTATAGTAACCCATGATGAAACCCTTGCTTCAAGGGCTTCACTGCGTTATGTGCTTGAGAACGGCCTTCTTTCTGACAGAGAGGAATGTCAAGCGTGAAAACCGGAGCTGCGTTTTTTATTGCCTTGCGTTATCTTATGGGCCGGGCCAGAGAAGGCGGCCGCTATCTGCGCGGAGCTGCTGCCGGCATAGCCTTGAGCCTTATCCCCATAGTTGTAACTTTAATCGTTGCCGATGGCATGATTCGCGGCATAACAGATCGCTATCTTGAATTGGGGACAGGCCATATTCAGGTTATCAACCATATGTTTCCAAGGCAATCTGCATTGGCAATTCCGGATATTGAAACACTTAATAACCTGCGGGGTGTGTGGCAGGAAGCGCATGGCCTTGGGATACTTGTTTCCACACATGCTTCAAGGGGCGCAACTATACGTGCTGTTGAAAGATCTTTTCTGGAAGATGAAGGCAGCCTTAAGTTCCTTAATGTTATATCAGGAGAACGTACGCTAGGTACGGGCAGCGAAGTACTTTTGGGCGAAGAGCTTGCGCGTCAAATAGGTGTGGAAGCCGGGAGCACAGTGCGTATTATGACAATCAGAAACAGTACAGAAGGCAGGTTTACCCCAAGGTTAAGTACATTTACTGTAAGCGGTATTATTTCTTCCGGGTACCGCGAGCTTGATTCGCTTTGGTGTATTATGAGTTTTGAGGAAGGTATGAGGATACTGCCTGAAACAACTTCTGTTTTTCTTACCTTAAAAATCAATGACCCTTATAAAGGGATTGATCAGGCTGTAAGATCGTTATACGACAGGCTTGATCCAGGTTACAGTATTTTTTCCTGGGATATGCTGCAGTATGCACAGTACAGCTCTTACCGCTCGACAAGACAGCTTCTGCTTTTTATTATGGCGCTTATTGTCATAGTTGCAGCTGTTAATGTTTCTTCTGCAACATCCATGCTTGTTATTGACAGGCAGAAGGATATTGCTGTGTTCAAGGCCGGCGGCAGTAAACCAGCTTTTACTTCAGGTATATTTCTGTGGAGCGCCATGCTGACAGGCCTTGCAGGTTCTGTAATGGGTCTTTCCATAGGGCTTGTTATCGGTGTAAACATAAATGCTATATTACACGGCCTTGAAATGGTTTTAAGTTTTATTTCCGGGCTTTTTAATTCTGATCCTGTTACAATTCTAAGCTCTGGTTATTATCTTGAAACTATCCCTGTGATCGTAGATGGAATTGCAATACTTCTTATCGGGGTATTTACGGTTCTTTGTTCAGTGATTGCTTCTTGGATACCTGCACGGCGGGCCGGGAAACTTAAACCAATAGAGATATTGAGGAAGTATTAATAGTAAGCAGCGCTGTGCATACAGGATAATATCACCACAACACCAACTTGCCCCTGTCACTGACATAACCTTTTTCTTTTAGCTTTTCTGCAATAAGCGATGATGCTGCAGATATTCCATTAATTTTTTCTATAACAAGTTTTTTTTCCGGGTTTATTTTGCGAAGTCTTGGGAAAGATATAAATGTTAAAAGCTCATCAAGTAAATTTTTATCACAGGTATTATTTCCAAGGCTTTCCATAATTGCAGTGTCGATCTCAAGTGTTTTTCCGTTTCTGCTTGTAACTGCTATTATATCTGTTCCTTTAAAACAAATTCTTGAAGAGGCGAGCCTTGCAGGAAGTTTTACCTGGCTGTTTTCATACAGTGATGTCAATGCAGAAATGCCGCAGGGGCTGGCTGGGTCTGCAGCATTCATCCAGAAAATATTTTGTTCTGCCTGCGCTGTAAGAGAACTTGAAACCTGCGCTGTGAGTGCAAGTTCGTGTGCAATGCCTGGCGGTGCAAATTGCAGGGAATTAATGCCTGAAAAAAACCGGCCTGCGACAAGTTCGCCTGCAAGTTCCATGCGCCTCATTGCAGGGAGCAGGCGTGACCAGGAAAAGGCCGGGGATTCATTTTCAAGCAAAGGCCGGCATAAAAAACCAAGCCGCTTTAGAAGCAGCCTTACCCTGGCACGGTTGAGTTCATCTTCGGCCAATGGGTTAAGTTCTGCTTTTTCTAAGCTGTCAGCTTTATCATGGCTGCCTGATTCTTCATAAAAGTCACCTGCAATGGAATACCAGTTTCCCTGTATTGGCGGACCGCCTTTCCAGCGTTCTCTTATATGCCTTGGAATCCTGGCATGATTATGCCTTAAAGTAAACTGCTTTGTGTTTACAGATGATGACTCTTTTACTTCATCATCAATGCCCTGTGTTTTAAAGCCCTGGCCAGCAGCTCTGCGCAAGGGTTCAAAGGAATCTGAAGATAAAAGTCCCTGCCAAACAGACTTCCAGATAGCGTTTGCCAAAGAAACTGAATCTGTTGTTCCGCCCTTATGTGATACAGCTTCCTTTATCTGCCAGAAGCTTTTTGGGGTATCAAAGAAATTCGCGGGTAATATGTCTTTAAATAAATTATTGTTAGTTGTTATTTCTTTTTCTTTTATCATTGAAAGCGGCAATGCCAGATCCAGATCTTCTGGACTGCATAAACCAATTTT